>WBZO01007008.1_pt1 | contig 10626 bp, 10 predicted proteins | sample 5204261 | NCBI WGS metagenome assembly WBZO01 (sample SAMN12412400, study PRJNA552823) | activated sludge metagenome | isolation source: activated sludge from anammox sidestream of wastewater treatment plant... | place: USA: North Carolina | collected 2017-09
TCAAGCGGCTCGGCGTCTTCGGCGACTGGGAACACCCGTACCTGACGCTCGACCCCGCGTATCAGGCGTCCATCATCGACTGCTTCGGGAAGATCTACCTCGACGGCTACGTCTATCGCGGCAAGAAGCCGATCCACTGGTGCGCCACGTGCGAGACGGCCCTCGCCGACGCGGAGGTCGAATACGGCGACCGCGTCTCCCCGTCGATCTACGTCGCCCTCAAGGTCGTCTCCGGCGCCGGGAAGCTCCGACGGGACGCGGGGGACGTCTTCCTCCTCGTCTGGACCACCACGCCGTGGACGCTCCCCGCGAACCGCGCGGTCGCCGTCAGGCCCGAGTTCGAGTACGCGGCGGTCCGCATGAAGGGGCGCGCGCTCGTCGTCGCGCGGGAGCTCGTGCAAGGGGTCGCCGGGATCCTCGGCGAGCCCTCCCCGGAGGTCGTCGGGATATGCCGCGGCGCCGATCTCGAAGGGGCGGTCGCCGCCCGGCCGCTCACCGGGGAGGGATCGCCGGTGATACCGTCGGCGCACGTGACGCTCGAACAGGGGACCGGTGTCGTCCATATCGCCCCCGGGCACGGCGACGAGGATTACCGGATCGGCGTGAAACACGGGATCGAGGTATTCGCCCCCGTGGACGCGCGCGGGGAGTTCACCGGGGCCGCGGGGAAGTACGCGGGGATGCGTGTTGAGAAGGCGAACGGGGCGATTATCGAGGACCTGCGCGCGCGCGGCGAGCTTCTCCTCTCCCGCGAGATCACGCACTCCTACCCGCACTGCTGGCGCTGCGGCCGCCCGGTGATCTTCAGGGCGACAGAGCAGTGGTTCGTCGGCGTGGACCGGCGCGACCTGCGGAGGCGCGCCCTCGAGGAGGCGGGGAAGACGGCGTGGGTGCCGGCGAGCGGCCGTAACCGGATCGAGGGCATGCTCGCGACGAGGCCGGACTGGTGCCTTTCCCGCCAGCGCTACTGGGGAGTCCCGCTCCCGATCCTATACTGCACCTCATGCGGCGAGCCGGTCCTCACGCGCGAGAGCCTCGCGCGCGTCCGCTCGGCGGTCGCCTCGCGCGGTGCGGACGCCTGGTTCGCCGAGCCGGCCGCCTCCTTCCTCCCCGAAGGCTTCGCCTGCCCGTCCTGCGGCGGGAGGGGGTTCCGGAAGGAGGAGGATATCATCGACGTCTGGTTCGACTCGGGCGTGAGCCACCAGGCGGTCCTCGCGGCGCGGGCGGGGCTCGGGTTCCCCTGCGCCCTCTACCTCGAGGGCAGCGACCAGCACCGCGGATGGTTCCAGACATCCCTCCTCACGGCGGTCGCCATCGCGGGCCGGGCCCCCTTCGGCCGGGTTCTCACGCACGGCTTCATCACGGACGGTGCGGGGAAGAAGATGTCGAAATCCGCCGGGAACGTCATCGCGCCGCAGGGCGTCATAGACAGGTACGGCGCCGACATACTCCGCCTCTGGGTCGCCTCGGTGGATTACACGGTGGACGTCCGGATCTCGGAGGAGATCCTCGGGCAGTTGATCGACGCCTACCGGAGGATCCGCAACACCTTCCGGTTCCTCCTCGGAAACCTGTACGATTACACCCCATCCGCGGCCGTCCCGCGCGGGCGGATGGCGGAGATCGACCGCTGGATCCTGAGCCGCCTCCAGGGCCTCGTCCGAGAGGCCACGGACGCCTACGAGGGGTATGATTTCTGCCGGGCGTATCACGCCCTGCACCGGTTCTGCGCGGTGGACCTGAGCAGCCTCTACATGGACATCCTCAAGGACCGTCTCTACACGGCCGGCGCGGACTCTCCCGAGCGGCGCTCCGCGCAGACCGCCATGGCCGCGATCCTCGACGCGCTGGCCCGGCTCGCCGCGCCCGTGCTCGCGTTCACGGCGGAGGAGGCGTGGCGGGCGGCACCGTTTCTCGCCGCCTCCGCCGAGAGCGTCCACCTCGCGGATTGGCCTTCCCCGCGGGATGACCTGACGGACGAGGCGCTCGAGGCGGAGTGGGAGATGCTCCTCGACGTGAGGAAGGAGGCGGCGAGGGCGCTCGAGGGCGCGAGGAGGGAGGGGATGATCGGCAACGCCCTCGAGGCGCATCTGACCGTCGCCTGCGCGGATCAGGGGCTCGCCCGCCTGCTGAAGGAGAAGCGCCCCCTCCTCCCCGAGCTGTTCATCGTGTCCGCGGTAGGGCTGGCCGAGGCCCCGGCGGGCGCCGTCCCTGCGGTCAGCGTGACGGTGGCGCGGGCGGACGGGAAGAAGTGCGGGCGCTGCTGGAAATACTCGACCGCCGTGGGGGCCAGCGCCGCCCATCCGGCGCTCTGCGGCAGGTGCGTCGGGGTGGTGGAGTCACGGGGACGCGGCTGACGCGGCCCATCGCAAGCGGGAGGGGGGTGAGCCATGGCGAAGGCGAAGAGGAAGAGCGCCAAAGCGAAGACGAAAAGGAAGGCCGTTAAAGCGAAGGCGAGGCCGCGGAAGGCGCGGGCTGCCGGGGCTAAAACGAAGGCGAAGCCGGAGAAGCAGGCGCGCAAGGCCAAGCCGCAGGTCCCCGCGGAGATGCTCAAGAGGCTCAAGGACGTTCTGATCTCCGAGAAGGAGCGGATCATGGGGGATTTCATGACCCTCCGCAACACGCACCTCCGCAGCTCCCAGCGCGAGTCGACGGGGGACCTCTCCGGCTACTCGCTCCACATGGCCGACATCGGCACGGACACCTTCGACCGGGAGTTCGCCCTCCTCGTGGCGTCGAGCGAGCAGGATGTCCTCTACGGGATCGACCAGGCCCTCCGGCGGATGGAGGAGAGGAGCTACGGGATCTGCGAGAGCTGCGGCGGGCATATAAAGCTGACGCGCCTCAAGGCGGTGCCGTGGGCGCGGCAGTGCCTGCGCTGCAAGGAGGCGGAGGAGTCGGCGGGCGGGGAGGAGTCCTGAATGGCGACCGTGCTGAGCGCCGCGCTCGTTTTCGCCGCGGACCAGCTCACGAAGCTCTGGATCCGAAGCGCCTTCGTCGAGCAGGAGTTGCGGCCGCTCATCCGCGGGGTGCTGAACCTCACCTACGTCAGGAACCGCGGCGGGGTGTTCGGGATCCTGCAGGAGCGGCAGATCTTCTTCATCGCGCTCTCCGTGGCGGCCATAGCCGCGCTGGGCTGGTTTTACCGGGGCATCCCGCGGCAGAACCGCGTCTGCCGCGTCGCAGTGGGGCTGATCCTCGGCGGCGCGCTCGGGAATCTCTCTGACCGTCTGATCTCCGGGCGGGACCGGTGCGTGATCGACTGGCTCGACCTCCACTGGGGGCCGTACCATTGGCCCTCCTTCAATATCGCAGACAGCGCGATCAGCCTGGGGGTCGCCGTGCTTCTCTACGCCCTCCTGCTGGGCGCAGCCCCCGCGCACGGCGGGAGGGATGGGGGGGCGCCGCCGTCCGGATGAGGGCGCCCGCGGAGGAAACGCCATGCACCCGATCGTCTTCCATTTGGGCCCGCTGACCGTCTACTCATACGGCCTCTGCGTCGCCGCCGCCTTTCTGCTGGCCCTCGCGACGGCGGCCTCGCGGCTGAAAGGGCACGGCTGGAGGCCGGAGATCGCATACGATATCGGGATCTACGCGCTGCTCGCCGCCATCGCCGGGTCCCGCCTCCTCTATATCCTTGAAGATCCGCGCGGCTTCCTGGATTCGCCCCTGGAGACGCTGAAGGTTTGGAAGGGCGGGCTCTCGTATCACGGCGGCCTCATAGCCGCGGCGCTCACCGGGGTCGCGTACCTCCGCCGCCACCGGCTGTGCGTCGCAGAGGGTCTGGACCTCCTCATCCCCTCCGTCGCCCTCGGGCACGCCGTGGGACGGATCGGATGCTTTCTCAACGGCTGCTGCTTTGGGACCGTCACGCGGGTGCCGTGGGGGGTATGCTTCCCGGAGGGGAGCACCGCCCACTCCTTCCAGCTCTGGGAGGCGGGGATGATCCCCCCGGGGCAGCCGTGGAGCCTGCCGGTCCACCCGACGCAGCTCTACGAGTCGCTCGCCGAGCTCGGGCTGTTCGTCTGGCTCGTCCTCTACCTGCCGCGGAAGAGATTCCAGGGGGAGGTCTTCTGGCTCTATATCTTCCTCTACGGGGTCGTCCGCTTCATGATCGAGTATCTCAGGGCGGACAACCCCGCGATCCTCTCGCTGGGCCGCGCGGCATTGACCCTTCCGCAGGCGACCGGGCTGGCGATGGCGGCGGCCGCGGGGGCCGTCATCCTCGCCGCCGGGAGGCGGCGCGCCGCGCCCGCGCGGGCGGAATGGGCGCGAGGCGGCGGGGTGGCGCCGCCGCCGGGAGGCGGCCGTGGGGCGGATCGCGGTCGGCGCTGAGGCCGCCGGGGAGCGGCTGGACCGGTTCCTCGCGGGGCGGATGGACGGTTTCTCCCGCTCCGCGGTGCAGCGCCTCGTCGCGGGGGGGCGCGTCCTCGTGAACGGGGCGGCGGTGAAGCCGGGCCACAGGCTCCGCGGCGGCGAACGGATCGATTTCTCCGTCCCCCCCCCGGCGCCCGCGGCGCCCGCAGCCGAGGATGCGCCGCTCGACGTCTTGCACGAGGACGACGACCTCCTCGTGATCAACAAGCCGCCCGGGATGATCGTCCACCCGGCCGGGCGTATTGTCTCCGGGACCCTCGTGAACGCCCTGCTGGCCAGGTGCCGCGACCTCTCGGGGGTGGGGGGCGAGCTGAAGCCCGGGATAGTCCATCGCCTCGACAAGGGGACAAGCGGCTGCATCGTTGTCGCGAAGAACGACGCGGCCCATCGCGCGATCTCGGCGCAGTTCGCCCGGCGGGAGGTCGAGAAGGAGTATCTGGCGATCGTGCACGGGGCGCCCCCCGGGGGGCGTGGGGTGGTGGACGCCCCGATCGCGCGCCACCCGGTCGAGCGGAAGCGGATGGCCGTGCGGAAGGACCGCGGACGCGAATCGGCCACGAGTTACGAGACGCTCGAGCGCTTCGTCGGCTTCTCCCTGGCGGCGCTGCGCCTCCGGACGGGGAGGACTCACCAGATCCGCGTCCACATGGCCCACCTCGGCTGCGCGGTGCTCGGCGACGCGCTCTACGGGCGGAGGAAGCCGGCGGAGGCAGAGGGTGTCCGGGCGGCGCGCCCGATGCTGCACGCGTGGCGCATCGGCTTCGTCCACCCGGCCGGCGGGGTGACGCTGCGCGTCGAGGCCCCGATACCGCCGGATTTCGCCGCCGTCCTGGAGGCGCTGCGGGCGGAAAGGGGGGCGTCATGAGGGGCGATCTCTACCCGCTGCGGTTCGTCCCCATATACAAGGAGAAGGTCTGGGGCGGCAGGCGGCTCGAGCGGGTCTTCGGGCGCGCCCTGCCCGCCGGGGCCCGCGTCGGCGAATCGTGGGAGATAGCCGACCACGGCGCCGACGTCAGCGTCGTCGCGGACGGGCCGTGGGCGGGTCGGGGGCTTGACGAGATCGTCAGCGGGGACGCGCGGCGGGTCCTCGGGAGCGCCCTCGCCGCAGCCCGCCGCGGCCGTTTTCCGCTTCTCGTGAAGGCCCTGGACGCCTCGAAAAACCTCTCCATACAGGTCCATCCGCCCGACGGCTACGCGTCCGTACACGAGGGGGGCGGGCCGGGCAAGACGGAGCTCTGGTACGTGGCGGACGCCGACGAGGGGGCGGGGGTGCTCTGCGGCCTCCGGGACGGCGTCGGGCGGGAGGCGGTCCTGCGCGCGCTCGAGGAGGAGCGCCTCCCGGAGTGCCTGAGACTCATCCCGGTGAAGAAGGGCGACGCCATCTTCGTCCCCGCGGGAAGGATCCACGCGGTGTGCGCCGGCGTCCTCGTCATCGAGATAGAGGAGAACTCCGACATCACCTACCGCCTCTACGACTGGGGGCGGAAGGGCCGGCCGATGCACCGGGGGAAGGGGCTCGATGTGACGGATTTCGCGGACCGCTCCGACCCCCTCCTCGCCAAGCGCTGGGAGGAGGGGGACGGTTTCCGCACGGCGCGGCTCGCGCGGTGCCCCTATTTCTCGACTGCCGTCCACGAGGTGGGCGCGCGCATGCGCTCGTGCTGCGCGGGGGACAGGTTCCGGATTCTCTCCGTCGCCTCGGGAAGCGGCGTCATCAGGCACGGCGGCGCCGGCGGGGAGACCGCGCTCCGGGGCGGCGACCATTTCCTGCTTCCGGCAGGGCTCGGCGGGTACACGATCGACGCGGACCGGGGCGGGTGCGTCCTTCTCCAGACGGAGGTTCCATAGAGACGATGAAAAGCATGACGGGGTACGGCGAGGGCGAGGCGAAGGGGCCGTGCGGCCGGTGCATCGTGCAGATCCAGAGCGTCAACGGGAGATATTTCAAGCTCTCGTCGAGCATCCCGCGGGAGATCGCCCCGCTCGAGCCGAAGATCAGGGGCTACCTGCAGGAGCGGACCGGCCGCGGCCAGGTCACCGCCTCCATTGCGTTCACCCCCCCGGGGGGGGGCTCGGAACGCGTCGTGATCGACCGCCGGGCCTGCAGGGATCTCGTCTCCCAGCTCAGAAAGGTCGCCGCCTGGCTGCGGATCGACGGCGGGGTCGACCTCCGGACGCTCGTTGGGACGGGCGCGATCATCAAAACGGAGGCGGTGGGCCTCGCGCGGAAGCCGGTCTGGGGCCTCATCCGGCGCGCCCTCGCCGCCGCGTGCGACGACCTCGCGAAGGGCCAGGCCCGCGAGGGGCGGGTGCTGGCGAACGATTTCATCAAGCGATGGCGGCGGGTGGACTCGCTGATCGCGAAGATAGACGCCCTTCGCGCCGGCAGCGCGCGGCGCTACGAGAAGAGGATACGGAGGAAGGTGCGCACGGTGCTCGAGGGGGCGGCGTACGACGAGGCCCGCCTCCTCGCGGAGGTGAGCATCTACACCGACCGGATCGATATCACGGAGGAGATAGTCCGCATGAGGAGCCACATGCGCGGCTTCCGCAGGCTCCTCGCGGCGGGGGGGGAGATAGGGAAGAAGCTCGATTTCACCATGCAGGAGATACAGCGCGAGGTGAACACCGCGTCGAACAAGGCGAACGACGCGCGAATCTCCGCCCTCGCGATAGAGATCAAGGCAGAGATGGAGAAGATCCGGGAGCAACTGCAGAACGTGCAGTAAAGGCGTCGGCGAAGGCCAGGGGGCGTTCGCGGGCCGGAGGCCCGGGGGGGTGAAGCGCGCGCGGCCGATTCCCCTATAACGGCCGCCGCGGTTTTGGTATTAATTTGCCCCGGGGGGGATGGCGCCATTCGGTTTTCCCATCCGCAATCTCGCGCCGAAACCGCCTCATTCGCAGGGGATTCCATGAGGAAGGGCATACTCTTTGTCATGACGGCGCCGTCGGGGGCCGGGAAGACCACCCTCCTCGGCGGGCTGCTCGAGGAGGTGCCCGGCCTCGTCTATTCGGTGTCGGTCACCACCCGTCCGCCGCGTCGGGGGGAGGCCGACGGGAGGTCGTACCATTTCACCACGCGGGCGGAGTTCGAGACGATGCTAGCGGCGGGGGAGTTCCTCGAGCACGCGGTGGTATACGACCATTACTACGGCACGCGCAGGAGCGTGATCGAGAAGGCGCTCGCGGCGGGAAAAGACATCATCCTCGACATCGACGTCCGCGGGGCCCTGCAGGTGATGGAGAAGGGCTATCCGGGCGTCTTCGTATACATAATGCCCCCGTCGATGAGGGAGCTCGAGCGGCGGCTGCGCGGAAGGGCGACCGACGCGGAGGAGGTCATCCGGAAGCGCCTGTCGCTCGCCCGGGAGGAGATGGGTTACGCCGGGCGGTACGACTATATAGTGGTGAACGACCGGCTGGCGGTCGCGCGCGGAGAACTCAAATCCATCATCGTCGCGGAGCGCCAGCGCGCGGCGCGGAATGCCGATCTCATAAGGAGGATCGCCGGGAAATGAAGAGAAAGCGGCCCTCGTCGCCGGGCCCCGCCGCGCTCGCGGGGAAGAAGATCCTCGTCGGGGTCACGGGCGGGATCGCCGCCTACAAGGCGTGCGAACTCGTGAGCCGGCTCGTTCAGTCGGGCGCCGATGTGCGGGTCGTCATGACCCGCGCGGCGCGGGAGTTCGTCTCCGCCCTGTCGTTCAGGGCGCTCTCCCGCGCGCCTGTCTTCGGGGAGATCTTCGACGCCCCGGCCGGGTTCGACGCCGGGCACGTGAGCCTGTCGGCATGGCCGGACGCGATCGTCGTCGCCCCCGCCACCGCCAATACCATCGGAAAGATCGCCTGCGGACTCGCCGACGACCTGCTCACCTGCAGCGTGATGGCCTCCCGGGCCCCCGTCCTCATCGCCCCCGCGATGAACCGCGCCATGTGGCGCAGCGCCGCCGTGCGGGCCAACGTCGCCGTTCTGAGGCGCCGCGGCTTCAGCATCGTCGGCCCCGGGGAGGGGCGCCTCGCCTGCGGGGAGGAGGGGATCGGGCGCCTCGCTGAGACCGATGAGATCGTCGGGGCGATCGAGAGGCTGGTGTGAGGTGACCCCGCGATTCCTCGTCACCGCGGGGCCCACCCGCGAGTACCTTGACCCTGTCCGCTTCCTCTCCAATCCCTCGAGCGGCAGGATGGGCTACGCGATCGCCCGCGCGGCGCTCCGCGCCGGGGCGCGAGTGACGCTGGTGAGCGGCCCCGTGGCCCTGGAGGCGCCGGCCGGGGCCCGCCTCGTGCGGGTCGAGAGCGCGGGGGAGATGCGGCGGGCGGTGCGGCGCCTCTTCCGCGGCGCCGACGTCGTGATCATGGCCGCCGCCGTCGCGGATTACCGCCCCAGGCGTAGGCTCCGGCGGAAGATGAAGAAAGGGGCCGGCGCCATCCGTATCGAGATGGTGAGGACCGCGGACATCCTCGCGGGGCTGGGGCGCAGCCGCCGGCGGGCGTTCCTGGTGGGGTTCGCGGCGGAGACGGGGAACCCGGTCGCGGAGGCGCGGCGGAAGCTGCGGGCGAAACGCCTCGACATGATAGTGGCGAACGACATCTCCCGCCCCGGGGCCGGTTTCGGAAGCGACTTCAACGAGGCGTTCCTGATCGACCGCGCGGGCGGCATCGAGCGCATCCCGCTGACCACGAAGGCCGCCCTCGCCCGGCGCGTCGTCCGCCGGTGCATGGAGGCGGCGCGCGGCGCCCGCGGGCGAGGGCATGGTGCCGGAGGCCGGACTCGAACCGGCACGCCCGCTGAAGCGGGCTCGGGATTTTAAGTCCCGTATGTCTGCCAATTCCATCACTCCGGCCCGCGCCTCTCCTGCGCGCATTATCGCATCCCGGCCCTTATTTTCAAGGGCGAACGGAGGCGGCGAACGTGGAGCGGGTTGAGATCACGATCGTGGGCGGGGGCGCCGTCGGGCTGGCGGTCGCCGCGGCCCTCGCCGACGCGGGGCGGGACGCCACGCTGGTCGAACGCGGCGGCTCGTTCGGCCGCGAGACAAGCAGCCGGAACAGCGAGGTGATCCACGCGGGCATCTACTACGCGCCCGGCTCCCTCAAGGCCTCTCTCTGCGTGGAAGGGAGGGAGGCGCTATACCGCATCCTCGGGGAGAACGGCCTGCCGTTCCGAAAGACCGGGAAGATCATCGTAGCGTGGGAAGACGGGCAGATCCCCCTGCTCGAGAGCCTCAAGGCGCGGGGGGAGGCGAACGGGGTGCCCGGTCTCCGCATGCTCGACGCCGCAGAGGTCGCGGCGATCGAGCCGGATCTCAAAACCGTCGGGGGCCTTCTTTCGCCGGAGACGGGCATCTTCGACACGCACCGGTACATGGCCCTTCTCGAGAGGAAGGCCTCTCGCCGCGCCACCATCGCGTACGGATGCGAGGTCGTGGGCGTCGATAAGGGGCGCGGCGGCTACACGGTGCGCATCGCGGACGCCGACGGGTCGGAGTACCGTTTTTCGAGCCGCGTGGTAGTGAACGCGGCCGGGCTCGGGGCCGAGCGCGTCGCCCGGATGGCAGGGATCGACACCGCGGCGGCGGGCTACACGGTCCACCCGTGCAAGGGGGAGTATTTCAGGGTCGGGCGATGGAAGGGGAGGGGGCTCCGGCGCCTCGTCTACCCCCCGCCCACGCCGATCAGTCTCGGCGTGCATATCGTGCTGGATCTGCAAGGGGGGATCAAACTGGGGCCGAACGCCTTCTACGTGGACACGCTGGATTACGCCGTGGACGAGCGGCACCGGCGCGAGTTCTATCTCGGCGCCCACGCTTTCCTTCCGTCCATAGAGGAGGGGGACCTCTCCCCGGACATCTCCGGGATACGGCCGAAACTCTACCGGGAGGGGGAGGCGGCGCGGGATTTCGTCATCCGCCACGAGGCGGACCGCGGCCTCTACGGCCTCATCGACCTCATCGGGATCGAGTCGCCGGGCCTCACGGCGTCTCTCGCCATAGGGGAGATGGTCTCGCGGATGATAGCCGGGATCGCGTGAAGCCCCGGCCGCCGCGCCCCGCGCTCATTTTACGAATTCGCGCGGGATCCCCTCGGGCGCTTCCCTGAGGGGGGGCGGGGGCGGCTCCGGCAGAACGGCCTCCTCGCCGAACGGCGCGCCCGGCCCGCCCCTGAAGGCGGGGATCCGCGGCGCCATGGCCTTCGGGGCGCACCCCGCCAGCGCGGCGGCGGCCGCGAGCAGCAACGCGTGCGCGATACGCGGGT
>WBZO01005701.1_pt2 | contig 10624 bp, 8 predicted proteins | sample 5204261 | NCBI WGS metagenome assembly WBZO01 (sample SAMN12412400, study PRJNA552823) | activated sludge metagenome | isolation source: activated sludge from anammox sidestream of wastewater treatment plant... | place: USA: North Carolina | collected 2017-09
CCAGGACGACAAATCCATCGGTTTTCTTAAGTGCTGCACAGAGTGGAACACTGCACTAGGCTGCGGCTGGACGACGCCGAGCCCTTCTGGAGGAGACCCCGGATGCAAGCATTCCACCGTCTGGCCCGGCCGCTGCTGCTGGCGCTGGGCCTGGCCGCCAGCGGCGGCGCGCTCGCCGAGACCAGCCCCTGGTACCTGGGCGTCAACCAGGGCTTCAGCTACGACTCGAACGTGTTCCGGCTGCCCGAAGCGTTCGAGCAGAGCAGCTGGTGGAGCAGCTCCGCGCTGGTCGGCGGTCTGGACCAGCGCTACGGCCGGCAGCGCTTCTACGCGAACGGCACGGTCGCGCTCAATCGCTACAGCTCGCTCGACCAGCTGAACAACACCAGCTACAACTTGAGCGGCGGCTGGGACTGGGAGACGATCAACCGGCTGTCGGGCCAGCTGTACGCGTCGTACGCCGAGAACCTCGGCAACTACGGCGGCTTCTACGACACGCTGATCACCCAGAAGAACACCGAGCGGCGCATCGCCGCGCACGCGAGCGTGCGCTACGGCCTGGCGTCGCTGCTGGCCGCGCAGGCGCGGCTCGCGTACAGCTCGGTGCGCTACTCGGCGCCGCAGTACGCCGGCTGGGAGCTGGACCAGGCGTCGATCACGCTGAGCCTGGACAAGGAGTTCAGCGGCCAGCTGCGGCTGGGCCCCGGCGTGGCCTACACCAGCGGCGACTACGCGGCGATCAACCGCGACTTCAGCCGCTACGACCTGTTCCTGACCGGGCGCTGGATGCTGACCGGGCTGAGCACGCTGTCGGGCCGGGTCGGCTACTCGTCGTGGAGCTACGGCGGGCTGAACCCCTACGACGAGACGTCGGTGACTGGCTGGATCACCTGGCGCTACCTGCCCACCGGCAAGCTCGCGTTCGACACCACGCTGAGCTACGACACGCTGGCCAACAGCGGGCTGACCGACATGGGCGGCGGCGCGGTCGGCAGCCAGGGCGACACCAACCGGCTGACCACCGGCATCCGGATCGCGGCCACCTACCAGCTCACCGGCAAGACCAGTCTGAACGCGTCGCTGCAGTTCTACCGGCGCACGCAGGACTATTCGATCAACCCGCCGCCGGGGCTGCCGCCGCTGCCGGTGGAGATCCGCGACCAGGTGACCAACCTCAGCCTGGGCGGCACCTGGGTGCCGCGGCGCAACTGGCAGGTGAACTGCAACCTGTACCTGGCCAGCCGCAACCAGTCGACCAACCAGCCGCTGATCGCGATGACGCCCTACGACGCCTACGGCGGCAACTGCGCGGTGCAGTTCGTGCTGCAGTGACGATGCGCACCGTGCTGCTGACCGGCGCGACCGGGTACATCGGGTCGCACACCTGGCTGGCGCTGCAGGCGGCGGGCTGGCGGGTGGTCGGCGTCGACGACTTCTCGAACAGCTCGCCGGTGGTGCTCGAGCGGCTGCAGGCGATCACCGGCGAGCCGCCGCTGTTCGAGCGCGCCGACGTGCGCGACGCGGCCGCGCTGGCGCGGCTGTTCGCGCGCCACGCGCCGCAGGCGGTGGTGCACTTCGCCGCGCGCAAGGCGGTGGGCGAGTCGGTCGAGCGGCCGCTGGACTACTACGCGAACAACATCGGCGGCCTGACCAGCGTGCTCGGCGCGATGGCCGACCATGGCTGCCGCCAGTTCGTGTTCAGCTCCAGCGCCACCGTCTACGGCGACCCCGAGCAGCTGCCGCTGACCGAGAGCGCGCGGCTGCAGGCGACCAACCCCTACGGCCAGACCAAGCTGATCGGCGAGACGCTGCTGGGCGACCTGCAGCGCAGCGACCCGGGCTGGCGGATCGCGATCCTGCGCTACTTCAACCCGGTGGGCGCGCACCCGAGCGGGCTGATCGGCGAGGACCCGCGCGGCACGCCGAACAACCTGATGCCCTACGTCGCGCAGGTCGCGGTCGGCCGGCGGCCGCAGCTGCAGGTCTTCGGCGACGACTACCCGACGCCCGACGGCACCGGCGTGCGCGACTACATCCACGTAGGCGACCTGGCCGACGGCCACGTCGCCGCGCTGCGGCACCTGAGCGAGGCGGGCGCGTCGCTGACCGTGAACCTGGGCACCGGCCGCGGCTACAGCGTGCTCGAGGTGCTGCGCGCCTACGAGCGCGCCAGCGGCCGGCGGATTCCGTACGTGGTCGCGCCGCGCCGCAGCGGCGACATCGCCGCCTGTTACGCCGACCCAGGCCTGGCCGCGCGGCTGCTGGGCTGGCGCACGCAGCACGACCTGGACCGGATGTGCGTGGACAGCTGGCGCTGGCAGCAGCGCAACCCGCAGGGCTTCGACGCGCCGGCGGCGCAGCCGGCCTGAGCCGCGCGCCGGCCGCAGCCCCAACGCCCCGCCTGGCGCCGTCGCGCCGCCTGCGCCCACCGGCTGCCCCCCAGTTCCCCGCGGTTCGGGCCAGGCCCCGAGCCGAGCGCCCCGACCGAAGCCGAGTCCGACGATGAACGACACCCCGATCGCCCTGCAGCCCGTGATCATCGCCGGCGGCAGCGGCACCCGGCTGTGGCCGCTGTCGCGCGCGCAGCACCCGAAGCAGTTCCTCGCGCTGCACGGCGAGCGCAGCCTGTTCCAGCAAGCGGCGGCGCGGCTGCAGGCGCTGGCCGCGCCCGACCTGCAGGTCGCGCGCAGCTGCGTGGTCGGCAACGAGGAGCAGCGCTTCCTGGTGCTCGACCAGCTCGCCGCGATCGGCCAGGGCGACGCGCGGCTGCTGCTCGAGCCGGTGGGCCGCAACACCGCGCCGGCGATGACGCTGGCCGCGCTCGACGCCGCCGACGGCGGCGCCGACCCGGTGCTGGTGGTCACGCCGGCCGACCAGACGATCCGCGACGAACCGGCCTTCACCAATGCGCTGCAGCGCGCGGTGCGCGCGGCCGCCGGCGGCAGCTTCGTGATCCTGGGCATCCTGCCCGACCGGCCCGAGACCGGCTACGGCTACATCCGCTGCGCCGACGGCGCCGACGCCGCGCTGCGCGGCGTCGAGCGCTTCGTCGAGAAGCCGGACGCGGCCACCGCGCAGCGCTACCTGGCCGCGGGCGGCTACTACTGGAACAGCGGCATGTTCGTGGTGCGCGCGTCGCTGTGGCTGCGCGCGCTGGCGCGCTTTCGCCCCGAGCTGCTGCAGGCGACCGAGGCCGCGTGGCAGGCGCGCAGCCACGACCGCCACTTCATGCGGCCCGACGCGCAGCGCTTCGCTGCGGTGCCTGCCGACTCGGTCGACTACGCGGTGCTCGAGCGCTGCCCGGGCTCGGGCGAGTTCGCGGTGCAGATGGTGCCGCTGGACGCCGGCTGGTCCGACCTGGGCGCCTGGGACGCGGTCTGGGAGGTCAGCGCGCACGACCCGCAGGGCAACGCCAGCCGCGGCGACGTGCTGCTGCACGACTGCCGCGGCACGCTGGTGCACGCGACCAGCCGGCTGGTCGGCGCGATCGGCCTGGAGGAGGTGGTGGTGGTCGAGACGCCGGACGCGGTGCTGGTCGCCGACCGGCGGCGCAGCCAGGAGGTCAAGCACGTGGTCGCCGAGCTGCAGCGGCGCGGCCGCAGCGAGCCGGTGCTGCCGCGCCAGGTGCACCGCCCGTGGGGCTGGTACGACAGCATCGACCACGGCCCGCGCTTCCAGGTCAAGCGGATCGTGGTCAAGCCGGGCGCGTCGCTGAGCCTGCAGAAGCACCACCACCGCGCCGAGCACTGGATCGTCGTCTCCGGCACCGCCGAGGTCACCAACGGCGACCAGGTCACGCTGCTCAGCGAGAACCAGAGCACCTACATTCCGCTCGGGCAGCTGCATCGCCTCGCCAACCCGGGCAAGCTGCCGCTGGAGCTGATCGAGGTGCAGTCGGGCAGCTACCTCGGCGAGGACGACATCGTCCGCTTCGACGACCACTACGGCCGCGGCTAGCACCGGGCTGCGCGCCGCGCGCTGCCGCGCCGGTGCGGTTGCAATCGCCCTCGTCGCCTCCAACTGCCGCCGTGGGATGCACGTGGTCATGACGACGGATCCATCGGGTTACGCGGGTGCTGCACGGCGTCGAACACCGCCAGGGCAGCGCGCCAGCGCGCTGCCCGCGCGTGCGCGGCCCGCGTGAGCGACGCGCGGAGCCACGCGCATGATCCTGGTCACCGGCGCCGCCGGCTTCATCGGCAGCCACTTCGTGCAGGGCTGGCTGCAGGCCGGCGACGAGCCGGTGCTCAGCCTGGACGCGCTGACCTACGCCGGGGATCGCGCCAACCTGCGCGCGCTCGACGGCGACCCGCGCCACCGCTTCGTCCGCGGCGACGTCCGCGACCGCGCGCTGCTGGCGCGGCTGCTGGCCGCGCACCGGCCGCGCGCGATCGTGCACCTGGCGGCCGAGAGCCACGTCGACCGCAGCATCGCCGACGCCTCGCCCTTCGTCGCCACCAACGTCGACGGCAGCTTCGCGCTGCTCGAGGCGGCGCGCACGCACTGGGCGGCGCTGCCCGCGGCCGAGCGCGCGGCCTTTCGCTTCCTGCTGGTGTCGACCGACGAGGTCTACGGCAGCCTCGCGCCGGATGCACCGGCCTTCACCGAGGCGCACCCGCTGCAGCCGAACAACCCGTACGCGGCGACCAAGGCCGCCGCCGACCACCTCGCGCGCGCCTGGCAGCACACTTACGGGCTGCCGGTGCTGGTGACCCGCAGCTGCGACAACTACGGGCCGCGCCAGTACCCGGAGAAGCTGATCCCGCGGATGATCGCCTGCGCGCTCGCCGGCGCGCCGCTGCCGCTGTACGGCGACGGCCTGCAGGTGCGCGACTGGCTGTACGTCGACGACCACTGCCGCGCGCTGCGCGCGGTGCTCGCGCACGGCCAGCCGGGCCGCGTCTACAACATCGGCGCCGGCCAGGAGCGCAGCAACCGCGAGCTGGTCGACGCGCTGTGCGCGCTGCTCGACGAGCTGCGCCCCGATCCGGCCGGGCCCTACCGGCGGCTGCTCGCCTTTGTCGCCGACCGGGCGGGTCACGACCGGCGCTACGCGGTCGACGCGCGCCGGATCGAGCGCGAGCTCGGCTGGCGGCCGCAGGTGGCGCTGGCGGCGGGGCTGCGCGCGACCGTCGCCTGGGCGCTGGCGCAGCCGGCGCGCGCGACAGCCGCCAGCCGCCCGGACGAAGATGGGGCCGCGCGGTGAAGGTGCACGCCGACGCACGGGTGGCGTCCGCGGCAGCCGCTATCCTGCGGCCCGTGAACGCGCCGCGCGCACCCAAGATCCCCGAGTCGGTGCTGGTGGTCGTGCACACGCCGCAGCTGCAGGTGCTGCTGGCCGAGCGCGCCGACCACCCCGGCTTCTGGCAGAGCGTGACCGGCTCGAAGGAGCGCGTCGACGAGCCGCTGCCGCAGACCTGCATCCGCGAGGTCGCCGAGGAGACCGGCATCGAGATTGGCAGCGCCGCGGTGCCGCTGGACGCGCTGCACGACTGGCAGCTGCGCAACGTGTACGAGATCTACCCGCACTGGCGCCGGCGCTACGCGCCGGGCGTCACCCACAACACCGAGCACGTGTTCGGCCTGCTGGTGCCCGCGGGCACGCCGGTCAGGTTGAACCCGCGCGAGCACCTGCGCTTCGGCTGGTGGCCGTGGCGCGAGGCGGCCGACCGCTGCTTCTCGCCGAGCAACGCCGAGGCGATCCTGCAGCTGCCGCACCGCACCGAATCGAAGCCATGCTGAATCCGCAGACCGCCTCCGCCTTCGTCGCCAGCTCCACCCTGGGCAGCGCGACGCTGCGGGTGGCCACCTACAACATCCACAAGGGCGTGCGCGGGCTGGGCCCGCGCCGGCGGCTGGAGATCCACAACCTGGGCATGGGGATCGAGGCGCTGGACGCCGACCTGGTGTTCCTGCAGGAGGTGCGGCTGTACCACACCCGCGACGCGCGCCACTTCGACCAGACCTGGTTCGGCTGGCCCGACGGCGGGCAGGCCGACTTCCTCGCGCCCGACGGCTACGCGGCCGCGTACCGCACCAACGCGGTCACCCGCCACGGCGAGCACGGCAACGCGCTGCTGTCGCGCTGGCCGCTGGGCGAGATCGGCCACCAGGACCTGAGCGACCACCGCTTCGAGCAGCGCGGCCTGCTGCACGTGCCGGTCAGCTGGAACGGCACCCGGCTGCACGCGGTGGTCGTGCACTTCGGCCTGGCCCACCGCAGCCGGGTGCGGCAGGTGCAGCGGCTGGCCGCCTACCTCGCGCACGCGGTGCCGCGCGACGAGCCGGTGATCGTCGCCGGCGACTTCAACGACTGGGGCGAGCGGCTGGACGCGCCGATGCGCGAGCTGGGCCTGCGCCGCGCGGTCGCGCCGCGCAGCCGCGCGACGCAGCGGCTGACCTTCCCGTCGCGGGTGCCGGTGTTCGCGCTCGACCGCATCTACACCCGCGGCCTGCGCTGCCGCAGCAGTACCGTGCCGCGCGGCGCCGCCTGGGCGCGCATGTCGGACCATCTGCCGCTGATGGCCGAGCTCGCGCTGGCCTGAACCACGCGCGCCCGAGGCCATGCCGCTGTCCGCCGGCGCGCCGGTCTTCAGCGGCGGCAACCGGGCGCGGCTGCTGCAGGGCGGCGACGAGTTGTTCCCGGCGATGGTGCAGGCGATCGCGCAGGCGCGCGCGCAGGTGTGGCTCGCGACCTACCTGTTCAACGACGACAGCGCCGGGCAGCAGATCGGCGACGCGCTGGTCGCGGCCGCCGCGCGCGGCGTGCTGGTGCAGCTGGTGGTCGACGGCTTCGGCTCGCTGCCGGCACTGCCGCAGCTGCGCGCGCGGCTGAGCCGGCCGAACCTGGGCTTGCACGTGTTCCGGCCGCTGGACCGCTGGACCGCGTGGCTGCAGCCCGAGCAGCTGCGCCGGCTGCACCACAAGCTGTGCGTGGTCGACGCCGAGGTCGCCTTCGTCGGCGGCATCAACATCATCGACGACCGCTTCGACCGCAGCCACGGCCACACCGACCTGCCGCGGCTGGATTTCGCGGTCGAGCTGCGCGGCCCGGCGGTGCTGCAGGTGCAGCAGGTGGCGCGCGCGCTCGCGCTGCGCGCGCGGCTGGGCCGCGAGTGGCGCGCCGAGCTGCGCGGGCTCGCGCAGCGCAGCCGGCGGCTCGGGCGCGCGCAGGCGCTGCTGCGCCGGCTGCAGGTGCAGCGCGCGCACGAGGTGCGGGCCGCCGACGCGACGGCGCCGGTGCAGGTGGCGATCGTGGTGCGCGACAACCTGCGCCGCCGCCACGCGATCGAGCACGCGTACATCGACGCGATCTGCAGCGCGCAGCGGCGCATCGACCTCGCCTGCCCGTACTTCTACCCGGGCCAGGCCTTCCGCCGCGCGCTGGTCGCGGCCGCGACGCGCGGCGTGCAGGTGCGGCTGCTGCTGCAGGGCAAGGTCGACTACCGGATCGCCGCGATCGCCGCGCGTGCGCTGTACGACGCGCTGCTCGCCGCCGGCGTGCGCATCTACGAGTACACGCCCGCGTTCCTGCACGCGAAGGTGGCGGTGGTCGACGACGACTGGAGCACGCTGGGCAGCTCGAACATCGACCCGCTGTCGCTGCTGCTGAACCTGGAGGCCAACGCGATCGTGCGCGACGCCGCCTTCGCGCAGGAGCTGGCCGCGCGCTTCGACCGCGCATGCGCGGTCTCCTTCGAGGTCAAGGCGCCGCCGCAGCGCGCCGGCTGGCGGCGCTGGCTGTCGCGCGGGCTGGTCGCCTGGTGCGCGACCGTCTTCCTGCGCGTGGCCGGGATCACCGGGCGGTACTGACGGCCGCAGCGGGCTGCGCGCCAACCGCGGTGCGCGCGCGCAGCGCCCGCAGCGCCGGCAGCGCCGGCAGCGACGTCTCGCGGTGCGCCTGTGGCGGTGTGCGTGCGTCGCCCCAGCCTCGGCGCGCGGGCCGCGTGCCTGCCCCAGCGCGTGCGCTGGGTGCCTATCGCGGTGCGTGCCGCCGGGTGCCGATCGCGGCGCGGGCGTCGGGTGCCTATCGCGGCGCGGACGCCGCGAGCGGATCGTCGCCGTAGCGGTTCGGCCCCGCGGTGCCGCGGATGAAGCCGTTGTCGATCAGCGCCCAAAGCCAGCCGACGACCGGCAGCAGGTTGATCAGCACCCACCAGCCGGCGCGGTTGCGGTCGTGCCAGCGCTTGACCGAGATCGCCACCGCCGGCCACACCAGCAGCAGGTTCACCAGCCGCTCCGCGTGCCCCGGCTCGACCCCGGCGATGCCCAGCAGCGCGTTGCCCACCAGGCCCAGCCCGAGCAGCGCGGCCACGCCGTACAGCCAGAAGTCGCGCCGCGACGCGCGCCCGCGCAGGCCGAAGAACATCTGCCGGGGCGACAGGCGCTCGTCGGGCAGCGGATCGGGGCTGCGGCGTGGATCCATCGGGGGGGCGAGTATTCCACCGACGCGGTCGGTCGCGCGGCTGCGCCCGCGGTGCTGCCGCCGCGGGCTGCAGCGATCGGCGAGCGCGGGGCAGCGGCGGCGCGGCGCCGCCGCCGGCCTACAGCGCCAGCTCGACCCAGCGGGTGCCGTCGCCGGCCGGGTTCGCGGTCTCGGTGAAGCCCAGCTGCCGCGCCAGGTCCAGCATCCGGGTGTTCTCGGCGAGCACGCTGCCGACCAGCCGGGCGGTGCCCTGCAGCCGCTGCACCTCGATCATCCGGCCGAGCAGCAGCTCGCCCAGGCGCAGGCCCTTCAGGTCCGAGCGGATCACGATGCCGAACTCGGCGCTCTGGTTGTCGGGCGCGCTGATCGTGCGCACCACGCCCAGCGTGCGCTCGCCGCCGGCGCCGTCGGGCTCGACCGCGATCAGCGCCAGCTCGCGCGCGTAGTCGATCTGGGTCAGCCGCGCGAGCTCGCTGCGCTCCAGCCGGCTGCGGGTGTGGAACACGCGCATGCGGATGTCCTCGGGCGCGAGCGCGCCCAGGAACTCCAGGTGCTGGGCCTCGTCCTGCGGGCGGATCGGCCGCAGCGTGATCTGCCGCCCCTGCCACCAGCGCGTCTGCACCAGCTGCGACGGGTACGGGCGGATCGCGAAGTTCAGCGCGCCGGCCGGCGCGGTCACGCTCAGCTGCAGCTGCGTACGCAGCGCGACCGCGCCGGCGGGGCCGACGCGCAGCGGCGCCAGCTCCAGCGACTCGAGCGCCGGCAGGTCGATCAGCAGCTGCGACACGCCCACCAGCACGCGCAGCAGTGCGGCCTCGTCGGCGGCCGGCGCGTCGCCCTGCGCCAGCAGCAGCGCGTCGACGCCGGCGCGCTGCACCAGCGCGCGCGCCAGCGGCAGGTCCAGCGGCGGCAGCGCCGCCGCCAGCGTGGCCGCAGTCGCCAGCGACTCGCCGCCGTGGCCGAGCAGGATCACCGGCCCGAAGACCGGGTCGATGCGCGTGCCCACCAGCAGCGCGCGCGCGTGCAGCAGCGGCTGCAGCCGCGTCACGACGAAGCCCAGCGCGGCCGCGTCGGGGCGCAGCCGCCGCTGCGCGCCCAGCAGCCGCCGCGCGGCGTCGCGCACCTGCACCGCACTGCGCAGGTCCAGCCGAACCAGCTCGGTGCCGCCGCGGTCGTCGTCGGGGCGCTCGCGCAGCGCCGGGTCGCGGCCCGTCGCTTCGGTGCCTGCGGCGGCCGCGGCCGGCGGCGTTGCCCGCGGCGCGGTCAGCAGCCGCAGCGCCACCGGGTAGCCGACGCGCTCGGCGGCGCTGGCGGCGGCGTAGGGCTCGGCCTCGACCTGCAGCCGCGCGACCAGCTCGATGCCGTAGGCGCCGAGCAGCGCGCGCGCGTCGGCTGCGTCGACGCGGCTGCGGCCGCTGGCGAGCAGCCGCTGCACCAGCGCGCGCGCGGTGGCTGCGGCGTCGGCCGGCAACTCCGGGCTGTGGCTGGGCGGCGCCTGCATCAGCTGCGCCTGGTTGCGGCGGTAGTCGGCGAGCATGCCGAAGGCGCTCACCGCCTCCTCCGGGCTCGCGTAGTGGGCGACCTCGGCGTCGCGGCACACGCGCCGGGCGTCGGCCACCGCGCTCTCGCCGAGCCAGCACGACAGCAGCCGCGGCGGCGGCTGCGTGGCCAGCGGCAGCAGCGTGCGCGCGAGCTGCGCGCTCGACACCGCCGGGTGCGGCGCGTGGATCAGCAGCAGCGCGGCGCGCGCCGGGTCGTCCTGCAGCAGCCGCAACGCCTGCATCTGCAGCGCCGGCGGCGCCTGGTCGTCGAGCACCAGCGCCGTCAGCGGCCGCGCCGGCAGCGCCAGCAGCGGCTGCAGCGCGGCCAGCGTGGCCGGCGCCAGCGGCGCCAGCGGCACGCCGGCGCAACGCGCCGCATCGGTGGCCAGCGCGCCGATGCCGGCGCTGTTGCACAGCACTGCCAGCGCGTCGCTGCGGTTGGCGCGGAAGCGGGCCAGGGTCTCGGCGGCCAGGAACATCTGCTGCAGCGTCTGCACCCGCAGCATGCCGGCGCGGGCGAAGGCGGCGCCGTACACGCGGTCGGCGGCCGGGTCGGTGGCGACGCCGGCGCGCACCACGATCACCGGCTTGTTGCGCGCGGCCGCGCGCGCCGCCGACATGAACTTGCGCGGCGAGTGCACCGTCTCCAGGTACAGCA
>WBZO01007009.1_pt1 | contig 10623 bp, 10 predicted proteins | sample 5204261 | NCBI WGS metagenome assembly WBZO01 (sample SAMN12412400, study PRJNA552823) | activated sludge metagenome | isolation source: activated sludge from anammox sidestream of wastewater treatment plant... | place: USA: North Carolina | collected 2017-09
ACGCCACGAATCGCAGATTTGAAAGTGAACAGGAAAGTCAATGAAATCAACGATCTACCAACACCACCTCCGCGCCAGTGCTAGCTTTTCGTACCGTCACTTATTGCACTGAAAACGAGGAGACCCCGGCGTCGCCGACCCAGGCATGCCAATGTTCGATAGGAAGTTGGCTGGTGATGATGGTGGCCCGGCTGGCCGCCCGGTCGTCGATGATCTCCAGCAAGTCGGCCCGCGTTCGCGAGTCCAGCGCCGCCATGCCCCAGTTGTCCAGCAGCAGCACGTCGGTCTTGGCCACCTGCAGCAGCCACTTGCCGAAGGTGCCGTTGCCGTGCCGGATGCGTAGCTCCTCGCCCAGGCGCGGCACGCGCTGGTAGACGGCGCTGTGACCGCGCCGGCAGGCGTACTGCGCCAGGGCGCAAGCCAGCCAGGACTTGCCGGCGTCGGTCGGCCCTGTGATCAGGACGCTGTGACCGGAGTCGATCCAGTCGCCCAGCGCCAGGCTCATGACCGCACGGCGGTCGACGCCGCGCCCTGGGCGGCCGTCCAGATCTTCGATGGCGGCTTGCGGGTACTTCAGGCGCGCCTCCTTCAGCAGCCGCTCGCGCCTCTTGTCGTCGCGCTGGTGCAGCTCGCGTTCGACCAGTAGCGCGAGGCGCTCCTCGAAGCTCAGGGAGTGCGTACCGCCGCCGGCGGCCATCTGCTCTTGCAGCCCGCTGGCCATGCCGTGCAGCCGCAATCCGCGCAGCTGCTCCAGGGTGGTGTTCATCATCATCGGTGTTCCCTGCTGGTCTCGGTTCATTGGTAGTAGCCGGGGCCGCGCACATGGGCATGCTGCGGGCTGGTCCATTGCGGCGTGTCAGCCGCATGGACCCGGTCGCGGCCGTTGGCCAGGATGTCGCGCACGTGGCTGTAGCGCGCCGTGCCCAGCTCCAGGGCCACCAGGCAGGCCGCCTCCAGCCGCGGCTTGCCGTACTTGCGCACCAGCGACAGCAGCCCCAGGCAAGCCCGGTAGCCGTGCTCGGGATGGCGCTGCTCCTCCAGCAGCCGCTGCACCGTGCGGCCGGTGGCCACGCCGATGCTCTGGCCCCAGTGCACCAAGCGCTCGGGTGTCCACTGCAGGTGCGCCCGATGCGCCGCCGGCAGGTGCTCCACCACCGTGGTGAAGCCGCCCTGGTGGGCGCTGCGGGCGTGCGCTGCCACCCGCTGGCCGCGATGCAGCAGCTCCACCCCGCGAGTCGTCAACCGCGCCTCCAGCACCTGGCTGACCAAGGCCTGCGGCACGCTGTAGCGGTGGCCATCGATCTGCACGTGCTGGTCGATGTGCACCCGCACCGTCTTGTAGCTGGCGTACTCCCAGGGCTGGGCCGGCAGCGCCTGCAGCGCCGGCGCGTCCAGCTCGGCAAACGCACTCGCGCGGCTGCCGGGCAACTTCTGGAACGGCTTGGTATTGAGCTGCGCCAACAGAGGCTCGATGGCGTCGTTGACGTCGTCCACGCACTCGAAGCGGTGGTTACGAATCCGCATCAGAATCCAGCGTTCCACCACCTGCACTGCCGACTCCACCTTGGCCTTCTCGTAGGACGAGAACTGCACGCCATGCAGGCGATCGAGCATCCGTAGAGTTCGAGGTCACGCACCCGTTCCACCCTTGGCGTGGCCGACGCTTCGTCCTGGCCACGCGTAAGCAGAACTGGGGCGAGGACCGGGTGACGTTCTTCGACGATCAGGGGCGACTGCGCTCGCTGCTCGCGTCCTGGACCAACGTTGATGAACCTGACGCGTTCACTCAATGCTCTGCCGGCCGCTCATGGCTGCGCGTGGACGATCTCCTGCATCTGCGAGCGCTGGTCGAAGAGATCGCCAAGGGTCAGCGGACACGGCGGCGCACGCGTTAAGCAAATTACGCCGCATGTGTAAAGCACGATACGCCGCATGTCAAGTTGGATTGCCTCCTTGTCTTCCGGCTATTCTCTTTGTAACTAGTGTAAAGACACTCGCCATCGTTCGAAAAATGGCGCTTGACATGAACGCATATGCGGCATATTGTGATTTACACATTAACCGCCTTGCCACCCATGACCAAACGCCCGACCAAGATCGATCGACTGCGCGAGATGGGCATGCTCAATCCGCAACCCGAGCGCGTGCGCGCACCGTGGTTCGAAGTGGCAGGCTTCTTCGACGCCAACGACCTGCTGCAGGTGAAGTACGAGATGCTGCGTCATGCCCGCCAGGGCGGCGTCACCAAGGCCGAGGCTGCCGAGCTGTTCGGCGTGTCGCGGCCAACCTTCTACCAGGCCGAAGCCGCCTTCGATCAAGCCGGCCTGGCGGGGCTGCTGCCTCGGCCGCGTGGACCCAAGTCGGCACACAAGCTCACACCCGAGGTGATGAGCCTGATCCACGATCTTCACCGCGAAGGCGCGCCGATTCAGGCGCGTGCGCTGGCGCAAGTGGTGCAACAGCGACTGGGTGTCATGGTGCACCCTCGCAGCATCGAGCGCGCGCTTGCGCGCAAAAAAAAACGCTGACGCACCGGCACGTGGCGCCACCTCTGCCGGCGCACGCCACCGAAGCCTACGAAGAGCTGCGCGAGCAAGTCGTGCACGGACAGGCGCGGCCCGACGGACTGGGTGCCGTCGTGTTCCATGGCATGTGGTGCGGCCTGAGCGTGCTGCTGCAGGCGCCGCCAACGACACCGTTGCCCTCGGCGAGCGCTTCGCACTCGCCATCCCCGGTGACGCACGACCCCCAACTCGTGCGCCTGCTTGCCAACATGGTGCTGCTGACGCAGTCGAAGGAGGAATATGCCTACTGATCACGCCCTGAAGATCGGCGCAGACCACCTGCGCCGGGACGCATTCCTGTACGTGCGCCAGTCGTCGCTGCGCCAGGTGTTCGAGAACACCGAGAGCACCAAGCGCCAATACGCGCTGCGCGACCGCGCGGTGGCCCTGGGTTGGCCGATCGATCGCATCCACGTCATCGACAGCGACCAAGGTGTGTCCGGCGCACAGGCCGCGGGCCGCGACGGCTTCCAGCACCTGGTGACCGAAGTCGCCATGGGACACGCCGGCATCGTGCTCGGCCTGGAAGTCTCGCGACTGGCGCGCAACAACGCCGACTGGCATCGGTTGCTGGAGCTGGCGGCGCTGTCGCGCACGCTGATCAGTGATGAAGACGGTGTGTACGACCCGGCGCACTTCAACGACCGGCTGTTGCTTGGCCTGAAGGGCACGATGAGCGAGGCCGAGTTGCATGTGCTGAAGTCGCGGCTGCAAGGCGGCATCCTCAACAAGGCCCGTCGCGGTGAGCTCGAGATTGCTCTGCCAGTGGGACTGGTGTATGGGCCCGACGGACGCGTGTGCCTCGATCCCGATCGGCAGATCCAGGACACCGTGCGGCTGCTGTTTGACACGTTCCGCGAGACCGGCTCAGCCTGCGCCGTGCTGCGCCGCATGCGCGCGCAGCACATCCTGTTCCCGCGGCGCATTACCCGCGGCATCGGCAAGGGTGAGGTCCTGTGGGGCGAGTTGGACCACTCTCGGGTGCTGGAGATCCTGCACAACCCACGCTACGCCGGTGCCTTCGTCTATGGACGCAGGCGCACCTCCTACAACGCCGACCTGAAGCAGGTGCAATTGCAGCTCAAGCGCGAGGACTGGCAGGTGCTGATACGCGATGCCCACCCAGGCTACATCTCGTGGGACGAGTTCGAACGCAACGAGCTCACGTTGCAACGCAACGCCGTGGGCTTCTCGACGAACCTTCGCGGTGGTGCACCCCGCGAAGGCAGCGCCTTGCTGCAAGGCCGCGTGCTGTGCGGGCGCTGTGGTTCGAGAATGCGTGTGCGATACGATGCTCGAGAAGGGAAACAGCGGCCTTACTACTGCTGCAACGAAGTGCACCGGCGCGAGCGGTTCGCCTGCCGTCACGTCGTCGAAGCGGCGCTGGGTCATGGTGTTCCTGTCATGCCGGACTCGACCCGGCATCGTGTGCGCTCGCGGGCCCACGACCCCGGGTCGAGCCCCGGGTGACAGGCTCGGCGCGCAGCACGTTGTAGCGGAAGAACGTCGTGCGCAGCAGCGCGACCCGCTCGCGGCGCTGGTTGATCACCTCGGTTTGCCAAGAGATGAAGGCGCCCTGTCCCACCCGCGTCTCTTTCGGTTTGCACGACAGCAGCAATGCGCCGCGCCTGCACAGCCGGTCGCCGACGACCACCGGCAGCAGGTAGTCCGCTTCCGCGTCGACGCCGAAGAAATGCGTGGTGGGCGGCTCCAGGCCGAAGCGCACGCCGCCGATGTGGCTGCGCGTGGGTTGCGCGTCCCGCGCCGCGTCGTCGAAGAGCGGCGAATCGCCGGGGTTCCACAGCAGGGGCATCGCGAAGCTCGCGATGGCGGTGCTCGGCACGACGATGTCCGCGTAGCCGTGCGCGCGCGCGAAGGCCGCGTCGGAATGCAGCTTCGAGTCGAGCTCGAGCGGCTCGATGTAGCGGCGCACCATGCTCGCTTCGATCGTCTCGCCCCACACCTCGGTGCGCCCCTCGCCGAAGTCGCGGCCGACGGCATCGACCATCGGCTGCCACGCGTGCGTCCAGTCGCCTTTCACTGCAGCAGCGCCTCCAGCTCGGAGCGCACGATCTTGCCGGTGGTGCTGCGCGGCATGTCTTCGTTGCGGATGAAGCGCACCTCGCGCGGCAGCTTGTAGTTCGCGATGCGGCCGCGGCACAGCGCGACGACTTCTTCCGCCGAGAGCGTTTCGTCGCGCACGGCGACGAATGCGACGGGCACTTCGCCCCACTTCGCGTCGCGCTTGCGCACCACGGCGGCGTCGGCGATGCGCGGGGACGCGAGCAGCAGCTGTTCGATCTCGGCAGGGTAGATGTTCTCGCCGCCGGACTTGATCAGGTATTTGCGTCGGTCGACGAACTGCAGCGTGCCATCGGGCTGGCGCGTGAACACGTCGCCCGTGTGGAACCATCCCCCAGCGAAGGCTTCGGCTGTCGCCTCAGGCATGCCCCAGTAGCCGGAAAAGAGCGTGGGGCTGCGCAGCAGCAGCTCGCCGGGCTCGCCCGGTGCGACATCCTGGCCCGCCTCGTCCACCAGTCGCACGCGGCACAGCGAACTCTGGTTCTTGGCGAGGTTCTCCGGGGCGACACCCACGGGAACACGCCCGCCGCTGCCCGGCGCGGGGCCGGCTTCGGTCGATCCGAAGGTGTTGCGAAACGGTGCGTTGAACAGCCGCGTGACGTCGACGATCTGCTGGCGCGGCACGAGGTCCGCCATGCAGCCCACCGAATCCGCCGGGTGCGGACGCGTGCCTCGGCGCGCGTATTCGTCCAGCACCTTGTCGATCATGCCGGGCATCAGCACGAACCAGCCGACGTTGTCCTCGCGCTCGCCAAGGTCGCAAAGCACGCCCACGTCGAGGCCGTCCATCACGATCACCTTGCCGCCGCCGATGAGGGTGACGAGCATGCTGTCGGCGGAGGCCATGTGGAACATCGGCGGCCAGGCGATGAAGGTCGCGCCCCGCCGCACGCCACGGTCCATGGTGTTGACCGCGCCGCGTGCAACGAGCGCGCGGTGGCTCACGAGCGCAGCCTTGGGTTTGCCGGTCGTGCCGCTGGTGTACAGGATGTAGAGGCCGTCCTCCGGCTCCACGACGTCGCCGTTCCCGCAGGGTGGGGTCGAAGCGAAGCGCACCCCACCGATGTCGCTTTCGAGCTCCTCGCCGATCATCGTGACCGCAACTTCGCCGAACAGCTTCACATGCTGCTCGTACCGTGGCGACACCAGCGCGATCCTCGGCGTGACGAGCGTGATGCAATGCGCGAGCTCCTCCGCCGTCTGCCGCCAGTTCATGCACGCGACGATCGCGCCGACCTTCGCGGCCGCCAGCAGGGTCAGCACGAACTCGCGCCGGTTCTCCGAGAGGATCGCCACGCGGTCGCCTCGCGCAACGCCTTGTACGCGCAGCCACGCGGACATGCGCGCGACCTGCTCGCCGAGCTGCGCATACGTCCAGTCCCCCTGTGGCGACTGGACCGCCACGGCCTGCGGCTTGAGCGCGACCTGGTCTTCGAACACATGCCGTTGGCGGCCGGCATCGGCTCGACCGCGACGGGCTGCCCCAGTGCAGCGGTCAGGCCCGTGCCGATCATGCGCGCGATCATGTCCGATGCGCCGCCGGCGGCGTTCGTCACGATGATGCGGATGGGGCGGCTCGGATAGCGGTCCTGCGCCCATGCGCCAGGAACGGCAGCCGCCGCGAAGGCGGCCAGGGCGTTGCGTCGATTCATCTGCATCGTCATTCCCCGAACTTGACGGTTGTCGTTTCCATGATGGTCTTGAGAAAGGTACGCACGTTCATAGGAGGCTTTCGTTACGTGTTTCCAGTGCCGCCGCGGATCCGGCTTTGCCGGTCCGCTGGGGGCGACCCCTTGAGGGGGTAGCGCCGCAGGCGCTTCGGGGGTGGGTCGACCTCACTCGAACTTGATCGGCACGGTTTCCATGATCTTCTTGATGTTGTTCGACTCGCGCGTGGTGATGCGGGTCACTTCATCGGGCCCGGCCACTGCAAGCGGCACGGAGAACGCGACGAACTTCTCGGCCATGCCCGGTGCCGACAGGCCCTTGCGCACGGTCTCGGTCAGCTTGGCGGCCACGTCGGCCGGCGTGCCGGGCGGCGCCCACAGCGCGAAGTTGATGTCCTGCACATAGCCCGGCACGAATTTGTTGAGCGGCACCGCGCCAGGCACCGCGGGGCTGGGCTGCGCGCTCGTCACGCCGATCACCTTGAGCTTGCCCTGCTTGATGAACTCCATCATCTGCACCGACGGCATCATGAAGATGACCTTGGTGTCGCCGGCCAGCACCGACTGCAGCGCGGGGCCGTAGCCGCGGAAAGGCACGGTCACGAGATTGAGCTTGGCCTGCTGCGCGAGCAGCGCGGTCGCCACCTCCGGCGTAGGGCCGGCGACGGCGATGTCCACGCCCTTGGCCTGCTGCTTCGCCCACGTGACGAAGCCCGGGAAGTCGTTGGCGGGAACGCTCTGGTGCACGAGCAGAACCATTGGCGCCATTGCGAGGTTGGCGATCGGCGTGAGGCCCTTGACCGGGTCGAAGCTCGCGTCCTTGGTCACCATCGGCGCCAGCACGACGGTGCCGATGGTCGTCACCAGCAGCGTATGGCCGTCAGGGGGTGCCTGCTTCACGGCCATGGTGCCGATGGAGCCGAAAGCGCCGGTCTTGTTTTCCACCACCACCGGCTGGCCGAGCAGCTCGCTCATCGACGTGGCAAGCGTGCGCGCGATCACGTCACCCGTGCCGCCGGGCGCGTACGTGATGACGATCTTGATCGGCTTCGTGGGGAAGCCTTGCGCGTGGGCGAGAGGCGCGAGGGGCGCGAGCGCCAGCAGCGATGCCGCCAGCAAGAGGGAACGTCGGAAGCCTTGCATGAGAGAGTCTCCAGGATGAGGATCTAGTTGGAATGAAACAGCCGGATCAACGAGGCAGGTCCAGCCCTCGCAGCGCGATCAGGGTGCGCTGGATCTCGTTGGTGCCGCCACCGATCGTGTAAAGCAGCGCATCGCGCACGCCGTACTCGAACACGCTGTCGCACAGCGCGCCTTGCGCGCCCTCGGCGAGCGTGGCGCCGGGGCCGAGCAGGTCGAACGCCGTCTCGGACAGGCGCTCCATCAGCTCGCTCGCGTACACCTTCAGCATGGCGGCCTGCCACAGCGGCACCTCGCCCTGCTCCACCACCTGCGCGGTGCGCACGGCGAGCAGGCGCGACGCCTCGATCTCCGCGCCCAGCCCGCCGATGCGGTCGAGCACCAGCGGGTCGCTGCGCAGCGAAGCGTCGGCCTTCACGTGCGCGAGCAGCTTGTCGAAGTAACCCCGCGCACGTGCGCCGATCGCGCCCACCGTCTCGCGCTCGAAGGCGAGTGCATCGGTGATGAGCTTCCAGCCGCCGTTCTCCGGCCCGACGAGCGCGTCGGCGGGCAGCTTCACGTCATCGAAGAACACCACGTTCGCGCGGTGGCCGTTGAGGCCGCTCATGGGCTGGATCGTGATGCCGGGCGTGTCCAGCGGCACAAGGAAGACGCTGATGCCGCCGTGCCGCTGGTTGGCCGGGTCGGTGCGCGCGGCCAGCCACACGTATTGCGAGAACCCGGCGGTCGACGTGAATATCTTCTGACCGTTCACCACCCAGCCGCCGTCCTCGGTGCGCTTCGCGGATGTTCTGATGCCCGCGAGGTCGGAGCCGTGGTCCGGCTCGCTGTAGCCGAGGGCGATCGAGATGTCGCCGCGCGCGATGCCGGGCAGGAAGAACGCCTTCTGCGCGTCGCTGCCGTGGATGACGAGCGTCGGGCCGATCATGTTGGCCGAGGTGTTGTGGAAGGTGACGGGCGCCTCCGCGTAGGCCATCTCCTCCTCGAAGGCGAGATGTTCGAAGGCCGTGCGTCCCTGTCCGCCGTAGGCCTTGGGCCAGTTGACGCCGAGCCAGCCCTTGGCGCCCACCTTGCGGCTGAAGTCCTGACGCGCCTTGCGGTGATTCACCGGGAGCGCATACGTTTCGGGCGGATAGGCATGGTCCCAGTTGTGCGCCAGCCACTCGCGCACCTCGGCGCGGAAGGCATCGGCCGCCGGCGTGAGCGCCATGTCGGGGACGGCGCCGCGTTCGAGCAGCAGGGCCGCGACGTCGCGCCGGGCCTGCTGCACGCCACCGAGCCGCGTGAGGTCGCCGTGGATGCGGCGGAAGTGGCGCGGCAGCTCGTGCTCGTCCCAGAACGAAATGCCGCCGAAGCCGTGATGCAGTTCGCGCACCACGTCGCGCAGCAGCTGGCCCGCATTCGCGGCCGCGACGGCGGCGCTGTAGGCGCGCTCGTGCTGCGATGCACGGCCCGCCGCGACGAGCGCGAGCCGGCAGATCTCCACGCTGGTGAAGCAGTTCGCGAGCTTGTGCTGGATGGCCTGGTAGCTGCCGATCTTGTGGCCGAACTGCGAGCGCACCTTGGCGTAGTCGGTCAGCAGCTCCAGGCCATAGCCCGCCGAACCCGTGGCGCGTGCTGCAAGCAGCAGGCGCATCAGGGGCGTGAGCGTGCCGACGTCGAACGACGTGGTGACGCGCTGGAACGTGTCCACCCGCGTGAAGCGCAGCTGCGACAGGGGCGGCACGTTCAGGCCGGGCGTGGCATCGATCGCGAGCCCCGCGGCCTCGCGCGGCACGATCGCGATTTCGCCTTTGCCGGTCGCGACGAGAAAGTGCGTGGCGATGGCGCCGTGCTCGACGAAGGAGACGGTGCCATCGAGTGTGGCCCCATCCGTCACCCTGCCGCCGTGCGGATCGGCCGCCCACGCGACGATGGCCTCGCCCGACTGCACGCTTGCCAGCAGTTGCGCGGCCGCCTCGCCCTGCGCCTGGGCGAGCACCGCGTTCGCGAGCACCGCATCCGCCAGCGGCAGCGGGCAGGCCGCACGGCCGAGTTCCTGCATCAGCACGATGGACGCGGCAAGTCCCATCTCGTCCTGCGACGGCGCGAGCGCAGTCCAGCCCTGCAGCGCGGCCTTGCGCCACATGTCCTTCAGCGCGGCCGCGTCCTTCGCAGCGGCGACGGCGCGCGATGCGGGCCAGGCGTCCTGCAGCAGGCCGCGCGCCGAATCGCGCACGAGGACGAGGTCCTCGCTCTCCACCAGGGGAAGGGCCTCGCTCATGTGTTGGTCCAGTTCGGCTTGCGCTTCTCGGCGAAGGCGCGCGGGCCTTCGACGTAGTCATTGCTGGTGCGCAGGCGCTTGGCCGCCGGGAACTCGCGCGCGTCCACCAGCTTGCGCTCGAAGTCCTCACCCAGCATGGTCTTGCGCGCGACTTCCTTGGTGGCGCGCAGCGCGAGCGGCGAGCACTCCAGCATCTGCGCGGCCCACTTGCGCGCCTCTTCCATCGCGCCGCCTGCCGGCGCCACCGCGGTGACGAAGCCGAGTTCGTAGCCCTCTTTCGCCGGCACGCGGCGCCCCGTGAGCAGGATGCCCATGGCGCGCGGCAGGCCGATGGCGCGCGGCAGGTACTGCACGCCCCCCGCGAGTGCCGACAGGCCCACGCGCGGCTCGGACAAGGCGAAGAACGCGTTCTCCGCCGCGATGACGAGGTCGCACGCCAGCGCGAGCTCGAAGCCACCGCCCATGGCGATGCCGTTCACCGCGGCGATGACGGGCTTGTCCAGGTCGAATCGCGTGGTCAGGCCGGCGAAGCCGCCCTTGGGAATCTGCCGCACGCCGCGCTTGGCGTGCATCTTCAGGTCGTTGCCGGTGCTGAACGCGCGGTCGCCCGCGCCGGTGATGATGCCGACCCACTGCTCGGGGTCCTCTGCGAACTCGTCCCACACCTGGTCGAGTTCGAGGTCCGCCTCGTAGTGCGTGGAGTTCATCACGTCGGGACGGTTGATCGTGACGATGGTGAGGTGTCCGTCTTTCTCGACGGTGCAGAACTCGCGTTGCGTGATGGCCATGGTGTGTCTCTCTCAAGAAACAGAACTGACGACGGTCGGTTTCATGCGGCTGGCGCCAGTGGGTTGATCTGGAAGCCCAGCGCGGCGGCGCGCCGCTTCAGGGCGGCGACGCTGCGCTG
>WBZO01007010.1_pt1 | contig 10623 bp, 9 predicted proteins | sample 5204261 | NCBI WGS metagenome assembly WBZO01 (sample SAMN12412400, study PRJNA552823) | activated sludge metagenome | isolation source: activated sludge from anammox sidestream of wastewater treatment plant... | place: USA: North Carolina | collected 2017-09
GATCATCGACACCGGTCTCAATTTTGATCACCCCGAATTCGCCGCCAAGTCCGCGCGCTTTGTCTCCGGCTACGATTTTGTCGACAATGATCCCGATGCCTTCGACGAACCCGGTGGCGCCGCCTCCGGACACGGCACCTTCGTCGCGGGCGCGGTGAAGTTGGTGGCGCCGGGCTCGGAATTATGGGCGTATCGTGTCTTGGACACCTTTGGGCGCGGCGACGGCTACACGCTGGCGCTCGCCGTGGCGCGCGCAGTCGACGACGGCTGCAAAGTGATCAATCTGAGCCTGGGACTGGTCGGCAAGCATGATGCGCTTGATGATGCGATCCATTATGCTTATGACAACAACGTGATCGTCGTGGCGGCGGTCGGCAACGATTCGACCGGCGACCCCAATCTCTTCCCCTATCCCGCGAAGGAATCCTCCACGATCGCCGTCGCGGCCCTCGACTCGCTTAACCACAAGGCCGACTTCTCCAACTACGGCAGGAAAGTTGACCTGTCTGCGCCCGGGACGCGCGTGTATTCACCGTACCTGGACAGCTCGTACGCATGGTGGGACGGCACCAGTTTCGCGGCGCCGCTGGTTGCCGGTGCCGCCGCCCTGCTGTGTCAGATCGATCCTTCCCTGACGCCCTACGCGGTCGACAGCTTGCTGGAAGAGAGCGCCATCAATATCGATGATCTCAACCCTGCCTACGTTGACAGCCTGGGCAAAGGGCTCGTCAATCCCGGTGCGGCGCTGGCCATGCTGACAGCCTATGTCTGTGGTGACTCGGACGGCTCGTCGATGGTTTCGATTACGGATGCCGTCTATCTCATCAACTACATCTTCAGTGGCGGCCCGGCGCCGATTCCCTCGATGGCGGGTGATTGTGACTGCTCGGGCTCGATCAGCATTTCCGATGCCGTCTACTTGATCACCTACATCTTTGCCTCCGGCACCCCGCCGTGCGGCAGTTGCCCGTAAGCACTGTTTCTGTGCCAGAGTCCTGATTATGGGAGTCGCCCAGCGACTCCCTTTCTTTTGCCGTCGGCGACGTAAAATGGCAAAATATCTCGATGTTGCTGTACGGAAATGGCGACCAAAAACTCTGTTTTGTGAAACCAAGAACTGCCGCCAGCTACCGGGCAGGACGAATTCAACCGAGGGAGGTTGTACGATGTTCACCAATTCCTTACTGCGATCGCTTGTGCAACAACTGGCCGTGGCCGTCCTGATGCTGGCGTTGGTCGGCTGTTCCAACGATGCGCCGGTAGCGCCGCTGAGCACGTTCTCGCGAACCTACGTCGGCCCGGACGATTGTCCCACCTGTCCGCAGGTCAGTCTGAATGCCCGGATCGCAACGGTCGACCAGAACCTGCGCCGGCTGACCTTTGCCGAACACCCCGATACCGTGGTCGCTCTCCAAAACGCTGAGATCGTCAAGTTCGCTGCGGGAGTGGAAGTCCGCATCCAACTCGGCGACCTCCGCCCCGACGATTCGGTCACCATTATCGGTCAGCGCTATCAAAACAACTACATCTACGCCCATCGGATTCGCGTCGAATCCTCGGGTCCGCAGTGCGACTACGACCTGGCGTTCCGGGATACGATCGTGACCATCGACTATCAGGCGCTCTCGTTTACCGTAGCCGGGCGCACGGAGACGATTCTGGTTGATCAGAACACTGTCATCTGGGGCAATATCGTGCACCCAGGCACGCAGCTTGGCAATGGCGTGCAGAATCAGGACCGCGAACGGGAGCAAATCAAGAACTCCATCGACACGATTTATCAGTTCACTGACCTTCAGGTTGGTGATGTGGTTGAGGTCAGAGCGAAGGTGGTCGATGGCGCGACCCTGTTGGCCGTCAAGATTAAGCTCGCGAATTGCCAGGTGAAGCAGTGTGTGACCTTCGAAGCTGCCATCGCCACTCTTGACGTCCAGGCGCGCGCGATCACCTTTGTCGACCTCGACTGGCAGGGAGTCGTGTGCCCGCGAGCGGAACTGACCGACAGCGACGGCGCCGAACTTACTTTGGCTGACTTCGCCGCGGGCGACCTGGTCCACGTGAAGGGCTTTCCCACGGAGTCGAATCTGCAGATCTGCCTCATGACAAAGATTGAACCTTAGCTCTGCATCGGTTCTGCCGGTGACGGCACTGTCACAAGTCCGGTAGCATCGCCGGCAACTTGCAGCCCCCGGGCGAGAATGCTCGCCCGGGGCTTCCTCTTTTACCCCGATTTCGTTAGCGAATACTAACACGGACAGATTTAGCGAAGATCTCGCGATTCGGGATAATTTTGTGTACGATATCGAGCCAAGCGGTCTCTGTTGGTCAGTTAATAGCAAACACCAATCTCACGGAATGAAACACGTGAAAGGAGATCAGACAATGAGACACGGTTGGCAGAAACTCGCGGGCAAAACGGCGGCAGCAGTCGCAATCCTCGCATTAATGGTCGGCTGTTCCAGCAACTCACCGCTCGGCCCCGGCAGCGACACCCGGTCGAATCTGAAGGGCGGTACCGGTACCGACAATAATCTAGCAGCGCAAGTCGAATTTGCGAGCATGGTGGCGAGCACGGATGTCGCCCTGCGCAAGCTGACCTTCACCGGCAACAGCGAAATCGTCTTCGCCGCCGCCGATGCGGAAATCGTTCGTCGCCAAGGCGGCAACGAAACGCCGATTACCTTCGCGGAAATCCAGGTCGGCGACTCGGTCGAAGTCCGCGGTGACCGCCAGGGCGACAATAGCGTGCTGGCCAACCGGATTCGCGTGAAGATTGAAGACGGCAACAATGCGGAAGTCGAATTCGGCGGTCGCGTGGCGACCATCGATGCTGATGCGCGCACGATCACCTTCGTCAACAATCCGACCCTGATTAACGTCATGGCCGGCGCCGAAATCGTGAATCACGATCTGCAAATCGCGATCAACTTGAACGATATCGTTCCGGGCGATTCGGTCGAAATTCGCGGCACCAACCAGCCCAACGGCTCCGTTCTGGCCAACCGCGTCCGACTGCGCGTTACCGACGGCGCCGAGGATGCTGATGTCGAATTCAAGGGTACGATCACCTCCATCGACTACACCGGCGGCGCACTGACTGTCAGCGGCCGCAGCGAGACAATTGTCGTGACCAGCACCACGCAGATCTTTGCCAAGCTTGATCACAGCGAGCACGTCTTCGGCAAGCGCGGTCGCGGCGAGGACGACGGGTTCGTCGCCGGCCGGGATACCGCGATTGCCTTCACGTCGCTCCAGGTTGGCGATTCGGTGGAAGTTCATGCCGACATCGTGAATGCGACGACTCTGCGCGCGGTAACGATCGAAGTTGAAGACTTCCTGTTCGGCGAGCCGGTGGACGTGCAGTTCAAGGCGGCGATCGCTGCGATCGACGCCGGTACCCGCACCGTGACCTTCGTCGGCCAGTCGTGGCAGGGCACGGTCAGCGCAACCGCCGTCCTGACCGGCCTGAACAACGAACCGCTCAGCCTTGCGGACTTTCCGGTCGGGCAGTTGGTCGAAGTCAAAGGCTTCCCCGGAACCGGCACTGAGTTGACGATCGCGCGGATGCATAAAGAAGACAATATCTAGATCAAGGACAGTAGGGAAGAGCCGCAGTTTGGATGCGGCATCGACAGGCGCTCCGGACTCCGGGGCGCCTGTTTCGTTGCCCGTGATCGACTGTGAATGGGTGTGCTGCTTCGTTACAAGCCACCTCCCGAATTTCTTGACCGACACTTGTACGAAATTGAAACACCTCGGCCTCTGTAGCCTCAGAGGTTTTAGCGCACCGGACTACGGCGACAACCTGAATCCGAGTCAAGTTTAGCACGCGCGTTCCCACGCGCCAGCGATGCGGCCGCCCGTCAGTGGCGGCTTGCCAAATTTGCAAATATGGACTATATTGAACCATTAACACCACATCCGAGGAGGTCAGAATGACGAAACGGCGAGGGAACCTGATCGCGACCGTGCTTGCGGTCGCCGTTTTCCTGGGCGCAGCGTCCGCCCGCGCCACGATCCACAACGTATCGGTCGGCAATTTCTTCTTTAACCCGGCCACGGTTAATGCCGTCGCCGGCGACACGGTGCGCTGGACCTGGACCGGCGGCGTCCACTCCACGACGTCCGATCCCGGCCAGGGAACCTCGTGGGATTCCGGCGTTCTCAGCAGCATCGGCGCCACCTTTCAGTTCATTTTCGCCGATACCACGACACCGGGGGCTTACACCTACATCTGCACGGTGCATCCCCTCTCGATGAGCGGAACGATCAATATCGCGGCGCCGCCGACACCTCCCAAGCTCTTTACTTTTCTGCTGGACGACGACCAGGAACTTAGTTGCGCCGGCACCGGCAGCACGGCCACCGGCTGGGGACTGGCGATCCTCAATAGCGCGCAGACGCAACTCTCCATCTATGTTGAGCACAATGTCGTCGGCGCCAACGCCGGCCACATCCATTTCGGCGCCCCCTGTGTCGACGGCGGTGCCATTCGCTTCGGCTTCACCAGTGCCGCCAGCCCGATTCACAACACCTGGAATCTGACCCCGACCAACGTCGCGGAGTTGCTGGCCGGCAATCTCTACGTCAACATCCACTCACCCGCTTTCCCGAACGGCGAAATTCGCGGGCAGATCGTCCAGGCGCCGATCCAGTTTGTCTTCACGCTTGATGAAGCCCAGGCCCTGGCGGCTGCCGGCAGCAACAGCTTTGCCAATGGGCTCGGTGTCTGCGAACTCAATGCCACGAGCACGGCGCTTGCCATCGATGTGACCCATGATGTTCCGAACACGATTGACGGCCACGTGCATTTCGGCGTGCCGGGGGTCGAGGGCGCAATTCGTTACGGTTTTACCAGTCCCCAAAGCCCGGTCAACGAAACCTGGAATCTCGATTCGCTGAATGTCAAAGACCTGATGCAGGGCGAGCTCTACATCAATATTCACTCGACCGCGTTTCCCTCGGGTGAAATCCGCGGGCAAATCGTCCGGCAGGACATCCACGTCTCGTCGCAGCTCAATGGCGCGAAGGCGAACGGCGGCGCCGGCACCGGCTCCTCGGCAACGGGTTTCGCTGTTTGTACCTGCTCGACGGCAACCTCTATATCAACATCCATTCAACCGCGTTTCCGTCCGGCGAAATCCGCGGCCAACTAGTGCTTGACGAGGAGTTCTCATTCAGCTTCCCGCTGGACGAATCGCAGGCCAACGCCTGCGCCGGGACCGGCAGCCCGGCCCTCGGCGCGGCCAATATCGAACTGAAGCGCGGCGGGCGAGAAATGACGATCAACCTGACGCACAATGTCGGCAGTCCGATCGACGGGCACGTGCACCGCGGCGCGGCTTGTGTCAGCGGTCCGATCTTGTTCGGCTTCAGCCAGTTCACCAGCCCGATCAAGGAATTCTGGTACCTGGGTGCGGCCGATATCATCGATCTGTTCCAGAGGGAACTGTACGTCAACGTGCACTCGACAGCGTTTCCCGTGGAAGAAATTCGCGGGCAGATCGATAATCCGCCGCCGGCCTGCAAGTGCGGCGATGCCGACGGCAGCGGCGCTTTCTCGATTTCCGATGCGGTGTTCCTGATCAACTACATCTTCGCGGGCGGTCCGGCGCCGGCGCCGACTTGTTTGGGGGATGCCGACGGCTCATCGGCGATCTCGATCTCGGATGCCGTCTACCTGATCAATTACATCTTTGCGGGCGGACCGGCTCCGCACTGCTGAGACTTGATCCGGCGAATATGAAAAGAGGCGTCCTGCAACTGCAGGGCGCCTCTTGCTCTTGCCGTTTGACTTCCGGCTATTCCGGCTTGGCAAAGCCGATATTCTTCTGGTCGGGCATTCCCTGTAATTTGATCTCGCCGAATTTTTCCTCGTACTTCTTGAGGTTGTCCTCCAGTGTCTTCAGCAGCGCCTTGGCATTCTGCGGGGTCATAATGATCCGGGCAAATACGCGCGCCTTCGGCGTTCCGGGCAGCAGCCGGGCAAAATCAAAGATGATCTCGGACGGCGAGTGGCCGATCATGACGAGGTTCGAGTAGATGCCCTCGGCTTCGGGTTCGCGCAACTCCATCTGGATTTGCTGGGTCGGCGGCTTATTGTTCATCGTTCCTCCTTGTCATCGCCCGAGGAGTGTAATATAATACGCCCCGCTGTCAAGGAGATTCCCTTGTCGATATTGACCTTAGCGCGCCTGAAACAACTCTTCCACGACCTGCCGCGCGGCAACGTGCTGGTCTACGGCGATGTCATGATCGACCAATACCTGTGGGGCAAGGTCGATCGTATCTCACCCGAAGCGCCGGTGCCGGTCGTCGAAGTGGAATCGGAGACGCTGCAACTCGGCGGCGCCGCCAACGTCGCCCGCAATATCAGCGCGCTCGGCTGCAACGTCGAACTGGTCGGGCTGGTCGGCGACGACGACAATGCCACGCGCCTGAAACATTTACTTGAGCGTGAAGGCATCCGCAACTGCAAGCTGGTCTCCGACCAGAAACGGCCTACCACCGTCAAGACGCGCGTCATCGCCCACAACCAGCAGGTCGTGCGCGCCGATCGCGAATCGCGCGCCGAAATCGACGGCTATACCGAAAACGAGATGGTCTCCTACATCGAAAGCCGGCTTCCCGAGACGCAGTGCCTGCTGATTTCCGATTACGGCAAGGGCGTAATCACGCTGCCGCTGCTGCAACGCATCGTCCCGCTCGCGCGCAAACGCAACCGCTTTATCGCGGTCGACCCGAAAGAATCGCACTTCCGCAACTACCGGCAGGTCTCGGTCATTACGCCCAACGAACACGAGGCAGCCTTTGCCGCCGGTCAACGCATCCGCGACGATGACTCGCTCCAGGCCGTCGGCTGGGGACTGCTAAAAGAACTCGAATTGGATTCGATCCTGGTCACGCTTGGCGCGCGTGGGATGGCGCTGTTTGAACAAGACGGCAGCTTCAATCATCTGCCCACGGTCGCCAAGAAGGTCTATGACGTCACCGGCGCCGGCGACACGGTCATCGCCGTCCTGACCGCGATGATGGCGGCCGGCGCCAGCCGGCTGGAAGCGGCGTTCGTGGCCAATCAAGCCGCCGGCATCGTCGTTGGCTACATCGGCACGGCGTATGTCGGAAAGGACGAGCTATTCAACACCATCGCCGAATCGCTGTAGCGCTTTGGTGATTAACCGGCAGCCCACCCGTACCCGGTAGCCCACCCGGAGCGCAGCGCAGGGTGGGGAAGGAATTGCATGAACTCGAAACTCATCGCCAAATCACAACTCGTCAAATTCGCCCGCCGGCTTCATCGCACCGGCAAGCGTATCGTCTTCACCAACGGCGTCTTCGACATTCTGCATGCCGGCCACGTCGACTACCTTGAGCGCGCGAAACGCCACGGCGATGTTTTGGTGATCGGGTTGAATACCGATGCTTCCGTCAGGATCAACAAGGGGGATCACCGCCCGATCATCCCCTACAAGGACCGCGCGAAACTGCTGGCAGCTTTGAGCGTCGTGGACTACATCGTCCCCTTAGAGCGCAAGACGCCTGACCGCCTGATCGAAACCATCTGTCCGCATGTGCTCGTCAAAGGCGCTCAATATAAGCTTGGGGAAATTGTCGGTGCCGACTTCGTGCGCGCCCACGGCGGCAAAGTCGTGCGGATGCGCATGGTGCCGGGGATGTCGACGACGGCGATCATCAGAAAAGTCCGCGCGCTGCCGTCGAGTTAGAGCGCTTCAATCAACTACGTCTCTCGAGGAATAGTCTCCGGATAAGTCTGTTGTCAGGAGCTGGTGGCCGTGTCATTGCGAGGAGCGAACGTACAACCACACTCAGCTCCGCCTTCAGCCGCGACGAAGCAATCTCCTCGCTGTTCGCTTCAAAGACGACTTCCGGACCTTGTCTCCGACAACAAAAAAAACGTCCCGCCATCTCGACGGGACGTTCTCATTTTCCGTTGTCTCGGTTCGCTACGGCAGGACGTGAACGATCTTGCGATCGCCGGAATTGGCGAACTCGATCACGCCGGTGATCTTCGCGAACAGGGTGTTGTCGCGCCCGATGCCGACATTGCGGCCCGGCTTGATCTTGGTGCCGCACTGCCGGACAATGATTGAACCGGCCAGGACGGCCTCGCCGCCGAAACGTTTGGTGCCGCGTCGTTGACCGTTCGAGTCGCGGCCGTTCTTCGACGAACCTAAACCTTTTTTATGTGCCAAAGGGTCCTCCTAATCTTCAATCTCAAATCGCCGCCAATATCCAGAACCGGCCGACCCGGTCCGGCGGCAGTCGTCTAATATACGTCCCGATCTTCGCCGGTCAAGGGGAAAAGTTCACGCGGGAAGCACCGCTGGAGAGCTTCTCAGGCCAGCGTCCTCTCGATCCGCCGATCCGGAACCAGCCAGATGATTGCCACGATAACATATAGAGCGCATGAAACCCAGCAACTCACGGCGGCCAACACCACTGCGGCGGCATAAAGGATCACCGATATTTTGCCCTTGTAGTCGCGGCCCAGCGCCATTGCCAGTGCCGAATCCCGGCCGTGGCGGGCAACCAGCACCCTTGTCAGGATATAGTAGGCGATTGCTGCCATCAACATCACCGAGCCGTAAAGCGCCACCGGACTCGCCGAAAAGGTGTTCTCACCCATCCAGGCGGTCACAAACGGCACCAATGAAAGCCAGAACAACAGGTGCATGTTCGCCCAGAGAATCCGGCCGTCAACCTGTTTGATGGCCTGAAAGAGATGGTGGTGGTTGTTCCAGTAGATTCCCAGGTAAACAAAACTCAGAACGTAACTCAGAAATGCCGGCAACAACGGTTGGAGAGCCGCGAAGTTCGTGTCGTGCGGCACCTCAAATTCGAGCACCATGATTGTAATGATAATCGCCAGCACCCCGTCGCTAAATGCCTCCAGACGACCCTTGGTCAATGCTCTTCCTCCTCGACGACAGCGCAACTCAAATTCGTTTACACCTTGACTTGTAAAGGACGGTCGGCGACATGACTTGGTTTGGGAATTTCTCAAGATCGATTTCGGTAGCCCCCCAAAACAAAACCACCGGCCTTCCGGCCGGTGGCTTGAATCGTTAATTGTATCGGCGGGCTTGTTCTACACGTTCGCCTTATGTGACTCGGACGTCGCATTGATCCGGAAAATCAGCTTGTCGCGGTCGGGCGCCACATCGACTTCGATATGGCAATCGCCCGCGAACTGGCCGGCCAGAATCTCCTCGGCCAACGGGTCGTCGAGATGCTTCTGCAGCGCGCGCTTGAGGTGGCGCGCACCGTAGACCGGGTCGAATCCCTTTTCGGCGATGAACTTCTTGGCTTCGGGCGTGACGTGAATCGCCAGACCCCGTTCCGCCAGCCGCTTGGCCATCTCCGCCAACTGGATGTCGATGATCTGCATGATGTGTTCCATCCCGAGGGCATGGAAGATCAGGATCTCGTCGATACGGTTGATCAACTCCGGGTTGAAGATGCGCTTCATCTCGGTGATGACCGACTGCTTCATCGCATCGTAGTCGTCCTCGACACCGGAGGCGCCGAAGCCGAGCGTCTTGCCCGAGCGAATGTCGCGCGTGCCGGCGTTCGAGGTCATGATGATTACCGTATTACGAAAGTCCACTTTGCGGCCGAACGAGTCGGTCAGGCAGCCGTCGTCGAGCAATTGCAGCAGGATGTTGAACACATCCGGATGCGCCTTCTCGATTTCGTCCAGCAGCACGACCGAGTACGGATGCCGGCGCACCTTCTCGGTGAGCTGGCCGCCCTCTTCGTAACCGACGTAGCCCGGAGGCGCGCCGATCAGGCGGCTGACGGCGAACTTCTCCATGTACTCCGACATGTCGATACGCACCAGCGCGTCCGGATTCTCGAACAAGAACTCCGCCAGCACGCGCGTCAGTTCGGTCTTGCCGACGCCGGTCGGACCGAGGAAGATAAACGAGCCGATCGGGCGGTGTGGGTCTTTCAGACCCGCGCGGGCACGCCGGATCGACTTGGTCAGGGCGGTAATCGCTTCCTCCTGGCCAACGATCTTCTTCTTCAGTTCCTCTTCCATCCGCAGCAGCCGCTTCGACTCTTTCTCTTCGAGCCGGAACAGCGGGATGCCGGTGATCTTGGCGACGATCTCGGCAATATGCTCTTCCTTGAGCGTGATCTTCTCGCTCTGGCGCTGCACCTCCCAGTTGCGCTTCATCTGCTCGTATTCTTCCTTCTTGAACTTGAGCTCGTCGCGCAGCTTGGCCGCCCGCTCGAATTCCTGATTCTTGACCGCTTCTTCCTTCTTGGTCGAGATCTCGGCGATCAGCGCATCCATGTCGTTGAATTCCTTCGGCTTGGTGTAGGTCGACAGGTGCGCGCGCGAACCGGCCTCGTCAATGATATCGATCGCCTTGTCCGGCTGGAATTTGCCGGTGATGTAGCGGTTCGACATGATCACCGCCGCGCGAATCGCGTCGTCCGAAATCAGAATCTGGTGATGCTCTTCGTAACGGCCCTTGAGACCCTGCAGAATCTTGATCGTGTCTTCCTGCGTCGGCTCTTCGACCATGACGGTGTGGAACCGGCGATCGAGCGCGCCGTCTTTCTCGATATACTTGCGGTATTCATTCAGCGTTG
>WBZO01007011.1_pt1 | contig 10623 bp, 6 predicted proteins | sample 5204261 | NCBI WGS metagenome assembly WBZO01 (sample SAMN12412400, study PRJNA552823) | activated sludge metagenome | isolation source: activated sludge from anammox sidestream of wastewater treatment plant... | place: USA: North Carolina | collected 2017-09
CGCTGGGCGGCGATTGGACCACCGCCCGCGCCTTCCATCACCGGTTGTTCGATCTCTTCCGCGCGATGTTCCTCGAAAACAACCCCACCGCCGTGAAAACCGCCGCCGCGATGATCGGGCTTTGCTCCGGCGAGCTTCGTCTCCCTCTCACCGAAATGAGCTCCGCCAACCGGACCAAGCTCGATCTCGCGTTGCGCGCCTGGGGTTTCACCAACCTCCTCGCCGCCTAGCCGATCGCCGTTCCGCGCTCGCCGCATGGGCGAGCGCGGCACGCGCCAGGAGAACACCATGCTCACGCTCGGCATTGCCGGCATCGCCGGTCGCATGGGTGGCGAAGTGCTCGCCGCCGCTCGAACCACCGGTGACCTCGACGTTGCCGGCGGTGTCGATCTCGCCATCGCTCTCGAATCCTTGAATGCCCCGGATCTGCTGCTCACCACCGACCTGGCGGAGCTTCTGCCCCGGATCGATCTGCTGATCGACTTCAGCGCGCCGGTCGCCACGGCAACTCATGCCACCGCCTGCGCCGCGGCCGGCGTACCGCTCGTCACCGGTGTCACCGGACTCGCGGAGTCCCAGCTCGCCGATCTCCACGCGGCATCCCAGCGGATCGCGGTACTCCATTCCCGCAACATGAGCCCCGGTGTCGCCGCGCTCGCCGCGGTGCTCCCGCTGCTCGCGCGCAATCTGCCCGGTGACGATATCGAGATCATCGAAACCCACCATCGCCACAAGAAGGACGCCCCCTCCGGCACCGCCTTCATGCTGGCCGAAACCCTCGCCGCGGGACCCGGCGCCGGTCTCGACGACCGCGCTACCTACGGGCGCCACGGGCTGGCTCCGCGCGCTCCCGGCGAGATCGGCATCCATGCCGTGCGCGCGGGGGGCAATCCCGGCGAGCACACTATCGTGCTCGCCGGCGAGACGGAGGAAATCCGGATCACTCACCGCGTCTTCGCACGCCGCGCCTTCGCCCTCGGTGCGCTCCGGGCCGCCCGCTGGCTAGTCCACCAGCCACCCGGTCTCTACACCATGGCGGACGTGTTCGCCTCCTAACTCCCAGGAGTCCCGGATCGGCGAGTCTTGTGAATCCGATCCAGACGCCGGTCAATGACTTTAGTCAGGTTGAGCCGGACGGTTCCTCCCCGTACACTCCCAACAGCCGGGTCACTCCAACGACCCGGCAGGTCCCGCGCGAGCGGTGCCGCACAGCGTCCGATCCGTCCGCCGCCACCGCGTGATACCGTGGCACCAGACATACCGGCCGGGTCGCGAAAGGACACGACATGGGCGACACGATCCGCGTTTTGATCGTCGAACGGGAACCGCTTTTCCGGCGCGGACTCGCCGGTTGCCTAGCGACCGACTCCGACCTGCAAGTCGTCGCCTCGGCTTCCACCGCGGAAGAGGGTTATCGGCTCGCCGACGAACACCTCCCCGATGTGTTGCTGATCGGCACCACTTTGCCCGACGCGCCGAACCTCCAGGCCGCCACCGAGTTTCGCCGCCGTTACCCGGCGCTCGCGACGATCGTTGTCGCCGCCCAAGAAAGCGACGACGAGCTGTTCGCCGCGATCCGGGCCGGCGCCAGCGCCTACTGCGGACAGGACATCGACGAAAACAAACTCATCACTCTGATCAAGCGCTCCGCCACCGGCGAGTACGTGATCAACGAACAGCTCCTCGACAAGCCGTACGTCGCCGCGCGCGTGCTCGAGCAGTTCCGCTCCGCCACATCGAGCGAACTCGCACCCACCAGCGCCTTTGCCCCGCTCACCGACCGCGAGCTCGAGATTCTTCGCAAGGTCAGCGACGGTCTCACCAACGCGGAAATCGGCTACGCGCTCGGCATCAGCGCCCAAACAGTCAAGAACCACGTCACCTCGATTTTGCGGAAACTGGCGGTCAACGACCGCACCCAGGCCGTTGTGACCGCCCTCAAACGCGGTTGGCTCTCGATCGACGAGGGGCCGACCAACTCTCCCAACGGCTCCTCCCAACCCAACCTCACGGTCTACAGCAACCGGAATCGGTAGTCGTCAGCCGTTAGCCGTTAGCCGTTAGCCGTTAGCCGTTAGCCGTCAACCGTCAGCCGTCAGCCGTCAGCCGTCAGCCGTCAGCCGTCAGCCGTCAGCCGTCAGAGAATTGAACCGCGCCGGCCTCGTCTTGTAGGGGCGCACCGCTGTGCGCCCCGGCCGATCCACCGTTCGTCCGGATCACGCCCGGCGGCCGGGCGACCGAGTGTCCGGCGGAACAATCGTACGCCAGGCTAAAGCCCGGCGCCCCGGCCGAGGGACCGCCCGAATGACGCCCGGCTCCCGGCGGCCCCAACGTACGCCAGGTTGAAACCCGGCGCTCAACCGACCAAGCCCTTCCAGGGCTAACACGATGGCGCAGGTCGAGGCGCACACGCTGCCCTTCGTCGTCGCTCTGAGGCGACACCGGAGAGTCTCTCGTTCGTGCGGCCGGCACCCGATTCCACATCACCGCCTGGGCCGTCAACGAGCACGCCGCCGCGGCGGATGATTCTTCACTCCGTTCAGAATGACGAAGGAGCGCGCGCGCCTCCTCCAAACGCCCCACCCATCACCCATCACCCGCTATTGCCTATTGCCCATTCCCCATTGCCCTCGTCCCATCACCCATCACCCGGCACCCGCCATTGCCTATTGTCCATTCCCCATTGCCTTCGCCAATCCCCCTTTACGCTATACTCCCTCAAATCCGCACACCCGTTCTGATTCGCGGTTCGGTGGGGGAAACTCGGAGTGAGTATTGGGGCGACCGCGGCGCGGATTCACCAAGAACTCCGGCGACACCAACCGGATCTGATCGACATGCGGGCCGAGGCGCACCTCGAGCCGTCTATGATCGCGCCAGCCGAGTTCGATCCCGCGCGCGGCGACGCCGGTGATCCGGGCGCAATCGGGCGATTCGAGGACGATCCTGTCCGCGCCCGGCCGGTGCCGCGGTCGACCGGCCGGTCGGATGTGCGCTATTTCCTGGATGGCGCTCAACGGACGCTACTCGGCTATTTGGTGGACGGGGTGCCGATTCTCACCTGCGTCGGGGCAGCCGCGATTCTCGAACGCGAGGGCGGCACCGCCCGGTTGATGCCCGGCACGTTGCGATTGCGACATCACTGGCTCGTGCCGCGAGCCAGCGGGCGGGCCGGTCTCGATCGGGCCGCGACGATCATCGAAGCCAGCGGCGGCAATATTGTCGATCCGTTGGGTCATTTGTTCGACTCGCCGGATCGCTACGCGGCCGCACTTGACGATTACGCCGGGATGGTCGATCTCGCCTATCGCTGCGGCAGCATGCAGCGTGAGAAACTCGAAACGGCGCTGTTGGACGACTGGCAGACCGAAACCGATCGCGGCTGGATCGTCGTGGACGGTGCATTGCGCGCGGCCACCCCACGCGCGGTTGGTCTCGTCAAATCGTTCACGCGGCAGTATCTGACCGGGCCGGAAGCGGTGGCGCTTTTCCGCCTTCTCCCGCGCGAGCGCACGTCCGCGTTTCTGGTGCCGAACATGCGTGGCGAAGGTGCGCGGGTGTGCTGGTACCAGCGATTTTGGGACGCCACCGGTCGCGATGTTCGCCACTCGCTGATCCGGATCGAGACGAACGCCGGGATGGCGAGCACACGCGACGTCGACCGGCTCGCGGCGTGGCTCTGGAACGAACGGTTGCCGCGCGCCACGGCCGACCAGCGCTGGGCAACGCTGCTCTACCCGATCCACCTGCTTGAGCAGATGCTGAAACGCAAACTCGATGCGGAAACGCGGGGTTGGCCAGCGGCGAAGTAGAGTCCCGAGGGGAGGCGCGCTGTCGAAATGGTGACCATCGTCGAATCCGAGATCGGGACGACCTCGCCACCCGGTGGCATACCGGAAGCATTGGGGCAGCAGTTCGGGCACTTCTTCGATCAACGGACCGGTGTGATCGGGCGCGTGGTCGGGAGCGAGAAAGAGCCGGCTGGCGCCCATCAATTCTGCATTTGGGCCGCCGAAAGCGCGACCACGTTGGATGTGGGCCACATCGTGATCGCCTGTTCGGAAGAGGCGGTCGTGATCGGCGTGGTCGACGAACCGCGGCGCTATTCCGATCTGCGCTCCTTTCTCGACGATTATTTCGACCGCTTTCTGGAGGCGGAACTGCTGGCGGGCGATCCACCCACGCGCCGACCGGAGATTCTCGTCTTCGTGGTCAACGTGCTCGCCACCCGCCATCTGCGTGAGGATGTGACGAGCCACCGGCCACCGGTCGCGGGACCGGTTTGGTTCGCCACTCGCGCGGCGATCGAGTTTGCGCTCGATACCGAGAACTTCACCGGTTTGCCGATTCCCGCGCTGATGCACACCAACGGCAACGCCGCCGCCTGGAACGACGACGGCACACCGGTGCTCGATGAGCGCGGTCACGTCGCGTTTCAACGGGCACCGATTTGGCTCGACGAGGACTATCTGCTCGGTCCGGAGGCGGGGCACGCCAATTGGACCGGTCAATCCGGGCTGGCCACCAAAACGAGTCACGCGCTTTTTCTGTCCAGCGCCGTTTTCCAGCGGATGCGGGCGGAGGGCAAGAAGGTCGCCGCGTTGATGTTCAACGTCAAAGGGCCCGATTTGCTCTGGCTCGACAAACCCGCGTCGCCGGCGCCGGGGATGGAGGAGGCCTACGCGGCGGCGAAAGCGCCCGGTCTGCCATCCGAACATGTGGAGGCGTACGCGGCGCTGGGATTACAACCCGAGCCGTTCGCCGCGCTCCGCATCTTCGCGCCATTCAAACCCGGTCAACAACCGATGGCCGGTCTGGATGACCAGACGGTGCGGGTGGGTGGCTCGCTCAACCGGGCGACGCTCAATACCTTGCGTACCGCTTCACGAGAGTGCCATTGCGTGTACCCGATTTTGTGGTCGCTCAAGCCATTTCTCTCGCGCCCGCACAAGGTGTTCGACCGGGCTGATCTCGACGACAAACTGTTCGCGCTGATCGCCGAACTGCGCGATGATCCCGACTGCGCCACCTTACTCGGTCTGCAAAAGAAGCTCGGCCGGATCGAACAGTATTTCAACGAACCCGACGAGAACGGCAAACTGCCGTCCGAGTGGCGAGGGCATCATCAATTCACGATTCGCAAGGCGAAGAACCGGCTCAACGGTTTGGAATCGAAGTTCGGCGGTCTGCTCACAAACGGCGCGGTCGACTTCGGTCACCTGCCTCAGGTGGAAGACGAGTTCAGCGACGGCGAAGTGCGAGTAGTCGATATCGCCGGCTGCAACACCAATGTGCAAGAGGTGCTGGTTGGGGCGATCGTGAACCGGATTTGGCACCTGGCGGAACAAGCAGCGCTGGGGGTCGACAAGGTGATCGTCTTCGTCGACGAATTGAACAAATACGCGCCGGGCGGTGGTGAAGGCGCCTTGCGCGACACCTTGGTCGATATCGCGGCGCGGGGACGACACTTGAATGTGGTGCTGTTCGGCGCGCAACAGTTCCGGTCGAAGGTCGAAACCGAAATTCTCGGCAACTGTGGCACGTCTTTCTACGGTCGGGTCGGCGACGAGGAGATCATCAACCCGTCCTACCGCTCGCTGTCCGACACGGCGAAGGCGGAACTCCTGGGACTGCCCAAGGGCCGGTTGCTGGTACGCCATGCCCATTTCCGGACGCCGTTGTTCGGCGCCTTTCCGCTGCCGCCAACCATCCCCGGCATGGCCGGTCAACGCGTGTTCAATGACAACTCGGAAACGGGACCCGGAGATTCTCACAACGGCGATGCGTTGTTCCATTTGCTTCAGCGGATCGATCGCGAGCGGGCGCCGTCGCAAACAGACGTCCGAACCAAGACCAACGGCTTTCCGGCGGACGTGATCGAACGCATGTGCAGTTCGGTAGAGCAGAAGTACCGGAAGATCATCGAAGGGAGCGGTTCGACGCGGATCAGCGCCTGGATGATGGCGCAACGGGAAATCGAGGCGAACGAGGCGCACCGGTTGCGCGTGGTACGGTGAGCGCATGATCGCCCGGCCGTTGCGGATCGCCCACGTTTCGGATACCCATCTCGGTTATCGCGCGTTGAACCGGAGCGAACCCGAGAGCGGGCGAAACCAACGCGCGGTGGATATCGAACAGGCCTATGAGCGGGTCGTGGCCGATATCCTCACCCGCGAGGTCGATCTGGTGCTGCACGGCGGGGATGTGTTCCACCACACCCGGCCGTCGTGGCAGGCGCTGCGCAGCTTTGTGCGCCAAACGCTGCGATTGACCGGATCGGGTCTGCCGGTGCTGGTGATCGGCGGCAATCACGACACCCCCCGGCTTCGCACCACCGGCACCGCCTTTTCGCTGCTCGAACTCGCCCTCCCGGACGTGATCTTCGTGGCAGCCTACGACCAGCAAACCGTGCCGTTCGACCGGCTCGGTCTGATGGTGACGGCGATTCCGCACGGAAAGCTGGTCGATCCGACCGGGCCGAGCGCGATCCCCGTCGCCGGGTACCGCAATGTGCTGCTGACGCACGGTTTGGTTGCCGGCGTCCGGCTTCCCGGCAAAGCGCGCGAAAGCGGCGAGGAGCTGATCTCCGATTTCTTGTTGGCGAAGGATTTCGACTATATCGGTTTGGGTCATTACCACGTACACCAAAAAGTACGCCACAACGCTTGGTACAGCGGCAGCACCGAACGGATGGGCTTCGGCGACGAGGATGTCACGCCGGGCTACGCGATCGTCGAGCTTGGCGAGGGTCCGGCTCAAGTGACCCACGTGCCGATCGAAGCGCGGCCGATGATCACCCTGCCGGTGTTCGAGGATCGGTCGCTTTCGGCTCGCGAGCTGGCGGATCGCGTGATGGCGGAGATGGAAAAACGTGCCGATCCCGAGGGGATGGCGCGGGCACGATTCCGCAACATCGAACGCGGCACGCGGCGGGAGGCGGAGATCCTCCTGCGCCGCGAAGCGGGACACCTGAGCTGGTCGCTCACCCTCACGAGCGACAACGACCTGCTCAGTGGATTCGGTGAACGCTCGGGAGACGAATTCGACGCGGATTTGCCCGCGCTGTTCGGCCGGTTTGTCGAGGGTAGGTCACTCGATCCGGCGTTCAAGACCGCGTTTCTCACTCGCGGCCGCGCGGCACTCGAAGACGCGGCGCGCGAGATCGAAGCTTCCAGCGCGACGGAGGACCCGGCGGCGTGATCCTGGTCGACCTCGAAATTGAGGACTACAAGCAGTTCCGCGGTGTGCGCCGGTTTTCGCCGGCCCCAGACGGGATCGTTGCCATCATCGGCGCCAACGGGGCGGGCAAGACCACCTTGTTCGAGGCGCTCGAGTGGTGTTTGTACCAACCGCGTGAGATTCCACTGGCGGAAGTGCAGACCCGCGGACAGGCATCGCGACCGCGCGTGACGGTCACCCTCGAACGTCCAGATACCGGCGAACGGTGGGTGGTCGAGCGAAGGTTGCGAAGCGGCTCGGTGCAGGCGTCGGTCTTTCGTGAAGATCAGCCGGAACGAATCGAAGCGGAAGGGCCACGGGCCGTGCGCGAGTTCGTCGCCGGCAAACTGATCGGGCTCAGTCACCGCGCCTTTGTTTCCACCTTTTTCACGCGGCAGAAGGAGTTGAGCTTTTTCGGCGAGATGGGAGCGGCGGAGCGGCGACGGGAGGTCGGACGTTTGCTCGGTCTCGAAACGATCGAGCGGGCGCGGCAAAAGCTGCAGGACGATCGAACCGCGGCACACAACCAGTCCGAGGCGTTCCGCCTGTTTTACGAGCAACAGAGTCAGGGTCGTGATTTCGAGGCGGAATTGGCGGCCGTGGATGTGCGCTTGGCGGAACAGGAGCGCGCCCTGCTCGAGGCAACAACCGTGGCGGAAACGGCCTCCGCGACATTGGACGCTGCCCGCCAGCGTTTGCAGGTGTTGCTCGACCGGCAGCGCGAAGACGATGCGATAGCGGCCTCGATTGCGCAAATCGAGGCCACGCGCCAAACCGCGGCGGTGCGGCTCCAAACGGCGATCGACGCGCTCAAACACCTGGACGAGGAGGCACTCCGGTTAACGACGTTGGAACCGATCGCGGCGGCCGCCGGCGAACGCGATCGTGTGCTCGCCGAACAGGATGCCGAACGCGAGCGACACCAGCAGCGCGAGCGTCTGAAAGCCGAGCTGAATCGGACATTCCGGGTGGAACGGGACATCGAGCGTCAACTCGCCGAGGCGGTGGCCGGTGCCGATGACGACTCTGTTCCGGGCTGGCGGTGGAACGCCGGTGCCGAGGACTTACTGAGTGGGATCGATCGGTTGGGCAAGATCGCGACATCGGTCGACGTCGAGGCCGCGGCCGAACGAGTCGCCGTACTCGAACGAGCGGCCAACCTGCAGGCCGAGGTGATCAAGGTCGAGGCGAAACTCACCAAATTCCGGACGGTCATGCAGGATCTCGCCGCGGAACGCGAACGGTTGCTGGCCAGCGGCAATCCGGAAATCGAGATCGCGGCGGCGCAATCCGCACGGGACGCGCTGAGTGCCGCTCGCGAGCGGGCCGCGACGGAGCAGCGAACCCGCCGGCAGACGTGCGACGAGCTCACGCAGATTGTGACCCGGCTGGCGAAACCGCTGAGCGACGATCGTTGTCCAACCTGCGGTCGCCCGTTCTCAGCGGCGGATTTGGAGCTGACGAAGTCGACGCTCGAGGAGCGGATCACCAAATTGAATCGCGAACTCGCACAGTTCGTCGCGGCGGAGAAACAGGCCATCGCCGAGTTGCAGCTTGCGGACAAGCGGCAGGTAACGGCCGCGGCGGCGCAGGCGGAAATCGTGAAGCTGAGTGGTCGCCTCCAATCGGGAGAGACTCATCTCGCGTCAGCCGGTCAAGAGCACAGCGAAGCCGCCAACCTACTCAGCGAGTTTCTGGCCGAACATTCGATGGTCGAACCACCGTCAGCGGGCGAGCTGCAAACCGCGCAGAAGGAACGCGACCGGTTGACCCGGATCGCGCACACCGCGCCGGTGTTGCGATCCCTCCGGAAAGCGCTCGACACCTGTCTCAGCGAACGATTAGAGGCAGAGCGCGAGCTCGGGTTGCTCGGTCCGGATCGCTACGATCCCGAGGTTCACGAGCGAGCGCGGGCGGCGGTGCACGAGGCGCGCAACGCGATCGCGACGATTGCCGAAATCACCCGGGATCTCACGCAGCGGCCGGAATGGGAACGTAAGCGCGACCAGGAAACTGCCGCGGTGGCGCGTGCCGGCGAGGAACTCGAGCGAGCCAGCGAGCGTCGCCGGGAGTTCGGCTTCGATCCGGCCTTGTTGCCACCGGCGAAAGCGGAGGAAGCGGCGGCGTTGCGCGCCGAACAGGTCGCGCGCGACGCCCGCGGCGCGGCGGCGGCGACGCTGGCCGGGGTGGGTCGCGACCGGGACGCTTTGCAGGCCGATCAAGCCCAGATCGCCTCGTACGATCGCGAGGCGACGGAGATGCTGCGTCACGAGGAACTTCTCACAAAGATGGTGACGGAGTTCGTCGAGTTCGAGAAGTTCGTCGCCCGCGAAATCACCCCGGCGCTGGCCGATCACACGAGCGAGTTGGTGGCCGCGGTTACCGACGGCAAGTACGACCGGGTCGAGTTCGACGAGAGTTACGGTCTCAAGGTGTTCGATGGCCCGTACGAAAGCTTTCCGCTCGCTCAGAGTTCGGGAGGGGAACAGGATGTGGTGGCGCTGTGTGCGCGACTCGCGCTATCACGACTGGTTGGCGGCCGGGCGAACAACCCACCCGGCTTTCTGGTGTTGGACGAGGTGTTCGGTTCGCTCGATCGCGACCGGCGGCAAGCGGTGTTGGAAACACTCGGCACGCTCACCGGCACCGCGGACGCATTTCATCAGCTTTTTGTGATCAGCCATGTCGATGACGTGCGTCAATCGCCGATTTTCAGCGAAGTTTGGCGGGTCGCAGAAGGCGCCAACGGATTCAGCGACCTCGAAAATCTTAATCTCACTGGCGGCAGCGAGGACGTTTGATCACACCGCCTGCCACGCGATGATCTGGTCGTGCCGGACCTCCCGCGCGCGACCGGCCGCGACCGCGGCTTGGAAATGGGCGAGCAGCGCCCATTGCAACTCCCGCGGCGCCGCGAACGGACCGAGGACCGGGTTCAGCCGGTCGATCGCTTCGCCCAGCGTGACCGCGGAGGCGGCATCTGCCAGCAACCCGGCAACTGCCTGTTCGGCTCGTTCCGACCACGCGGCACTATCCGCGACGAACCGCGTCACCTCGGCTCCTTTCATCACCGGGTAGTGACAGGTGAACAGACGTTGCGGATCGAGTTTCGCGATGGTCGCAATGGTAGACCGGTACTTGTCGACATCCGTGTAGGGTGGTGCTGCGGCCTTCCCGCCGTGGGTATCGAGCTGGGTGAGTCCGAAGATCGCGTCGCCGACGAGCGCATACCGATGCACCGGGTTGAACAACAACAGATGTCCCGGGGTGTGACCGGGAACATGCACGACCTCGAGCCAGTCGTCGTCCGCGATGCGGATGCGCACGCCAGCCGGCAGCAGCACATCCATCGGTTCGGCGGGTCCCATCCAACCGCGGAGCGCGTCGAAGACCGCGGATTCGTAA
>WBZO01007012.1_pt1 | contig 10622 bp, 8 predicted proteins | sample 5204261 | NCBI WGS metagenome assembly WBZO01 (sample SAMN12412400, study PRJNA552823) | activated sludge metagenome | isolation source: activated sludge from anammox sidestream of wastewater treatment plant... | place: USA: North Carolina | collected 2017-09
CCTGCCCGACGATGATGTAGCCCTTCTCGGCGCGCAGCACATGCATCGTCTCGGTGCCGTAGGCGCAGCCACCCATCACTCGCACATAGGCGTAGACTTGCTCCCAAACGGCGCGGCCGTATGCGGCGGGCACGTTGATCTCGTAGCCGGCCTCGCCGGTGAAGCTGACGCGGAACAGCCGCGCCGGCACGCCGCATACGCGCATGTCGGCGACCGCCATATGCGGGAAGGCGGCGCTCTCCAGCGGCAGCCCCTCGACCAGCGGCAGGATGGCATGGCGCGCGTTCGGCCCCTGCACGGCGATCACCGCCCACTGCTCGGTGACGGAGGTGAGCCAGACGTCGAGGTCGGGCCACTCGGTCTGGCGGTAGTCCTCCATCGCCGCGAGCACGCGCGCGGCGCCGCCGGTCGTCGTGGTGACGTGGAAGCGGTCCGGCGCCAGGCGGCCGATGACGCCGTCGTCGACGATGAAGCCGGCCTCGTTGAGCATCAGCCCGTAGCGGCAGCGGCCGGGCGCGAGCTTGGCGAAGGGATTGACGTAGATGCGCTCGAGGAATTCCGCCGCATCCTTGCCCATCACCTCGATCTTGCCGAGCGTCGAGCCGTCGAAGATGCCGACGACGTCGCGCACCGTCTTGCATTCGCGGCGCACCGCGGCGTGCATGTCCTCGCCGTCGCGCGGGAAGTAGCGGGCGCGCTTCCAGTTGCCGACGTCCTCGAAGACGGCGCCGTGCTCGGCCGCCCAGGAATGCATCGGCGTCTCGCGCACCGGGTCGAACAGCGCGCCGCGGCTCATGCCGGCGAGCGTGCCGAACGTCACCGGCGTGTAAGGCGGACGGAACGTGGTGAGGCCGATCTGCGGCATCGGCCTGGCGAGGTCGCGCGCCACGATCGCCAGGGCATTGATGTTCGACGTCTTGCCCTGGTCGGTCGCCATGCCGGTGGTGGTGTAGCGCTTGACGTGCTCGATCGAATGGAAACCCTCGCGCGTCGCCAGCGCCAGGTCCTTGGCCGTGACGTCGTTCTGGAAATCGACGAAGGCCCGGCCGTCCGGACGCGGAAACGTCTCGACGGCGCCGCCATAGGACTCGGGCGCGTTCTCGACCACCGCGGTGCGGTGCGGCGCGCCGTTGAAGCCCGCGTCCTTTGCCGCCTGCGCGCCGGCGCGGAAACCGTCGGCGAGCACGTCGGCGAGCGCGAAGACGCCGCGGCAGGCGCCAGCGGTGCGCTCGCGCTGCGCCGACTGCGCCGGCAGGTAGGTGCCGCTGCCCGGATCGAAGGCAAGCTTGCCGCGCGACTGCGAGAACAGATGCACCGAGGGCGTCCATCCGCCCGACATCAGCACGAGATCGACGGCGGGCGCCTCGCTCGCGCGCAGCGTTCCGTCGGCGGCGAGGTGGCCGAGCCGCGCGCGCCGCACCTGGTGGCGCCCCGAGGTCTCGACGACCGTGGTCGCCGTCTCGATGCGCATCCCGGCGGCCTGCGCGGTGTCGACGAGCGGCCCCTGCGGGTCGCGGCGCAGATCGGCGATGAGCGCGATCGAGACGCCGGCCGCGGCGAGGTCGAGGGCGACGCCGTAGGCGTCGTCGTGCGCGGTGGCGACGAGGACGCGGGTGCCGGCGCGCACGCCGTAGCGGGTGAGATAGGTGCGCGCGGCGTCGGCGAGCATGACGCCGGGACGATCGTTGCCGGGAAAGACGAGCGGCCGCTCGATGGCGCCGGCCGCCAGCACGACCTCGCTCGCCCGCACCTGCCACAGCCGCTCGCGCGGCCGCTCGCCGCATTCGCCGGGCGGCAGGTGGTCGGTGAGCGATTGCGCGAGCGCGACGAAATTGTCGGCGTAGTAGCCGAACGCCTGGGTGCGCGGCAGCAGCGTGACGTTGCCGCGTCGGCGCAGCGCCGCGAGCGCGTCGGCGAGCCAGGCCGCCGCGTCGTAGCCGTCGATGCGCGCCGTCGTCTCGGCAAGCAGCGAGCCGCCGGGCTCCGCCTGCTCGTCGCAGAGGATGACGCGGGCGCCGCTCTCGGCCGCCGCCAGCGCCGCCGCGAGCCCGGCCGGGCCGGCGCCGACGACGAGCACGTCGCAGTGCGCGAAGCGGCAGGCGTAGCGGTCGGGATCGGCCGCGTCGGGGGCGCGGCCGAGGCCGGCGGCGCGGCGGATCGTCGGCTCGAACAGCCGCGTCCAGGCGACGTTGCCGAACAGGCGCGGCCCCATGAAGGTCTTGTAGTAGAAGCCGGCGGAGAACAGCGATCCCATCCGGTCGTTGACCGCGCCGACGTCAAAGCGCAGCGACGGCCAGCGGTTCTGGCTGCGGGCGACGAGCCCGTCATAGAGCTCGACCTGCGTCGCGCGCAGGTTCGGCGTGACGCGGCCGCCGCCGCGGTCGACGGTGACGAGCGCGTTCGGCTCCTCGCTGCCGGCGGCGAGGATGCCGCGCGGGCGGTGATACTTGAACGAGCGGCTGACGAGGTGGATGCCGTTCGCCAGCAGCGCCGAGGCGAGCGTGTCGCCGGCATAGCCGGCGAGGCGGCGGCCGTCGAAGGTGAAGCGCAGCGGCCGCGCGCGGTCGATGCGCCCGCCCGTGGCGGTGCGGAACCTCTGGCTCATGGTTCCGTGTTCTCCGGCTTCGCGTTCTTCGCCGCCGCGCTCTCCGGCGGCGACTCGCCGGTCTTGTAGGTGCAGGCGAACTTGTCGCTCACCGTGTCGCGCACGGCGTTGAAGAATTGTCCGCAGCCGTGGACGTGCCGCCAGCGCTCGGCGAAGCGGCCTTTCGGGTTGCTGCGGCGATAGAGATACGTCGCCCATTCCTCGTCGGTGAGCGCGGAAGGGTCGGCCGGGCGCGCGAGGTGCGCCTCGCCGCCATAGCGGAACTCGATCTCCGGGCGCGGGCCGCAATAGGGGCAGTCGATCAGCAACATGGCGGCTCGACCAGGATGGCGCGTGATCTTTGCAAGGGGCGCACAGATGCGCTTCGCGCGTCGACCCTTCCCGCAAGGGGACGGGCGAGGACGGAGTTGGCGCGCATCCGCATCATGAGCTAATGCGCCACGGCCGCAGCGGCCGCTTCGTCGATCAGCTGGCCGGTGACGAAACGCTCCATGGTGAACGGCGCCGCGATCGGGTGCGGCGCATCGCGCGCGATGGTGGCGGCGAAGACATGGCCCGACCCGGGCGTCGCCTTGAAGCCGCCGGTGCCCCAGCCGCAGTTGACATAGAGGCCGGGGACCGGCGTCTTGCCGATGATCGGCGAGCGGTCGGGCGTGACGTCGACGATGCCGCCCCAGTTGCGCAGCATGCGCATGCGGCGGAACATCGGGAACAGCTCGCAGACGGCGTCGAGCGTGTGCGTGGTGATGTGCAGGCCGCCGGTCTGCGAATAGGAGATGTATTGGTCGGTGCCGGCGCCGATCACCAGCTCGCCCTTGTCGGACTGCGAGATATAGGCGTGGATGGTGTTCGACATGACGACGCAGGGCATCGCCGGCTTCACCGGCTCGGAGACCAGCGCTTGCAGCGGGAAGCTCTCGAGCGGCATGCGCACGTCCGCCATCGCCATGACGACGGAGGTGTGGCCGGCGGCGACGACGCCGATCTTCTTCGCCGCGATGTCGCCGCGCGTCGTCGCGACGCCGGCGACGGCGCCGCTCGCGTCGCGGCGGATCGCCTTGACTTCGCAGTTCTGGATGATGTCGACGCCGAGCCGGTCGGCGGCGCGGGCATAGCCCCAGGCGACGGCATCGTGGCGGGCGACCCCGCCGCGCCGCTGCAGCGCCGCGCCGAGCACCGGGTAGCGCATGCCGGGGGCGATATTGAGCAGCGGGCAGAACGCCTTCGCCTGCTCGGCCGTGAGCCATTCGTTGTCGATGCCGGCGAGGCGGTTGGCGTGGACGTGGCGCTTGAAGCTCTGAACGTCGTGGACGTTGTGCGCCAGCATCAGCACGCCGCGCGGCGAATACATCACGTTGTAGTTGAGGTCGTGGGAGAGGCCCTCCCAGAGCTTCACGGCGTGGTCGTAGAGCGCCTCGCTCTCCTCCCAGAGGTAATTGGAACGGATGATGGTGGTGTTGCGGCCGGTATTGCCGCCGCCGAGCCAGCCCTTCTCCAGCACGGCGACGTTGCGGACCCCGTGCTCCTTCGCGAGATAGTAGGCGGTGGCGAGGCCGTGGCCGCCGGCGCCGACGATGACCACGTCGTAGGCCGCTTTCGGCTCCGGCGCGCGCCACTGCCGCGGCCAGTCCTTGTGACCGGACATCGCGTTGCGCAGAAGCGCGCCGAAGGAGAAGCTGCCCATCCCGCCCATTTAGCGCGCTTGATGGCGCGCGCAAAGCGGTATCCACTGGCGCGTTTCCGCTTTTCTTTGGATCGCGGAAACGCTCTATGATCTTGTTGCTGCGCAATTTCGGGCGGAAACCGGCTCCCGCTTTTCCCGGAATTGCTCTTGCGCCGTGGCTTTGCCTTCCCGCTCCTCCATTGTTTCAACGGAAATTCCTCATGAGCCTGCACAGCGACAGCATCATCATCGACGGCCTGATCATCTCGAAGTTCGGCCGCGACGTGTTCGAGGACATGCGCCGGGGCGGGCTCACCGCCGCGAACTGCACCTGCTGCGTCTGGGAGAATTTCACCGAATCCATGCGCAACGTCGTGCAATGGAAGACCTGGTTCCGCGAGCACGGCGACCTCATCACGCAGGTCTACACCACCGAGGATATCCGGCGGGCGAAGCGGGAGGGCAAGACCGGCATCATCCTCGGCTGGCAGAACCTGTCCGGCATCGAGGACCAGATCGGCTATCTCGGCCTGTTCAAGGAGCTCGGCGTCGGCGTCATGCAGATCGCCTACAACACGGCCAACCTCATCGGCACCGGCTGCTACGAGACCGACCACGGCCTCACCGATTTCGGCCGCGAGGTGATCGCCGAGATGAACCGCGTCGGCATCCTCTGCGACCTCTCGCATGTCGGCGCGAAGACGAGCGAGGACGTGATCCTCACCTCGAAGAAGCCGGTGACTTACAGCCATTGCCTGCCGTCGGGCCTCAAGGAGCATCCGCGCAACAAGACCGACGCGCAGCTCAAATTCATCGCCGACCACGGCGGCTTCGTCGGCGTCACCATGTTCACCCCGTTCCTCAAGCGCGGCGTCGACGCCACCGTCGACGACTATGTCGAGGCGATCGAATACGTCATCAACATCTGCGGCGAGGACAATGTCGGCTACGGCACCGATTTCACGCAGGGCTATGGGCAGCAGTTCTTCGACTGGATCACCCACGACAAGGGCTACGGCCGCCGCCTCACCAATTTCGGCGAGGTGATCAACCCAAAGGGCCTGCGCACCATCGGCGAGACGCCGAACCTCACCGCGGCGATGGAGAGGCGGAAATGGCCGCAATCGCGCATCCGCAAGGTGATGGGCGAGAACTGGCTGCGCGTGCTGCGCGACGTCTGGGGGGCATGATGGCCGGGCCCGCGGTTCCCATCGAGGTCGACGAGGCGAGCGGCCGCTGGTACGTCGACGGCCTGCCGATGATCCTCATCCCGCAGCACTTCTTCCTCAACAACCACTTCGCGGTCGAGGCGGCGCTGGGAACGGAGAAGCTCGACGCCGTGCTGGCGCCGGCCGGGCACCGCTCGGCCTATGTCTGGTGCGAGCACGAGGCGAAGCGGCACGGGCTCGGCGGCGAGGACGTGTTCCGCCACTACATGAAACGGCTGTCGCAGCGCGGCTGGGCGCAGTTCGAGGTGCTCGCGGTGGACGGCAAAGCCGGTCGCGCGCAGGTGAAGGTCACGCACTCGATCTTCGTCACCGGCCGGCGCGAGGGGCCGCCGCGCAAGCTCTGCGGCATGTTCGCGCCGTGGATGCAGGGCGCGCTCGAATATGTCGCCAAGGCGGCCGGCGGCCCGGTACGGCTCGCCGCGCGCGAGGTGCAGTGCCAGGGCGAGGGCGGCTGCGACCATTGCCTGTTCGAGGTTACGCCGGCGCCGGCGAGCTGATCCGGCCGGCGTCCCGTTCGCCCTCGAGAGGCGACGGATTTGCCGCGCCGCGCCCCGTCGTGACAGGCTGAGGGATCGAGACGAGCGCCGCGCCAGCGGTGCCGCGATGCGGAGGAGACACGATGGGGCTGCTGGACGGAAAGATCGTGCTGATCACCGGGGCGACGAGCGGCATCGGCGAGCGCTCGGTCGAGCTGTTCGTGGAGGAGGGCGCGCGCGTCGTCTTCACCGGGCGCCGCCGGCGCGAGGGCGAGGCGGTGGCGCAGCGTGTCGGCGCCAACGCCAGCTTCGTGCAGGCGGACGCGACCAGCGAGGCCGACTGGCAGCGCGTGATGCAGGCGGTGCTCGATGCGCACGGCCGCCTCGACGCGCTGTTCAACAATGCCGGCGGGCCGGCGCCGATCGGTGGCATCGAGAGCGTGCCGGTCGAGGGCTTCGACGCGGCGATGGCGCTGCTCGTGCGCTCGGTGATGCTCGGCATGAAGCACGCCGCGCCGGTCATGAAGCGGCAGCGCGCCGGCTCGATCATCAACAACGGCTCGATCGCCGCGCACCGCGCCGGCTATTCCTCGTCGATGATCTATTCCGCGGCGAAGGCGGCGGTGGTGCATCTCACGCGCTGCGTCGCCATGGAGCTCGGCGAGCATTTCGTGCGCGTCAACTCGGTCTCGCCCGGCGCCATCGCCACCGGCATCATGATCAAGGCGCTCGGCATGGAGGCGTCGAAGGCCGACAGCCTCGCCGGAGAGATGCAGGCGATCTACGAGAAGGGCCAGCCGATCCCGCGCGCCGGCGTCCCCGACGACATCGCGCAATGCGTCTGCTGGCTCGCCTCGGACCGATCGACCTTCGTCAACGGCGAGGATATCGTGGTGGACGGCGGCATCATCGGCGGCCGCCTGTTCTCGCCGCACCAGGCCGGCCTGAAGCAGGCGAAGGAGAAGTTCGGGCTGGAGTGAGGTGCGTTCGCCCGCGTGGGGAGGTCGACGCATGAAGGTTAGCGCTGAAAGCAGCAATCCTGGAGCAGGTTCCGATCCAATCTGAATTGGATCGTGCTCCAGGAGCCAGGCATCGTTGGTCCATCGCACAGGCCCATCGCATATCATGCAGACCGGGGCTGCCGGAGGCCCGCTTTCGCGGGCATGGCCCCAAAAAGGGAGCGTCAGGAGTTCCAATGCCCACCATCGACCCCAACCGCGTGCTCGCCGACCTCACGCGGCTGCGCGCCTTCGGCGCCTACAAGACCGGCGTGCATCGCCCGACCTTCTCCGACGAGGACATCGCGGCGCGCGCGTGGTTCGCGAACCGCATGCGCGAGGCCGGCCTCGACGCGCGGATCGACGGCATCGGCAACATTCTCGGCACGACGTCGGCGCCCGGCCGCAAGGTGCTCTCCGGCTCGCACCTCGAATCGCAGAACCATGCCGGCTGGCTCGACGGCGCGCTCGGCTGCGTCTTCGCGCTGGAGGCGGCGCGCGCTATCGCTGCCGAGCGCCAGGACGTCGGCGTCGACGTCGTCGTGCTGTGCGACGAGGAGGGGCATTTCGGCAGCTTCCTCGGCAGCCGCTCGTTCACCGGCCAGCTTACGGAGGAGCAGATCGACCGCGCCCGCGACCGCACCACCGGCGTGTCGATGCGCGACGCGCTGACGAAGGCGGGCTATGCCGGACGGCCGCGAATGCAGGTCGAGCCGCGCCGCTATGCCGGCTTTTTCGAGGCGCATATCGAGCAGGGCGACACGCTGGAGAGCCGGGGGCTGCGCATCGGCGTCGTCACCGCCATCGTCGCCATCTGGCAGTACAAAATCACCGTCACCGGCGAGCAGAACCACGCCGGCACCACCTCGATGGCGCGGCGGCGCGACGCCGGGCTCGCCCTGATCCGCCTGCTCAACGCCGTCGACCGGCGCTTCCCCGAGGTGGCCGGGCCGCGCAGCGTGTGGACCACCGGGCGCATCACGCTCGACCCCGGCGGGCCGAGCGTCGTGCCCGGCCGCGCCGAGGCGCTGTTCCAGTTCCGCGACGCCGATCCGCAAGTGCTCGAGCGCATGCACGAGACGCTGCTCGCCCTCGTCGCCGAGGCGAACAGCGAGCGCTGCCCGATCGAGATCCGCCGCACCGGCGCCAGCACGCCGGCGGTGATGAACGAGGACATGCTCGAGGCGCTCGAGGCGGCGGCCGAGCGGCACGCGCCCGGCGCGCATATGCGCATGCCGAGCGGCGCCGGGCACGACACGCAGTATTTCGCGCCGTTGATGCCGGCGGCGATGATGTTCGTGCCGTCGATCGGCGGCATCAGCCATCACTGGAGCGAGAACACGCGCGACGACGACATCGTGCTCGGCGCGCAGGTCTTCGCCGACGCCATCGCGCGCGTGCTGCAAGGGTGACGCATCCTCGTCATTGCCGGGCTTGATCCGGCCATCCATCGTTCGTTCGAAGAAAAGATGGATGCGCGGATCAAGCCCGCGCCTGACGATCGCGAGACAGGGGGCGCCGGGTCGCCGCTGCGCGGAAACGACGGCCGCGCGCGCGACGATGCTTTCGGCTACCCCTTGACGCCGCCCATCCGGCAGACGTGCTTCCACTCGGCGGCGGTGACCGGCTGCACCGAGAGGCGCGAATATTTCAGCAGCGCCATCTCGGCGAGCGCCGGCTCTCCCTTGATCGCGGCGAGCGTCACCGGCCGCGGCACCGGCGCCACCGCCTTGACGTCGACGCAGACGAACACGCCCTTCGCGTCGGTCGGATCGGGATAGGCTTCCCTGATCACCTCGACGATGCCGACGATCTCCTTGCCGACGTTGGAATGGTAGAAGAAGGCGCGGTCGCCCTTCCGCATCCGCATCAGGTTGAGCTTGGCGGCGTGGTTGCGCACGCCGGTCCACGGCTCGCCCTTGGCGCCGCGCGCGACCTGCTCGTCCCAGGAGAACGCATCCGGTTCGCTCTTCACCAGCCAGTAGGCCATGGTCTCCTCCGCTTCATCCTTCCGCGCGCATCGGCCGCGTCAGCAGCGATTCGATGGCGGCGTCCACGCTCAGGCGCCGTTCGAGCACGGCGGCGACCGCCGCGGCGATTGGCATCTCGACGCCGTTGGCCTGCGCCATGGCGACGAGCACGGCGGCGGTGAAGGCGCCCTCGGCGAGCTTGCCGTCCGGCGCCTTACCCTCGCCGAGGGCGACGCCGTAGGCGAAGTTGCGCGACTGCGTGCTGGCGCAGCTCAGCACCAGGTCGCCGAGGCAGGAGAGGCCCATCAGCGTTTCGTTGCGCACGCCGTAGCTCCGCGCGAAGCGCGAGAGCTCGGCGAAGCCGCGCGTGGTCAGCGCGGCGACGGCGCTGGCGCCGAGCCTTCTTCCCTGCGCGATGCCGGCGGCGATGGCGAGCACGTTCTTGGCGGCGCCGCCGATCTCGACGCCGCGCACGTCGTCCGTGTGGTAGAGGCGGAAGGTCGGCGAGCCGAGCGCGGCGGCGAGCGCCGCGGCGAGGCTCTCGTCGGCGGCCGCGAGCGTCACGGCGGTGGGTAGCCCGCGCGCCACGTCGGCGGCGAAGCTCGGGCCGGAGAGTATCGCCGGGCGCGCCCGCGGCAGCGCCGCGGCGACGGTCTCGGTCATGAAGCGGCGCGTCGCGCGGTCGATGCCCTTGGCGCAGACGACGACCGGCGCGTCGGAGCGGATCGCGGCGGCGAAACCTGCCGCGACGCCGGCGGTCTCCTGCGCCGGGACGGCGAGCAGCAGCGCGTCGGCGCTCGCCACCTCGGCGCGCGCGGCCGTCACCGCCACGGCCTCTTCCAGGCGCACGCCGGGGAGGCGCGGGCTCTCGCGTGTCTGCGCGATGCGGGCGGCGGTTCGCGCGTCGCGCGCCCACAGCGTCACAGTCCGCCCTGCGCGCGTGGCGGCGTTGGCGAGCGCCGCGCCCCAGGACCCGGCGCCGATCACGCCGATGCGGTCGAAGCGGACGGTCACGCCGGCCCGCCGCCCGACAGTTCTTCCAGCGGCCAGCGCGCGCGCGGCGCGGTGTCGAGCGCGTCGACATGGCCGCGCGCCAGCCGCTCGGCGCCGGCCCAGGCGATCATCGCGCCGTTGTCGGTGCACAGCTCCACCGGCGGCGCGACGAGGGAAGCGCCGACGCCGTGGGCGATCTCGTCGAGCGCGTAGCGGATGGCGCGGTTGGAGGCGACGCCGCCGGCGGCGACCAGCGCCGTCGGGCGGCCGAACTTCTCGCAGAACAGGCGCAGGCCGGCGGCGACACGGTCGGCGACGATCTCGACGACGGCGCGCTGGAACGAGGCGCACAGGTCGGCGACGTCGAGCTCGGAGAGCGGCGCGACCTTCTCCGCCTCGATGCGCAGCGCCGTCTTCAGCCCCGAGAGCGAGAAATTCGGCTCCGGGCGGCCGAGCATCGGGCGCGGCAGGTTGAACCGCGTCGGGTTGCCGCTGATGGCGCGCGCCTCCACCTGCGGGCCGCCGGGATAGGGCAGGCCGAGCAGCTTCGCGGTCTTGTCGAAGGCCTCGCCGATGGCGTCGTCGAGCGTCGTGCCGAGGCGCACATAGCGGCCGACGTCGAGCACGGCGACGATCTGGGTGTGACCGCCGGAGGCGAGGAACAGGCAGTAGGGAAAGCCGAGGCGGT
>WBZO01007013.1_pt1 | contig 10621 bp, 11 predicted proteins | sample 5204261 | NCBI WGS metagenome assembly WBZO01 (sample SAMN12412400, study PRJNA552823) | activated sludge metagenome | isolation source: activated sludge from anammox sidestream of wastewater treatment plant... | place: USA: North Carolina | collected 2017-09
AAAGCCTGTCAGCTGCAAGAAGCCTGGATATACACGGCGCATAAATCCAGAATAATTGGCTGGAACACGGGTAATAACCGTTTTTTCAAACCATGATAGCGGTTTTTGTGTTGCAGATTCATTAACCTTGGTAGGGTTCACACGTGTATCGATCGGCCCGCCGATAAGCGTCATTGATAAAGGGGCATATTTATCCTTTGCTTCATTCATAACTGCCGCCGCTACCATCACCGGCACAGAAGGCTGGCAAACTGCCATTAGATGCACATCGCCCTCAAGTTCACGGATAAAATCTATGGTATAGGAAATATAATCCTCAAGATGGAATGCCCCGTATGAATTAGAAACATGGCGGGCATCCAGCCAGTCAGTGATATACACATCGGAAAATGGCAGCATCGCCTCCACCGTACCGCGCAATAAAGTAGCGTGATGCCCGGACATAGGAGCGACCAATAATAATTTTGGCTGGGAAATATTACCACTTTTTTTAAAATGCAGAAGGCGGCAGAAAGGCATTTCCATAACCACTTCTTCTGTAATTTGAACATCCTTACCTTTTACTTTAGTATGAGTTATACCAAATTCCGGCTTGGCATAGCGGTGTGTCATGCGCTCAAGAACCTCGGAAGCAGCAGCAACATGCTTGCCGTAACTTGTGTATGATAAAGGGCTAAATGGATGGCTATGAAATATTGCGCTGGCATTGGCCATTATGTTTATTGGGGTAATAGCCGCGTAATGCATTTCATGTAGATGGTAAAGCGGGCTATTGTCAGTAATATTCATCATTATATATTTCTCCTTGCATAAAGGATTATAACATTATTTCTTGCTCACAGCTATTATAGCTCAATTTTCGTGAATAAATAATTAAAATTACATTGATAATGCCTTAGCAAAACATTTTCAGACGATTGTTGTATTTTTACCAAAACTTGCTATTAACTTGCCATTATGCAGGAAAATGATTTTCAAAAATTAGCTCAAAAAACACTCGATGGAATAGCCGACAGTCTGGACGAGCTGGACGAATCTGGCGCAATAGAGCTTGAATATTCAAATGGAATAATAACCATCACCACCAATTCTAATAAGCAATTTATCATTAATAAACATGCTCCTAGCGGGCAAATCTGGGTTTCTTCGCCATTAAGCGGAGGCCTGCATTTTTCCTATAACCAATCAAGCGGGAAATGGCTGCTTGGCGATGGGCGTGAGCTTAAATCAATACTGGAAACTGAGCTGGGAAACAGTGCTGGCGTAAAGGTTTCCCTGCAATGAGTCACGGTATAGCAAGAAACCTCCCTGCCCGCCCTAAGGGCAGCATTAAAAACCTCTGGCCATTACTGAGTTACCTAAAACCATATAAAAAGCAAATAATTGGCGCAGCAATCTCATTGATTTTTGCTTCTGGAGCGGTGCTCGGCATGGGCAGCGGCCTGCGCTATCTGGTTGATAACGGTCTGAGCAAGGGTGACACTTCTTTGCTTAATCAGGCATTTGTTATTTTATTCGCCGTTACTATTTTGCTTGCCCTCGCCTCTTATTCCCGCTTTTTTCTGGTTTCATGGCTGGGGGAAAGGGTAGTCGCCGATATACGTTCGGATGTTTATAAACATTTAATCTCCATGAATATCGGATATTTTGAAACCACGCGCACCGGCGAACTTCTTTCACGCCTTACTACCGACACGACTTTACTGCAAACAGTAATCAGCGGCTCAATCCCGGTTGCTATCCGCAATATGATGTTATTTGCCGGAGGTTTTTCACTATTATTCATAACCAGTGCCAAGCTTACCGGATATTTGTTTTTAGTTGTCCCAATAGTTGTTATCCCGATAATACTGCTGGGGAAAAAAGTGCGCTCCCTCGGGCGCGAAACACAGGAAAAAGTAGCAGACATCAGCGCCCACGCTGAGGAATCGCTAAATGCAATCCGGGCTATCCAGTCATTGACGCTGGAAACATATGAAACAAATCTTTTCAATACCCATGTGGACAATGCCCTGAAAGCTGCCAATTCGCGCATCCGCGCCCGTGCTTTCCTAACCGCTTTGGTAATATCGCTGGTATTTGGTGCTATTATTACGGTTTTATGGCTGGGTGGACATGATGTTCTGGATGGCAGCATAAGCGGCGGCCAGCTTTCTGCCTTTGTGTTTTATTCTGTTGTTGTGGCGGGGGCTGTCGGGGCAATCTCTGAAGTAATTGCTGACTTGCAAAGGGCTGCCGGCGCTGGCGAAAGGCTGGGAGAGTTACTTACGGTTTTTCCTGCTATTTCTTCCCCTGCTGATCATGGGCAGGTGGTGATTAATGAAGCTAATATTGACTTTGAAAACCTAAATTTTTACTACCATACCCGTCCTGATAAACCAGCTATTGATAATTTCTCCCTGGAAGTGAAGGCAGGGAAAACTATCGCCCTGGTTGGGCAATCCGGCGCCGGCAAAACCACTATTTTCCAATTACTGCTACGTTTTTATGACCCGACTTCAGGGCGTATCCGTATTAATGGAATCGATATAAAAGACATACCCCTTGCAAGATTACGCAGTGCCATCGGGCTAGTGCCGCAAGACCCAATTATTTTTTCTACCAGCGCTCGGGAAAATATCCGCCTTGGCAATATTGATGCCACAGACGAACAGATAAAAGAAGCGGCAAAAGCAGCTTCTGCCTTAGAATTTATTGATAAGTTACCACAAGGGCTTGATACATATCTAGGTGAAAAAGGCATCCAGCTTTCCGGCGGGCAACGCCAGCGCATAGCCATAGCCCGTGCGATAATCCGTGACCCTAAAATATTGCTGCTTGATGAAGCCACCAGCGCACTTGACTCAGAAAATGAATATCATATCCAGAAAGCGCTGGAATCGGTTATGCAGGGGCGCACCACCTTTGTAATCGCGCACAGGCTGTCAACCATAACTAAGGCAGATAGCATAATATTACTTAATGAAGGCAGGATAGAAGCCACCGGCACACATAATGAATTACTGGTAAAAAGCCCGCTTTATGCGCGGCTAGCCGAATTGCAGTTTAAAGCTACGTTATAAAATCCTCTGGCCTATACCGATATTGCAGAACAATCAAAGCTGCTTTTGTTGCCCTGATGCCAACTATTGAGCTTATCACCACAAACGGAATCCACAAAGCAGCCTGCAACCAGAAAGGCGGCTGGAACATAATTTCAATAACCGCAGCAAAAATCCCAACAAACGAACCGATTATGCAAATACAAAAGAACGCAGGCCCATCACCTTGTTCATGCTTCTTAAATGAAAGGCTACAGACAGAACATTTATCGGCAACTGTAAGAAACCTGCTATAGATAGAACCTTTGCCGCAGCGTGGGCAACGCCCACGCAAAGACAAATAAGCAAGCGAACGCTGCTCGTTTTCAGCAATCAATGACGAACCTTAGCTTTTGGCTTCGGAGAACTGCTATTCTTATCCAGAATACGGAAAGCCGCAAATGCCGCAACAAACAGGGAAGCGATAAAAGCATAAAGTATATTTGTGCCGGTAAATACCACCGTTAAGGCTGGCATTGCTACATTTGCAAAGTCAAGATATACAAACACAAACAGGAACAACCACACAGCATCAACGAAATGCCAATACCAGGCAGCAAACTCAAATCCTAAATGATGCTCAGGTGTAAACTGGTTTTTCTTAGCACGGATAAGGCAAATTGCTAAAAATATCGTTCCAACGATCACGTGGAAACCGTGGAACCCTGTTGCCATAAAGAAGTTTGAGGCATAAACCCCATCTTTAAAGCCAAAAGCAGCATGGCTATATTCATAGGCCTGCAAAGCAGTAAAGCTTACGCCTAATATAACAGTGTACCACAAAGCAGTTACCGCAGTTTTGTTATCTTTATGCAGAATCGCATGGTGCGCCCAGGTAACGGTAGTGCCGGAAAGAAGGAGGATCAAAGTATTCAAAAATGGCAAATGCATAGGGTCAAAAGGCTTAATTCCCGCCGGAGGCCAAGCGCCAGCAGCTATTTTCCATATATCATCAGCTATAGGCAGCCTTGGCAGGGTGCTGGCACTGAAGAATGACCAGAAAAATGCTGAGAAGAATACAACTTCAGACAAGATAAAAAGTGCCATACCAATACGCAGGCCATTTCTCACTGCCCCAGTATGCACCTTATCGTGGATAGCTTCCTGCACAACATCGCGCCACCATACAAACATGGTGTATAAAACAATAGCCAATCCCGCAAGAAGCACAATCCCGCCGCCAGCTTTCTGGTGCATGAACATAGCCCCGCCAAAAGTAAGCAGCAGCAAGGCAAACGAACCAAGAGCCGGCCATGGGCTAGGATTTACCAGATGATAAGGATGAGCCGCGTGTGAATCGGAAGAATGATGTTGTTGTGCCATAATCGTCTCTTTTGAGGTTAAATAACAAAGTAATGGCTAGTGTTTAGCAAATAATCATATGGTTTGTCATGGAAAAAATTACTTTTTTTACTTTTTCGTCATTTTTTGCATTTTTACCAATTTTATTATTTTATTCAATATGATGTCCAACAAATAGCCATATATAGAAAAAAATGTAATAAAACCTTAATATTTATTTTTTAATGATATGATATTATTAGTAATCATCTACTTTATAAATTTTACACCGTGAAAAGATGCTCTGAACATGGCTGATAGCAATACTAATTTTACCGATACACAAAATCCGAAAGAATTCCTTACCGCTTATCCTGAATTCCAAAATGGTATAACTAGATCCATAAGCGTGAACGGCAATAATTCAACACAAAAAATTACTAAAGACAAGATTGATAACTATATAGACAATATGCCGAATTATAAGGCACAGGAATTAGCCGGGATTCTAAGTGGCGGCACGCCAAAAGAAAAAGAGAACGCCCTGCACGGTTTTTTAAGCAATGTTATGGGAAACAAACAAGAAATTACAAAGCAAAGTGGTGCAGAAAATGGCCTGATAACTACCTTGATGGATTATTTCACAAACAAAACAAACAAGGATAAAGACCCAAGGGTAACAACACCTATAGATTATCAAGCTGAAATTAAAAATAAATTTAATTCTGAGCTTGAAAAATTAGCTGATGGCAAAGATACAATTTCTTATAAGATAACCCTGCCTAATAGCAGAGTAAGAAACGTATTTGGTCTGCCGGTTGACGCTATTAAAGACCACGCAAATAAATACATAGAGAACCTATCCCCAAAAGAAACAACAGAACTTTATACTCAAATGTCTAGTACAGAATCTACCCGTACGACGGCAATTACAAACATAATTAACGCAGCTTATGAAGCGAATGAAAAAGCGCGTATACCAATCCCAGCCGTAAAACCACAAAATAACCAAGCGCCACAAAATGCTGAGGGCAAAGGAAATGCTAATGCATCGCCAAAAACCGTAATAGATGAAAATAAAGCTGATAGCACCATACTTAATAAACAAACTGATGATGCTACAGAAGTTCACAATGTTAAAAAAGGTGAAAACCTTACTGTAATTGCCCGTGAAATTTTTAAAAATCGAACTAAAGAGAATCCATCACCAAGTGAACTGAATAAAATGATTAATGCGTTTGTAGAAGCCAATAAAGAAAAATTGAAAGGCAACCCCCACCTGATATTTGCAGGGCAAGACCTAGCTGTTCCAAATGCTGAACAAATTACCACCGCTCCGCCAACTCCTATTACCCCTAAACAAAACCAGAACAGTGTATAACAACACTAGAACATATTTTTCCTAGGATATTAATCTAAATATTAAAATATTTCGCCTGCGGATGGTGGACTACTATTGCCGAAGTAGATTGTTCAGGGTGGAGCTGGAAACCTTCTGAAAGTTCGACACCGATGCGCTCTGCGCCAAGCAGCGACAGCAACAATTCCTGATCTTCTAAGCGCGGGCAGGCCGGATAACCGAATGAATAACGCGAGCCGCGATAGCCCTGTTTCAGCATCTTCTTTACGTCACGATCATCCTCATGCCCGAAGCCAAGTTCGGAACGGATACGTTTATGGACATATTCAGCGCAGGACTCTGTCATCTCCACACCCAGCCCATGCAGGTATAGGTAATCTTGATAACGGTTATTGGTAAACCAGTCACGCGCAACATCCGCCACCTTCTGCCCGGCGGTAACCACCTGCATAGCCAGCACATCACGCTCACCATAATCCACATCACGGAAGAAATCGGCAACGCAAATTCCGCCTTCTTTATCCTGGCGCGGCAGGTCAAGCTGCCCTATTTGTTTTGTGCCTGATTCATCAAATAGCAGTAGGCTATTTTCCTTACTCGCACATTTAAAAAACCCATAAGCAGCTTTCGGTTGCAGGATATTTTCCCGCTCACACTCATCAAGCAATTTACGGAGGATAGGTTTTACATCTGTCTCGACCCATTTCCAGTATTCTTCCAGAGTCTTGCCGGCTTTTTTAAATCCCCAATGGAAAGTAAACAACATCTGCTCGTTCAGGTAAGGAACAAGGGCTTTAACCGGAATGGAATCAATCACCCTCGCACCCCAGAATGGTGGATTTGGCACTTCCACCTGCCTTGCAAGCTCTGCGCGTTTAAGCTTAATAGCTTCCCACTCAACCGGGCGCATTTCTGAGCCTATAAGGTTTTTTCCGGCTTCTTCATTCTGCGACCAGCGCTGCTTGGCCTTAGCGTTTGACGGGCGGTTATGCTTACGTTTTTTAATTTCCTCAAGATGGCTGTCAAACTGGCCTCCGGCTATTTTATTCATCAGATCCAGCCCGTCAAAAGCATCCTGCGCATAGGCCACCCGCCCTGCTCCATAGGCCGCCACGCAATCTTCCTCCACATAAGCCCTCGTAAGAGCCGCACCGCCAAGAAGGATCGGTATATCAATCCCCCTTGTAGTTAAATCCTCTAAATTTTCGCGCATCACCACTGTTGATTTCACCAGCAGGCCTGAAAGCCCAACCGCGTCCGGCTTTACTTCTTCCACCGCTTTTAAAATTGTATCAATCGGCTGTTTAATACCCAGATTGTAAACCTTGAAACCGTTATTGGTGAGGATAATATCCACCAGGTTTTTACCAATATCATGCACATCGCCCTTAACCGTGGCCAGCACGATTTTACCCTTTTCCTGCCCTTCCACTTTTTCCATGAACTGTTCAAGATAGGCCACGGCTTTTTTCATGGTTTCAGCGCTTTGCAGCACAAAAGGAAGCTGCATTTTGCCGGAACCGAACAGCTCACCAACCACCTTCATGCCTTCCAGCAGGATATCATTGATGATGGTAAGCGGCGCATGGGTTTTCATAGCCTCTGCCAAATCATCCTCCAGTCCCTTTTTATCGCCGTCAATAATACGGTCTTTCAGCACGCCTTCGATAGTGTCCGCCCGTTTTTTGGCTGATGCCACCTCTCCTTTACGACCTTCAAAAAGGGAAATGAAATATTGCAGTGGATCATACGGATCATCAACTGTGCCTGCCGGTTTTTTGGGTATGTATGGTGTGTCTGTGGTCATGACTATAATTTTTCTATAAATCCGGAAAGCCCCTCTTGGCGAACGCGTTTTAGGCGTTCGGCTTTTAAGATAGCATTTATTTTTTCATGCGTCTGGTCTAAATCCTGATTTATGAGGACATAATCATATTCCTGCCAGTGGCTGATTTCGGCTCGGGCTTTGCCCATGCGCTTCTGCACCACCGCATCTGCATCCTGCGCCCGTGCTTTAAGCCTGCGCTCCAGTTCCTCCATTGATGGCGGCAGGATAAAAATACTAACAAGGTCATCAGGAAGCTTAGCCGCCAGTTGTTTTGTCCCCTGCCAGTCAATATCAAACAGGACATCTATACCTTTTTCAATATGCTCACGCACGAATTTTTCCGGTGTGCCATAATTATAGTCAAACACCTGCGCATGTTCCAAAAGCTCGCCGCGCTCTACCATTTGCTTATAAGCAGCATCATCCACAAAGAAATAATCCCTGCCATGTACCTCGCCTTCCCGCTTTGCCCGCGTGGTCACTGACACTGACATTACGATAGTTTCATGCTGCCCTGCATTTTTATATTGCTCTATCAACCTGCGCGATAAAGTGGTTTTCCCCGCACCCGATGGAGATGAAAGAATAAACAATAAACCGCGGCGATGGAGTTCAACTTCAGCCTGTAGCGACATTACCCAACCCTTACTTTAACAAATTTAAAACAGCATCAGTAATTTCCTGAGCGTTAACATCATATGGGAAATGCTGGACATATACACCATTTTTATCCATTAAATAAACAAATCCTGAATGATCTACAGTGTCATCACCGGAAGCGTTCTTTGCCTTGGCAAAATATGCTTTATAGGCAGCGGCAGCCTGCTTTGTCTGCTCTGGCGTTCCGGTAAGCCCGATAATTCTGCTGTCAATATTCTTAAAATATTCTTTGAGAACCGCTGGCGTATCATGTTCAGGGTCAACACTGATGAAAACCGGCGCAACCTGACCAGCCTTATCTCCAAGCGCCTCTAAAACCTTTGCGAAGGTTAGCGATGTTGTCGGGCAGATGTCAGGACAGCGAGTAAAACCAAAAAACACCATCATCACTTTTCCACGAAAATCTTTGTCGCTAACCTGAACATTATCCTGATTAACAAGGGTAAAATCCCCTCCGATTAATGCAGTCCCCGAACCTTCCGCAACGGAAGAAGATGCAGAATTTTCTATCTTATTCCTGGTTGCAAAAAGCATTGCCGTTGTCACAACCAATAGAAGAAAAATTAAAACCGTACAAAATCTTATCATTATTCAATACCTTAAATTACAGATACACGCCTAAAACCACTGCCCCAACCCTTGCGCTGCTAACATAAATATGTTAATATTTCCTTTAGATAATAAAAAACATCATTTAAGATTTATATTAACATTATGTCCACACCTATTGGCAACATAATCATAAACCCACCACCAACAACTCTGGTAGCAACTGCATTGCCAAACAGCATAGCCCTGCGCGTTCCTTACGACAATGTACCACCCTCTGTTTCTAATACGCAACTAGATAATAACGCAAGAAGCAACCAAAATATTTTGCAAAAATCAGGCGATGCACAAGCTGCGGCTGCCATAACAAGCAGCACAGAGAATTTTTCCGTCACCAGCATTGCCAATACACAAGCTCTTAATATAGCTGCCCAAACCACATTTTTAGCGCAGCTTGCCGCTGGGGATATTTCCCCTGAAGCACGCACAATCTTCGCGCAATATGACAAGCTGGTAAGCTACGCCAATGTGAAATACAAGCCAAGCAACGCCGGAAAGCCCAGCGAACCGGTTGGCATGTTCGGCAGGCTTTTACAGCAGGAAAAAACACCCGTAGAATTGCCACAAACCGTTCAGGAAAATATACAAAATACAGAACAGGATAACATAGAAGAATTGCCGCAAACAATTCCGATAAATAACAGCACTCAACAAACCGTAATAGCTAATGATAACCAGATACCTGAAATTAGATTTTTGCGGTTAAATGCCTATAGTAAAACTATCGCACGCAACAATAATGAAACAACCTCAGACATAGAGAAAGCCTGAAATGAAGACAGAAGATAGCACAGGAAATCATGACCCCTATAAGAACGTTGTGAATATGGCAAATAAAATACCTTATGATGAATGGAGAAAGCGAATAACTGCAATAAATATTCAAAAAGCCATAGAAGCAGGTGATTACCATACTATAAGTGGAATATTCAGGAAAAACGTTCCAGAATATAGCGGCAACATTACTACAATTAAGTCCAAACAACCACATAAATGGGATGATATAGATTTCAGGAACCGCCTTGTTCAGACGATAGCACAACTAGAAAATTCCGATAACAAATTATCGCAGAAACTTCATGGAACATTAAGCAAAATCCTAGAATTGTATGATAAATCCACAGACGGAAACTTTCCAAGGATACAAACGGTTCTAACAAGGAGCTGTAAGAACTTATATGATTCGGTAAACAAGCTTGAAATACATAAGGCAAATGATGTTGATATTACTACCGCAAAATTAAATTTTATGGACTCCGTTATCGCCGGTATAAATGCAACCCAAAAGAAGCTCGCTGAATTTAATCTGGAAAGCAGCGTTAAAGAAGTGGAATCAGGAATAAATCCGTTGGTACAGAATCTATATGATTTATCAAAGCACATTAACAGATATGCTGTCAAACTAGGCATTACAACTTCTGCTCAGCACCTCTAGCAGCCTTTCCTGTATCTGCTTTATTTTGTCACGGTGGATGACTTTCATACCGAAATTGTCTTTCACATAAAACACGTCCGCTACCTGCGCGCCATAAGTGGAAATATGCGCGGTTACTATAGAAAGCCCCATTTCGGCAATCGCTGACGTAACATCATGCAAAAGCCCTGCCCGGTCACGCCCGATAAGCTCTATAATAGAATGGACATTACTCGCTTCATTATCAAATAAAACCTGCCCAAGCAGCGGCACTGCCTTGCTGCGCGAACGCAAGTAAGGCGTTGCCCTTTTGGAGAACGATGCAGCTATATTAAGCTCACCTGAAAGAACCTGCTCTATATAAACTTACATTTTCGCCAGCTTGTCCG
>WBZO01003531.1_pt1 | contig 10620 bp, 10 predicted proteins | sample 5204261 | NCBI WGS metagenome assembly WBZO01 (sample SAMN12412400, study PRJNA552823) | activated sludge metagenome | isolation source: activated sludge from anammox sidestream of wastewater treatment plant... | place: USA: North Carolina | collected 2017-09
CCTCCGAACTTTCCTGCTGAGCAATCGATTTGACGACCTCTGGGCCGCCAGAGAACAAAAAGCTGCATGATCCCCGGTAACTTTGGCGTCGTACACCCGTTTTTCTCTGGTCCAGGCGAAATTTGTTCCAAATTCCGCTACGTAGAGGAAAATGGAACATTTTTCTTGCTCGACGCCCCTCGAGGAGCGTTTCCCGATCTCCCCTGGCCATCCAGCGCTTTTCTCTCCTTACGCGCGGATTTGGGAGGGGCATTTGACGGCTTGAGGGTGCTGTTGGGTTGGGGTAGCCTGTGGCGATGCCTCTTGATACGGAATCCTTTGAGAAGTTGGGCGCCTTTTATCTGGGACGCCCTTATCACCTTGAGACCGGCGCCGGCGACGATGTGCCCTACCTCTATGATTCGCGGGATTTGCTGACACACGCTGTTTGCGTGGGAATGACCGGCAGTGGAAAAACCGGCCTCTGTCTGGCCCTGCTCGAGGAAGCCGCCATGGATGGCGTCCCAGCGATTATTATTGATCCCAAGGGAGATCTGACCAATCTCCTGCTCACGTTCCCGGATTTGGTGCCGGAGGATTTTGAGCCCTGGGTCCTGCCCGAAGAGGCGCGGCGCAGGGAAATGACGGTCTCGGAATTTGCCACGGCCCAGGCGGGCCTCTGGCGGGAGGGACTCGCGAAGTGGGGTCAGGGTCCCGAGCGCATCCGGCAGTTGCGCGCAAAAGCCGAGGCGCTCATTTACACGCCCGGCAGTACGGCGGGCATTCCCGTGAATATCATGGCCTCATTTGCCGCGCCCGAGGGGGTGGACGCGGAGGAATTGGCCGAGCGGGCCCAGAATACGGCGGCGAGTCTCCTGGGACTCATGAAAATCAACACGGATCTCACTCAGGGACGGGAGGGGATTTTCCTATCGACCCTGCTTGCAGCGCTCTGGCAGGAGGGTCAATCTCCCACGCTCGAGACCCTCATTGAGCAAATCCAGCGTCCGCCCTTTGACAAGGTGGGGGTCCTTGATCTGGAGACATTTTATCCGGCCAAGGATCGCTTCGGCCTGGTCATGGCCCTGAATGCCATTCTTGCGTCACCGTCCTTTGCGGCATGGCGTGAGGGGGCGCCCTTGGACATCCCGCGCGTTCTCCATGCGGCGGATGGGCGCCCCCGGCTGGCGGTCTTTTCGATTGCGCACTTGGGAGACGAGGACCGGATGTTCTTTGTCTCACTGTTGCTCAATGAAGTCCTCTCCTGGGTTCGTACGCAGAGTGGGACATCGAGCCTGCGGGCGGTCCTTTATATGGACGAAATTTTCGGCTACCTGCCCCCTTCGCAAAATCCCCCTTCCAAGCGTCCCATGCTCACGCTCCTCAAACAGGCGCGCGCTTTTGGACTGGGCATCGTCCTGGCCACGCAGAATCCAGTGGACCTCGATTACAAGGCGCTTTCGAATGCCGGGACGTGGTTCATCGGGCGGCTGCAGACCGAGCGTGACAAGGCGCGCGTGCTGGATGGCCTCCAGGGCGCGGGAGGGGATTTCGATCGCAGTCGGACAGAGGCCCTCCTTGCCGGACTCGGCAACAGGATCTTCCTCGCCAAAAATGTCCACGAGGATGCCCCCATGGTTTTCGAGACCCGATGGGTGATGAGTTACTTGGCTGGCCCTCTGACCCGCGATCAGATCCGAAGACTCACGCCACAAAAGGAGGCGGCTCCTGTGGAAACTGCCGTGGCTGCCCGCGGACAGGCCCCGACGGAGACAGTCTTGAAATCCCCAGTCGGCTCCCGTCCGGCTCTGCCCCCCGGCTTGCCGGAGGTCTTCCTCCCCGCCGAGGGGCCTGTCTCCCGATACGAGCCATGCCTGCTCGCCAGTGCCGAATTGGATTACAAGGACACGACCTGGGGCGTGGATGCGACGCGCGGCTTCCAGCGTTTAATTCCGCTGCGGGACGATGCCGTCATTTGGGAGGAAGGAGAGGATCTCGAGGCTCCACCCAGGACTTCCACTGCGCCTGTAACCGGCGTGGGATTCCTGCCACTGCCTTCGGCGGCGGCCCAGCCCAAATCCTATGCCAACTGGGAAAAGGACTTCCGCGCCTGGGTGGGCCGGAGCGCCGCCCTCGAACTCAAGGCGTGCGACGACCCAACCCTGATCTCAAAGCCCGGAGAATCCGACGCGGAATTTCACGGACGCCTGGCCCTGGCCCAACGGGAGGCGCGCGATGCCGCCGCCGAAAAATTGCGGAAAAAATACGCTCCCAAGCAGGCCGTCCTGCAGGCGCGCCTCGAGCGGGCTTTGGCCTCGGTCGAGCGTCAGAAACAACAAGCTTCCGCCGCAAAATTGCAGACCATGATTTCGATGGGATCGAGCATCCTGGGCGCTTTTCTGGGGCGAAAAAAATTGTCTGCGGCCAATTTGGGACGCACCACCACGGCCATGCGGGGCATTGGGCGGGCGATGAAGGAATCCTCCGAAGTGGCCGGCGCCGAACAATCCGTCGAGGGGATTCGCGGGAGGATCGCGGAACTCGACGCGGAATTCCAAGCGGAATCCGCCACCCTTGCCACCGCGGAACCCCTCACGCGCAAGATCAGCCTCCTCCCCAAACGTACCGGCATCCGGAATATCCGGGTGGTCCTCGCCTGGGCTCCCATTTGATGAGGTGTCAATGGGCGGCGTCCAGAAATGGCGCATAATTTGAGCGGCCATAAACACAGCCCTCGTTCCATCTACAGATCATATTCTTCTGCCGCTTTGCTTTCCCCCTTGCTACGGCTGTGCATCCGCTCCATAACCCACCGGTGGTGTGTTCCAAGAATCGGTGGGGGAGCCTGCGGCGCATTGTGTGTGTTCTGGCCTCTTTTATCGTCCTCGCGGTTCTCTTTCTGGCCTGGCTGATCCGTCCGCTGCCCTTTCAGGATTTGGTCTCCTCTCCAGCTCCCGCCTCCGGTTACGAAGAGGCTCTAACCCAATTTGCGGCCATCCACGCGAAGGAGCAGACGCTCCCGCTCAGCGAGGGTGGACACACAATCCTCCTCACCCACGGTCACCCCACGGAGGCAGTTTTTGTGCTCTTGCACGGCTATACGAATGCCCCGCGTCAATTTCAGCGGCTCGGCGAATCACTCTTTAACGCGGGCGCCAATGTCATTATTCCTCGTCTGCCGCATCATGGATATGCGGATCGTCTGACGGATGCCCATGCCGATCTCACTGCTCGCGAGCTGATTATCCACGCTGAAGTCGGACTCGACATCGCGCAAGGCCTGGGACGACGCGTTGTTCTCGTCGGGCTTTCCGTGAGTGGCGTCACTGCGGGATGGCTGGCTCACAAACGTCATGACATTGATGAGGCTTGGCTGCTCGCTCCCTTTTTCGGTCCCTTCATCATTCCGGATCGCCTCACGCCATCGGTAACGGCCACCCTGCTCCGTCTGCCCAATTTTTTCCAATGGTGGGATCCCAGAAAGCGCGAAAACCTTCCTGGCCCGCCGATGAATTATCCGCGCTTTTCTTCGCATGCCCTGGGCGAAGCCATGCGTCTCGGGATGGATGCCGAGCGTCAGTCGGGCCCGGTCAGGGTTCGGCGCGTCGGCCTTGTCCTGTCCGCAGCCGACATTGCCGTCAGCAATCGCCGGGCTCTGCGAATCCTTGAGGAATGGGAGGCCACCTCTCCCGGAGTGGAATTTTTTACCTACACATTCCCCGCCGCTGAACGCATTCCGCACGATTTTATTGATCCACTCCAGCCGGATCAGCAAATCGAGAGGGTCTATCCGATGCTCCTGGCATGGCTTGTGGGTTCCCTGACGGCGAAGTCATCCGCTGCGCCATGATGCCCGGCGCGGCTCAATCCTCATCCAGGATCCGCGCAATTTCCCGAATAGCCTGGGGGTGTTCATTGGCGCCGTGGCCGGAAGGGACGATTTTTTCCGAGGTGGCGTTTTCGAGATGGGCGCTCCAGTAGGGGACAACGCCGTCGGAGCTGAGGGCGAGGGGTCCGGGGAGGCCGCGATTGCCAATGATTGAGTGCAGGGGGATGCGGCGGGTGAGGGGGAGATCAAGAATGGAGAGGAGAATGGGCGAATTGGCGCGCAATCCTCGGATGCTGTTTCCTGGGGCGTGGAGGGCGTCGCGCATGTTGTCGCGCAGCGAGCGGATGAGATGGCGCCGGTCGGCCTGCCAGGGGGCCGCGGGAAGACGAATCAGGGTTGCGCCAATATGGGCGAGCGACCGCAGGGCCATCGGACTGCCTCGGTGGGGTGTCGCAATAAAAATGACCCTCTCAATGTCATGGCGCGGCTCAAAGAAGACCATTTCCCGCACGGCCCGGTCCAATTCCGGATCGAGTCGCAGGCTGTTCAGGTCGTGCTCGGAGAGTTTGTTCCAGAGAACGTCGCCCCCCCGCCGCACGAGCAGGCTGGCGATGAGCCCTCCCATACTATGGCCAATGAGGATCTTGCGGCGCATGAGGGGATTTTTGCCCTCCGGATCCAGAACTTCGTCAAATCGTTCCAGTTCCTTGCGCAGGAGAGCGGTGGATTGCCAGACGGGGAGCCCAGTCGGATAATGGAAAAGCCAGAATTGAAAACGGGAGCGAATGCGCGGATCTCCCTGCAGGACATTGATGGCCTGCGTCCACGTCTCCGGACGGGCGAGGAGTCCATGAATGAAAATTACCGGAATCTTATCCGGGGCATAAGGCTGCATTTGGAAAAGACCCGCCTTCTGGAAGAACAGGTCACTGCGCAATAGGGCGGCCAGATCCAGACTCCGATTGCGTCCGTGGCTGATAAGCATGGCCAGGGGTGCGGAAAAATCGGCGGCCACTGGTGTGCGATGTCCGCTGACCCTCCACTCGGAGACATCCCGCGAGCAGAGGAAATCCAGCCGGGCAGTCGTTCCGGAGAATCCCAGAATGGCAGTCGTCGGAAAGGTCATACCCCTGGGAGGAATCCCGGGCTGTCCTTTCAGAGCCGGAGCATCTGCGGGGAGCCATGCGACAAAGGGAACTCCCAGCCCCTTGCGAGTCACCCGCTGGTCCAGACCCCGGATGCGCATCTGACGCGCAGGGATCAATTTCCCAGCGAGCGCAGGATCCCATGTTTTCGCTGTATTTCCGGAAATCCGAATCTCGCGGATTCCCGAACCGGGAGGCAGGGCGCGAAAGCCGCGTTGCGCAAAGCTCTCCACGAGTTCTCGTACAGCGGTATGATAGGCCGCCGTCTCGGATGGTTCTCCCCGCAAGGCACCCGGAAGCGCCAATCGGGCGGCTTCCACCAGAGCCGTCATGCGCTCTCCTTCGGCGGTGATACGGCGCGCAGCCGCCAGTGTACGCACGGAGGGCGACTCTGGAACGACCGCTGCGGCCCGACGCAGGATGCGCTCGCTGACAATATCCCGAGTGGACACCCGCGTCTGAACCTTCGCGCAGGAAGAGAACAACAGAGTAACCAACAGTGCGGGTGTAAGACGGCCCATCACAAAGAAAAAACTCCCTCCAGCACTCCTCCGCATAACAATAAATTCAATGACCTCAGTCCGGAAATTCAATGGATTCCCATGCAGCGTCAATCGCAAAATGAGAGCCGAAACGGGCCTAACAAGTCCAACGCATCCCCCATACTTTCTTTGACAAAGACCCCTGTTCCAACGAATGTTACAACATGACCATCGAGACCAAAGTTCGCAAAATCGGGAATTCCTACGGCATTATTCTCCCCAAGGAAGCGCTGAACATGCTGAAGGTTGAAGAAGGGGCCACGCTGTACCTGACCGAGGCTCCGCATGACTCCCTGCGGATTACGCCTGAACGGGTGGACTTCGGAAAGAAGATGCAATTGGTGGAAGATCTCATGCGGAGGTATCGCAATGCGTTGCGCGAGCTGGCAAAATGAAAGAACCCGACTGGATTGATACCGTGGATTGTCACGCCTTCCATGCCAGAATGCTGGAACGCTTTGGGGGGCTGGATGGAATTCGGGATGAGGGGCTTTTGGAATCGGCCGTAAATCGTCCCCGGCATCTTTTTGCCTATGGTTCTCCATCCTTGTATGAACTGGCTGCGGCCTATGCCACGGGCATTGCAAAAAATCATCCCTATTTGGATGGCAATAAACGCAGTGCCTTCATGGCGGCGGCTCTGTTCCTGGAGATGAATGGGCAGTCTTTTCAGGCTTCGGAAGTCGAGGCCGTTGAACGCACCCTTGCCCTGGCTGCGGGCGCCATTACCGAGGCCGATTACGCCGACTGGCTCAGGCGGTCCTGCGGGAAGGCCGTCGATGAGTCAGCATGCCTCGGGTGAACTCCCAAGGACGCGTTTTCGATTGTGTAGGGGCAGAGCGTAGTGGGAGCGAGACGAAAGCGGTAGAGGATGGACTCGCCTGGCGGCTCGGATCTCCGCTCCGGTTCCCGCACTCCAAGAACTGTCGTAAGTTCGAAATGCGCCCCTCGCCGCGAAGCGTTTTGGAGTGCGGCTGTCCTCTGCCGCTTTCCATCATCCGTAATGACAGTCTTGCCATAGGGAGCGCCCTCCCCCTCGCAGCGCTTATTTTCGCGGTCTGCGGTTGGAAAATTTGGCCGTTTCCTGGGCCGGGGACAGGATGGCCATGTGGACCGTGCAGGCGTTGAAGACGGGGGGTACCCTCATCTTCGCGAAGGTCGGCAGGGCGCGGTCACGTTGGAATGTCCGGGCAAGGCCCTCGACGCAAGTCAGCCTGTCCTCCGTGTCAAACACCCATTGCCGCCCACTCGCGTCGGTCCATTCGGTCTGGGTGTTCAATTTACGGTGGTTGCGGTGGATGTTGTGATTGGTCAGACCGAAAATTTTGTTTGGAGCGGGTTTGGCGCGGGTGGCGACATGGCGGGTCGGACGCTCGACGCGCGCGACTTCGCCGGGAGTTGTCCCGCAAAGAAGCGCGAGGAAGGGGCTGATCGGTTTTGCCTGCGTGATCCCGCGCAGGAGGTCGCGGAACGTGCCGGCGTCATCGCAGGCCATCCTCGCGGCATAGGGCGCCGGAAGGCCGAGGAGATTCTTGCGTACGTTCGCGGCGGGCGCCTGGTTGAACGCGAATGCCCAGTCGGGAGCCACCGCGGTAATCACTCCGAAAAATCCAGCGAACCCGAGCGACGAATAGGCAAGGACGCCATCACGCATGTAATCCATCCGGACCGTGTAGCATCCGATGTCCTCGGGGAATCCCCAGTCCATATACCGGATCATCACGGGATGGCCCTGCTTGTGCTGGTAAACCGCCGCGGAACAGGCGGATGGCTCGGCATCATTGAAAAATTGCAAGGCGTCATAAGCGCAGTTGGCCAGGGCGAGAAGCGGCGCGGAGATGCCGGTGGCCTTCGACAGTCCCTGCGCCTCGTCCAGAAGCTGCGAGGAAAGCGCGCGCGCGGGCAAATGACCAAGCCAATCAAGCAGGGCGCTCTTTTTCGTGAGCAATGGCTGCAAGAATTCCGGCAGACATGCGCGCAAGGTCTCCATCAGGGAGTCCGTAAGCTCATTCACCAAATCCGCGATTTCACGTCCGGGCGCGATCCATCGCGTCCTGGCAGGCTCGTCCAAATCCACAGTGATGGTCGGGACACTGGCAGCGGATATGAGTTTCATTGTGGGTGCGCTGCCCCAGAAAGAGGCGCGGATATTCTGTCAGCAAGGTTTCGATTCATAAAGGGTTTTCGCGGCTCTGACCAAAAATCTCTCGCGCTGAGACGCTGAGATAAAAGGACCGGAAATCGGAGACCGGAGCGCGGCAATCCACGCGCCGGAGCATGGGAGGCGGCACCCTCTTCCATTCAAAATTAAAAATTCAAACCACATCGCGCAACGCGCGGCGGCTCCCTTTCTCAGACTCAAATCCGCGCGTAAGGAGAGAAAAGGTACAGGATGGCCAGGGAAAAATTGGAAAACGGTCCTCGATAGAGCGTCGAGCAAGAAAAACGTTCCGTTTTCCTCTACGTAGCGGAATTTGGAACAAATTTCGTGTGGGCCAGAGAAAAATGTTCCATTTTCCTCGAAGAAAAATGTTCCACTTTCCTCGAAGAAAAATGTTCCATTTTCCTCTACAGGGCGGGACGTAGAGGAACTCGGAACGAGTTTCTCCGTGCGCCTTTTTCTTACGCGCGGATTTGGGTCAGATTGTGCTGCTTGTAGTTTTTCTGCCTTTCTGCATATTCTCGTTTATGCAAACAATAATTTCCGTCTCCGGTCGTGGCCTCATTGCGTTGCCTGCCGAATTGCGCAAAGCCATGGGGATTTGTCCGCACGATAGCCTGATCGCGGAAACGACGCCCCAGGGCATCTTGTTGCGCCCTGCCCTGACCCTGCCAATGGAAATTTACACTCCGAAACGGATGACGGAATTTGACGCCGCAGAAGATGAGCTGGCGGATGTCTTGAATGCCCCGTCAAGAGAGTAAAAAAATCCATGAGGATTTTTCTTGATGCCAATATCCTCTTCTCAGCCGCAAAAAGCAATGGAGCCATCCGGGTCCTTCTGACGGCACTGGCGGCAGGCAGTCATGCTCTGATGGCCGACGTGTATGTCGTTGGAGAAGCACAACGCAATTTGGAGATGAAATTCCCTGCCTCCCTGAGGGATTTTGAAATGCTCTTAAATCAAGTCGAGGTCTCAGCCACTATTTGTAGCCTCCTGCCTCCTGAAATTGCTCCGGAATTACCGGAAAAAGATCGTCCTGTCTTGGCAGCCGCCATTCGTCATCACTGCTCCATTCTGCTGACCAGCGACAAAACGCATTTTGGTCCACTCTACGGACAAACCATTCAGGGCGTGGAAATCCACTCGCCTGCCAGCCTCGCCATCAAAACAGATCTCACGCGCTGAGATAAGAGGATCGGAGATCCGGAGTGCGGCAATCCACGCACCGGAGACCGCGCCCTCTTCCATTAAAAATTCAAAATTCAAAATTAAAAATTAAAACCATCTTACACTGATGCCAGAGCACGGCGGATTTTTCGGGCTTCGGATTCGGTGAATTTTGTGCGGCGACGCAATTTGCTGGCCAGGGTGTTTTTGTTTAGGCCCGCAATCCGCGCCAGTTTGGAGATGTTGAGCAGGGGGGTGAGCCGCCCGATTTCTTCGGCGGCGAGGTCTGGCTCCGGGATGGGATCCTCATGCCGCTGCGCGGATGCCAACCACGCCTCCATCGCCTCCCCCAGGTTCTCCGCCGCTTCCGCGTAGCTCTCGCCATGCGCCATGCAGCCTTTGAGCGCGGGGACTTCGGCCACATAGGCCCCATCCTCGTTGCTCCAGTAGATTTTCGTGAGGTATTTTGCTTTCATTTGATGAACTCCCGTATTTGTTTGATGTAGCATGGCTTCACGGCCTTCCCATGGCGGGGGAGGACCATCTTTCTCCCGTCCGGATGGCGGTAAACCTCATGGCTTCCCTTCCCACCATCATGTAGAAACCCGGCGGCCTCTTCCATTCAAAATTAAAACAGATCTCGCGCGGAGGCGCTGAGGCGCAGAGGTAAGAGGACCGGAAATCGGAAATCGGAGACCGGAGCGCGGCAATCCACGCGCCGGAGCGTAGGAGACGGCACCCTCTCCCATTAAAAATTCAAAATTCAAAATTCAAAATTAACCCCCCCCTCAGTCACTCGCCGGACCCCAGAATTTCCAGCAGGGGCATTTTCCCCCGAGAGATTTTCCCGAAAGCGCCGAATTCAGGAGAGAACGATGATTCCTGGAAATTTTGAGAGAGAACCGAAGGAGCGGTCGTCTGGCCGTCCCCCTGGGTCAGGCGCACCCTTCAAAGAAGGCCTCCCAAGGGCAATTCAGGCTGGACCGGATGCGCGTCAGGGTCGCAAGGGGAGGGAAGTATTCCCCCGCCTCGATGCTCTGCCAATACCGCGTGCTCAGACCGGATTTTTCCGCCGCCTGTTCCTGCGTGATGCCAGCCGCAAGCCTCCACGCCGCGATGTTTTTCCCGAAATGAGCGCGGAGGGGACAGGGTATCGGCTTCTTCGATGGCATGACAGGCATCGTCGCGGAAACCAAAAAATCAAAACACGAGGCTTTACATCGTGTTCGGATCGTTGTAGAAAACCCGAAATGCGCCTCTCAGCGCGATAAAAATCCCGGACAACCCACGCACCGTGCGCGATGCGCTCCGGAGTTTCCCCTGCGGAGAATGCGCCCTCCGCTCCAGCGGGGAGGTCATCCATCAGCAACTCAGCGCTGACGGAGACAGACCCGGACGTCAGCCCTCCTTGCAACCCCTGTAAAATCCCACGACACCCATGTTCGGCATCACCAATACCAAGCCAGCGCCCGATCCCCGGATTCAGCGCACTCTGAACGAACTCGAAATCCGCCACCAGATCACCGAGGACGGAGACTTCCAAGTCTCGTTTGAACTCGAGGGCGGACGTTCGCAGTCTGCGTTCATCCGCTCGCGCACCTACGAATTCCTTGGCCTGGAAATCCGCGAGGTTCTATCAGCGGCCCTCCTCTCCCAGGGGCCATTTGACGCCCGTACGGCCAATATCCTCCTCCAGCAAAATACGTGCCTCAAAATTGGAGCCTGGGGCGTCAGCATGGACTCCGAGGAAGTCCATGCCGCCGTATTCACCGCCAAAATTTCCGCCGACCTCC
>WBZO01007014.1_pt1 | contig 10617 bp, 15 predicted proteins | sample 5204261 | NCBI WGS metagenome assembly WBZO01 (sample SAMN12412400, study PRJNA552823) | activated sludge metagenome | isolation source: activated sludge from anammox sidestream of wastewater treatment plant... | place: USA: North Carolina | collected 2017-09
GTTACGACCCAACTCATTGGCGAGGTTCTTGTCCTGCGTTCGATAGCCAGGCGGAAGCTTCACAACAGGAATGCCAATACCGTGACGTTCTTTCTGGATAGCATCGATCTTGTAGAGGTTCTCTTTGTAGAACCAATGCTTGTAGGCACTACGAAGACCACTGATGCCCTCCATATTACCTGCTTCCTTATCGTACGAGAAAACGATCATCTTCTCAATCGGGAGGAAGACACTATCAGACGATCCATTAGGAGCATAAAGATCAACGCCAACAGGACCACCATTATTATCGTAGTACCAACCCCAAACGTCCATCGGATGTCGAGGTGCCAACTTCTTCCAGACAACCATCTGCTTGCCATTAATCGTCTTGATATCGTATACTTTTTCAAACATGTAGTATCCGAAATCAAACATGAGCATGGCTTCCTGCAACATCTGAGGCCAGCTCATCGACATATACTTCGTCAGGCACTTCCAGATGAAGTCAGCGATCTTCTTGTCCTTCTTCTTTTCAGAAGCAGGCTCTATGAACCAACGAGCACTCAATACAGGAATCTTGACAAGCTTAAGGGATGCACGAACCTGAGCGTCACTGCGACGCATCTTGTCGTACTTCTCCATACCAATCGTGCCACGCATTTCAGGATTGTACTCTTCCCTGAAGATGCTACCATAACTGGTAATACCGGTTGTACCGAGTTCACGAATGTCAAGTGGCACAGTAGTTTGCTGTAGATTCATCTGCATAGATGCAGGCAACTCAGTAACAACTACGACACCATCATTGACACCAAGAATTTCATACTTCTCAGCCAACTCTAGTGGCGACACTTCTCGATAAGACGGTTCCATCAGAACTCCGTTCCATTCAAACTAAAGAATCCGTCCGAACTACCTAGATCAGTTTCGTAGTCGAGACTGAAGAAAGGCTCTTCATCCGTTTCTAGCTCTTCGAAAGACACAACACTCTCAAGCGAGTTCTTATGCGCACCAAGTTTGAAGATATGGACAAGACCATATCGAATGGCATCTAGCGCGTGATCATCTTGCTTCTGTGCTGCTGACTGAGCACCAGATTCACGGGTACGCGACGTGACATTGTCATCAGCTCGATACAGATTGAACTCGCGAATGACATCGACACAACTGTGGTCAACGAAAAGCTTAGGCCTAGTGAGTGGAGTGCCAAACTCATCAACTATACCAATCTGGTAAGGCTTCAAGAACTTCTTGACAAGGTTGATTCCGTCTCGCCAGTTCTCTTTGGCTTCCGGCATAGCAAGACAGGGAGCAAAATGCTGAGACACATAAAGAGCTGCAGAAGGGTCAGCTGCATCACCGAAACACATGTTAACATGGTATCCCTCAGGCTGCTCACGGAATCGCATATTCATCAAGGACTGTTCAAGCGTCTCGTACGACTTGTAGTACTGACGCCAAATGTAAACATTGTCCTGTGGGTCAATTTGAGCCTCAATGGCCGCAAATGGCTGAACAAAGCCCCAGTCCATAAATACGAAGTTCGGCCAATCAGGATTGAACGTATGCTTCTTGACGTGAGTTGTTTCATCAAACTCACCATAGATACGTCCTACGAACGAAGTGAAGTCTGCAGCGATTTCTTGCTGGAACCATTCATAGCTAGTCGTCAGCTCGATCTGCTTGATCTCAGGATCTTCACGACCACCAGGATAAACTATTGGGTTATCCCAAGAAGGGAATCGCCACGACTCATAATGAGGCAAGTCGGGATTTTGTCCAAACTGCCACAAGTCATACAACCAGTTATGGCCTTCAGGCGTTGTAGGAAAGGTAGCCCATCCACGACGGTCTGCCAGTGAGGCTCGAATGAATCGTTCCCACGTTTCAAGCTTATGCTTTGCTGCCTCAGACATAATGACGCCGTCAAGAGAATCACCAACCAAAGTCTCAGGGTGAGTAGCACTTCGAACTTCAACTCGAGTACCCCAAGGCATCTCGATATACATTTCGCCAGACCGCTTATTATAGGAGCGCTTGACTCGCTTATCTTTGCCAAGGCCCATCTTAATAATCAGGTCGTCCCAGAGGACACGAAACTCTTTCTCACCAAGATCATAAGTTGGTCCTACAATCCAATACCGATGCTTGAGTGTAGGATTAACGAATTCAGGCTCAAGGTCACGAGCAGCCATAGTCGACTTACCAAATCGACGACCGCAACATGCGACACGAAAACGAGCCCTACTCAAATGGTAGAGCCGTTGAGCCTCTGAGTGAGGAGTATAACCGATGTTCTGAAAGAACTTGAACTTATCAATGATCATGTTTCGAGGCCTCGAACGTGAAGAATATCATAATCAGGATCCGGATAATAATCAACCGAATCGTCATTCCAGACAATCTTCCAGACACATTGATAGTCACGAGCTTCAAGAGTTGCCAAGTCACTTTCAGTCAAAACATACTGAACTTGTCCAGTAGTTCTGGCTCCAACAAACGTTCCTGCGCCTGAAATGGCTACACTCGAATCTTCCCCATATGCATAAAAGGTAACCGAGGCCGCAGTAGTCAAATCAACTACCACATTGTTAGCCTTCAGGATAACAGAGCACTCCTGATTGATCGCAGTCTTTGTCGCATAGAACTCAGTTGTCATGGCTCTCTATCTTCCTCGGCAAAAGATTACCCTTATGTTACCTTAGCTCAATTGGTAATAGCAACTGTAGATTTTTTGCCACTAAGAACAATGAGCGTTTCACGAGCATTACCATCAACAAGTACTGTTTTCTTAGGCTTACCCAATACAGCTACCGTTGTATGAGGCATTGGCTGATAAGGTGCTTCATCAGCGCCTAATGTAATGTCTGGAATAGCTCCTACCAGCGCAACAGTTACAATGCCTGTAGCACTAATAGAAATCACTTCAGTAGGCACTGCACCAATAAGCGCCACTGAATCAACCAATGCAGTTCTACTAACTGCAGTGAGGCCCATTGAGGCTGCTATAGAATCGACTAGAATATTAAACTCAGGCCTCATTAAGACCTGTGAATTAGATCCAGCAGTAGAAACAGAAACCAAGTCAGTATTATGCGCAACAACTTCAGACGGAATAATACCAACATCAGCAGTCTGAACTGCATTCAGTGCTCGGGTAATCACACTAGACGGAATCACTCCAGCACTAGCAACCATAGCTTGAGGCGTAATACTTGAAGTATCCGTCTGAGGTTTACCACCAGCATTACTTGTTTCTACAATATCTGCATTGTGGCTGATCAAAGTTGCAGGAATAGATCCGACGTTTGCCGTTTCCAGTATATTGCGCAATGTTGTTATGACTTCAGTAGGTACGCCACCAGCATTTGCAGTCATAACCGCGTCCATGTTGTGTGACAACGACACCACAGGGACGCTAGCACCATTCGCAGTCTGCTCGACGAGCAATGTATGAGAGACATTGCTCGTGGGCACAGCTCCTACGTTAGATGTCTCAATTACATTCACATTGTGATTAATTTCCTCGACAGGTGTAGCTCCAGCATTAGATACCAAGTTTCCGTTGAGCTCATGACTAATACCTGTTGAAGGAATTACTCCAACGTCAGCTGTAGCAGACTGAGGAGTAATCGACGAAGTGTCCGTTGAAGGAATGCCTCCTACGTTAGCAGTCTCTGCAATGTCTACATTGTGGGAGAGCACTTCAGCAGGTATAGCTCCGACATTGGCTGTCTCAACAATACTGCGAGTAGTCGTTACCTGTGCTTGTGATGATGCACCCGCAAGGGCTGGTGGTACAATGGATGCTCCATGTGAAATTTGTTGTGATGGTGTGCTTCCTGATAGACCGACCGACAGAATCGACCTATTAGGAGACCCAACGCTTGTAGGAACACCCCCAACAGTACTCCAGCCCAAAACATTACGTTGAGCACTAAGGAGAACCAGAGGGCTTGCTCCCACATTGGACCATGCATTAGTATCAGCTCCATGGCTTAAAACCTCCACCGGTATTGCGCCCGCATTTGCTGTTTGCACAACACTAGTCGCATGACTAATGGCTTCTGCAGGGACAGCCCCTACGTTCGCGAGTTGCTGGATGTTTCTATTGCCCGACATAATTGCTGTTGGCATAGCACCAACGTTAGCAGTACAGACTATTTCATAATCCGAACTAACAACAGCGCTAGGCGCAAAACGTCGACGCCGCCTGGTTACAGCGACGCTCGATCTATTACGAAATACGCCACGCTTTGAAAAGGCCAATATTAGCCCTCACAGACGTACAAAGTACCCGAGCAGTTAACCGAGTCAGCAGGAGCCGCTACAAGGCGAACTACCACACGAGAATCAGCAGCAGAAACCCAAAGCCAAGCTTCAGGAATCCACCACATCGAGTAACCCATACGAATATTCCACCCGTCCGTATGGAGTGCAACTGCCGTACCTGCTGAAGCAACAGTCGTATTGTTTACTTCTGCAGTAAAGGCGGCAGCGCCATCAGAAGAGACAACAGGTGAAGGAGTCGGCGCAGATCCGCCAGAACCTGAAGTAGTGTTGCCTCGAATGATTTGCAGACGAAGGAACTCTTCCTGGGCATCGCCGGCATCAGCTGTGCCACCAACGTTCGACAAGAACAGGCCACAGATAGCGATCGGCTTGTTAGTCGCGGGCACAATCTCAAAGAGGTCTTGAGCGGCTGAGATCGCTACGTTCTCGAAGTTCACCGTATACATGCGGTTCATTATAGTATCCTATCTAGCTAGAATGGCGCGCCGAGCCGCACGCATTGGCGGGAGTGATCCTCCACCCAGTGTACCGACTTCAAAATCGTCTGCCTCAGCTGTAGTCACACCGTCATCATTATACACCATAAGTCCTCCACGAGAACCTGTGGTGATATGTGTGTCAGTTGCTGAGAAGAAAGGTGCAGCAGATCGATCTGTATTCTTCCAAGCTTTAATTGACGAACCTTGTGCCCCACAAATGATATTAAAAGGTCTGGCAGGGTGAGCAGTTACGATATCGCCCGCAATGACCGTAGAAAACCCTGAAATCCAGTAATACAGTGCTGTGTCATTAGTAGCGCCGGCAAAACCAACTTCGAAGTGGTAATGTGTATCGGCAGCTGCAGCATATCGCGCACGAGTCGCAACATAGTTATAGTTCGCAACTGATGTCAATGTTGCAACCGATACTTTAGCGTACATATCAGCAGTACCTAAATCAAGTTCACAACGGCATCCGTCGATCGAACCTGTACTGGTACAACGGACCTTACCCGACACTCGTTGCGCATTACCTGTAACTTCAGTCCACGTCTGGAGATTTCCAATCGAAGAGCCATCAGAGCCGCTGAAGTCCTCATAGCCAACTGCGCCACCAGCTACATACGGGACCGTATCAATTAACTGATTTGCAATCCATACTTCAAAACGGTTACCGGCAGCCTGCAAAGGCGCCCAGCGTGAACCGTCAGTTCGAGCTTCCCTCAACAAGATCGCCCGAATTAAATCACGCATAGTCGCATCACTTGTGAGATCGATATTCAATCGATTCCCCAACATGCGTCGTATAACAGGCCCGATCGTATCTGTATCATTCAGATCAAGTGCACCCAGCTTTAACAAGCTAGACGCTTTTCCTGTTAGGTCACTACCGTCAGCATTCGCCACTAAACAGAAACCATCGACAGCCGTGGGGTCTGGTCGCAGGTCAATGCAACCCCAGACCCCAGGCAAGTCAACGTCAGGGGTGAATGCGTCACGCCATCCTCCAGTGCCTCGCCAACGGGCTAGAGAGATAGCGGCCACGGACTCAGCCTCTCGAGTACTGGGTCTTCTCAAGTGCCTCAGGGTACTTACTCAAGATGTGCTGACGAGCCTCTTCGAAAGTGCGGAACAAATCCATATCACGCACTTTGCCGTTGCGCCGAGCCATACTGATCTGCTCTTCCAGCTCAGCTTTACGCGAACCCTCAGCGGTCTCAAGCTCTTCCAGGAGCGCAGGATTCACCGGACCCTCTTCATACCAGGCACGCTCGTTGAACTTATCAACAACGATGCCACCATCGACATAGGTTCCGTCTTCAAGCTTCTTGCCAAAGGCACCAACCATCCGGCCCTGACGCGGACTCCAACGCTCCATGAAGTCGCCATCAAACACGTGCCAGGCATAATAACCCGGCATATACTCATGAATTTCGTAGTACAAGCCCATCAGCCAATCCCATTCAGGTCGAGGTCATACGCACCAGTGGCGATGACAAGGTTACCAGCACTTGCAAAGGTGTTCGGAACCGTCTTGAAGAAGGCAAATTCGCCAAGAGCCGTAATGTCAACAGCCGAACCACCCGAAGAGGTGCTCAGCTTAAAGGCGTCCGTCGTAAGGCCCGAAGCCAAAACGTAGTACAACGTAGTGGCTGAAAGGCCTGAAGGCAAGCTCTCACCCATCACTGTACAGACAAACACACGATCATCAGTCGTAAGACCATGACCGTTGCTCTGGCACAGGTCAGTCGCAATAGCGTCAACCACTGCAACACCCTTGACCAACTGGCCCGAGCTTCCGATCGGCATATAGCTCATGATGTTGCCACCGCTCGACGCCGAATAGGCACCTGCAGTCTGCACAGTAACACCAGCATTTACCGGCACGGAAATCTGAGCGTTATTGTCAGCGATACCCGAAGCAGCTGTAGTGTACGTAACCGCCTGTCGAGTCGTTGTAATCTCAGTTACACCGATATCAGAAAAGGCACTTACGTGTGAATGTGAAGTCTTGCCCGAATCGAGCAGACCATTTTTACCGTTAGCAGTAAGCGGCATTGGCCCTCCTAGTAAGGTTTCCAAACGTTAGTTTGAGTTGTTGCGGTCTCCCTAGCCACATTACTGGCCGTGCCGCCCGTTCGACCGACACGCAAATCAACATGTGTCGGGTCTACTACAGCAGTGATGGTCGCAGTTACCAAACGACCATCACTACGCGTGTAGTGTACATGCCTATTGACTTTGGCAGTATAAGCGCGGGCCATGACGCTTCAATACCCCACAGCTAGGCCAAGCTATTCCGGTAGCGATTCGTCTGCGCAAAGGTCGTAGCAAGCGCGACGTTATCGATCACCCTGACATTACCGGCACTCTCGATCTTCAGCTTGAGTCCCGAAGACGAACCCTTCGCGACAACCAGCGCAGACCAAGTGCGGCCAGCAGCATCCCGGTAGATAACAGTGCGACGCCCGCTCCCGCGGCTAGACTTCTTACCAACTGCCGAGGGACGGTTGACATCATCTACACCCAGAGCTGACCAAGCCATCAGTGAACCGACTTGCCCGAAGTCATGCGGGTCTTGCCCTTAGGCATGACAGGCTTGCTCTTCTTGGCAGCCGATGCACCTGCGGTTCCAGCCCGGCCCTTGCTCGACGTCTTCTTAACTGCGTTACCAGCCTTGCTACCCATGTCTATCTCCTACTCAGTGGTTGATTCGACCGTCGTCATCGCCCTCAAGGCGAAGCGCGTCAGCAATAAGGACCTTCCACGGGTCGACCTCGCCAACACCGGCGACAGCCTCAGACTTGCCCAAGACCCGGTCAACAACATACTGGCTCGCCTGCAATCGGATCCGCTCGTTGTTTCCGAACTGGGACAAGTGAACAATCGACGCAGCGGCTAGAGGCAGGTTATCACGAAAGATCTGACGAGCAAGTACTTCCGGCGGTGCAGGTTCGACCGGAGAGCCAATTATGTCCGCCTCTTCGAGAAGGGACTTCAAGGCGTCTTCACGCGTCATATTGTCGGCCGGGTACCATCCCATATCACGATTATATATGGGACCAGTCGTTGACGGCAAGGAAGTTTTATATAAATGTAACACAATGTGAAACCAACTTGGTAAGTCTAAGCCCTACAAGGTGATATAATTGTAACACAATTCTACCCTTAATTGGTAAGTTTGATCCCTACCGTCGTTCCTTTTCGCCGAAAAAATTTCAGAATATAGTTCTCATCGACAAGTTTTGAATTTTCATTTTTGTTAAACTTGATTTAGTGATTTGTTAAACTTTGCTATTATATAATTATTTTATGAGTGAATATATTGATGCGAACGGAGTAAAATTTAATAGTGAATCTTTTTCGGAAAACTTTTCCGAAGAAGAGAATTTATGGATTCAAGAAATTTTATATTATGGAAAAGATTATGTCTTAAATTCTCTACAGGAGAGTTTGATTCTCGCTACAAATAATAACGATGAGGATGAGATTAATTGGGTTAAATATAGTATAAATTTGGTTACAAAATTAATTAATTCGTAACATGTTGTTAATTTAAATCCGTTTAAGCTTTGGTTTAAACGGATTTAAATTCACAACGCCGTTTGCGACGCAAATTGAGCATATGTGAACAAGTGTCCAAACGGGACCTATATGCGTCCAATAGGTACCTAAAGGGACAGAATAAAATTAAATCGAGTTTACACTTGATTTAGTGATTTGTTAAAACGACGACGCGTATAATTATAAATGTAAGGAAAACAAAAACAAACAAAAGGAGTAAACAAAATGACCACCAAGTTCGAACTCGAAGCCGAAATCGTTGCAGCTTTTGCAGCTTACGGGGAGGATACGATCTCACCGTACAAGTTTGCCGGCATCGTCGAGAAGTTGCTTCAGCGGGACAAGTTGAACCCCCAAATGATCTACCGGTACGTCAAGGATGGTAGGATCCCCTCACACACCAACTCGACCGGCAAGAAGGAACTCCGCTTCACGGAGATCTTCGAATGGACCTACAACTTCGTGGCGAAGAACGGAACGCGCGAAATCGAATCCGATGAAGAGGTTTCCGCGGAAGCGTAAATCAACAGAAAAGGGCCCTCTCGAAAGAGAGGGCCTTTTTGTTGCCTTGATTTTACCCGGCCCCCGCCGTCCGAAAGGACACCACAGAGCGAGACTCCGGTCGATGGGACCCTGTCCAAACGGCACTCTCTATGCGTCAGGAGGCGTTTCGAGCGGCGTGATTTGGGCCAAAAAGCCCTCTTCGGCGAAAAATTTGGTCCATAGGGCCGGGGGGATAGTCCGGATGGCGTATTCAAGATCCTGGGGGCGGGGCATTCGGGGCTGGGCAGCGTTACGATGGGACTTGCGTTGGCAATCCTTGCATTGGGCCTGAAGGCCATCTTTCGTACGGGGGTGATTCCAGAATTCGGTGCCGTCCTTAACCTCCCCACACTTGCTACATTTCTTTGTGATCAGAGCCTTTAGGGCCTCAGGAATAGTGTTGTCCATATGCTATATATTATAGTGTTCAAATCGTTAAAGCAAGGCCCACTTTAGCTTTTTACCACTGGTAGGCTATTCTCCCACTGGTAGGCTATTTTACGTACTCACGCTATATAACTAGGGACGAGATATAATAGGTGAACAATTAATATATATTTAATAATTAATTAATAAATACATAAGTAATATAAGATAAAAAGTGTGAGGGAGCCTTTACCAGGCGCCATTTGGTTGGAATCCTTAATTCAATTCTGGGTATCTTTTGTACATGGATTATTAAGTGCCACTAACTAATCCAGATAGATTGATGCTAATTGAGGCCTTGATATCACCTTTAGGCCTGCTATATAATTAAATTATGACAAACAAGAGAAAAGTGCTGGCAGCAGCGGTACTTACTACGACGGCTGCCACAATGACAGCTTGTAAGACGCCGGAAACGATGAACCCGAATCGGTTCTTCACGCCTACAGGGGCTCCGGCGGTTAAAGTCATTCAGTGTGAGGATCGCAGCCCATTCGACATCGACCCTCCGACCCGGCTTGATTGCGTTTACAACGCCGACGCCGGCCTCACGATCACGTTCATGCAGAACGATTGCGACACGTCAGGCGGCGAGTTGATTTACTACCCGCCGAACTTCAAGTCCGACCGAGCCGGAAAGTTTTATTGCGAAGGAATGGACTACTGATGAGCGTCGAGCCGACGGATTCCTCCACCTCTTACCTTACAGAACTCGAAGCCGAAGCAAACCTGTTTATGCAGACCTTCTTCCCACAAGAAGTGAAGCCGAACTCAGGAACACCGAACCGGTCCTCTTTGAGGCCGAATGCGTTCGGGATCATTGACTACGATGAATACATCAACGACTCGTACCTCTCGAAGGTGTTGGGTAGTTCAGCACCGTCGTATGTCATTGGGGACATGAGGGCGATCATTCAATTCGCACTCAAGATCATCGAACCGTTGGCGACGCAGTACAACGAACGGTGATCGGCGTCACGCGAGTCGCATTCAAGATACTGGCATTTGGGGCCGCGTTTATATTCGCGGTCCCATTTGCTGTTCTCGCAATCCTGTGCTTCCTTTCGCTTATAGGGGTGCCTTTTGGCTTCCTGTTGTTAGGGATAGGCACTGCGCCTTTGAGGTTTCTGATTAATAGGTGGATTATGCGCCCTTACATAGCTCGTAGTGTGGCCTTGAAATCACAAGGGAAATGAGCGATAATAAAGATATGCCTACTTCACATACCTCACACAAGTGCCCTATTAAGGGTCATGACCACGACTTGGTGTACCTCAGGACCGTGTATCAGGTCGAAACGGACATACCTGCGATGTGGTATGAGTGTCCG
>WBZO01000966.1_pt1 | contig 10610 bp, 7 predicted proteins | sample 5204261 | NCBI WGS metagenome assembly WBZO01 (sample SAMN12412400, study PRJNA552823) | activated sludge metagenome | isolation source: activated sludge from anammox sidestream of wastewater treatment plant... | place: USA: North Carolina | collected 2017-09
GCCGGCATCGACATCCGCCTGCAGCACCACGTGGCTCGCCGTGCAGGTCAGCGTCGCGCCAGGTGCCAGCGTTGCCGGCTGCGTCGGCGTGCAGGTGCCGAGCGTCGCGTTCGCGTCCGTGATCGTCACGTCGTGCAGCGTCACGTTGCCGTTGTTGGTCGCCACGATCGAGTAGCTGATCGTCTGGCCGACCGTGTACGGGCCGGTCGAGGTCACGCTCTTGACCACGCCCAGCGCCGGGGCTGCCGCAGGCAGCGTCACCGCGACGCTGTCGCTGTCGCTGACGCTACCGCCGCTCGATGGCGTGCCGGTCGCGGTGGCGGTGTTGTCGATGTCGCCATCACCGCCGCCGTTGTTGTCGATGTCCGCTTGCAGCACCGTGTAGGTGTTGCCCGTGCACGTGAAGTTCGCGCTGGCGCCCGGCGCCAGGCTCGCGATCGTCGTGCAGCTGAGGCCACTCAACAAGGTGTCGCCGAGGCTGATGTTGTTGACCGTCACGTTGCCGGTGTTCTGCACCGAGAACGTGTAGGTGATCACGTCGCCCGCCTGCGTCACGCTGGTCGGGTTTGCGGTCTTGGTCAGGGTCAGCGCCGGGTTGGGCACCAGCACGGTGGCACTGCCCTGGATCGGCGTCGGCGTCTGCGGGCTGGATGCGGAGGCGGTGTTGACGAGCTGACCGGTGGCACCGGCGTCAACCGTCACCTGATAGGTCACGGTCATTGACTGGCCCGGTTCGAGGGCAAACTTGTCCCCCGCAGTGACCAGCGTGGACGGTACGCCGCTGCTCAGGTCGGCATTCGCGCCGGCCGGGACATTGTCCTTGGTCGCTGGCGTAGTGGCGGCGTTGTGGCACGTGAAACGGACGTTGTCGAAGTACACGTACTGGGTGTTGCTATCACCACCCGTACCGGTGATGTTGAAGCGAATGCGCGTATCGGCGGCGATTTCGGCGCCTGAAAGCGTGTAGTTAACCGTGCCGGAAGTGCCCTGATTGCTGACGTTGAACACGCCCAGGGCCGCACGCTGGGTGTTGCCGGTGTAGAGGAATGCGCTGACCGCGCGGTCACCGCCAGCGGTGCCCAACTGGTTGTTGTAGTCGTAGCTCAGCGTGACCGAATCGGCGGCGGAGCATGCTGCCGACGTCAGATTGGCCTGGCGGTAGATGAAACGAGAGGTGTCTTGTGGACGAATGCGCAGGCAGTTGCCGGCCGTACAAGCCGCGTTGGCCACCACACGAATGCTGCCGTTGCTGACGCCGGAGTTGGAGTCGGTCTTGGTCCATGGCGAACCACTCCAGTTGATCGACCCGTTGCTGCCATTGAAGGCGATCGCGGGGAACTGGTCGTAATAGTCGGCATCGATCAGCACATGGCCAGTCGCCACCGTGCTCTGCGGCACATAGCTGGTACCGGATGCCAACGGGTCGTTGACGACGAGATGGCTCTGCCGCGTGCTGCCATTGTTGGTGAGCGTGACCGTATAGCTGACCGTGTCACCGGGGCTGGCCACCGTCGGACTGGCCACCTTGCTGATCTGCAGATCGGAGATGCCGACCGTGGCCGAGGCATTGGCATTGAGCGGGCCACCGGCCGATGTACCGCTGGCCAGCGCATTGTTGACGCTGTTGCCGCCCGGCGCCGCCGTGGTGATCGCGCTGAACACGATCGTCATCTGCTGGTTGGCGGCCATGTTCTGGCCAAGGTTCCAGGCGAGATTCGGCCCGGGCATGCCGCTCGGATCGGCCGCCGCTCCGGTGATGACACCACCGCCCGGCAAGGTGATGGTGGTGCTGCCGGTGACATAAGCCCAGTTCGCCGGCAGGGTGTCGCTCACGTTGACGCTGTTCACCGCATCGCTGTAGGTGTGCACGGTGAGCGTGAATTGGGACGTCTGGCCAGCCGCGTCGGGGATCGCGTTCGGATTGGCGGTCTTGGCCAGCAGCAGGGCCGGCAGCGGAGTGATGACGACATTGCTGTCGGCACTGCCGCTGACAGTTTGATCGGGATCGTTGGGGAAGGTCAGCGAACCATGGCTGATCGTCACCACGTTGGTGATGGTGCCGCCGCCAAAGCCCGCATCGATCGTGGCACGGTATTTCAGGGTAACGCCCTGCCCGGGCAGCAGGGTGCCGCCTTGCACGGTCGGCGGTGGCACGCCACCGGTGGCGCCGTTGCCTACGCGGAAGTACAAGGTGCCGTTGGGGCCGTCCGCGGCCACGAACTCGGCGATGTCGCTGTCGGTGGCATCAGTCTTGGGGCCGACATGACTGGGGTCACCATCGTCCTGCAGCATCTGAATGCTGCCCGGCACATAGGTCAGACCGGCCGGAATCGGGTCGCTGGCCACGGTGCGGATTGCACCATCCTGCCCCTGGTTGTGGAAATCGATGGTGTATTCGAGCGTGTCGCCCGGGTGCAGGTCGGGGCCAGGCGAGCCACCGACCTTGACCGCAGTCTTTTCCAGCGTTGGCAGCACTTCGGGGCGGTACAGGTCGGACACGAATACCAGCGCGTGCGGGAAATACACATCGCCCGTTGACGTGAACGACAAGTCCACCGTGGTGGCGTTGTTGGCCACATGTGGCTTGCCGAGATTGGCCGGCACGTTGGAGATGTCGACCAGCTTGAGGTCGAGCGCGAACTGGTTGACATAGTTGGGGTTCTTGGCGGTGAACAGCGTGCCCAAGCGCGCAATGCGGCTGTTCCAGAAGTTGCCGATCGGACTCTGCGCATCACTGAGCGCACCGGGACTGACCGCACCCGCGCCGCCCAGCAGGAACTGGTCTCCGCCGATGCCGTCATCGCCTTCCCATACCAGCGCGCCCATGTAGGCGTCGAAGTTGCCGACCGGTGGCGTGAGCAGTCCACTGACCGAGATCGTCTGCGTGTTGTTGTTGACCGTGCCACCGTCACCATCAAACACCATCAGCCGGCGGAATGGCTTGCCCGCGTTCTCGTAAACGATGATCAAACCCCAGCCGCCGTAAAAGCCCAGACCGTCGCTGCCGGTCAGTGCAGTGAGGCCGCCCACGTAGTAATCGCCGTTGCCGGCGGACTGGATCAGCGTGGTGACGTTGGCAAACGCGGTATAGGGCCGGCTTCCCGCCGCCCCCTGCCCGGTAAAGGTGTAGACATCAGCCGCGTTGGCAGTGATGGCTTGGTAGCTGGTTCCACCCGGCTGGCGCAGGTAAACCGTCTCGCGCGCCGTTGCTGCCGCGCCGGTCGTTGCCGCACGCCCTCCCCAATACAGCCCTGCCGACAGCACCGTGCTGCCCGGCGGCAGGCTCAACGTGGCGCGCGAGGAGTTGCGATACAGAGTCCAACCGGCAACACCGGTCGCCGGCAGATTGGCGTTGTCGATGTTGACGTAGCCCATCGCGCGGTTGTTGTCCGCGGTGACGGTTCCCGCCTGTGCCTGGGCGCAGTTGTTGGGGGTGTTGTTGGAACAGGTCAGCAGCGTGTTGCCGATCATCTCGACATCGCCGTTGGTGTTGACGCTGTAGCGTTGACTCAGTGCCGCCGATGCCACGCCGCTGATCGACAGCAGCATGATCAGGCACAGCCAAGTCCATGCCCGCGTCATGCGACGGCACACCGGACTGCGCGTGGAAGAAGAGTTCGACACCATGATGATTCCCCGAAATGTTCTGCAACAAACCGCAAGCCCGCGGTGCGCTTGCGATAGCCGCGCACGATTGCCGCGGTGCGCTTGCGCCGCACGGCAAGTCCTGCGTGGTTGTCCCCTGTCTTTCCCTGTAGACCGCGCGCGGTGGTGACGGGCAACGATTCGCAATCGATGGCTCCGCGAGCATCCGCGATCACAAACTAGCACGAGTTGTGAACTGTGTCACGTTCCGAAAGCATGTTTCATGCCAGTTGAAATGGCCTTTGCTCTCGCGCACCGTACTCGTGCGTATGTCGTGTGCCGCAACCTGCGGATCGGCGTGCTTCAGGCGAGGCTTGCTGCCTCGGCTTTTATTTTTAGAATCAACCAAATGCTCTTTAATGACGGTCGAAAACCGCGCACAAGCCAGCGCCGTATCTGCTCTGCAGGCAACGGGCATTCAGGCCCGGATTTCCAGTGCTCCAGCGCCCCACCATGTCCTGCGCCGACACAAATGTTTGCGCCTCATCCCGGGCCATCGTGCGGCTGCCGCAGGCCCTGCCGGCCGAAGCGCGGCCGGTACTGACAGCCGCCGGCACAATCCCACGAGGCAGGCACCGGCCGTCTGCATCCGACCGGTGTCTGCGCTGTGATCGACTACTCGCCGGGTCGGCAGTGGTCGCCGCCCTTGTCGAAGACGATGCGCCACTCGCCCGAAGGCTGGCGCTGCCAGATCGAATTGAACACGGCGACGGTTTTGCCCGACGCATCGCGCACCGGCCCGGAACTCAGGGCCAGGTCGCCACGGGCCAGCACCTCGACCGTGGCTGGCTCCCAGGCGAAGGGTGCGGCAGCCTCGCGGAAATAACGTTGCCAATGTGCCGCCACTGCCGCCTTGCCGCGCAACGGATGCTCGCCGGCAAAAAATACCGCGTCGTCGGCGATGAAGGTCTGGAAGGCAGCAAAATCGCGCCGCGCCATCGTTGCCGCGAACGCGCGTTCGGTCGCCGCTACCGCCGCACGCGCATCATCGGCCGAGACGCGCGGCGTGCTGGCGCATGCCGACACGCCAAGCGCCGCCATCAAACACAGACTCCAGTGTTGTTTCTTCATGAGTTCTCCCGTCTGAGTCATCCCCAGCCGGCATCACAGAAAAAACAGCCCTTCAGCGCAAGTCCCGCAAGATGGTCTGTGCCGCGTTGTGCCCCGGCGCGCCGGTCACGCCACCGCCAGGGTGGGTGCCGGCGCCGCACAGGTACAGCCCCGGCAGCGCACCGCGATAGTTGGCCTGACCGAGCATCGGGCGCGCGCTGAACAACTGGTTGAGCGACAGCGCGCCGTGGAAGATGTCGCCGCCGATCAGGCCGAAGTCACGTTCCAGATCGAGGGGCGACTTGATCTGCCGGCCGAGCACGCTGGCCTTGAAGCCCGGTGCGTAGCGCTCGACCGTGTCGAGCATGAGGTCGGCTACTTCCTCGCGGTGCGCATCCCAGCTCGCGCCATTGGGCAGCACCGGCGCGACGTGCTGGCAGAACAGGCTCGCCACGTGCTGCCCCTTGGGCGCGAGCGAGTCATCGAGCGTGGACGGAATCAGCATTTCGACGATCGGTTCGCGCGACCAGCCGTATGCGCGTGCATCGAGGTAGGCGCGATCCATGTAGGCCAGGCTCGGCGCGAGGATGATGCCGGCGGTGAGGTGATCGCCCTCGCCCGGCAATGCGCTGAAGTTGGGCAGGCGGTCGAGCGCGACATTCATGCGGAACGTCCCCGAGCCACAGCGCCAGTGCGCCATGCGCTCGCGGGTCGGCGCCGGCACGCGGTCGGGCGCGATCAGTCGTTCGTACAGCAGTTTGGGGTTGACGTTGGCGACGATCGCGCGCGCGCGCACGAGATCGCTGCGCTCGGTGACCACGCCGACCGTGCGCCCCTCCTCGATCACCACCTCACGCACACCGCAATCAGTGTGGATTTCCACGCCGGCGGCCTGCGCCGCCCTGGCCATCGCCTGGGTGATCGCGCCCATGCCGCCGATCGCGTGGCCCCATGCACCCTTGACGCCGTTGACCTCGCCGAACACGTGATGCAGCAGCACATAGGCACTGCCCGGCGTGTACGGGCTGGCGTAGTTGCCGACCACGCCGTCGAAACCGAGCACGGCCTTGATCGGCTCGCTTTCGAAGAAACGATCGAGGTATTCGGCAGCCGAGATCGTGAACAGATCGAGCAGGTCGGTGCGCAGCGTCGCATCGAGCGCGCCCAGGCGCCGGCCGAGCTTGCCCGCGCGCACCAGTTCGGGCAGCGCCTTGAGCCAGCCGCCGTCGGTCACGTTGGGTGGCGGCTGCAGCGCGAGCGCACGCAGCACGTCGGCGATCGCGTCGAGGCGCCGCTCGTATTCGGCCAGCGCATCGGCGTCCTTGCGCGAGAACTTGGCGACCTCGGCCCGGGTGCGACCGGCGCCGGTGAGCAGGTAACTGCCGTCGGGACGCGGCAGGAAGTTGTTGGCCTTGCGCAGCACCACCTGCAAGCCATGCTGGCGTAGTTGCAGGTCGTCGATGACCCTGGGTTGCAGCAGCGACACCGTGTAGGCCGCCACCGAATTGCGAAACCCCGGATGGAACTCCTCGGTCACCGCCGCACCGCCAACCACGCCGCGCCGTTCGAGCACGAGCACGCGCTTGCCAGCCTTGGCAAGGTAGGCGGCGCACACCAGTCCATTGTGGCCGCCGCCGATGAGGATCGCGTCGTATTGCTCCGTCATGCCGCACTCCCGTTTTCGTGTCCGTGCATCGTCATGCCGCCGCACGCTCGGAGCGCAACGACGGCGTCCGGGCAGACAGAAGCGCCACGCCCAGGCCCAGTCCGCACAATGCAGCCACATACCACGCCGGCGCGAACGGCGAGCGCAACACGATCAGGCTGACCAGTTGCGGGGTGAGGCCGCCGAACACGGCATAGGCGATGTTGTAGGCGAACGACACGCCCGAATAGCGCACCGCAGGCGGAAATGCCTGCACGAGCAGTACCGGAATCACGCCGACCACCCCGACGCACAATCCGCTGAGCGCATACAGCAGCGGCAGCTGCGTCGGGTCGGCCGCGACGCCGAAGTACAGCCACAGCACGCTCGCGCACAGCAGCACGCAGCCGATTGCCAGCGCACGCGCGGCACCGAACCGGTCGGCTGCGACACCGAACACCACGCAGCCCAGCGTGAGCGCCAGCGTCGCCAGGCTGTTGGCATCGAGCGCGGTCGCAGCTGGAATCTTGAACAGGCTTTGCAGCAGCGTCGGCGTGAGCAGGATCACCACCACGATCGCCGCCGTGAGCACCCAGGTCAGCAGCATCGAATGAACGACTGCGCCGCGATGCCCCGCGAGCACGGCCCGCAGCGGCAGGCCCTGCACCAGTTCGCGGCGGCGGCGCAGCTCTTCGAACACCGGCGTCTCGGCCAGCATGCGGCGCAGGAACACCGCGCCAAGTCCGAACACGCCACCGAGCAGGAACGGAATGCGCCAACCCCACGTCAGCACCTGGGCCGGACTCAGATGATGATGGATGGCAGAGGCAATCAGCGAACCGAGCAGGATGCCGGCGGTGAGTCCGGCAGTCAGCGTGCCACAGGCGAAACCGACGCGTTGCGCAGGCACGTGCTCGGCAACGAACGTCCACGCACCGGGAACTTCGCCGCCGACCGCCGCCCCCTGCAAGATGCGCATCAACAACAGCAACAGCGGCGCCGCGTGACCGAGCGTGGCCCAGGTCGGCAGCAAACCGATCGTCAGCGTCGGCAGCGCCATCAGCAGCACGCTGAGCATGAACATGCGCTTGCGTCCGTCACGATCGCCGAAGTGCGCCATCAGCACGCCGCCGAGCGGACGGGCGAAATAGCCGGCGGCGAACAGGCCGTAGGTCTGCATCTGGCGCAGCCACTCGGGCGTGTCGGGCGGAAAGAACAGCTGCCCGATCGTCTGCGCGAAAAAGACGAAGATGATGAAATCGTAAAACTCCAGCGCACCGCCCAGCGACGCCAGCACCAGCGTGCGCAGGTCCTTGCGCGAAAGCACCCGCTCGTCCCGCCGAACGGACGTCACAGCATGCCCTCGATCTCCTTGCCGATGCTCGCCGGCGTGTCGGTCGGTGCATAGCGACGCACCACCTTGCCGGTCTTGTCGACGAGGAACTTGGTGAAGTTCCACTTGATCGCCTCGCTGCCAAGCAGTCCCTTGGCCTGCTTCTTCAGGAATTGGTACAGCGGATCGGCATGCGCGCCATTGACTTCGATCTTGGCGAACAGCGGAAAGGTGACGTCGTAGTTGAGGCTGCAGAATTGGCGGATTTCGGCCTCGTCACCCGGCTCCTGATGGCCGAACTGGTCGCAGGGGAAGCCGAGCACGACCAACCCGCGATCACGGTAATCCCGATACAGCTGCTCAAGCCCCGCATACTGCGGCGTGAAGCCGCACTTGGAGGCGACGTTGACAATCAGCAAGGTCTTGCCGCGATACGCCGCCAGGGACTGCGCCTTGCCGTCGATGGTGGTCACGCTGAAATCTGCAATGGATGCCATGGCCGCACTCCGCGAATCGATGCGCGAGTGTAGTGCGTGAGCGCGGTTTCACCCGACGCGGCGCAGCACGAAATCGCCGGTTTGGGCTGCCGTCTCATACGGCAGGTAATGGTCGACCAGCAGGAAGGCGAACAACGCCATCAGATAGACGATGGAGTAGTTGAACACGCGCATCGCAAAGAAATCGTCGGGCGGATTCATCAACCGCGCCGCGTACCACAGGAACGCTCCGCCCAGCACCAGCGCCCCCCCGAGATAGAACAACCCGCTCATGCCGGTCAGGTAAGGCAACACGGTCACCACGACCAGCAGCACCGTGTAGAACAGCACATGCCAGCGGGTGTAGGTGACGCCATGCGTGACCGGCAGCATCGGCACCTGCGCGCGCGCATAGTCCTCGCGGCGAAAGATCGCCAGCGCCCAGAAATGCGGTGGCGTCCAGATGAAGATGATGAGAAACAGCAGCAGTGCATACGGGTGCACACTGCCCGTCACCGCCGTCCAGCCCAGCACTGGCGGCACGGCACCGGCGGCACCGCCGATGACGATGTTCTGCGGCGTGGCACGCTTGAGAAACGCGGTGTAGATGACCGCGTAACCGATCAAGCCGCCGAACGTCAGCAGCGCCGTCAGCACGTTGTCGAACACCACCAGGATCAGCATCGACGCTGCGCCCAGCGCGAGCGCAAACACCAGCACCTGCATCGGAGTCAGCGCGCCCGTGGCCAGCGGCCGGTGCGAGGTGCGTGCCATCACCTTGTCGATGCGCTGATCGATCAAATGATTGATCGCCGCTGCCGACGAAGCGGCCAGCCAGATGCCCAGCGTGCCAGCCACCGCCTCGCGCCAGGGTGGCAGTCCCGGCACCGCCAACAGCATGCCGATGACCGCGGTGAACACGATCAAGGCAACGATGCGCGGCTTGGTCAGCTCCAGATACTGGCGGGCGAGCGAAGTCGAGGACATGCGGACACTCACGATCGCAGAAGAGGCGCCGCCGCCGGTCGCCGGGTGCGCACGAACAGCGCAATCAGGCTCAGCAGCAACAGCACGGCACCGGCATTGTGCGCGGTTGCCACCGGCAGGGGCAGCAGCAGCTTGACGTTGGCGATGCCCAGCGCAACCTGCGCAAACAGCAAGGCGCCGACCACCGCCGCGTGCTGGCGCAGGCCGCGCCGCCACGCCGCCACGGCAGTCGCCAGCACATGACCGAACACCAGCAGCGCGCCGAGGCGATGGGCAATCTGGATCGCGGCCCGCGCCGCCGCATCGAGCACCCCGCCTTCGTAGTTGACGCCGATGCCGCGCCAGAGCACGAAGCCTTCGTGGAAATCGGTTTGCGGCCACCACATGCCTGCGCACTGCGGAAAATCACTGCCGCAGGCGAGGGCCGCGTAGTTGGCGCTGGTCCAGCCGCCCAGTGCAATCTGCAGCGAAAGCAGTCCCAGCGCCACCACCACCAATGGTCGCAGCCGCTGCTGGGCGGGCGTCGCCGCGCGGAAGTTCGACAGACTCAACGCGATGTAGGCCAGGAGCGAGAAGGTCAGCAGCCCCCCCAGCAAATGTCCCATGACGACGATCGGCTTGAGCAGCAACGTTACCGTCCACATGCCGAGCATGGCCTGGAAGACGATGACCGAGAACGCAGCCACCGCCACGCGATACGGCGCACCGCGATCGAGCCGCGCCGCCACCACCAGGGGCAATGCCATTGCAAACGCCGAAAGCGCCGCAGCCGTCGCATGTTCACCCTTGATGTACAGCGCCACGCCGCCGGCGGCAGCCAGCGCCGCCGCCAGCAGCGCCGCCGGAGAACCGCGTCGCGGCCACGCTGCCGCCAGCGCCAGCACGAAGACCAGCGCGCCGAGCGAACCGGCCAGCATGCGATGCACCTGCTCGCGCCAGGCCTTGTGCGTTTCGTAGGGCCGCTGCGGGAATGCCGCATTGGCCTGGGCAATATCCTGCTCGTGCCCGGGCCAGGTCGCCTTGCCGTAGCAGGTTGGCCAATCCGGGCATGACAAGCCGGCATCGGACAGGCGCACGAAGGCGCCAAACACGATGACGACAAAAGCGAGCAGCGTGGCGACGATGGCGATGCGGGCGATGGCAGGCGAGGCGCGCATGGTTCAACTCTTGATGGCGCGCTGGAGATCCTTGCGCAGCAAATTGGCATCGTACCCGAGCGGATAGGCCAGCACGAGGAATCCATGCGGATCGGCAAAGTACACGACGACCTCATCCTCGCCACCGGGATGCAGGCTGGCAAGCTTGCCGTCGACATCACGCGCCACGCGCACCGGCTCGATGGCCTTGAGTGCCGCCGCATCCACGTCGCTGCCAAGCACGCCATTCGAAACCGCATGCGCCGCGTCCCGCGCCGCCGCGCCAACCAGTTCATTCGCCTGTTGCATCTCCGGCGAAGGCGCGCCGGCGAAGAACG
>WBZO01002793.1_pt2 | contig 10607 bp, 14 predicted proteins | sample 5204261 | NCBI WGS metagenome assembly WBZO01 (sample SAMN12412400, study PRJNA552823) | activated sludge metagenome | isolation source: activated sludge from anammox sidestream of wastewater treatment plant... | place: USA: North Carolina | collected 2017-09
CGCGCGTTCGGCGCCAGTGGCACGCCTTCCTCTGTTCTCGTCGATGCCAAGGGACGAATCGCTTCAGCAGTTTCCGTCGGCGGGCCGGCCGTGATGGCCATGGCCCGCGGTGAAAAAGCACCCGCACCTGCGGCAGGGGCACCAGCGCCTCCTCCGGCGCCTGCGGCCAAAAAGGGTGAGTCCGCCCCGGCTGTCGAACTCAAAGATATCGACGGCAGGGACTTCAAACTCTCGAACCAGCGCGGACGAGACACTGTTCTCCTTTTCTGGAATCCGGGGTGTGGTTTCTGCAAGCGCATGACCGATGATCTCAACACCTGGCTGGGAAGCCGACCAGCAGCCAGCCCGGAGATCGTGCTCGTTTCAACAGGTGGACCTGACGCGAACCGGGCGATGGGCATCAACGCCACGATTCTTCTGGATGAAGCCTTCAGTACCGGTCGCAAGTTCGGAGCTGGTGGAACGCCATCCGGCGTACTGATCGATGCGAATGGCAACGTGGCGTCCGACGTGGCCGTGGGCGCTCAGGCGGTGTTGTCGTTGGCGGGCGCTCCTCAGGGAGCACCTTCCTGACCGTTCTTCAATGCCATCTATCAACGTGGAGACAGGGCCCGGCAAATTCGCCGGGCTCTGTGCAATCCCGACGGGCGACGACCGCCGACCGTTCAGTCAGTCTCGTGGAGGAGGTGAGTCTGGCTCCTCCTCTGAAGTGACAAGCTGCGCCTCTCCAGACCAGTCCAGAGGCATTCCGGCCAGACGGAGTCTTCTGGCGTCAGCTAATGCCGACTCGGCTCTGGCGACACTCTCTCGCCGCTCATCGACTTTTTTCTGGGCTCTCTGCAGATTGCGAAGTTCTTTTTCCAGTTTGTCTCGTGCCGCCGCCAGCCGGCGAGCCGCCTTCTGTTCACCGGCAATCAGAGCCAACTCCGCTTCCTGCGCCACGGCAACGATCTGATTCGGATCAGTCTCTTCATGGATATGAGTCACATCGAAGTCCTTCGTCTGTCCAGAAACCTGTTGGACCTGGATTCTACGGTAGCATTCCCGGTGGACTTCGGCTCTGAGATAGATCGACAGATCACTTCCGCTGGACTCTCGCAACGTGACTGACGTTCACACTTCCACCGTACCTGGTTTCGCGCCACTTCGCGTCGTGGCGGCATTCGACATCGGGTCCAACTCGATCAAAATGACGGTTGCCCGGCAGAATCCGGATGGCGGCGTGGTCGAGTTGCTCAGCTTGGCGGAAACCACCAGACTCGGCGCCGGGATCGAGACGACCGGTCGCCTCTCTGAAGAGAGCATGTCAGCATCGCTGGTCGCACTGCGGGGCTTCATCGATACGGCCAGACGCTTTGGCGCGACACGGTTCATCGGAGTAGCCACGGAAGCGACGCGAGTGACGGAGAATGGACCGGCATTTCTGCAGCGGCTCCGCACCGAACTGGGATTGCAGATCGACACCATTTCCGGCGACCGGGAGGCTGAGCTGACCTTTCTCGGATTGCCCCCATCGCTCCGCGATCAGGGCGTGGTGATTGCCGCCGATATCGGGGGAGCCAGCACAGAGATCATCGCTTCCCGGAATGGTCAGATCGAGTTTGCCTTCTCCTCGCCGATCGGCTCCGGTCGTTTCACCGACCGGTATGTACCCAGCGATCCACCATTGACCACACACCTCGCAACGTGCCGAAGCGAGGCCATTGCGGCTGTCCGAACCCGACCCTGGCCCGTCGATACTGACCGTCTGGTCGTCCTCGGCGGCACTGGGGAGTACATGCGCCGGTTAATCGGTCACGACTGGCCATCCACTCGCGTCGAGATCGACCACACACTCGACTTTCTGGTCGGGATTTCATCGCATGATCTGGCCCCATTGATCGGAGCAAGCGAGCTTCGAGCCCGGGTATTGCCTGCAGGAGTGGCCATTGCCGCTGGGATCGCCGATCTCTGCCAGGCTGAACAGGTCTTTGGCGCGGCCAGCGGCATCAGACTCGGGCTGATTCTCGATGCTCTGGGGAGCCCCGGCAAATGACTCAATCGCCGCCTCCCGAAATCCGATTCGACCAGGCGATGGCTGGTCTGATTCACGAGCGCTGGCACGACGTGTGGAAAGCGATTCCCGTCGCTATTGAGGGAGCGGATCCGGAAGGAGTGCACGATGTGCGGGTTGCGTCGCGCAGGCTACGCGCCGCGATGGACGTGGCTGTGGACGCCTTTCCGGCCAGCTGGTATCGACCGTTGCACAAGGTCGCCAAACGCATAACCAGTGAACTGGGGGAAGTCCGTGACCGGGACGTGCAGATCGAATATCTGACCCTGGCTCGCGAACGTGCAGACCCCGGAGATCGAACAGGCATCGACCGGTTGATCAGCAGACTGACGGCCGAACGCGACGCAGCCAGGGTGCACATGCTGGCATTTCTCGAAGATCTCGAATCACGGGGCACCCGTGCAGAGGTCGAACGACGTTTCGGTCCACGGGAGCAGTGATGAGCAAAGCGCTGCCAGTCCCCGACCTCGATCCCAGAGCCACTCTCGCCGACAACGCCCGCCGCATCCTGGCGGTGCGCATTGCCGAGTTCTACGGGTACCAGCCATTCGTACACCAGGAGTTCGCGATCGAGCAACTCCACAATCTCCGGATCGCCGCAAAACGTCTTCGCTACACGCTGGAACTCTTTCGATCGGTATTCGGCGACAGTGGCGAAACCAATATTCAGCGGATGAAAATCCTGCAGGAAGATCTGGGCCACATTCACGATGTCGACGTCCGCCGGGAACTCATCAGCCACGAGATCATCACGCTCGCCAATGAGCAACTGGCGGAGGTGAATGCACAACTGGCAGTTGCGCCAGCCAGCGCGCACCGCGCCATTTTGACCAGCGCCTTGCGCCCACCTCCGGACGATCCTCGTCGCGGACTCTATGCCCTTCTGAGCAAACAGGCACAGGAACGGCGTGAGCACTATCGCGCGTTCGTCTCCCACTGGCAGGAGTTCGCCGCTGCAGGTATGCGAGCCGATCTGGTTTCACTGACCTGGGAGCAGCATGACTCCCGAGTACCGGAAAGGGAAGATCCTTGATCGACCAGGAGCTGATCAACGCGGCCGTCGACGAACATAGAACGGCACTCATCAAGCTCGTCCAGGCTCTGGTTCGCGTGCCGAGTCTGACCGGCGAGGAGGGTGCCGTGCAGGCGGTCGTTGCCGACGCGATGCAGGACATCGGGCTCGACGTGGACATCTGGGAACCCTCTGCGGCTGAACTGGAACCGTGGGCGGAGCACGTCGGCGCATTTGATTCTCTGGCTGGCAGACCGAATGTCGTCGGGGTCTGGAAGGGGAGCGGCACGGGTCGCTCGATCATTCTCAATGGGCATATCGATACTGTCGAGCCCGGCAATCCAGAGACATGGAGCTCACCTCCATTTGCGGCGGCAATCGTGGACGGCGCCATTATGGGTCGAGGCTCGCTGGATATGAAGGGCGGCGTGGCCACCAACCTGATCGCGGTCCAGGTACTCAAATCGCTCGGTTTCCAACCAGGTGGCGACGTCATCGTCGAAAGCGTGATTTCGGAGGAGGATGGCGGCGCCGGCACGCTGGCCGCCGTTTTGCGCGGCTACAGGGCGGATGGGGCGATCATCACTGAACCGACCGATCTGGCCCTGCTGGCCGCTCACGCCGGTTCACTGGTGTTCCGTATTCATGTTCAGGGACTTGCGGCCCACGGCGGTCTGCGCGATGAGGGGGTCAGCGCGTTCGAGGCTTTTCTCCCGATATTCCAGGCGTTGCTGGCGTTTGAGCACGAGCGCAACATCCGTATCGACCATCCCCTCTTCGTGCCGATGAGAAACAAGGTGCCGATCAATGTGGGAGTGATTCGATCCGGTTCGTGGCCGTCGTCGGTTCCTGAATGGCTGATCGCGGAAGGGCGCGCCGGGCTCGTGCCAGGCGAGACTCTGGAAGACTTCAAACGCGAACTGACCGACGTCATCATGCAGGCCGCGGCAGCGCATCCCTGGCTGGCGGCCCATCCGCCACGAGTCGAGTGGTTCTCCGGCCAGTTCGCGCCGTCGGAGATCGACATCAACCATCCACTCGTCGGGGTTGTTTCCAGCGCCCACGCTGCGGTGCACGGTTCCTCACCGCCGATCGAAGCGATACCGGCGGGAACCGATATGCGCCACTTCGTGCTCTTCGGAGAAACCCCCTGCGTCATCTACGGTGCGGGCAATGTTCGATTTGCTCATCAGACCGACGAATCGATCGTGATCGACGACCTCGTCGCGGCAGTGAAGACCATCGCGACCGCTGTCATCGAGTGGACGTCAGCTCCTACGCCATAGGGGCACTTGCCGGGCGGTCTGCGAATTCATAAGATGCCGGGAGTCTGACGTTTCATCAGGTGTATGTGGAGAGGAGGCCAGGTGGCGATTTTCGAGGAACTGGGTGTGCGTCCGGTGATCAATGCCGCGGCCACGCTGACTCGACTGGGAGGCAGCCGCATGGCGCCGGAAGTCCTGGCAGCGATGAACGAGGCATCAGAGTCGTTTGTCCATATCGATCACCTGCAGCAGGCCGCCGGTGCGGTCATAGCGGAGGTAACCGGTGCGGAGGCTGGTTACGTGGTGAACGGCGCCGCTGCCGGTCTGACCCTGGGAGCCGCTGCCATTCTGGCGGGACTCGATGTCGCCAGAATGGATCAGTTGCCAGACACCACGGGCATGAAAAACGAGTTTATCGTTCAGAAGGGCCATAGGAACTTCTACGATCACGCCATCCGGGCTGCCGGGGCGAAGTTCGTCGAAGTTGGCTACCTCGGTTATCCGGGTGCTGGCGGCACCTATCCGTGGCAGATCGAATCGGCCATCACCGAAAAAACCGCAGCGATCTTCTGTCCTATCTTCAGAACCCCCGGCACGCTGTCATTGCCGGTCGTGGCGGAAATCGCCCATGCTCACGGGTTGCCAGTCATTGTCGACGCTGCTGCCGAACTCCCGCCCCGTGCAAACCTGCGACGGTTCATCGCCGAGGGAGCCGATCTGGTGGCGTTCTCGGGAGGCAAGGTGATCGGCGGGCCGCAGTCGAGCGGTATCCTGGCCGGACGCCGCGATCTGATCGCCTCGGTGGCGCTCCAGCAACAAGATATGGATGTGCGCGTTGAAACATGGACCAGACGATGGATGCTGGCCGAAGGATCGGTGCAGGGGATTCCGACCCAGGGCTTCGGTCGCGGCTTTAAAGTCGGCCGGGAGGAGATCGCCGGGCTCGTCACAGCGCTGAAACGCTTCGTGGCGGGCAGCGACGAAGAAGATTTCGCGCGATGGCACGCCATCCTGGATGAGGTGGAGGAGTTTATTGACGGTGTGCCTGGCCTGACCGCTCATCGGGAGCAGGCGGCAGGAAAAGCACCGGGACTCTGGATCGACGTCGATCAGGCGATCACCGGCAGAGACGCTTACCGGATGCTGAATGCGCTTCTGGAAGGGGAGCCGGCAATCGCGGCGGCCGAAACCCGCGGAGAACTGGGAACAATCGGGGTATTGCCGCACGCACTGCGTCCCGAAGAAGCGGTCATTGTCGGCAAACGGATTCGGGAAATCGCGCTCAACAAAGACTAGGGAGGTAACCATGCTCGTTCGCCCACCGTCCGGGAAGAAGGTACTCTGGCAGGAGATGCTCCGGCACGAACTGATGGCCGCGCTCGACGATCGTCCGGTCGTCATCGTGCCAGTCGGATCCGTCGAACAGCACGGTCCACACTGTCCGCAGGATGTCGATATCTCCATCCCCTACCATCTGGCAATTCGCACAGCCGACGAAATCAACGATTTCCCGGTGATCGTGGCTCCACCGGTGACCTACGGTTTCACTCACTACAACATGGGCGAGGTCGGGACGATCACGCTTGGTTTGGAAGTCTTCATCGCGGTGCTGTGCGATGTGTGCCGCAGCATCTGGGCAAACGGATTTCACCGGATCGTGATGGTCAACGGACATGGCGGAAATCTGGCGCCCTGCTGGGTGGCGTCCGTCAAGCTGGCCGAGGAAGATGTCTGGGCCCTGGCCATCACCTACTGGAACATGGCCACCGACGAACTCAATGCCTGGAGCGAAACCGACAATGGCAGCATCGGTCACGGCGGCGAATGGGAAACGAGTCTGCAGCTTTACCTGAGACCACACCTGATCGACGAGTCACTGCGGGTCAAGGACGAGTGGCGGCAGAAGTTCAGTCCGGCCGTGCAGCGCTATGCCCACTTCCCGGAACGTCGCCGGGAAATGCAGCATGGCGTGATGGGTGACCCATTCGTGGCCACGGCCGAAAAGGGCGAGAAGTTGTTCAATGTTCTGAAAGAACGTCTGATCGCCCTCTGCTACGACTATCACAATGAGGAACCTCCGAAGTACCGGGAGTTCGGATCACATTGCCCGTGAGAGAAGGAAAAGCGCCGCCACGCAGGCGCAAGACGTTCGAGTCCGGGAGCCTTCGTCATGACGGCTGATTTCTCCCTGTTCGGCCCGGGAGTACCTGGACGCAAGCGGGTGTTCTGGCAGGAACTCTGGCGGCACGAACTTGAGGAGTTAGTTCGCCATGATCCCGTGGCGATTGTGACGACGGGATCGGTAGAGCAACACGGACCGCATCTTCCACTGGACGTCGATATTGTCGATGCCCACGCCATCGCCGCGGCGGCAGCAATGACGATCGACGACTTTTCGGTCGTCGTGTCTCCGCCAATCTGGACAGGTCTCTCCCACTACAAGCAGGGACATCCCGGCACGATAACCCTGCGAATGGAGACCTATGTCGAGGTTGTCTGTGACGTTTGCCGCTCGATCCATCGCAACGGATTTCAGCGAATCATCCTACTCAACGGGCATGGCGGAAATCGCTCGATCAACCAGGCGATCGGCATCAAACTCGCCGAGGAAGACATCTTTATCCTGCCCATCACGTACTGGGATATGGTCGGCGATCTTCTGCACAAGCACTCTCTCCGCGATGGTGGTTCGATTGGTCACGCCGGAGAATGGGAAACCGCGCTGCAGCTCTATCTGCGCCCGAGTCTGGTTTGCCATGAACGGGTAGCTGGTGACGAGGAGCGACCCGATCTGCCGGCTTCCGTGCGGCGGTACACCGCATTCGCCGAACGTCTGCGCGAACGAGCCGGGGGAGTGCACGGCGATCCCACCACCGCCACCGCCGAGCAGGGAAAGCTGTTATTCGAGGCATCGCGCGACGAACTCATCGTGGCAATCAGGGCGTTTCGCGCACTGCCCATACGTCACTATGCAGAGTTCTTCGATCAATAGTGTTCAACCGGGAACACTGTCGTTTGAATCAGGGGGAATACCATGCGAAAAACCATCGCCACGCTGTTCTTGATGTTTGCAATATGCAGCGTCGTACCATTTTCAGCAGTTGTCCAGGGTGCGTCCGGGACGCCGACCGCGGTACAGGGACCGATCAAACTGGAACTCATCGAACATGCAACGTCGATCACGAACATCGACCAGGGCGAAACCGGGCCGTCGGCTGGTGACCTGATCGTCTGGGGTCCCAATGCCCTCTTCGATGAAACGAACTCTTCCAATACCGGCGCCACGACGCAGGGCGTATGCACGTCGCTCGATGCGACAGGTCAGTGTCTGCTGCTCGAATCGATCATATTTGCCGATGGCAGTACCATCCAGCTGCAGGGTCTGCAGGCGGCTGGTTCCGGTAATTCGTTTCGCACGATTGTCGGCGGATCCGGTATCTATCTCGGCGCGACTGGCACCGTTGCGGTCGAACCAACTGATGATCTGTCGATGTGGGTCAAAACATTCGAGATTTGGCTCTCGCCACGTGTCTCTTCAGCAGTATGACGACAGAAGCTCCTGAGACCGGGTCATTCCAAGCCGCTCGCCGCGAGCCCGAATACTATGTCTGTCCTCGCACAGCCATCACCCCCCGCCTGACCGGACGCCTCGACGACCATGTCTGGGGACATGCACCGTGGACGGCCGACTTCGTCGATATTGAAGGCGATCGCCGTCCGTTGCCCCGCTTCCGTACCCGGGCGAAGATGCTCTGGGACGATGATTGCCTGTACGTCGGAGCGCAGATGGAAGAACCGCACCTTTGCGGATGGATCACCGAACATGACGCCGTGATGTACATGGACAACGACTTCGAGGTCTTCATCGACCCCGCCGGTCGCGGTCACCACTACGGCGAACTGGAGGTCAATCTGCTCAACGCCACCTGGGATCTGATGCTGACACGTCCCTATCGCGCAGGTGGACAAGCCATCTCCGGTTGGGAGATGCAGGGTGTGCGTACCGCCGTGTTCCTGGAAGGAACGCTCAACGATCCGTCCGACATCGACAGCGGTTGGTCGGTTGAAATCGCCATACCGTGGTCTGCGCTGAAGGAGTGCGGCGGCACCGGCGCTGTGCCAGTTGATGGCGAGCAATGGAGAGTGGGTTTCTCCCGGGTCGAATGGCAATACACCACGGTGGATGGCCAGTATGTGAAAGTACCGGATCGGCGCGAAGACAACTGGGTCTGGTCCCCTCAGGATGCCATCGACATGCATCGACCGGAACGTTGGGGTGTTGTGCAATTCGCTGACCGGACCACGGATCTGCCTCTTCCCCGACGACTCGCAGACTGGGACAATCGTCTGTCGCTGATCGCGCTCTGGGAAGCGCAGATGGCGCATCGTGCATCGACTGGAAGGTACGCGAGTTCGGCTGGTGAACTCGGACTCGATCTGCCAGGTCTGATTCTGGAAGCGACATCGTTGCAGTTCACCGCGCGCCTTGGCGGAGCGTGGATCGACCACAATCTGCACCTCAGGCCAGATTAAGATGTCGATCCTTCAAAATTGTCAGCGGAAAATAGGTCGAAATGCGGATATCGAAACTGCCGTCGTCAAATGAGAATGAATCCGGGCATCCAATAGTGGAGCCTCGGGATCGTTTTCACTTTCGATGGCAGGACCACACCATGAATCCAAGCTCGGTTCTCCTCAGCGCTCAGTTGGAGTTGCGTGAAAGCCATCGCAAATTGCGGAATCACAATCTCGCGCAGCGGACGGAAATGCACGCGATCCTGAGAGATCAGCGCGACGGCCAGCCAAACATCCAGCAGGGGTTGCGGAATCGCTCCGTTCTCTCAACTCGGTCGGGCGCGGCAAACAGTGTGCAACCACCCCAACGCCAGTGGAACGCTGAACCTCGACAGATGTCCGACTCATCGTGACCGAGCGGTCCCACACGCTATGAGTCGATCTGTTCGATTCCATCTCCTGACAGCGCCTGTGCTTCAGGCTCTGGTGGATGGCGACCTGAACGGTGCCCGGCAATTGTCCGGGCTATCGCTTCCGGCCGAGTTTTTGCAGGACACGTGGTTGTGGAGTCTGCGCCTCGGCCAGATTGCTGAGGCCCCTGAATCTGCATCATGGCTGGTGCGGGCCACGTTGCGAGACGGCGGTGTTGTCGTGGGAAGAGCCGGTTTCCACGGTCCGCCGGACGAGCGGGGGATGGTCGAAATCGGCTACGAAGTCCTGCCTGAGCACCGTCGGCTGGGACTGGGATTGGCCACCGCGACGGCCCTGATCGAGGAGGCCGCCGGTAACCCCGACGTCACGGTTGTGCGGGCTTCGGTCAGTCCCGACAATGAGCCGTCCCTGGCAATCGTGCGTCGTTTGGGATTCACTCAGGTAGGCGAGCAGATCGATGAAATCGACGGGCTGGAGTTGGTTTTCGAACTGCCGCTGCGATAGCGACGAAGCCCGCGTCAATCGACACCGCGGGGGTCGAACGCGTCCCGCAAACCATCGCCGATGAAAGTGAAAGCCAGGGTGATCAGGGCAATGGCCAGACTAGGCCCCAGCAGCATCCACGGTTGCGCCTGATACGACTTCGACCCATCCAGGATCATCTGCCCCCAGCTGGTGGGAAACAGGGCATCCAGATCGACGCTGGGACGGAGCCCAACCCCAAGATAGCTCAGCACGGCCTCCGAAATAATGGCGGACGGAATGATGAACGCACCGGCCACAATAATCGCGCCCAGCGTATTGGGGAAGATATGCTTGAAGATGATGCGCCTGTGCGGCGCTCCGGACGCTCTCGCCGCTTCCACGAATTCCTTTTCCACCAGCGACAGTGTTGTGCCGCGCACCAGCCGGGCCACGCCGGTCCAGTTGACGATCGACAGGCTGAGAAACAGCAGCACCAGACCGCTCATCAGACTACCGATGGCTGTGGAGCCAAATGAAATCTGCATGATGATTGCCAGAAGCAGGGCCGGGAAGGCGTACACGACGTCAGTGATGCGCATCATCAGATTGTCGATCCGACCACCCTTGTAGCCCGCCACAAGACCAAATGGCACGCCGATGAACATGATCACCAGCATCGGAATGAACCCGACGATGATCGACACTCGCGTACCGTAGACCAGCCGGCTGAACACATCCCGTCCGATGCTGTCCGTACCCAGAGGGTAGTCCCAGCTGCCGGTGCGCATGGGATTTGGATCCTCGACCCACGCCGCCTGCCGGTAGGTTCCTGCCGTTGCCACATCGCTCTTGACCGGATTCTGCG
>WBZO01007016.1_pt1 | contig 10607 bp, 6 predicted proteins | sample 5204261 | NCBI WGS metagenome assembly WBZO01 (sample SAMN12412400, study PRJNA552823) | activated sludge metagenome | isolation source: activated sludge from anammox sidestream of wastewater treatment plant... | place: USA: North Carolina | collected 2017-09
CTGGAGTTCCGGGGGCTGGTCCGCCGTGAGCCGGGCGGGCGTTTCGTGCGGTTTGACAGAACGTGCTAGGGTGACAGGGCAGATGGCAAAGACACTCGTGATCGTGGAGTCGCCGGCCAAGGCGCGGACGATTCAGCGGTTCCTGGACTCGAACGACTACGACATCCAGGCCAGCTTCGGGCACGTGCGCGACCTCCCGGAATCGGCCGACGAGATTCCCGACGAGATCCGCAAGAAGAAGTGGGGCCGGCTCGGTGTCGACACCGAGAACGACTTCAAGCCCTACTACGTCGTCCCGAACGACAAGCGGAAGCACGTCCAGGCGCTCAAGGCGGCCCTGAAGGACGCCCGCGAGGTGTTCCTCGCCACCGACCCTGATCGTGAGGGCGAATCGATCAGCTGGCACCTGAAGGAGGTGCTCAAGCCCAAGGTTCCGGTCAAGCGCATCGTCTTCCACGAGATCACCGAGTCGGCCATCCGCGACGCCGTGAAGGATGCGCACGACGTGAACGAGAACCTGGTGCGCGCGCAGGAGAGCCGGCGCATCCTCGACCGCCTCTATGGCTACACGCTCTCGCCCGTGCTCTGGAAGAAGGTGCAGACCGGCCTCAGCGCCGGCCGCGTCCAGAGCGTGGCGGTCCGGCTCATCGTCGACCGCGAGCAGGAGCGCATTGCGTTCACCACCGCCACGTACTGGGATCTCGAGGCGCGCCTGTCGGGCGAGGGCCGCGAGTTCGCGGCGACGCTGGCACGGGTGGGCGACGAGCGCGTGGCCTCGGGCAAGGACTTCGACGCGAACGGTCGCTTCGTCGGCCGGAACGCGCGCGTGATTGGCGGCGATGCCGCGCACGCGCTGGTCGAGGCACTGCGGACGAACCTGCCGTGGACCGTCACCTCGGTCGAAGAGAAGCCCGGCGTGGAACGGCCGGCGCCCCCCTTCACCACGTCGACGCTCACGCAGGAAGCCAGCCGCAAGCTCGGGTTCTCCACCGAGCGCACCATGCAGGCGGCCCAGCGGCTCTTCCAGGACGGCCACATCTCCTACCACCGCACGGACTCGACCACGCTCAGCGAGAAGGCGCTGCAGGAATCGGCCGGGGCCATCCGCGACATGTTCGGCGACAGCTACTACGCCGGTCCGCGCCGCTACGCCACCAAGGTGAAGAACGCCCAGGAGGCACACGAGGCGATCCGTCCGTCGAACTTCGCCGCCACGCCGGTCACCGCGGGGCTGTCGGGCGACGACTTCCGGCTCTACGAGCTGATCTGGAAGCGCACGATGGCATCGCAGATGGTGGATGCCCGCGTGCTGCGCACCACCGTGGAGATCACCGGCACCGGTACCAGCGGCGAGCCGGCCGTGTTCACCGCGTCGGGCAAGGCCATCGAGTTTGCCGGCTTCCGCCGCGCCTACGTCGAGGGGAGTGACGACCCGGCCGCGGAACTCGAAGACCAGGAGACCGTGCTGCCCAAGCTGGCGGTCGGAGCCCGCATCACGGCAGCCGGCACCGCGCAGGGCGACGTGACCCTGCTGGCGCTCGACGCCAAGAGGCACGAGACCACGCCGCCGGCGCGGTTCACCGAGGCCTCGCTCATCAAGGAGCTGGAGCGGCTCGGCATCGGTCGGCCCTCCACGTATGCGGCCACGATCGGGACGATCGAGCGGCGCGGCTACATCTTCCGGCAGGGCAAGGCGCTCGTGCCGAGCTTCACGGCATTTGCCGTGACGCGCCTCCTCAGCGCCCACTTCGGCGACCTGGTGGACTTCGAGTTCACCGCCGAGATGGAAGAGGACCTCGACGACATCTCCAATGGCAAGCGCGACTGGCTGCACTTCATCGAGCAGTTCTATCGCGGCGACACGCAGCACCGTGGTCTCGAGGTTGCGGCGAAGCAGGCCGAGGAGCGGGCCGACTATCCGCTCATCGACGTGGGGACCGACCCGGAATCGGGCGAGCCGATCCGCGTGCGCATCGGCCGTTTCGGGGCCTTCCTGCAGCAGGGCGAGGGGGGGCCGGGCAGGACCGCCTCGCTGCCGCCGAACATCGCGCCCGCGGACCTGACGGTCGAGTACGCCCTGAAGCTGATTCGCGCCAAGGCCGAAGGGCCGCGCCTGCTCGGCGTCGACCCGGCGACCGGCCAGAACGTCTATGCCATTCACGGCCGCTTCGGCGCGTACGTGCAGCTCGGCGAGACGCCCGACAAGGGATCGAAGGAGAAGCCGCGCCGCTCGTCGCTGATCGGCGAGATGACCGAGTCGTCGGTCACGCTCGATGAGGCGCTCAAGCTGCTCCAGTTGCCGCGCGAGCTCGGCATCCACCCGGAGTCGGGCGAGATCGTCGTGGCGGGGCTCGGCCGCTTCGGTCCGTACGTGAAGCACGGCGACGAGTTCCGCTCGCTCGAGAGCGACGAGGAACTGTTCACGTGCGACCTGGCCCGTGCGCTCCAGCTCTTCTCGGAGCCCAAGCGCTCGCGGCGTCGCCAGGCGTCGAAGAAGGTGATTGCGCTGATCGAGCGGCCGGGGGCCGAGCCGCTCCAGGTGCTCGAGGGGCGCTTCGGCCCGTACGTCACCGACAAGGAGACGAACGCGTCGGTGCCGCGCGGCGTGGATCCGAAGACGCTCACGCTCGAAGCGGCCAACGACCTGCTCGAGGCGCGGCGGTCTGCGCCGCCGAAGGAAGGGCGCGGTCGTGGTGCGGCACGCGGGAAGAAGAAGGCTGCGGGCGAGGGTGCTTCCAAGGCGCGCGCTCCGCGCGCCAAGTCCACCAAGTCCGCCAAGCCCGCGGCGAAAAAGGCTGCCACCACGAAGCGCACGCGGAAGGCTGCAGTCACGTCATGATTCGGGTCGTCGGGGGGGGCCTCGCCGGGTGCGAGGCCGCCTGGCAGGCGGCACGCGCGGGCGTGCCTGTCACGCTGTACGAAATGCGGCCGGTGCGTGGCACGGCCGTGCACAAGACCGACCGGCTCGCCGAACTGGTCTGCAGCAACTCGTTCCGCGGTGACAAGCTCGATAACGCGGTCGGCCTGCTGAAGGAAGAGATGCGGCGGCTCGGCTCCCTCGTGATGCAGGCGGCCGAGGCCAGCCGCGTACCCGCGGGCGCCGCGCTCGCGGTCGACCGCGAGGCGTTTGCCGACGCCATCACCACCGCCATCAGCACCCACCCGCTCATCTCCATCGTCCGCCAGGAAGTGGCGGTGCTGCCGCCCTCGTCGCCAGCCGAGCCGGTGATCGTGGCCACCGGTCCGCTGACGAGCGACGCGCTCTCGGCCGAGATCGCGCGCCTGGTGGGCGGCAGTCACCTGTACTTCTACGACGCCATCAGCCCCATCGTCCTGGCCGAGTCGATCGACCGGACGAAGGTGTTCCGCCAGTCGCGGTGGGGACGGTCGATCAGGGGGCGGGAGGGCCTGGAAGGGCAGGAGGGGGCCCTTCGACTCCCTTCGGTCGCTCAGGGTGCGGGCGCCACTGACGTCGCGTGCGGGGTGGACGATGGGGAGGGGGACTACCTGAACTGTCCGTTCACGAAGGACGAGTACGAGCGCTTCTACGATGCGCTCGTACATGCCGAGTCGGCCACCGTGCACGACTTCGACAAGGAGAAGTTCTTCGAAGGCTGCCTGCCGATCGAGGTGATGGCGCACCGCGGCGTGGACACGCTGCGGTTCGGCCCGATGAAGCCGGTTGGCCTCACCGACCCGCGCACCGGACGCACGCCGTACGCCGCCGTGCAGCTGCGACAGGACAACCTCGCGGCCGACCACTTCAGCCTCGTGGGGTTCCAGACCCAGTTGAAGTGGGGTGAACAGGCGCGCGTCCTGCGCATGATCCCGGGGCTCGAGCAGGCGGAGTTCGTACGCTACGGGATGGTGCACCGCAACACGTACGTGAACGGGCCGACGGTGCTCACCGAAACGTGGCAGCTGCGGGAGCACCCGTCCATCTTCTTCGCCGGGCAGATGTCGGGTGTCGAGGGTTACGTGGAATCTGCGGCCTCCGGGCTGCTCGCGGGCTTGAACGCAGCGGCGCTGGCCAAGGGCCGGCCAACCTCGGCACCGCCGCGCACCACCGCGATCGGCGCGCTCGCCTACTATGCGTCGCACGCGAATCCGGCGCACTACGACCCGTCGAACATCACCTTCGGCATCATGGAGCCGCTGGTGCAACCGCCGCGGGGCAAGGCCGACCGCAAGGTGGCCCTCTCGCACCGCGCGCTCGAGGCGCTCGACGCCTGGATGCGGGACAGGGTGGCATGATCGAGCACCTGAAGGCCTTCCTCAGGTACCTGGCCCTCAACCGCAACGTGTCGCCGCACACGGTGCGCGCCTACGACAGCGACCTCACGCAGTTCATCGGCCACGTGGCCGCCGCCGCAGACCTCAAGAAGCGCGACCTCTCGCCCCAGGCGCTCGACCGCACCGCCATCCGCTCGTTCCTGGCCTGGCTGCACGCAGAAGGGCAGACGCGCGCCACGGCCGCGCGGAAGCTGGCCGCCATCCGCACCTTCCTGCGCTATCTCCGGCGCGAGGGGATCATCGAGTCGGACGCCGGCTCGCTCATCGCCACGCCGAAGCGCGAGGTGCGGATGCCGGCCCATCTCTCCGAGCAGGAGATGACCAGGATGCTCGACGCGCCGGACGAGGAGCAGCCGCTCGGGCGGCGCGACCAGGCGATTCTCGAGCTGTTCTACGCGTCGGGCCTGCGGCTCAGCGAGCTGGCCGGGCTGGACCTGGACGACCTGAACCTGAGCGGGCGGATGGTGCGCGTGCTCGGCAAGGGGGGCCGCCAGCGGCTCGTGCCGTTCAACGGCGCCACGGCCACCGCCCTGCGTGCCTGGCTGAAGGACCGCGAGCAGTACATCCGCAACAGCAGCACCGACGACCGGGTGGTGGGGTCACGCGCGCGCGACCGCCGGCGTGAACAGGGGCGTGCGCGGCGCGAGCCGGTGTTCGTCAACTATCGTGGCGGGCGCCTCACCGTGCGCAGCATCGACCGGCTGGTGCGGAAGTACGCGGCGGTGACCGAGCGCGACGGCGTCAGCCCGCACGCCCTGCGGCATTCCTTTGCCACGCACCTGCTGCAGCGCGGTGCCGACCTGCGCACCATCCAGGAGCTGCTGGGCCACTCGCGCCTGAGCACGACGCAGCGCTACACGCACGTCAACGCGGCCCAGCTGATGGAGGTGTACCGCAAGGCGCACCCGCGGGCGCGGTCGACGACGCCGGGGAAGCCTTCAGACGACTAGGCTTCCAGCAGGAGCCCGAGGCGTGGAGCCAATCGCCTATCGCCCATCCTCTAAGAGGCCGCCGCCAGCGGATCCGACGGGGTGAGCGGCGCTGCCCGGCGGCCGCGCGGGAACTCGATGCCCAGCGTCTTGATCTTGTAGTTCATCACGCGCGGGCTGATCGAGAGCAGTTCGGCGGCGTCCTTCTGCACCCAGTTCGACATCTTCAGCGCCTCGATCAGCGCGAACCGCTCCACATCGTCGAGCGGGATGCCGGTGGGCGGGATGCGGACCACCGGTGTGTGGTCGCGGCCGGAGCCTGGTGTCGGGGTCTCGCCGAGGCGGAGGTCGTCGGCGGCAATGGCGCGCCCCTCGGCCAGAAGCATGGCGCGCTCGATCGCGTTCTCGAGCTCCCGGATGTTGCCAGGCCAGTTGTAGCGCATCAGCAGCTTCTGGGCGTCGGGCTCGAGTCCGTCGATCTTCTTCTTCAGTTCACCGGCGAACTTGCGGATGAACGAATTGGCCAGCGGCACGATGTCGTCCTTGCGCTCGCGCAGCGGCGGCATCTCGATCGACACCACGTTGAGGCGGTAGTAGAGGTCCTCGCGGAACTGGCCCGCGAGCACCATGGCCGACAGGTCGCGGTTGGTGGCGGCAATCAGCCGCACGTCCACGCGCAGCGTGCGCGTGCCGCCCAGGCGCTCGAACTCGTGCTCCTGCAGGACGCGCAGGATCTTGGCCTGCGTGCTCGGGCTCATGTCGCCGATTTCGTCGAGGAACAGCGTGCCGCCGTCCGCCTGCTCGAAGCGGCCGATCCGCTGCTTGTCCGCGCCGGTGAACGCCCCCTTCTCGTGCCCGAACAGCTCGGACTCGAGCAGGTTCTCCTGCAGGGCCGCGCAGTTCACCTTCACGAAGTTGCGGGTGCTCCGCAGCGAGTTGTGGTGCGTGGCACCGGCAATCAGCTCCTTGCCGGTGCCGGTCTCGCCCCGCACCAGCACGGTGGTGTTGCTCTTGGCCACCTTGCGGACGATGTCGAGCACCTTCTGGAGGGCGGCGCTCGATCCCACAATCCGGTCGAAGTCGTAGATGTCCTGCTGCGTGCCGCGGAGGTACTCGAGCTCGTGCTTCAGGCGCCGCATCTCGAGCGCCTTCTCGATCTTCACCTCCATTTCCTCGATCTCGAACGGCTTCTGCACGTAGTCGAAGGCGCCGATCTTCATCGCCTCCACCGCGGTGTTCACCGAGCCGAACGCGGTCATCAGGATCACCGCGGTCGTCGGGTGCAGCGCGCGCGTCGTGCGCAGCACGTCCATGCCGTCGCTGCCGCCCATCTTCAGGTCGCTCAGCACGACATCGAAGTGGCTCTCGTGCAGGCGCTCGATGGCGGCGTTGCCGTTCGAGGCCTCCTCCACCTCGTGCCCGGCCTCGGACAGCCCCCGCGCGAGCCCCCGGCGGAGGGCATCGTGATCGTCAGCAACCAGTATTCGACCCATGGCTCGTGCCTCGTCCTCTACTTGAACCAGCTCGACTTCGACGACACCGGCAGCGTCACCCGGAAGCGGGTGCCGTGCCCGGGCTCGCTGCTCAGATCGATGCGCCCGTCATGGGCGTCGACGATCTTGCGGACGATGGGCAGGCCCAGGCCCGAGCCGGTCACCTTGGTCGTGAAGAACGGATTGAAGATGCGATCGCTCAGTTCCGCCGACACCCCGGGGCCGTCGTCCACCACGTCGACGACGACGGCAGGAGCGGGAGTGGGAGCGCCGGACGAACCTTCCTCGTCGGATGGCACCTCGGCGAGGGCGGCACGCAGCAGCACGCGCCCCCTGCCGTTCATCGCCTCGAAGGCGTTCGTGAGCAGGTTGGTGAACACCTGGCACAGCTGGCTGGCGTCGCCGTCCATGCGCGGCAGCCCCTCGGCCACGTCCAGGTCGATCGCGATGTCGCGGCGGGGCACCTTGCTCTCGGCGTTGGTGACCGACTGCTCGAGCACGCCGGCCATGTCGATCTGCTCCACCTGCAGGCGGATCGGCCGCACGAACTCCAGCATCTCGACCACGATGGAGTTGGCCAGCTTGGCCTCGCTGATGATATCGGCCAGCAGCGACTGCGCGTCGGGCGAGTCGGACACCTGGCGTCGCAGGAGCCCGGCCATCACCTCGATGCCGGCGAGCGGGTTCTTCAGCTCGTGGGCAATGCCGGCGGCCATTTCGCCGAGCGACGCGAGGCGATCGCGCAGGCGTTCGCGCTCCTCCATCTGCTCCACCCGGGTCAGATCCTTGAAGAAGAGCACGGCGCCGATGGCGCGGCCCTCCTCGTCGCGGACCTGCGAGAGCGTGTAGCCGATGACGCGGTCCAGGTCCTTCAGCCGCAGCTCGGCCCGGTTGGGCAGCGTGGTCATCTCGAAGGCGCCGGAGAGCACGCGCACGAGATCGGGTCGCTCGCGGAACAGGTCGGCGAACGGCGTGCCGATGTCGGCCGATCCACGCGGGAGCGCGAAGATCCGGTAGGCCTCGTCGTTCATCAGCGCGAGCGCGCCGTGACGATGGATCGCGATCACCCCATTGCGCATGCTCCCGACCAGGTGCCGGAAGAAACGGTCGTCCGGATGGGTGGTCGGCGACGCGTGCGCGGAGGGCGCCGCGACCCGGCGGCGCCGGGCGCCGGTTTCAGGAATGGGGCGAGGGGAAGCCATACACTTCAGCTCGGATCTGCCGGGGCAAGGGACGTACCCGGCTCGACTGGACATTTCTGGGCTGAAAACGGCGCGTTTCGCGGACCTCGCGCGTGGCGGCGCGCTGGCGACCGGGGCAGAACCGTAATCGGCTGACGAAATTGTTATCGGTCGCTGGCGGGAGCCAAATCAGGGTCGGACTGGAGGTCTTCCCAGCGCTGCATGAGCTCGCCGACCTTCCACATGAGGGACTGGTGCTCGTCGGCGGCCTTCTGCGCGGCGGCGCGATCGTCGTAGAAGCCGGGCGCGGACATGCGGGCTTCGAGCTCGCGGATGGCCGCTTCGGTCTCGGCGATGCGGCCTTCGAGGCGGTCCACTTCGGCCTTGCGCGCCTGCTCGGCCTTCATGCGCCTGCGGACCTCGGCATCGAGCCGCTTCTTCTCGTCGCGCGAGGGCTGCGTGGGCGCGGCGGCTGCGGCCTGCGGCCGGCTCCTGCCGGCCTGCGGCGATGTGGCGGACGGCTGGGGCTTCGCCTGCTGGGATTTCGCCGCCTCCGGCTTGCGCGCCTGCGCCTGGCCTGATGTGGCCGGCGCCTCGGGGTGCTCCTTGTGCCAGAGGAACTCGCGGTAGGTGCCCGGGTAGACGAGCACGTCGCCGCCGCCGACGTCGATCACCTTCGTGGCGAGCCGTTCGACGAAGTAGCGGTCGTGCGACACGAAGATGAGCGTGCCGCCGTAGTCGACGAGCGCGTCGAGCAGCACTTCCTTCGAGTCGAGATCCAGGTGGTTGGTCGGTTCGTCGAGCAGCAGCGTGTTCGAGGGACGCAGCAGCATCCGCGCCACCGCGAGCCGCGTGCGCTCGCCGCCCGAGAGCACCTTCACCTTCTTGTAGATGTCGTCGCCCGAGAAGAGGAACCCGCCGAGGATGTTGCGGATCATCGGGACCATGTGCATGGGCGAGCCCGACGAGAGCGTGTCGTGCACCGTCGGCGCCGGGTCCATGCGCGTGGCTTCGTCCTGGGCGAAGTACTGCATCACGAGGTTGTGCCCCTCGATGCGTTCGCCCGAGTCGGGCGCCTCCTCGCCCGAGAGCATGCGCATGAGCGTGGACTTGCCGGCGCCGTTGTGGCCGACGAGTGCGATGCGGTCGCCCCGTTCGACGTGCAGGTTCAGGTCGCGGAACACCACCAGGTCGCCGTAGGCCTTGCGCACGTGCTTCAGCTCGAGCACCGTGCGCCCGCTCTTCTCGCAGACCGGGAAGTGGAAGCGGATCTTCTTCCGCTCCGGCGGCACCTCGATCGGCACCACCTTCTCGAGCATCTTGATCCGGCTCTGCACCTGCGAGGCCTTCGTCGCCTGGTAGCGGAACCGGTCGATGAACATCTTGACCCGGGCGACCTCCTCGTCCTGCTCGTGCTTCGCCTTCCGCAGCGCGTCCATCTTCGCCTCGTGGGCGACGAGGTACGCGCTGTAGTTGCCCACGTAGTCGGTGAGCGTGCGCAGCGTCAGGTCGGCGATGCGGGTGACCACGGCGTCGAGGAAGAAGCGGTCGTGCGAGACGAGGATCACCGCGTGCGGGTAGGCGTTGAGGTATTCCTCGAGCCAGTTGCGCGCCTCGAGATCCAGGTGGTTCGTCGGTTCGTCGAGCAGCAGCAGGCTCGGCTGCTTCAGCAGCAGCTTGGCGAGGGCGAGGCGCATCTGCCAGCCACCCGAGAAGGTCTCCGTCCGCCGTTCGAAGTCGTCGCGGCTGAAGCCGAGGCCCTGCAGCACCGTGGCGGTCTTCAGCTCGATGGCGTAGCCATCGCGCAGGCGGAACTGATCCTGGAGGTCGCTGTAGCGGGCGAGGATCGCCTCGTGATCGGATTCGGGCACCGAGCCGTCGCCGAGCTTGTCCTCGAGCACGTGCATCTCGGCCTTCATCGCGAGCAGGTCGTCGAACGCCCCGCTCGCTTCCTCGAAGACCGACTTGCCCGCGTGCGACAGCCCGTCCTGCGGCAGGTAGCCGACGGTGAGTGCGGCCGGCTTCAGGATGGCGCCCGAGTCGCACTCCTCGAGGCCGGCCATCATCTTCAGCAGCGTGGTCTTGCCGGCACCGTTGGGGCCGCACAGCCCAACCCGTTCGCGGTCGGTAATCTGCCAGGTGACGTGGTCGAACAGGACCCGGCCGCCGAAGGTCTTGGTGAGCTCGGAAAGCTGGATCATCCCGGTCAGCTCTCGAGCGCCTTGGCGGCGGTCGACAGCACTTGCGGCACGCGGAAGGGCTTGGTGAGGTAGCCGGCCACGCCGAGGTTCAACGCCTCGATGGCCGCCGACTCGGACGAGTAGCCCGTGATGATGATCACCGGCATGTCGGCCTTGTAGCGCTTGGCCTCGCGGATGACGCTCATGCCGTCGATGCCGGGCATGCGGAGGTCGGTGATGAGCAGGTCGTACCGGTGCTGGCGCATCTGATCGAGTGCGGCCTGGCCGTCGGGCGCGGCATCCACGTCGTATTCCACGAGCGAGAGCGTCTTGACCAGCAGGTCGCGCACACTCGCCTCATCGTCCACCACGAGGATGCGGGGCCGGGCCTCGGGGTCGCGCGGAGCCGCGGGTGCCGGAGCAATCGGCATCGGCGCCGCCGCGGCGCGCGTGGCGGGACGCGAGTGCTGGCTGTCGAGCCACGCGTCGATGTCGCTCTTCCGGAAGCGCCACTGCCGGCCGACGCGGACG
>WBZO01004415.1_pt2 | contig 10603 bp, 11 predicted proteins | sample 5204261 | NCBI WGS metagenome assembly WBZO01 (sample SAMN12412400, study PRJNA552823) | activated sludge metagenome | isolation source: activated sludge from anammox sidestream of wastewater treatment plant... | place: USA: North Carolina | collected 2017-09
CAGGCTCATGTGTTACAGCAATTTCTCCCATACGCACGGGTACATCTTTTGGCACTATGCGGCCTCCTTGAGGCCCGCCAGTAAAACAGGCAGCGCCACTCTATCTGGGATGTACAGAAAATGGCCCTGAAGCGGGCCGACGTCGTGACTAAATTCAGTGACGACGGAAATAGCTTCAGCCGATGCTTCCACCGACCCAACCAGAATTGCCGAAATCAGCGTGTATGCCATATCTATGGCCAACTGAGGAGGGTGAGGCAAAAATGTAAGCTCCGTATGTTCCGATAACGAGGTCAGATACGAAGATGTTAGAATGTTGCCCAGCTCTTTCAGTGCCGATTCGGCCAGTTCATCCAAGTACTGAGTAGTTCCAGGGGGTTTCCCCAACAGTAGGTCGGCCAGATGATAAGCCTCCTCTTCCGTACATACAAATGCCGCATGTCCAGGCGCGCTACCATCAACCTTCATATAAATAGCGGCCGTCAGCGCCTCAGGATCACTGATGGTATCGGAAACACTTCGTGCCGGCATTCCGTGTGCCTGGATGGCTCTAATCTGCATGTTCATGCCCAAGAGATGGGCCGCTGCCTCTGCAGCGTAGCTCACCGCGAGGTCAGCAACGGATTCCAGCAGCTTTACTTGCTGAAGACTTAATGTGGTTAAATTTCGCTCTTCGGGCATTTCGCTCCCCTTTCGCAAACCGAAGTTTATTATCGGCCACATAGTACAGACAATGGAGGAAACCGGACTGAATGATGAGTAAAAAGTCCGATATAATGTCTGGTGAGATGTTATCAAAAATGCTTTATCGGGCAGCAAAAGATAAAATTGCAACTACTTCACCACGTGTGGCGGACCCCATTATTCAGCAGATTAACGACCTGGGAACTAATGCTGTGCCCAGCTACCGGGTACTTCTTTTCAACGACGATGTACACTCGATGAATGAAGTTGTGCTTCAGATTCAGATTGCCACCGGCTACAGTATAGAAAAAGCAGAAGCCATTATGTTTGAAGCCCATAGTACAGGACAGGCCATAGTCTACTCGGGTGATCTGGACGATTGCCGCCGGGTTGCTGCAATTTTGGAACAGATAGGCCTGAAAGTATCAGTGGAACAGTAGCCCGTAACGCAGAAAGAGCGGCGATGAACGCCGCTCCTTCTTCTCAAGGAGAGCAGCCTGACCAGCCGCTTGATCTCTGGCCAGACAGCCATCCGTATCCTGCTGAGAGCTTCGGAGGGTTCAGTGGCGGGATGGCAATCCCAAAACTATGGCCACCGTACCCGGCAGGAGTCTGCTTATGTCAACCCGCGCCTGTGTTCAGGCAGGGGATTATTGTCAACGCCCAAAAACCCTGGCGTCTCCGCGACAGTTGTTTAGCGCGAGCCTATCGCCCGCGCCACCAGTCACGAAACACGGCTGCACCGCAGCCATAGTGCCTACCCGCGCATGGGCGTGGAGCTTCAAGGCCCCCATACCCAGGAACATAAGGGTCAGTACCGCAACCCAGATAAGGTTCTCTACCAGTTTTTTCCCGGCGGCGGGTGATAGTCTCATTTATTATACGATCCTGGCGGAGCCCCATTCTACCAAGGGCATCCACAATTAGTACATTCCATCGGAACAACCGTTTGGGGGCTGGTACCATTGCCGGGATGCGAGAGAAAAGGGGTAACAAGAGGCGTTTTGGCGGTGTGCGACGGATCCACTGTTCTTGTGAACAATGCTGGTGAGCCCTCGCAGTACCGAGATGAAGATTGGTAGTTCAGCTACTCCCGCAGCTTTCTAAGTCCTTTGTCCAAGAGTTTGTCTACCCGTACGATCTTGTAGCCTTTCCCCAACAGGAAGTCCATAATCTCGCCCAGGTGTGGGTACAGTTTGTCCTTACGAGCTCCCGAACCAACATGCGTGAGGAGCATAAAACCGTTGAGCCCATCAGGGTCTTTATCCGCATAATCTTTAATACTCTGAATGACAACCTGTGTTGGTCGGAAGTGTTTGTCGTCTTCCGGTGCATAATCGGTGTGGCTGAGGGTGCCACGGGTGAAGTTGATCATCACATGTCCCATCTCACGGCTCCAACCACAAACTTCTTCGCTGGTATGCTCGTATGGCGGAATCCAATAGCGGACATTCTCTCTGGGGAAACCGTACTCCACACAGCGATCAATGTTCCTGTTAAGATCTTGCGTGAACTCTTTGCGCGAGACCAGCGTTTTTCCATCCTCCCAACTTGCCAACAGGAGATGTTTGTCGCTGTGGGGGCCCAAATAGTGCCCTTCCTCAACCAAACGGCGGATTGCCGACCGATGCTTGTTTATCTGGAAAAAGGTCCCGGTAAAGAAAAATGCTCCTTTAAGACCGCGTTTCTTTAGCTCGTCCAGAATAATTTCCAATCCCTCACCAAACTCATCACCGGTAAACACCAGCGCCATCTCTTTTACATCACGATATCCTCGGCAGAGTGCTCCCTGCCGCCGTTCAAATTTCTGACTATACATATCCTGTGCCCTCATACCCGAAATCAGGCTTGCCGTCAGCAACGCCGCCAGTAAACCCGCCTGAACCGCCATCTTCATCAACGCCAACCTCTTGCTTCTATCACCTGCTGCCGGACGCTATCTTATCCGGTTTGGTCTCCAGCGGCAGCAGACCTCCCCAAGCCAGGGTTCATCGTTCGTACAACCAGCTTTCCAGGCCCATTTCCACCCCGAGGGGCATCTGTCGCTACCCAGACCCATCCCGGAAATATACCCGGCAGTCCCCCGCTTCAAAGGGATCTCGAGTCGGATGTCCTTCTTGAAAACAGCCTTGCTTGCAGTCAGACAGATGCGGGAGTTGATGTTGCCATCGGCTTCTTTTCTTGACCAACACCTGTAAGTGAACTCCTCTCCGCTGCACTGGCTGACGTTTGGCCATCGCCGCAGGTCACGGCCGAATTACCCACGATTTCCCGGCAGGCTACGAGCCTTTTACCATCGGGGGGGCTCAATCACAAGGCTCATCGGGGAGGGCCGTATCTCAATCACCCAGGGCTGCGGGGGTGTTTGCCAATTATCGTTTCTGGCGTCTTACGGTGTCCATGCTTGCCCGAAAAGCAACACGGGGTCGGCCTGGATTGGAACGTCTGATACTGCACAGTTCCTACCCACCACTCAACAGCCGGATTAAAGGGCATGTAATAGACGTAGTACTCCCCAGGTAAAGTCTGTGGTTGGAAGACAATCTCACCGAATTCGCGGTTGATCCTTAACGGGGCCACATTGGTGATAGCCTTGTTGGTTGTGGCATCCACCACAATGATGGACTTATCCTGTGGGTTGGTATCTCTTCGTCTCCAGGGAATCCTGATCAAAACAGCATCGGCCTTGCCGGAGTCAATGGAAACCTGGATACGGGCTCGGTGATTGCCCAAGGCGTTGGCATCCCACGATGCCACCCCTCTGGGCACATCCTTCGCCCCCGCTCCGAAAGATGGCAAGGACAGTACGGTCAGCAGAACTCCTGCTGCCGCGGTCAGTAAGAGTCCAACAAAGTTATCCATTACCTCAGCTTCCCCTCTCGAAGCGGAAGCTACCCCACCTCGACACGCAGGCTGGGGTCTGTTTCCGAAGAAGCAACTATCTGGTTATACATTTCCACAAGGCGCTCAACTGTTATCTTGCGTTTTGTGGGGCTGAAAGCACTCCATTCATACATGTTTGTGGCAATAAATTGCTCCGCATCAATAATTTCCACACGCTCATCGATTTCGGCATTACGAGCAAGGCCGAAAGCTGTGGTTACATTTTCGGATGTAGTCAGGATTATGGGTCTTAGGCCCACGTCGAGATTTGCCTGGCATTTATTAAGTAATCCCTCTCCCGGCGTTGTGGTTACGTGTATTACTACATCCTCTATTGTAAAATCTCCAGCACGGGCACTCGAACTATCGGCAACAGAAAATCCATGATGAGAGAATTTTATATGCGGTAGCATGATCTCGAGCTTGGCACCCACCAGGTGCTGCAGGACAGCACCTACGTACATGGTGCCACGACTTTCTTTCTGACGCTTCTGTGCTTGTTTCAGCAGGTCATTGACCATAGCGCGGAGAGACCTGCTGGTGTCGTAGCGAAGTACGAAAGGTTTAGACGCGAAATACTCTCGGATGCGGTCGACCCACCATGCTTCCACCACGTCAATATCCATTATCCCCAATTTGTGCTGTTGGTTGAGGAAGGCTACATAGGTGTTCATTAATCCAAGGCTGCCCCTGCTGGTACGCCCACCTTCTTCAGCAAGCACACGTTTAATTCCATATTCTGCCAATATGGCTTGGATAGCACCCTTTCCCAGACCAAGTACCTGCCCTTTGTTTGTGGTAATAAGTGATGATGGGTCAAGAGGTAAGCTGCTTTTCTTTGCAAAACGTGTTACATGAAGTAGAACTGCCAGTGGGCCTTTACTGACAACCGCATGCTCGTTCCGAAAAGCTTCTAGGGCTTGTATAAGCTTCCCCTTTCCATCCATTTATGCTAACCCCACTTGAGGAACTGTTGTGATTGACGATTGTTTACAAACCTGTTGAGGTGTGCGTAATGCGCGAAGTTCGCTGCCTATTAGCGGTGTCAGGTAGTTTCTAGCTATCCATTCGATAACTGGAACACAAACTGCGTCACCGAACCCAAATAACGCCTGGTTCAGTGGAACATTTACTATATAGTCATCGGCTCCCATTAACCGCGCACACTCACGTGGTGAAAGCAACCGAACACCAACACGTCCCCAACCCGCAGCAACCAGTATCTGACGTCCGCTCCCCCCCCGCGGTGTACGAAGGCAACCTGCAATCCCATCACTCCGGATTTCCGCCATAGATCTGCCATTCCTTATGCGCCTGAATGCAGTGAAGTATGTAATGCGCTCTCCAACGCGAGCATCTTCAACAACCTTGCGATGACGTGGGCTCATTTGATCCAAGAGATAATCACAACGGGAAGCGTTCCACCACATAACATCGGATTCGGGCAGGTCATCGATAATATCTTGTAGTGTTGACGTTCTATTGGGTGGCGCAGGCAGCATCTCAATCGCCCACTTAACATCAGGATGATCGTATATGAATGCTATTAATTCGCGTGGTCTTAGAGGTGTTTCAAATAGTATTGGTGGCTTTCTCAAAGTTTCTATGGGTTCACCGGCCTGACGCCCAACAACGAAAAGCCTTTTACGGCTTTGCGGGACGAAATGGGATGCATCCAGGATAAAAGCGTCCACGAGATAACCAAGCTGGTTAAGTTCATTTAACACTTCAGCCATATCGCGCCCGCGGTGGGAGCTTAGCAACCCGGGAACATTCTCGAGCATTACAATCGGGGGCTTCCGTTTACCCATAGTCTCTAAGACTCGGGCGAAACCCCAGAAGGCAGATGAATGCTGTCCCTTCAAACCCACCCTGGCACCCGCAAGGGAAAGATCGTTACAAGGGAAAGAAGCCGTGGCAAGCGTGACTTCGGGTAATTCGGCTCCATTTAAATCATATACGTCGCTGAGCGCGAATACCTGGTTTGCTCCAGGAAATTGAGCTTGGTACATGTCCAATTTTTTTGCATCAATATCATTAGCAAATACTGTCTGCCAACCAGCTTTCTCCAGTCCCATCCGCATCAAGCCGATGCCAGCGAAAAACTCCGCAACAGTACGCTGGGTGAGTAACACGCTACGACGAGACGCCATCGGGTTTGCTCTTATTACCGCATCCACGCATTCAGATAATTTTGTTTTCACGTCTGATTCCCACAGGCGTACAACGGACCATCCTTCCTCGTGCAACTTCCGGGTATTGATGATGTCGCGTTCTACTGTGCGGCATATCTTACCGACCCAATAATTCTTGTTTCTACTTTTCTTAAACTGTTCCTCCAGTGATACAGCCCTTCTGACCCGCCACTGGTTGCCATGCCACAAGTCACCGTCCACGAACACAGCGAGTTTTTGTCTCGGAAAGACAATATCAGGTTTCCCTGTCAATTTCTGACAATTTACGCGGTATCTCATCCCTTTAGCATGGAGAGCTTTCCTTAATGTCAATTCAGGCGCGGTATTGCCAGACTTGATTTGCCGCATTATTCGAGATATTTCTGATGGGGTACGCTGATGCGTCATTTTCTCTAATTCATGCACCCTATAATAGCGTGCATCCTTGTCGGGTCGTATACCTTCTCTGTCCCCCCTACGGGTTCAGGAATGTGATGCCGCCGCCGTTGAATGCCAAAAGGGAGTTTACTCCAACAAACGTCAACACCAGAAACAGGCCAGCGCAAGCGTAAGTGGAAATGCGTTGCGATCGTGGGCTGACCGTAACACCCCAGGTTACACAAAATCCCCACAACCCGTTTGAGAAATGAAATGTCGCAGCCATTACCCCAAGAATATAAAACGCAAGGTAGTAAGGATTAGTCATATGTTGAGCCATAAGTTCATACAGATTAGAACGTTCCGGATTGAACCTGGTACCAAAGACGTGGATGGAGATGAATATAAGCAGGAACGCCCCCGATACTCGCTGCAGCACGTACATCCAGTTTCTGAACCAGCTCTGCCCTTGTAAGTTGCACTCGCCCGAAAACGTAATAAGCACGCCTAGCGCCGCGTGAAATACCAGAGGGATAAATATTACCACAAGCTCAACAATAAACAGATACGGCAAGTTCAGAATATCTTGCGCGTGGCTGTTATATGCCTCTTCGCCCTTTATGGCATAAGCGTTGGCATAGAAATGATTCAGAAGAAACAGCCCAACGGGAATTACGCCCGTTAGAGAATGCAGTCTTTTCAGAAGAAAATTGTAGCGGTTGAATAAGCTCAAAGCCAGCTCTTTCCGGGAGCCATAAAGCACCCTGCCGTCAGAACGGTTTCCTCCCAGATTATAACAAGGCCCCGCTTCACCCGCCAGAGTGGATATGATTCTCAATACAGAAAAAACGGCGGGGTCGGATTGACCCCGCCGCCTCTGAAGCGAACATTATGCTGCTTTAGCGAAATCTTCTTTTATCGGCATCTCAAGTGGTGGTCCGCCCTCAACTTTTTCCAGCAAGTCCGCGATATTCCCCGCGTCAGCAGGATAAGTGGCAAACGACAAAGCACCTCGGATTTGAAACTGTTTTCCGGACCCTTCTGCGTTGAGATCGGATACCACGGACCGAATTCTTTCGCAGACCTTTTCGCCCGCGTACCCGGTGTGCGGGAGCATCAATGCAAACTGATTCTCACCAAAGCGCGCAACAATGTCAGCCCTGCGCACACGTTTACGGATACTCTGGGCAATAAGAAACAGCCGTTCGTCAGTTGTCAAGGGCACCCAGTCGTTCAGGCGATCACTCAGGTATTCAAATGTCACTACCATAATCGCAATCGGGTAACTGTGCCGGACAGCTCGCGACAGCTCTTCCTCCAACCGGGCAACAAAATAAGGTCTCGAATACAGACCTGTCGCCGGGTCGGTTACCGTGGCCGGTTGGCCGGAAGCGTCCAGCGTCCCTCGTTTGTGCATGGCGCGAAGCTGAATTTGCACTTCTCGGATATCTTCCGTGGTAAGGATTTTCCGCAGCTTTTTTGTGGAGTTACGCAGGATATGTGAGACATAATTGCATGATATTCCCAGTTTACGAGCAATCTCTGTTTGGTTTAGGTCTTTGAAGAAATACTGGTGAATTACATGCTGCTCAATCGCCTTAAGTTTATCTACCGCTGTCTCAAGCACGACTCGATCTTCAAGGGGCAGCTGGAAGTTCTCGAATTTTTGGCGTTTAACTTTATCAGTATCCGCTGAAGGCGAGTTTGTTTCTTCACGATCACCGTCAAGAGATGACACCTTGAAGACCTCCCGTGTAGTAAGAAGATCGCGCACATCTTCTTCCGGGATGGACATAACCACCGCAATTTCTGCCTCCGTGGGCTGCCGTCCGTGTTTCTGGGACAGGGACTCAATTACGCGGGTCATGCGCTGGTTCAACTCTTGAAGCCATGCAGGCTCTTTGATAATCTTTCCTTTATCGCGCAAATAATGCTTTATCTGTCCTATGATAAAGTGAGTGGCATAAGTTGAAAATTTTACTCCTTTCGATACGTCAAACCCCTCCAACGCAGAGATAAGGCCGATATATCCTTCCTGCGCCATGTCCTCCACGGGCTCTCCAGCACCGGCAAACCGTCTGGCAATAGATTCCACCAGATTTGCATATTGCAGCACCAGCTTGTCCCTGGCTTTGGTGTCCCGCTTTTGTTTGTACTTGTCAAGCAGCCCCAGAATCTGCTCTTCCGTGAGTCGTTCGTTTTGGGCGATTCTCATTGTATATTTGTAACTATCTTGAAGATGGGCGCCATGATAGAAATTGCGATAAAGCCAACCACCACACCCATAAAGACAATAAGACACGGTTCGATCATCGAGGTGAGTCCTTTCACCGCGTTGTCTACTTCGTCGTCGAAGAAATCGGCGACTTTGACCAGCATATCAGAGAGTCGCCCGGTTTCTTCTCCCACATCAATCATATGGGTCACCATTGCGGGGAACACGCCACTAGCGGCTAGTGGCGCGCTTACCTTTTGACCCTCCCGAATTGCGTTTCGGGCGTTATCCACCGCTTTGGAGATCACCACATTGCCCGCAGTCTCCCCCACAATCTCAAGAGATCGCATCATGGGGACGCCGCTTGCAATCAGCGTTCCAAACGTCCGCGAAAACCTTGAAACAGCCATTTTCTGCACAAGCTCTCCTACTATGGGGAGATGGAGCTTGAGTTTGTCATATTGATAACGCCCGGAAGGAGTCTTCAAAATCCATTTGAATCCAAAGTATCCTCCCACCAACAGCGCAATCGGGACGTACAGGTATTTACACAGGATGTCGCTCATTAAAAACAACATGGCGGTTGCGGGCGGCATATCCACATTCATGGTAGAGAATATCTCTTTGAACTTGGGCAGAACAAAAACGAACAACGCCCCAACCATTACATTGGCGAAAACCAGGACGATGATGGGGTACATCATCGCGCCTTTGATCTTGTTGCGTATCTCCTGTTCTTTTTCAAGGAACCCGGACACTCGTTCCAGGATTGTATCGAGAATGCCGCCAGCTTCCGCAGCGCGGATCATGTTTACATACAGCTTGTTAAATATGGTCGGGTGTTTACTAAAGGCATCCGTGAGGCTCATGCCACCCTTTACATCTTTCTTAGCCGTATCGATAACTTGTGCCATAAGAGGATCTTTAGACTGGTTTCCCAGTATCTCAAGACATTTTACGATCCCAATTCCAGCTTCGATCATGGTAGCAAGCTGACGTGTAAAGATAACCAGGTGGTTAAGTTTGACCTTCCGAGCCTTGATCTGTTTTTGGGTCTTGACTCGCTCGCTCCGTTTACGAAGGCTGACGACATGAAACTGCTGCTCTTGCAGCTTCGAGAGCACCAGGCTCTCGCTGTCAGCTTCAATTTTACCGCTGAGGGTCTTCCCTGCAGCATCCACGACGCTGTACTGATAAACGGCCATGGCCAGCTATTGTCCTTTCAAGTAACGATCGAAATTTTGAGGGTCGGTTGCGCGTATTCGTGCTTCTTCCACAGAAACCGATCCCTGCAGGTAAAGAGCCGCAAGGGATTTATCCATGGGAATCATTCCCTGTGAATGGCCGGTTTCGAGCAAAGATGGAATCTGGTGCGTCTTGCCCTCGCGGATCAAGTTGTGCACGGCGGACGTCCCAACCATCACTTCGATAGCAGCTATCCGTCCGCCACCATTCATTGGCAAAAGAAGTTGTGACAGCACACCTTCCAAAGTATTAGAAAGCTGATTACGAATTTGCGCCTGCTGATGCGGGGGGAATACGTCCACCACTCGATCAACAGTTTGGGCGGCGCTTCGGGTATGAAGCGTGCCGAAGACCAGGTGGCCGGTCTCGGCAAGTGTAAGCGCAGCGGAAATGGTTTCGAGGTCGCGCATTTCTCCCACCAGGATTACATCCGGATCTTCGCGCAAGACAGACCGCAAGGCGTTTTCGAAGGAGTCCGTATCCGTGTTCAGTTCGCGCTGGTTGACCATGGCTTTCTTATGTCTGTGAAGGTACTCAATAGGGTCCTCAATGGTCATGATATGAACAGGGCGCTCGCTGTTTATAAGGTCTATCATCGCAGCAATGGTCGTTGACTTTCCCGATCCGGTGGGTCCGGTAACCAGGATAAGTCCACTGTTTCGAGTAGTCAATTCCCTTGCTATCGGCGGCAGTCGAAGCTGCTCGAAAGTCGGGATTTCAGCAGGGACCGTTCGAAACGCGGCTCCAAACGATCCACGCTGCCGATAGACGTTTACACGGAAACGGCCGAGCTGGGTAACACCATAAGATATGTCCAGTTCGTGGCTTTTCTCCAACCACTGAATTTGGTCTTTTGTGAGAATGTCATATGTCATTCTTTGTGTGTTGTCCGGATTCAGTTGGTCATAATCAAGGTGGACAAGGCGGCCGTCGACACGGATAGTCGGTGGTAGTCCCACGCACAGGTGAATGTCAGATGCCCCACGGCTTACAGCTTCTCGCAGAATTTCGTCCACATGGATAT
>WBZO01007017.1_pt1 | contig 10603 bp, 10 predicted proteins | sample 5204261 | NCBI WGS metagenome assembly WBZO01 (sample SAMN12412400, study PRJNA552823) | activated sludge metagenome | isolation source: activated sludge from anammox sidestream of wastewater treatment plant... | place: USA: North Carolina | collected 2017-09
GATCATCCACGCCGCGCGCTTACTGCGTGATGGCGATGTGGTTTTCGTGGGTGTGGGACAACCGAATCTCGCTTGCAACCTTGCCAAGCGCACGCACGCGCCGCATCTGGTGATGATCTATGAAGCAGGCGTGATCGGCGCGGAGCCGGCTCGCCTGCCGCTTTCCATCGGCGACCCAACCCTGGTGAGCGGCGCGCTCTCGGTAGTGAGCATGTACGATATTTTTGCCAACTATCTTCAGCGCGGCAACGTGGACGTGGGCTTTATGGGTGGCGCGCAAATTGATAAATTCGGCAACATCAACGCCACCGTGATCGGCGATTACGCTCGTCCTAAAGTGCGTTTGCCCGGCTCCGGCGGCTCGCAGGAGATCGCGGCTTGGGCCAACCGTTGTTACATTATGACCCCGCACCAGAAGCGCCGCTTCCCCGAAAAAGTGGACTTTATGACCTCCGCCGGTTTTCTGGATGGACGCGCGGCGCGCGTATCCAGCGGCGTGCGCGGCGGAGGCATGCTGGCCGTGGTCACGGATATTGGCATACTCGAACCGAACGAGGACGGCGAATTGATTTTGACCGCTCTGCACGAAGGCAAAACGATTGAAGATGCCAAAGCCAACACCGGCTGGGATTTAAAGATCGCTTCGCAAGTCCGCACCACAGAGTCTGTTACGGAAAAGGAATTAAAAATTCTGCGCGAAGAACTCGATCCAAAAGGAATTTATTTAAAAAGCGGCTAAACATGGTAGACTCGCGCTTCGACCACTGGCGGTAATTTCCAGCCAATAACCCACAATCGGAGACCTCATGGCAGAATCTTCTTCATCCTCCCGCTCCCTGCTTGCCAACATCTTCCTTTCACCGGATCGGCCGCGCCTACGCGCGGGCTGGCGTTTATTGATTCAGACCATCTTATACATCGTTCTGATAATCGTCTTCAGCATTCCGGTTGGACTGCTGGCTTATCTTCTTCACGGGGATATATCCGGTCCGTTAAATTTCATCCTCAGTTCCATTGTCGAACTGATCGCGGTGACGCTGTCCATTTATCTGGCGCGCAGATTTTTGGACAAACTCTCGTTCGTCAGCATCGGGCTAAAGCTCGACCGCTTCGTACTCCCCGATTTACTGGCGGGCATTGTCATTACCTTCGTCGCGATGGGCGCGATCTTTGTCGCCATGTGGGCTTTGGGCTGGCTCACTTTCCAGTCCTTTGCCTGGGATACCGATCCGCTTCCCCAAGTCATCTTGCAAACAGCGTTATTTCTTTTTCTCTTCCTCCTCGTGGGTTGGAACGAAGAATTGCTCAGCCGCGGCTATCATCTGCAAACCATCGCCAGCGGCATGAACTTATTCTGGGGCGTGATCATTTCGTCCGCCATCTTCGGCATGCTTCATCTTGGCAATCCAAATGCCACGTGGGTCAGTGTGGTGGGAATTTTCTTCGCGGGCTTATTCCTCGCCTATGGCTACGTACGCACAAAACAGTTATGGCTTTCGATCGGTCTTCACATCGGTTGGAATTTCTTCGAGGGCGTGGTGTTCGGGTTTCCCGTCAGCGGGCTGGATATTTATCCGTTGATTCGGATTCAGGTGCACGGTCCGGTTTTGTGGACCGGCGGCGCGTTCGGCCCGGAAGCTGGGCTGATCGTTCTTCCTGCCATCGCGCTTGGTTCCGTTTTGATTTACCTTTATACTCTCCGGCCGCGCCCCGCGTCCGAATAACGAGTACTTCCATCCCCTTTACTGCTCTCGCCTTTCAAATTAAAGTTGAAGGGCGAGTTTATTTATGAAACGATTTATCCGCGCAGTGCTGTTTGATCTCGGCAATACTTTGATGTACGCGCTCAAACCGTGGCCGCCCATCGAGGCTGAGGCAGACGAAGCATTGACGAAACGGCTTCAGGCGGAGGGAATCGCAGTTTCGGCCGCCTTCGCCACGGAATTTCGCACGCGGCTCGCCGAATATTATGCGCGGCGCGAGCAGGATCATTTCGAGACCACTTATTATTCGATTATCCGTGAGATGCTCGCGGAACGCGGCTACGCCGGCGTAAGCGAAACCAGCCTCCGTTCCGCGCTGGAGGCGTTATTCTCCGTCACACAGCAAAATTGGAAGTTGGAGGAAGATGCACTGCTCACCCTGCGCGTGCTCGAATCCGGGGGCTACCGGCTCGGGCTGGTGTCGAACGCGGGCGATCATCGCGATGTGATTCGACTGGCGGAGAAGTTCGGCATCGAGCCGTTCTTCGATTTTGTATTGACTTCCGCGGCTTGTTCCTATCGCAAACCGCATCCGCGCATCTTCGAACTGGCTCTCGCTCACTGGGCTTTGCCCGCGCAGGAAGTCGCCATGGTCGGCGATATGTTGAACGCGGACATTCTCGGCGCGCAAAAAGTGGGACTGTTCGCAATCTGGATCAACCGGCGCTCTCAGGCGTCAGCCGAAGAGACGGCGGCCATTCATCCCGACGCCGCGGTGCGAACGCTGGATCAAATTCCTCACTTATTAAGTGAGTTGTGGAAATAAGCTTTTATAACTATCACGAACGATCATCTTCCTGAAGCCTCTCGCCGCTGGCGTGAAATCGCTTCGATGGTCACGGCGACCAATAACACGCCGCCGGTGATCATGAACTTAATCGGTGATGGCAGGGCGAGCAAATCCATGCCGTTCGAGATCGAACCGATCACCAACGCGCCGAGCAAAGCCGACCAAACACTGCCGCGTCCGCCAAAGAGACTCGTGCCGCCGATCACGGCCGCGGCGATCACGTTCAAAAGCAGGTCGCTTCCGCCGGAGGATTGATTGACCGCCAGCAAGCGCGAGGCGGCCAGAATCCCGCCAAAGGCCGCCAACGCAGAAGCCAGGCCGAAGACGATTAAACGTACAAAGGTCACGTTGATGCTGGCGCGGCGCGCGGCCTCCGCGTTGCCGCCGACCGCGTAAATGTGGCGGCCAAATACCGTCCGCTTGGTAAGGAAATCAAAGAGAACAAGTACCGCAATGAAGAAGACCATCGCCGAGGGCAGGCCGCGATCCGCATTGGTAATCAACAGGGTCCCGATCACCAATACAGCCACCATGGCGATCTGCAAGATAACGCCGCCGGTGGAACGGAACTGCAAGCCTGCTTTCTTTCGCCGCAGACGCTCCCAAATAAAACTCGCCGCGTAGACCACAATGAACAGCGCGCCCACGATCCACGAATACAGTTCGCCGTTGGGCAGGTCGCGTTTCAAAAACGTGCTGGCGATGCCCACAATGAACGGGTCGCGCAAATTAACCGTTCCGGTTTCGCCCAACACGTAAAGCAGGGCGCCCACCCAACCGATTAATCCTGCCAGCGTTACGATGAAGGAGGGGATTTTGAAACGGGTAACCCAAAAGCCTTGAAAAAGCCCGATAGCGAAACCAGCCGCCAGTCCCGCGAGGACCGCGGCCGGGGCCGGAATCCCATACTTGACGTTTAGAACAGCCATTATCGCCGCACACAATCCGCTGACGGATCCGGCCGATAGATCCACTTCGGCTAACAATAAGATCAATACCGCGCCGACCGAGATGGTGCCCAATGCGGAAATCTGCGCCATCAGATTGGTGAGATTGAGCGGGGATAGAAACTTATCGTTGGCGCGTTGGAAGATCAACCAGATGACCAACAAACCAAACACGGTGGGCAGAACGCCCAGATCAGACCGAAGGAACTGCCGCCACCATCTTGAAAGCCAGTTACCCGATTGATCTGCATCGAGCCGCGGGTCGTGAGTCATGGTGCTCATGAGGTTGAACCTCCCTTGTTGCGTTGAGTGCGTCCTTTGGCGAAGTTATCCTTTCCGAACTCCGCGCCCGTAATGGCCGCCACGATCTGCTCGCGGCTGGTGCCATGCACGTCGAACACCCCATTGTTGCGGCCAAGATGCAGAACTGTGATGCGATCCACCACTTCGAATACATCTTCAAGGTTGTGGCTGATCACGATCACAGCCAACCCCCGCTGACGCAAATTTCGAATCACCTGCAAAACCTGCTGTGACTGTATAACGCCCAAAGCCGCGGTCGGTTCGTCCAAAATGACGAGTTTCGAATTCCACATGACCGCGCGCGAGATCGCCACAGACTGCCGCTGACCACCGGATAACGACGCAATGATCGCCCGCACGCTTGGAATGGAAACGGACAGTTCGCGTAAAACTTCGATGGAGCGTTTTTCCATGTTCACTTCATCGAGCGAGAAATGAGCAGTCTGCTCGCGCCCGAGAAAAAGATTGGCCACCACGTCCAGGTTATCGCATAAAGCCAAATCCTGATAAACGGTTTGAATTCCCAGGTCGGCGGCGTCTTTCGGATTCTGAATATGAATTCGCCGCCCCTCGAACCAAATCTCACCTTCGTCAATTGAATGAATGCCCGCGATACACTTGATCAACGTGGATTTCCCCGCACCGTTATCCCCGACAAGACCCACTACTTCACCAGCATAAATTTTAAAATTCACCTCGGAAAGGGCCTGCACCGCGCCAAATCTCTTGCTAATGCCGCGCAATTCAAGGATGGGAACTCGATCAGGTTCCGGCATGACAGCTCCGTTAGCTTCAACGGCAGAGGCGTGATTGCCTCTGCCGTTTGTTGGATAAGTTTCTAACCCGATTTTACTGCAAATCCAAGTTAGCGATTACTTGATGCCCGCGGCGGTACAAGCATCCGCGAAGTCCGCGGTGCAGATGTCCGAGACCTTCCAGAAGCCGTCGGCGATAACGGTCGATTCGATGTTGTCCTTGGTTACAGAGATCGGGGTCAACAGGATCGAGGGAACGTCGATGCTTCCGTTGTTGGTCGTGCCGGTGACCATATTGGACGGAACGGTCGCGCCGGTCGCCAAGTCATAAGCCAACTCGGCGGCGGCTTCCGCTTCCGGCTTGATCGCCTTGTAGACGGTCATATACTGCTCGCCGGTGAGAATGCGTTGAATACCATCCACCTGCGCGTCCTGTCCGGTAAGAGGCGGGAACTTGGTAATGCCAGCGGCTTTCATGGCCGCGAACGCGCCGCCCGCGGTGCCGTCATTAGCCGCGTACACACCGTCTACCTTGTTGTTCAAGGCAGTGAGGGCCTGCGTCATCTCGGTTTGAGCCTGATCCGGGCTCCAATCGGGCGTATCGTACTCTTTCGCGATGGTCAGCTTGCCGGCGGCGACCAACGGATCGAACACGCTGTGCGCGCCCTGCTTGAACAGTTTGGCATTGTTGTCGGTCGGCGAACCATTGATCATCACAATGGTCGGATTGGTAACGCCGCTCAAGGCATCCATCAAAGCCGTAGCCTGAAGCTTGCCAACCTGCACGTTATCGAACGAAATATAGTAACTGACATTAGCCGAGCCGGTGATCAAACGGTCATACGAAATAACTGGCACATTCTGTGCCTTGGCCGCATCCGCAATGGCGGCCGCGGCGGCGGAGTCCACCGGGTCGAGCACAAGCACTTTGGCGCCGTTGGTCAGGGCCGCTTCAGCTTGTTGTTGTTGCGCGGAAGCGTCTTGATTGGCGTTGCTATAGATCAGGTCGTTGTCGACGTCGAATCCCAAATCCTTCAACTTGGCCTTGAAATCGGGCAAGTCCTGAGTCTCGTAACGCGCGGTCTTGGTCTCAGGCAGGAGGAATGCGATCTTTCCCGCCGCGGCAGGCGCCTGGGTGGCGGGAGCGGTCGTTGCCGCCGGCGCGGAGGTGGCAGGCGCTTGGGTGGCTGGTGCGGCCGTCGGCGTAGGCGTCGCACAAGCGGATAACGCGGTAGCGATCACAATTAATACGGTCAGCAGGCCGTATCGAATATTCTTAAACATGGTGTTCTTCTCCTTTTATTCTACAAGTAAAGTTCTTACGAAATGGAACTCTCGATAACCGTTTATGATCTTGAGATGCGAATCACCTCCTTGTAAAATGGATATGTCTTCGAGTGACGGATCATTGCCATGAGAATAAAATGGCCGAAATAATCGAACGCAAAGACTTTTCACCGTTTGCATCGGTGAAGCAGAATATTCTTTGATCGATGTGTCCGGTAGATCAACGGCGCGGGCGGCGATCCGAATTCCCCCGTAAGCAGGATTCGCGAAAGAGCGTCCTGCAAACAGGCGCTTTTCAAGCGCGCCGATTAAGTTGAACTTAACCATCACGCGGGATCGATATGCGTTTTTTCGAAGAAACTGGGAAGGGGTGGGCGATAATTGCGGGTCGCGAACCAAGCAACAATAAAGTGTGCTCATATTCGGCGTCTTTGTGGACTGTGAAGACAAAACGATTATAGGAGCTTCTTAATGAATGTCAATAATTCCCGGGCCGGTTCTTAATTATTCCTAATCTGTACATTTCCCGCCCAACTTCCGAAGCGGAAACAAGAAAATGAGCATATTGCAATTCCCGCAGGCGGATTGTAAAATAGAATGAATCTTATTCGTATCGGCGCACGGAGGAACCATGGAAATCAAAGTGTTTCAGGAACAAGCCCGCGTTTCGATTACGGTTTTACAGATCGATGGCGAAGTGGATTCCAGCAATTACGAAGCCCTCGAGAAGACCGCCCGGGATGCCATCTCTGCGGGCGCCCGCTATATCCTGCTCGATTTGATGCACGTCACCTACATCAGCAGTGCGGGACTGCGGGCCGTGCATGAGATATTCAAAACCCTGCGCGCCGAATCTCCCGAGAAAAACGAACAGGAAGTGCATAAGGAGATCAGCGCCGGGACGTATAAATCTCCGCATTTAAAATTACTCAATCCCAGTGAGACGGTAAGCAAAGTGCTGAAAATGGCAGGCTTCGACATGTATATTTCCAGCTACACCGACCGAGGCAAAGCGCTGGCTTCGTTCTAAAGATCCGCGCGGCCGAACGCAAGGGCGTCTCGCAAACGCCCTTTTTCGTTTCCAAAAAGCCTCATGGTAGAATCGTTTCGATGAACGATCTGTTCGATCACGCCATGCGGGAACGCATGAAAGCCGAAGCGCCGCTGGCCGCGCGCATGCGGCCGCGCACCCTAGACGAATATATCGGCCAGGAACACATCGTGGGCGAAGGCAAACTCCTGCGCCGCGCCATCGAAGCCGACAAACTCTTTTCGTCCATCATCTTGTGGGGACCGCCCGGCACAGGCAAGACCACCCTCGCGCAAGTGATCGCGAACAGGACCAAGAGTCATTTCGTTACCATCTCGGCCATTTTGGCGGGCAAGGCGGAACTGCGCGAAGTCGTCGAAGCCGCGCTCGAACGCCGGCGCCTACACAACGAGCGCACCATCCTTTTCGTGGATGAAGTTCATCGCTGGAATAAAGCCCAACAAGACGCGCTCCTGCCTCACGTCGAGAATGGAACCGTAACCCTCATCGGCGCGACGACCGAGAATCCCTACTTCGAAGTCATCAAAGCCCTGATCTCGCGTTCGCGCGTCTTTCAACTTCGCAATTTAAATCAAGAAGAGACGGGCATTCTAATCGACCGCGCCCTGGCGGATAAGGAACGCGGCTACGGGAATCAGCGCATCGTTCTGGACCCCGAGGCCCGCTCCCATTTAATCGAAGTGGCCGGCGGCGACGCGCGCAACGCGTTGAACGCGCTCGAACTGGCGGTTGAATCCACCGCGCTCGAGAAAGACGGAGTCGTTCACGTTACGTTGGATGTGGCGCAAGAGTCGATTCAACGCCGCGCAGTGCTATACGATAAAGACGGCGACGCGCATTACGATACCATCAGCGCTTTCATCAAATCCGTGCGCGGCAGTGACCCCGACGCGGCGCTCTACTGGCTGGCGAAAATGATCTACGCAGGCGAAGATCCCAAGTTCATCATCCGCCGCTTGATCGTCCTGGCGGGCGAAGATATCGGTTTAGCCGACCCGATGGGAATCGTGGTGGTCAATTCCGCCGCGCAAGCGTTCGATTACATCGGCTTGCCCAAGGGCGTTTATCCCATCGTCGAAGCGACGCTGTATCTTGCCACCGCGCCCAAGTCCAACAGCGCGGGCGCGTACTTCAAAGCCATGAAGAAGATCGAGGAGGAGGGACAGGTCTCTGTGCCGCGTCACCTCATGGACGGCAACCGGGACGCGGCGGCAATGGGTCACGGCAAAGATTATATTTATCCGCACGAGCATGAAGGGCATTTCGTTGCTCAGCAGTATTTACCGAAAAGATTATTGGGGACTTATTTCTATTCGCCCTCGCAGGAAGGTTACGAGGCGCAAGTCACCGCCCGGCTGGAGTTGTGGCGCGAAGCTCAACGCAAAGCATTGGGCATCGCCAAAGTGGAAAATATCCCGGCCATGAGCGAGGAACAAATTTTGGAAATGAAGCGGAAGATCAGATAATGACTTTACTATTATTAATTCGTCACGGTGAAAACGAGTACACAAAAAAAGGCAAGTTCGCGGGGCGACTTCCCGGCGTTCACCTCAATGAGCGGGGACGGAAACAGGCCGAGGCTTTGGGCGAAGCGTTTAAAGGCGTTCCGCTGATAGCCGTTTATTCCAGTCCGCTGGAACGCGCCCTGGAAACAGCCGCGCCGATTGCGAACGCCTGTCATCTAAAAATCATTCGGGATCCGGGATTGCTGGAATCGGATATCGGCAAATGGGAGGGACAATCTGTCCGCCGCCTCTCCCATACGAAATACTGGCGCGTGATCCAAAACTCACCGTCGCGCGCCGGCCATCCCGGCGGCGAGACCTTCATCCAAACGCAAACCCGCATCGTATCTGCCCTGGACGCGATCTGCGCCAAATACAAACCGCGCGAGATGGTCGCCTGTGTCTTTCACTCCGACCCGATCAAACTGGCCGTGGCGCATTACCTCGGCTTGCCGCTCGACCGTTTTCAGCGGCTGGGCTGTGATACGGCATCCGTCAGCGCGTTATTCATCAATGAATCGGGCGCGAGCCTGATCAAACTGAATCAACAGCCGCCGTTGGATTTTCTGCGCGCTAGCGGTTGAACGTCGGATCCATGCTGGTGTAAAGCGCGATCTTATTACCCGTGGGGTCTTCGAATACGCCCCACCAACCGATATTCGGGATCTCGCTCTTCTCGCGCACAATAGCCGCGCCCAGCGATTTGGCTTTCTTCAAATCCGCTTCGATGTCGTCGCTGTGAATGTGGATCAGAATCTCGCCGACCTTATTCTCCTCACCAAGCGGGCTGAACCCCCCGCCCGGCCCGTCGGATGGATCCCAGGTGGCATAATTCATTTCGGGATAGCGGTCGACCTTCCAGCCAAAAAGGCCGTCATAAAAACGAATGGACTCTTCCAAATTGCGCGTCGGAATCTCGATGTGAACTACATTTCGCTTGGTCATGGGATACTCCTTTTCTAAACTAAACCGAGATGACCAAGTTTAGCACATTTGTTCTGAGATTTCAAGAGTCAAAAACGAGCTACGTGAGATCGAACAAGTCTTTCTTGACGCGCGGGTGCGGCGGCAGAGGCGGATAGGCGCGCATGAAAGTTTCGGACCTGTCGAAGGCGCGGAGGAGCAAGCCGGTCATGCCGCGCCGCATCTGACCGCCCCCCTGGCTGGCGTGACAGCCACCGGCCTTATCCTTCTTTTCAGAGACCGCGCGATAATTGATGCGCGCGTGCACGGGGAAATTCACCTCGGCCAGCGAGGCGAGATCGATATCCCCATTGCGTCCCCATTTGTGCGGGTCTCTCCCGAATAATCTCATTAAACGCACGCCCAGCTTGAAGAGTCCGCGCGGAATGGTGTGGAAGTAGAGCGCGCCCGGTTGAAAGGGCGACCCGGCTTCGGGGTGGAAAGAAGCGTCCGCGGCTTTTTCAAAGGCCAGAACCGTCGCGTTATGAATATGAATATGGTCGGGGTGCCGATACCCGCCGATCGGATCGAACGTGACGACCACATCCGGCTTCAACTCGCGAATATATTTCTCCACGCGGCCGGCCACTTCATCCACCGAATGCGCCACCTGCGCCTGCGGATGTTGATTATCCGCGGAGCCGGGCATGCCCGAATCGCGGTACCCCAAAAAGAAGACTTCTTTCAATCCAAGGTTTTCGGCCGCACAGCGCAGTTCCGCTTCGCGCAGTTCGGCGACCGAATCGAAGCCGCGCATGTATTCGGGATCGACCGTGCCCACCTCCCCGCGCGTCGCGCAGACCAGATACACGTCCACGCCGCGCGAGGCATACAAGGCGAGAGTCCCGCCCATGCCGAAAGACTCGTCGTCGGGATGGGCTAAAACCGACAATAATGTTTGTTTGGGCATAAAATCCTTCATTCCTCTCCTGAACCATTATAATAATAACACTCAGTCGCTTTACAAGAAAACTCGAGACTAGATAACGGAGTTCACCATTTGCTCTGGCAAATCAACCTACCTGCATTTATTTCAATACTAGCGGTCGCAATCACCACCTTTGGGAGCTGGCTGACCTGGCGGAGGCGTTTCGCCGCGGGAGGCAAACTTCTATTCGAGTTGATGTTATCCATATTATTTTGGACTTTCTGCGCGGCCATGGTAATCATCTCTCCAGATACGCCAGACAAGATCAGCTGGATCAAGTTCGAATATTTGGGTGTTGTTACAGCCGTGCC
>WBZO01007019.1_pt1 | contig 10601 bp, 8 predicted proteins | sample 5204261 | NCBI WGS metagenome assembly WBZO01 (sample SAMN12412400, study PRJNA552823) | activated sludge metagenome | isolation source: activated sludge from anammox sidestream of wastewater treatment plant... | place: USA: North Carolina | collected 2017-09
TCGCAGGTTCGCTGCATGAGGCCCGAGGTCCAGGCGGGGGATCCGGATGCCGTGATGGAGCGTCGAATCGGGTGGCCGATATCCCTGGGCGTGCTCGATTCCGCCCTTGCCCTGGCGGCCGCTGTCCGGAGATGAGGCGGTTATTCTGGGTCTTGACTCGATCCAAATGGGATAGGATCGCTTAGGATAAATTCTTATATGTAATTACTTTCGTTGAAACAGTGAGTTAAAATAGTTTTCGCACTATGGAATGGCAGTTGCTATAATTCGCGAGTCAAGGAAATGACGCTATGCGCTCGGGGAGGGTAATAATCCTGTAACTTCACCCGGATAATCTGGTGTTGTAAATACCGCAAAAAAGTGTGGTTGAAAAAATACCCATATACGAAGAATGCATGATTATCCCAGCCAGATGTGTTGTAATCTTCCCTATTTCCCGCCGTCCACTTTGCCCTCATCGCGCATCAGGAGCGTACCATGAGTAGGGCCGAGATGTTTCCCGTTCTGAAGAAGGCCTCGGAAGGAAACTTCCGCTCCTTCCGGGGGATCATACGCGGACATCATTATGACATCGCCACGCTGTTGCGCTTCATCGACGCGGTACTGGTGGGCATATCCCTGTGGGCCATCGTCGAGTTCTATGGAGAGGTCAGGGATTATCGCTATGTATTGACCGCCATCCTCGCCATGGGGCTGTTTTTCGTCATCGGCCAGTTCATGGACATCTACCGCGTACGGCGCGGCGCCTCCATCTTCCATGAAATGGTCCAGCTCTGTCTGGTGTGGATGGGTGTGCTGCTCGTCCTGTTGCTGATCGGTTATGCCACGAAGAGCGCCGAGGAGTATTCGCGGAAAGTAATCCTTACCTGGATCATAGCGGCGCCCCTGGTGCTGATCACCTGGCGCAGTTTCATTCATTACGCCCTCGGCGTATTGCGTCGCAACGGTTTCAATACCTGCAAGGTCGCCATCGTCGGCGCGCGTGACCTGGGCGCGGAATTCGCGCGGACCATCCTCGATTCGAAATGGATGGGCTTGATGCCGGTCGGGTTCTATGACGACAGAAAGCCCGCGGGGAATCGCCCCCTGGTCAACGAGCCCGTCAAGGTGGTCGGCGATCTCGGCACGCTGATCAAGCACGCCCGCGAAGGTAAGATAGACGCCATCTATATCACCCTGCCCATGCGGGCCGAGGAGCGGATCAAGAAGCTGCTCGCCCAGTTATCGGACACCACGGTCTCGGTGCATCTGGTCCCGGATTTCTTCGTCTATAACCTGATGAACGCCGGGCTCAGCAATATCGGACAGTTCCCCGTCGTCAGCATACACGAGACGCCCTTCAACGGCGTGGACGGCTGGATCAAGCGCCTGGAAGACATCGTCCTGGCCAGCCTCATACTCCTGGTGATCAGCCTCCCGATGCTGGTCATCGCGCTGGGCGTCAAGTTGTCGTCCCCCGGCCCCGTGCTCTACAAGCAGAACCGGTACGGACTGCGCGGGAACAGGATCGAGGTATGGAAGTTCCGCACCATGACCGTGTGCGAAGGCGAGGGTGAGGTCAAGCAGGCGCAGCAATCCGACAGCCGTATTACCGCCTTCGGCGCCTATCTGCGGCGGAACTCCCTCGACGAACTGCCGCAGTTCATCAACGTCCTGCAGGGCAGCATGTCCATCGTGGGCCCGCGGCCCCATGCGGTGATTCACAATGAGGAGTACCGCAAGCTGATCAATGGGTATATGCTGCGGCACAAGGTGAAGCCGGGTATTACCGGGCTGGCCCAGATCAACGGCTGGCGCGGAGAGACGGACACCCTGGACAAGATGGAAAAACGCATCGAATACGATCTCGACTACATCAAGAACTGGTCGCTGTGGCTGGATTTCAAGATCATATTCCTGACGGTATTCAAGGGATTTTCGGGCAAGCATGTCTATTGACCACCGGTCGAATGGATTATTTTTGCCACGATAGGTAAATTGTTCTCCTCCTGTCCGGGTTCGAAGGAGGTGTGCAGTCGCCAGGGACCGGGCCTGATTCCGCTTTTTCAGTCCTGATCAGGGGTGGAGACGAACCCTTGAACCAACGGGTTTTATCGCGGGATGCCCATTGCCGCGCACTGGCCTGGAGGTGTCCTTCCAGGACCGGAAGCCCCGTGTTTCCCCATGATGCCTTTTCATGACGATCCGGCTTGCTGGCTTGTTTGTTGCTTTATATATCATTTGGATGGCCTGTTTGAGGGTGCGGAATATGAGTGATGGATGGACGAGAGGTGCCCGGCGGTGGCGGGTCGGCGCGTGCCTGGGGGTTTTCCTGTGCGCGACACTGGGCATGGTGGGCTCGGGTTTTTCCCAGGAGCGGGTGGGGGTTGCCGGTGAGGCTGGCGGTGATTATCTGATCGGGCCCGATGATGTGCTGGATATCAGCATCTGGAAGGAAGATACCCTGCAACGCAAGGTCGTCGTGAGGCCGGATGGGAAGATTTCATTTCCCCTGATCGGCGAGATCCCGGCCGCGGCCCGTCCCGCGGAGGAGATCCAGAAGGAAATAACGCAGCGGCTGAAGAAATATATTCCGGAACCCGTGGTGACCGTCGTAGTCGAAAAGGTGGCCTCTTATAAGATCTACGTGATAGGCGAGGTCAAGAATTCCGGCCAGTATCAGGTGGGGCATTACCTGGACGTCGTGCAGGCCCTTGCGCTGGCGGGTGGGTTGACCGCGTATGCTGCTGAAAACAAGATAAGGATATTGCGGCGTGAAAATGGAGTCGAAACGGCGATCCCGTTCGAATACGCCAAGGTGAAATCGGGTGCCGATCTCAGGCAGAACATCATCCTTCGACGTGGCGATGTGGTTGTCGTCCCTTGATGATGCGCCGACGCCGACGGGCGACTTGCCGCGTGTCTTCTCGTACCGCGAATAGATATACGAGGGTGCGTTCGTGCCTGTAGGTCTTGCAAGTAGAATCCATCGCCGGTTACCACGGCGGCGCGTCGTGGTCGTTCTGGCCGCGTCTTTGTCGCTCATGGCCGCTCCGGTGAGCGCGGATCAATGGGCGGTCACGCCGTCGCTGCAGATAAAGGTCCTGCACGACGACAATATCAATCTGAGCGTCGATAATCCGGTTTCCGTGTGGGGAGGTTCCGTTTCTCCCCTGCTGGACCTGAGCAAGCGCAGCGCGGTGAGCGCGTACGGTCTCGGCGGCAGGTTGATCTTCAATCGTTATTCGGAGGATGCCGTACAGGACACCAATGTCCAGCTATTGACGTTTTTCGGGCGTACGGCGACCCGGCTCAGCAGATTCGGGGTCTCCGGGTCATATAAACGGGATACCACCTATGCGACGATCGAGGCCCCTGCCGCGGATGAGGACGACGGGCTGTTGCCGGGGGATGTCGATGCCGGCCTGCTGCGCACCCAGGTCAGGCGCAACCGTCTTTTATTGACCCCGAACTGGAGATACACCTTATCCGAGCGCGCATCGATCAGTCTGCGGTATACGCTCAATGATATGACATATACCGGCAGCGGCAGCGATGCGTTGACGGATTACCGCCGGCAAAGCGCCGAGCTTACCTTGCTGCGCAGATTGTCCGAACGGTCGGGCCTGACGGCGACCGTCGGAGCGGCGAGATATGCCTCTTCGGAGGTGGGCGCCGACACCGACGACTACAGCTTCAGCGCGGGGTTCACCCACGAATTCTCCCCGATGCTGGAGATGCAGGTGGGGGCGGGGGTTCGGTCCGCTGTCTCGACCTTCGGTGATGCGGAGGTGGAGTCCTCCGGGGCGCTGGTTAATGTCCGCCTGAGTGGAGACGTCTCGGAGTTGACCACCTATCGCATAACGGCCGATGAGAGCCTTCAGCCGAGCGGCGTCGGCGCTCTCATTTTGAGCAAGAGTCTGAGCTGGGAGTTGTCTCATAAACTTTCACAGAAGCTGTCGGTTTCGCTGTGGGGAACCGCATTCAGAAATCAGTCCGTTGACTTCTTCAGGGCGGCGGCCGATCGGACTCATTATGACATCGAGCCGGGCTTCCGCTGGAAGCTGGATCGAGAGTGGAGCCTGGATGGTTCTTATCGCTATCGCTGGCAGAAATATGAAGGCGACGAGGCGGCGGCGAACAGCAGCGCGGTGTATCTGGCGATTGATTATGCGTGGCCGAGACTGGCTGTTTCGCGCTGATGCGAGGGGATGTTGTAAAATGGGCGGCGCCGGCATGGATTCCGGCCCAGGCGCGCCCAGGTTCGTATTCGGAGTGATGCGGTAATGGAACGTTCAAGTCTCGACATCGGCGACTATGTGGCGGTGCTGCGCAGGCGCAAGGCGCAATTGCTTGTCCCCATGCTGGTGGTATTCATGATCGCGGCCGCGATCGCTTTCGGACTGCCCCCTGTCTACCGTTCCACGGCGACCATCCTGATTGAACAACAGGATATCCCTCAGGATCTTGTGCGTTCCACGGTCACGAGTTACGCAACCGAGCGGATCCAGACGATCAGCCAGCGGGTGATGACGCGTGAAAACCTATGGAGCATCGTTGAGAAGTATGACCTGTTTCCCGAGGAAAGGCGTTCCGGGAACGTGGATATCATCCTGTCGCATATGCGGAAGAATATCGAAGTCGAGATGGTGAGCGCCGATATCATCGATCCCAGGAGCGGGCGCCAGAGCAAGGCCACCATTGCGTTCGATCTTTCCTTTCATTACGGTGAAGCCGAGGCCGCCAAGGAAGTGGTGGACGAGCTGGTATCGCTTTATCTGGAGGAAAATATCCGGATCAGGGAGCAGATGGCCTCGGAGACGTCCAGCTTCCTGTCGGAAGAGGCGAACAGGCTGAGCGCCCATATCGCCGAGCTGGAGGCCGCGTTGGCCAGCTTCAAGGAGAAGAACGTCGGTCAGATGCCGGAGCTCATGACGCTGAACATGAGTCTGATCGAGCGTACCGAGCGCGAGCTGGAGGATACCAGGAGAGAGACCTCCTCCCTGGAGGAACGCAAGGTCTTTCTCGAGTCCCAGTTGGCGCAACTAGAGCCCAACACGGGCGACAGCCCGGAGGGGCGGCTCAGATCCTTGCAGATGCAATTGTTACGCGCCTCGTCGGTCTACTCTCCGGATCATCCCGACATAATCAATCTGCGGCGCGAGATCGAGGTCCTCAAGGCCCAGATCGGGGGTGGCAGCGACAAGAGGGATATCGAGTCCCAGATCCTGCAGCTTCAATCTGAACTGGCGGCCGCCCGTGAGAAATATTCGGACGATCACCCCGACATCATCCGACTGAGAAAGTCGCTGGCGAATCTGAATGGAGAATTGAGGGGGCTGGCGCAGGGCGAGGGCGTCTCGACGGACGGATTCCAGCCCGATAATCCCGCCTATGTCGCGACCAAGACTCAGCTGGAGGCGGTAAGGATCGGCCTCAAGACAGCGCAGGAAAAGATCGATCGTCTGAAGACGAAGCTGGCCGGTTACGAAGAGCGCATCGTCCAGATGCCCCGTGTGGAGCAGGAGAGTGTGGCCATGCGGAGGGAATACGACAATGCCGTGCAGAAATACCATGAGATAAAGCAGAAGCTGCTGGAAGCGCAGGTTTCCGAGCAGCTCGAGAAAGACCAAAAGGCGGAACGGTTCTCGCTGATCGACCCGCCCATCGTCCCGGGCGAGCCCTACCAGCCCAATCGTATCGGGATTCTCCTGCTCGGCGCCGTGCTGGCCATGGTGATGGGGTTGGGAGTCGCTTCCGTCGCCGAATACATGGATCAGACGGTGCGCGGTTCCCGCGGCGTCTCAGTCTTGCTCGGTTCTCCTCCGATAGCGACGATACCGTACTTCGAGACGGGTGGGACGGCGGTTCATCCACAGCGCCGTTTGCTGGTGATCGGGACGCTCGTCCTTGCGCTATTGATCGTGGCGGTCTGGGTGGTCAAGGCCTTGTTCCTGTCGGGGGATGGGCTATGAAGAGGATGGCCGTGCCTGGAAATAGATTTTTGAAATCATCGGATTATGTTCGTTTCGCTGTGACGCGCGGGTGCGAGTGATGTCTATGGACCGAATTACCAAGGCGGTGGAGCGAACCCGGCAGGGACAGGAGTCCGCCCTGCACCCGGAAGAGTCCCGCATGGGCCATCCGGACGCCGGCATGGAGATATCCCGGGTCGAGGTCTCGCAGGAACTGTTGCGCCAGAACCGTATCTTCCTCGGAGAGGAGGCCAGCGACTATGGACAGGCGTATAAAGTGCTCAGGACCCGCGTCTGGCATCAGATGCGCACGAATGGCTGGCATAACCTGGCCGTGACCAGTGCCAATCCCGGCGCCGGCAAGACGCTGACGGCGACCAACCTGGCGATCAGCCTGGCGCGGATGGAGATCGGGCGCAAGGTCGTTCTCGTCGACCTCGATATGCGCAGGCCCAGCGTCCACCGCTATCTGGGGTTTCGCCCCGAATACGGGATCAGCGATTTCCTGCTTTCCGGCATGCCGCTGCACAGGATACTCGTCGATATCGGAATCGATCGATTCGCCGTCCTGCCGGGCTGCGCCTCGTTCGCGAACTCCTCCGAGATCCTCTCTTCCGGCCGGATGGTGCAGCTGCTGAACGAGTTGAAGCGGTATTTCCCCTCGCGTGTCGTGATTTTCGATTTGCCGCCGATCCTCGCGGCCGATGACGTGCTGGTCGTGGCCCCTCATATAAACGCCTTCCTGCTCGTGATCGAGGAGGGGAAAAGCCTGGCCAAGGATGTCAGCAAGGCTGCGGATCTGCTCAAGGATTCGAACATCATCGGTTCGGTGCTCAACAAGACGCCCGAAGCAACTCAGCAGTATTACGGCTATTAGAGAGCCGACCGGCGGGAATCATGTACGAATCGTTCTACAAGCTCAGGGAGAAGCCGTTTTCACTGCTGCCCGATCCCGGATTCCTGTACATGAGCAGGAATCACCGCATGGCCCTGGCCATGCTGGAGTATGGGTTCATGAATCAGGCCGGGTTCACGGTGATCACCGGGGAGATCGGTTCCGGCAAGACGACGTTGATCCGCCGCCTCCTGGGTCAGATCGAGAATGACGAGAATTACAAGGTCGGGTTGGTCTCCAACACCCACCGTTCGTTCGGTGAGCTGTTGCAGTGGATCCTGCTCGCCTTCAGGCTCGAGTACCGCGGCAAGGAAAAGGTCGAGCTCTATCAGACCTTGTCCGAGTTTCTGCTGCGCGAATACGACCTCGGGCATCGCACCATACTGATCATCGACGAGGCGCAGAATCTCGATATCGAATCTCTCGAGCAGTTGCGTATGCTGTCGAACATCAATGCCGGCAAGGACCAGATCCTGCAACTGATGCTGATCGGGCAACCGGGCCTGCGCGACATGCTCAGACAGCCGGAACTGGAGCAATTCGCGCAGCGCATCGCGGTGGATTTCCACTTGCGGCCGCTCGACCTGCAATCGACCAACGATTATATCCGCCACCGACTCACGGTGGCCGGCGGGGATCCGGACCTGTTCGAGGCCGCCGCCTGCGTCTCGGTTTACTACTATACGAGAGGTATCCCCCGGCTGATCAATGTCCTGTGCGATACCGCCCTGATCTGCGGCTACGCGGATCAAAAATCCCGGATCGATGCCGATCTTATCCATGACGTGGTACGCGATCGGAGCATGGGTGGGATCCTCCCGGTATGGGAGGGGGGGCAGGAGGAGCGCAGCGTGGTGCTGGACATGCCCGCGGCGAAGAACAAGAACCAGAGTGGCGGGGCGGATTAACCGTCGTCCGGTGATGGGCCTCCCACGATACAGCGCTTGATCCCGACATCCTCCGTACCGCCCCGTTTCGCAGGACAACTGAATCATCAGGAGCATATCAATGAAGGTCGTGATCTTGGCCGGAGGGCTGGGGACCCGTATCAGCGAGGAGACCCAGCTCAAGCCGAAGCCCATGGTGGAGATCGGCGGCAAGCCGATCCTGTGGCATATCATGAAGATCTATTCGACCCATGGTATCCGTGATTTCATCATCTGCTGCGGGTACAAGGGTTATGTGATCAAGGAGTATTTCGCCAATTACGTGCTGCATTCGTCCGATGTGACCTTCGATCTGAAGAACAACCGTATGGAAATGCATGAGAATGGAACGGATCCCTGGCGCGTCACCCTCGTGAACACGGGCGACAGTTCGGGCACGGGGGGGCGTTTGCGGCGGGTACGGTCCTATATCGGTGATGAGGACTTCTGTTTCACCTATGGCGACGGTGTCAGCGACGTGGATGTCACCCGGCTGATCGATTTCCACAAAAGCCGGGGCCGGCTGGCGACGCTGACGGCGGTGCAGCCGCCCCATCGCTTCGGTGCGCTGGATTTCGATCAGGACGCCACCATCAGGAGTTTCGAGGAAAAGCCTCACGAGGGCGGATGGATCAACGGCGGATTCTTCGTACTCTCGCCCAAGGCGATCGATTACGTCGAAAAGGATGAGGTGATGTGGGAACGTGAACCCATGCAGCGCCTCACCCGGGAGGGCAATCTGTCGGCCTACCGCCATGACGGTTTCTGGTACTCGATGGATACCCAACGCGACAAGAACCGCCTGGAAGAGATGTGGAATACGGGCAAGGCCCCATGGAAGATCTGGTAACTCCGTGATCAATACGGATTTTCTTGTAATCGGCGGGGGGGTGATCGGAGTCAATATCGCCCGCATCACGAAACGCCGGCACCCCGATGCCCGGGTCGTCCTGCTCGAAAAGGAGCCGGGTTGCGGCCGGCATGCCAGCGGGCGGAACAGCGGGGTCCTGCACGCCGGGTTCTACTATACCCCGGACAGCCTGAAGGCGCGCTTTACCCGCATGGGCAACATTGCCATGACCGAGTATTGCCGGGACAGGGGCATCCGGATCAATACCTGCGGCAAGCTGGTGGTGGCGCGGGATGAAGCGGATCTGCCCCAGATGGACGAACTCCTGAAGAGAGGGCGGGCCAACGGGGTGCCTCTGGACGAGTTGTCCGAGGCCGACGCCAAAGCGGTCGAGCCTCGGGTGAAGACCTGTGGCAGGGCGCTGTATTCCCCGACCACGGCCTCCGTGGACCCGTCGGAAGTCATGCAGCGGATGTCCGAGGACGCCGTGCGCGAAGGGGTAGAGATCCACACGGGCGTCAGCTACCTGACGGCGGGCCGTGACGCCGTGATGACGTCGTCCGGGAGATACGGCGCGGGTTATGTCATCAATGCCGCCGGGCTCTACGCGGACAAGATCGCGAAGGATTTCGGGTTTTCCGAGTATTACAGCATTCTGCCCTTCAAGGGGCTGTATCTGTATTCCGACGAACCCCAGGGGGCGATCCGCACCAATATCTACCCCGTGCCGGACCTGCGAAACCCTTTTTTGGGCGTCCACTATACGTTGACGGTGAACAACGACGTGAAAATCGGCCCGACCGCCATCCCGGTGCTCTGGCGTGAACAGTATCGAGGGCTGGAGAATTTCAGCCCGATGGAGTTCTTCGAGATCGTCTACCGGCAGCTGGGCCTCTTCGCGAGCTCGAATTTCGATTTCAAGAAGCTCGCCATGGAAGAAATCAGGAAGCATTCCCGCGCCAGGATGGCGGAGCTCGCCTCCGTGCTTGTAGAAGGAGTGGACCCCAGCCGATACAGGCGGTGGGCCAAGCCCGGAATCCGGGCGCAGTTGCTGGACCACAGGACGAAAAAACTGGAGATGGATTTCGTGATCGAGGGTGACGCCAGGTCGCTTCACATCCTCAACGCCGTGTCGCCGGCGTTTACCTGTTCCCTCCCGTTTTCGGAACATGTGTGCGATCAGATCGACAGACTATTGCATTGAGCGGATTGAAAAAATCATGAATATATTGATTACTGGAAACATGGGATACGTGGGACCCGCCGTTGTGAAACAGCTCAGGTCGAGCCATCCGGGGGCGAGGCTGATAGGCGTGGACATGGGCTATTTTGCCCATTGCCTGACGGCGGCGGACACGCTGCCGGAGTGCGGCATGGATGTCCAGTATTTCATGGACGTGCGGGACATCGGGGCGGAGATGCTCGCCGGGGTCGATGCCATTATCCATCTGGCCGCGATATCGAACGACCCCATGGGGAACGCCTTCGAGGAGGTGACCCTGGAGATCAATCACCGGGCCACGGTCGCGCTGGCGGAAAAGGCCAGGAAGGCCGGTGTCCGCCGCTTCGTTTTCGCCTCGAGCTGCAGCGTATACGGATTCGCCGAGGGGGGCGCCCGGGCCGAGGGGGCGGAACTGAATCCGCTGACCGCCTATGCGAAATCCAAGGTCTATTCCGAGCGCGACCTGAAGGAACTGGCCGGCGAGGACTTCATCGTCACCAGCCTGCGTTTCGCCACCGCCTGCGGGATGAGCGATCGGCTGAGGCTGGATCTCGTCCTGAACGACTTCGTGGCCAACGCGGTCGCCACCAAGAAGATCGTCATCCTCAGCGACGGGACCCCGTGGCGTCCCCTGATCACAGTGCAGGACATGGCGCTTGCGCTCGACTGGGCCGCGACGCGCCCGGTCGACAACGGAGGCGGGTTCATCGCGTTGAATGTCGGCAGCAACACCTGGAACTATCAGGTCAGGGCG
>WBZO01007020.1_pt1 | contig 10601 bp, 7 predicted proteins | sample 5204261 | NCBI WGS metagenome assembly WBZO01 (sample SAMN12412400, study PRJNA552823) | activated sludge metagenome | isolation source: activated sludge from anammox sidestream of wastewater treatment plant... | place: USA: North Carolina | collected 2017-09
GGAGCGCCGCTCGAGCATGTACTCAACGAGGATGATGGCGTTGCGAACCACGACACCGCCAAGGCTGATCAGGCCGAGAAACGCGGTGAAGCTGAACGGATTGCCGGTCAGGAGGAGGCCGGCGACGGCGCCGGGAAAGGCGAGCGGGATGGACATCATCACGACGAGGACGAGGGCGACGGAGCGGAACTGGAAGAGCAGGATCAGAAAGATCAGTAGGATGCTGACGGCGAGCACCACGGACATTTCGCCGAAGGTCTCGTCCTGGTTCTCTTTCTCGCCGCCGTAGTCGAGGCGGTAGCCCTCGGGGAGGCTGATGGCGTCGAGCGACGGGCGGGCGCGAGCTAGAATGGCGGAGGCCAGCTCGCCCTGACGGGGGTGAGCGAGTACCGTCAGGGTGCGGATCCCGTTGCGGTGGACGATGCGGTTCGGGCGCCAGGCCGGTTCGAGGCGGGCGACGTTGCTGAGCGGAACATTGGCTCCGGTGAGCGTGGAGATCATGGAGGCGGCGGAGACGTCGTCGAAGTCGCGGCGGTTGAATTCGTCGAGGCGGAGGACGACAGGGACGTCGCGGTCGCCTTCCCAGAATGTGGAGACCGGGATGCCGCTGAAGCCGCCGGCAAGCTGGAGCGAAATGGCGGCCGTGGATAGGCCGAGGCGGTTGGCTACTTCATGGGCGACGTTGACGTCGACGGAGTAGGCGTCCTCGTGAAAGTCGGTGAACAGGTACTCGACGCCGCCGGCCTGGCGAAGGATTTCGCCGGCGGAGGCGCCGAGCGCGCGCAACTGCGCGACGTCGGCTCCGGCGATGCGAACCTCGATGGGCGCGTTCATCGGCTTACCCTGCTCGAGCTCGCGGACGATGACGCGGGCGGCGGGGGCCAGCGGAGGGAGTTCGCGGCGCAGGCGGTAGACGAGATCGACGGTTCCCTTCTCCTCGCGCGTATTCACGAGAAGCTGCGCGAAGTTCGCGGCCGGAAACTCGGGGTCGACGTTGTAGTAGAAGCGGGGAGCGGATTCGCCGACGAAGGTGGAGACTGCGGCGACGAGTTTCTCACGGCGGAGGGTGTCCTCGATGCGGCGGGCCGCGGCGCCAGTGGCTTCGAGGCGGCTGCCTTCGGGAAGCCAGAGATTGATGACGAACTGGGGTCTTTCGGCCGCGGGGAAGAAGCGTTCGGGAACGGCGGTCTTGAGGGCGACGGCGGCGAGGAGGATCGCACCGCACGCGATGGCAAGGGTGAGCGTCCGGTGGCGCATGGCCGCATGGATGGCGAAGTCGTAGGAGCGCTGGAGGCGGTCGAGGACGGAGCCGCCACGCGCGGGAGCTTCACCGGCGGTCTGCGAGTGCAGCCCCTGACGAATGAAGTAGCGGCAGAGCCAGGGAGTCAGCAGCATGGCGACGACGAAGGAACAGCCGAGCGACACGGCGACGGCGATGGGCAGCGCCCGAATGAACTCACCGACGGCGCCGGTGATCATCAGCATCGGCAGGAAGGCGGCGATGATGGTGAGCGTGGCGGTGAGAACCGGGACGGTGAGTTCGGTGGCGGCGCGCCAGGCGGCTTCACCGCGCTCGACGCCGTGGTCGAGGAGTTCGACGTAGTTGTCGGCGATGACGATGGCGTCGTCGACCACCATGCCGAGGACGACGATGAGGGCGGAGATGGAAACCTGGTGGAGCTCGACGCCGAGCGCGTCGAGCAGGGCGAAGGTTGCGGAGACTGTGACGGGGATGGCGAGCGAGGCGATGACGGCCACGCGCATCGGGAGCAGCAGCATGGTGACAAGGATCACGCTGAGGATGGCGATGCCGAATTCGCGGATGAAGTGGCTGATGCGGCCGGCGACCATGGCGGGCTGGTCGGCGATGAGATCCACCTGGAGGTCGGGCGGAAGCGTGCTGCGGATGCCGGCGAGTCTGGCGCGGAGTTCGGAGCCGAATTCGACGATGTTGTAGCCTTCGAGCATTTCGACCGAAATCAGGACGGCGCGGTCGCCCTGGAAGCGGGCGAGCGTGCGGGGCTCGCCGTCGATGCGCCGGACTTCGGCGAGGTCGCCGAGGTGAATGGGTTGTCCGGTCTTGCGGGACATGCCGACGATGAGCCGGCGGATCTCCTCCTCAGTCTGGAAGAGCCCGGAGGTTTTGAGAGGGACATCGGCGGCCGCGGTCTTCAACGAGCCGCCGTATTCGACGGTATTGCGTCCGCGGAGGGCGGCAATGACCTGGAGCGGCGAGAGGTCGAACTGGGAGACGCGGCCCATCGAGCTGCTGATGCGGATCTCTTCGCGCTGCTCGCCGAGGCGGGCGAGCTTGGCGACGGCGCGAAGCGAGCGAAACTCGTTTTCGATGCTTTCGGCATACTCTTTGAGCTGCTGGTAGGAGTAGTTGCCGCCATGGACGGCGAGGAGCCAGGCGACGGTATCGCCGAAGCCGTCGTTGACGACGGGGCCCTGGACATTGTCGGGCAGCGACGCGGCCTTGAGTTCGAGCAGCGCATGGCGCAGCTTGGACCAGAAGAGATCCGGCTCGGCGACGGCGTCCTCCAGTTCGACATAGGTGACGCTGACATTGGCGCGGCTGACGGAGCGGGTGTTGGCTTTGCGGACCTCGGCGAAGCGGAAGAGGCGCTCTTCGATCTTCTCGGTCACCTGTTTCTCGACCTGCTCGGCGGTGGCTCCGAGGTATTGCGCGATGACGAGGCCGGTGCGGATAGTGATTTTGGGGTCTTCCCGGCGCGGCATGGAGAGGAGCGCATGGACGCCGGCGGCGAACACGGCGGCCGAAAGCAGGAGCGTGACCTGGGGGTAGCGGAGCGAACCGCGAACGGCGTTCATTGCGCGGCTCCCTGTCCCACGGAGACGACGCGCACGAGGCCACCTTCACGGACGCGATGCTGTCCGGAGACGACGACGCGCTCCGCACCGGTGAGCCCGCTGGCGATCTCGACTTCGCTGCCGAGCGGCGCTCCGACTTCGACGCGGCGGGCGTAGACGCGGCGTTTTTCCGCGGCGTAGACGTAGACGAGCGTGGCTCCCTGCGCGTCACGCAGGATGGTCTCGCCGGGCAGCGTGAGGGCTTTGACGCGTTGGGCGCTTTCGATCTCCGATTCCGCCGTCATCCCGGCCCGCAGGATCAGACCGGGATTGGGGACGAGCAGGCGGACCGGGAACGTGCGGGTCTCCGGTTCGGCCGCATAGCCCAGCAGTTCGACGGAACCGGGCAGGGGTTTGTCGATGGAGGGAACGCGGATCTCGGCGCGCTGGCCGATACGGACACGGGCGATGTCGTTTTCAGCGACGCCGACCTTGACCCTCACATAGCGGAGGTCGGCGAGGACGACGACGGGCGATCCGGGGGAGATCATTTCGCCCGGTTCGGCGAGCCGCCGAATGACGACTCCGGCGATGGGGGCGCGGAGCGTGGCGTCGGCGACGCGCTTGGCATTGAGGGCGACGTTTTCCACGGCCAGGCGAGCCTTGGCCTCGGCGGCGGCGATATCTTCGCGGCGGGCTCCTTCGCGCGCTTCATCGTAGCGCTGGCGGGCAACTTCTAGCTGGGTCTCGACCTTCTTGAAGTCGGCGGGGGCGAGGCTTTTGCGGTCGTAGAGGAGTCTGTAGCGCCGGTAGTCGTCTTCGGCGAGGTCGAGGGCGGCTTTGGCCTGGGCAAGTTCCTGGGCGCGGACTCCGGCGCGAGCTTTCTCCGCCTGGGCCTGAGCGGCGTCGCTTTCGGCGCGGGCGATAGCCGCGCCGGTCCGGTAGTCGGTCGAGTCGAGTTCGGCGAGGACCTGAGCGGCGCGAACGACAGCGCCCTCCTCCACGAGGATCCGGCGAATGCGCCCAGCGAGTTGGAAGCCTACGCGCGAGGTCTCGCGCGGCTCGACGGAGCCGGAGGCGCGGACCCGGATGGGGCGGTCCACCAGGCGGGCGTGGCGGATTTCGACGGCTACGGCTTCCTCGGCCACGGGGGTGTGGGGTGGAGTGCAACTGGTTAGGAATAAAGCGGAAATGAAAGCAGCGGGTGATGGGGTAATGCGCGTTCGAAGGATCAAAGGGGCGACCTCCCGGGTACCTAACAATCTTAGAGCTTGGAATTGCGACCCGAGACGTATGGTTTGTCGATTCGACTCCGGCCCGCGCTGAGTTCGATTTGTACCGGAACCCAGGTTCTAGTACAAACCAGGACTAATCTATTGATTCTATTGGCAGTTAGTCATGATAGCTTTGTGTTCAATGAAGATTAATGTATTGTTCTTCACGTTTTTGCTCGCCTGGAGCGCGCAGGCGGGCAAGCTCGTCGTCAACAACGACGAGTGGCCCCTCAGCAACACGGGCTATGCGGCGGCCGGCGCAGGGCCCGCATCGACCTACGCACTGAATGTGGCGAACTACTTTACCGGCGGTGGACCGGGGAACTTCCTGGTCTATTCGAGCAACTTCGGATTGACGCAGTCGAGTCTGGCCGCTACGATGACGGGCGCCGGTCACACCTGGACCATCAATAGTTCGCTGACCTTCACGGCTGCGAACCTGGCCGGCTACGACGGTGTGTTCCTCGCGTTGGGTGCTGGCGGCTTCAACACGGCAGAAGCCATTGCCTATATGAATGGCGGCGGGAACATCTACATCGCTGCGGGAACCGGCATTGGCGGAGCAGCAGCGGAGGCCGCTTTCTGGAACCCGCTCCTGAACACCTTTGGCCTTGCGTTGGCCTCACCATACAACGGGATTGGCGGAAACGTGCCCATCAGCAGCGCTCACCCGGTTTTGGCCGGGGTGACTCAGTTGTATCAGGATAACGGCAGTTCGGTGTCACTTTTTGGCGCCGTTCCCGGGGCTTCGATCATTCTCAGTTCGGCAACGTCGGGCCAGGGTCTGATAGGGGTCTATGACAATGAGATCCCCGAACCAGGAACCTATGCGCTCATGATTTCCGGTATCGCACTGCTTGCGCTGCGGCGCCGGCTAGGGTAGTCCAGCAACGACACGATCAATGTCGGAAGGGCTCAAATAGAAGTGTGGGGAGAGGCGAACGTAACCCTGGCGCGGGGCCGCCGTGATGCCGTTCTCCCGGAGTTGCTTCCAGACCATTCGTGAGTCGAGACCTTCTTTGCGGATGCTGACGATACCTGCGCCAGTGGCTGGCGTGCGAGGGCAGAGAGTCTCATAGCCTTTGGCAACGGCCCCATCGGCGAGGCGGTCCGTGAGGAACTGGATCTGGCGTCCCACGTTTTCAACACCCACTTCCAGCAGGAGTTCCATAGCCGCCCGCAAGCCGAAGCAGCCGATGGTGTTAAGAGTCCCGCATTCATAGCGGCCAGCGTCTTTGCGGAGGCTCATGTCGCGCGAGGCGTAGTCGGCGAAGCCGGCGACAGTAGTCCAGCCGAACTCCACGGGTTCGATGCGGTCCTGCCAATCCTGCTGAACGTAGAGCACGCCGTTGCCTTCGGGGCCCAGCAGCCACTTATGGCCGTCGGCGGCCAGGGCCTGTATGTTCATGCGGCGGACGTCGAGAGGAAAGGCTCCGAGGCCCTGGATGGCATCGACGAAAAAGAAGACCCCCCGGTCGCGGCAGATGCGGCCGATGGCTTCGAGATCGGCGCGATAGCCGCCGAGATACTGGACGAAGCTCAGGGCGAGCAGCCGGGCGCCGGTGGCGGCGGCGGCGATGCGATCGGGCGGATCGAAGCATGAGAGCCACTCGATGCGGACGCCTTTCCACTCCTCCAACTTCTTCCAGATGTAGTAATTAGCTGGAAACTCCTCATGAAAGGCTACAATGCGGTCACCGGGCTTCCAATCGAGGCCGAGAGCGACGGTGGCGATGCCTTCGCTGGTGTTCTTGACGATGGCGATTTCAGCGGGGCTGGCGTTGATCATCCGGGCCGTGACGGAGCGCAGGCCGGCGTAGCTTTCCTCCCACTTCGAATAGTGGAGGGAACCGAACTGGCAGGCGTCCTCGGCGAGCCACGTCATGGCATCGGCCGCGCGGCGGCAGAGGGGCGCGACGGCAGCGTGATTCAAATAGACCAGGCGGTCCGTGACAGGGAACTCGTGGCGCCAGCGGGCGGCCAGTTCCTGCGACGCATCTTGGCTGAAACCCATCTCTCTGAGTGTACGTTCAAACAGATGAAGGGCGTAGAGAGCCCACGGGCGGGACTATACTCAGATTGAGGACGACAACGATGAGGCTCGGCATACGGAGCTTGGTATTGGGACTGGCTTTAGCGTTCGCCGGCGCGTCCGCAGCCGGAGCCGATGAGAACGCCAAGGCCGAGCAGCAGAAGAAGAGCCAGAAGAAGGTCAGCGACAAAGAGAACCCGGACAAGATCGGCGATCGCGATGTCGGCAAGGGCCTGAACATGTACTCGATCGAGAAGGAGATCGCCATGGGCAAGCAGTACGCCATGGAGATCGAGCGGATGGCGAAGATCGTGGACGATCCGATTATCGCCGAGTACGTGAACCGTGTGGGGCAGAACCTGGTCCGGAATTCGGACTGCAAGGTGCCGGTGACGATCAAGGTGATCGACACGGACGAACCGAACGCGATGGCGTTGCCGGGCGGCTTCTTCTTCGTGAACACGGGCCTGGTCACGCTGGCCGAGAACGAGGCCGAGATCGCGGGCGTCATGGGCCATGAGATCGCGCACATCGCGGCGCGCCACGGCACAAAGCAGGCGACGCGCGGACAGATCGTGAACCTGGCCAGTCTCCCGCTGATCTTCATGGGCGGCTGGACGGGTTATGGCATCCGGCAGGCGGCGTCGATTCTGATCCCGATGGGGTTCCTGAGCTTTTCGCGCGCATTCGAGGAAGAGGCCGACTTGCTGGGGCTGCAGTACATGTACAAGGCAGGGTACGATCCGAACGGGTTCATCGATTTCTTCGAACGGCTGGAGTCGCTCGAGAAGCGCAAGCCGGGAGCGATCAGCAAGCTCTTCCGGTCTCATCCGCCGACCGGGGACAGGATCACGACGGCGCAGAAAAACGTGGCCGATCTGTTGAAAGAGAAGCCGGAGTATGTCGTGACGACTTCGGAGTTCGAGGACGTGAAGGCCCGCATCCTGGCACTGAACAACCGCCGGAAGCTCGACTCGAACGAAGACCCGAACCGGCCTCGACTCAGGAAGGCGCCTGGCGGCGCCACGCCGACGGACGGTGAGGAGAGCGGCCAGAAGCCGAAGGAAGATCCCGACGAGCGGCCGACGCTGAAGCGCCGCAACTGAGGATCCGGCAGCGCCGCCGCCTGGCGAGGAAGGCGCAGGGCGGCTGAACAGGGGCGCGGATCGGGCGCCGTTTCCGGTTCAAGGCGAGCACGGCTCACCCTCATGCCGGCCTATTCGATCCAACCGAGACTTCGCAGGCGGGTTGTGGGCTCCCGAGTATCGAAGAAGGTAAAGGCGGCCTGTTGGCGGCCGTGTTCGATGGCGACGCCGAAGGGCGGATCGGTGAAGGGGAAGGTCTTGCGAAGCAACTGGAGATCGGGCGAGAGGCTGGCCTTGAGGCCGGTGGCCGAGAGGAACTGACCGCCCCATTGCGGGTTGGCGGTGGGGACGGCGACGATTCTGACGCTGTTCCACTTGTGGCTGTTGAGAGCGCGGGCGGCGGTGTCGCAATGGGAGCATTCGGGGTCGAAGAAGTAGAGGAAGACGCGGCCCTGGTGGAGGTTGAAGGGCTTGCCGTCGACGGTGATGCGGACGGGCGCCTCGACGCCGGTCTGACGGAGAATCGTCATCCCATAGACGGCTCCGGCAAAGACGGAGACAGCGGCCAGGACGAGCACGGCGCGCCGGGCGCTCTCCGGGGGGCGCGACCAGAGTCCGGCGACGAATGCTGCGGCCAGCATAAAGGCGTCGCCGATGAAGAAGCCCGGGCCGACGGCGCGCTGCAGCCAGGGGAAACAGGAACAATCCTCGCCGACGAGCCGCGAATAGTTGACGCCGATGTAGATCATGAAGACGACGAGCATTACACCGCAGAGCCATGCGCCCCATCGCCGCCAGCGGGGGACGACGACAAGGGCTCCGGCGAAGGCCTCGGTGATGCCGGCCAGCAGGGCCGTGGCGAGCGCGAGTTGAGGCGGAACGAGGGCCTGGGCCATGCGGGCGCTGGTGGCGAGAGGGTCGCTCAGCTTCCAGAAGCCGGCGACGAGAAAGATGACGGCCAGGGCCCACGCGCAAACGGAGGCGCTCCACTGTTTCCAGGGGGCATGCTCGAGCGCGTCAGAGGGCACAGCGTCCCCCTGTGCCATACTGTGGTCCATGCTTTCGATTGTAATCCCGCTGCTGGGGCTCCTCGCAGCGCAGTCGATGGCCCAACCGGCGGACTGGCTGGTGGAGAACGGCGTCATTTACACCGGCGATGCGAAGCGGCCGAAGGCGCGGGGACTGGCGATCCAGGGTGATCGAATCGCGGCCGTGGGCGACGATCTTTCGCGGCTGGCCGGAACCGGGACGCGCCGTACGGACCTGCAAGGCGCCACGGTGCTGCCGGGGCTGATCGACGCCCATGCGCACATGCGAGGTCTGGGCGAGCTGCTGGAGTCGCGCGATCTGCGGTTCACGCCGACGGTGGCGGCGGTCGCGGCGTACGTCGCGGAGCAGGCGGCCCGGAGACGGCCGGGCGAATGGGTGACGGCGCGGAATTGGGACCAGACGAATTGGGGCGGCAGGCTGCCGTCGGCGGCGGATCTGGATGGCGCGGCGCCGCACCATCCGGTGTACCTGACGCGGGTGGATGGCCATGCGGCCTGGGTGAATTCGGCGGCGCTGCGGCTGGCCGGGGTGACGGCGCAGACAGCCGATCCGCCCGGAGGCAAGATCATCCGCGATGCGGGCGGGAACCCGACCGGCGTGCTGGTGGATCGCGCGATGGGCCTGGTGCGATCGAAGATCCCGGCGGCGGGGCATGAGCAGGTCAAACGGCAGTTGGAACTGGCGGCGCGGGAATGCGCCCGGCTGGGTTTGACCGGCGTGCATGACGCGGGTGTGAGCAGGGAGGATCTGCGGGCGTACAGGGAACTGATCGCGGAGGGCCGGTTGCCGGTGCGGGTGAACGCCATGATCCGCGGGGAGGGGCCGCTATGGAAGGAGTATCTGGCGCGAGGCATCGAGACGGGGGACAGGCTGACGGTGCGGTCGATCAAGCTGTTCGCCGACGGCGCGCTCGGGTCGCGCGGCGCGGCGCTATGGCAGGATTACTCGGACGAGCCGGGCAATGCGGGGCTGCTGATGACCACGAAGGAGGACATCGAGAGGGTGGCGAGGGCGGCCGCGGAGCGGGGCTTCCAGGTCTGCACACATGCGATCGGCGACCGCGCCAACCGCATCGTGCTGGACGCCTATGCCGCGGTGCTTGGCGGGAAGAATGACAAACGGTTCCGGGTGGAACACGCGCAGGTGGTTTCGCTGCCCGACTTCCGGCTGTTCGCCGATTACGCGGTGATTGCGTCGATCCAGGCGACGCACGCGACCAGCGACATGCGCTGGATCGCGCAGCGGGTGGGACCGGACCGCGTGGCCGGCGCCTACGCCTGGCAACGCTTCCTGAAGCTGGGCGTGGCGGTGGCGAACGGGAGCGATTTCCCGGTGGAAGAGCCGAATCCGATGTTGGGGCTGTACGCGTCGGTAAGCCGGCAGGACTCGAAGGGAGAGCCAGCCGGCGGTTGGACTCCGGAGCAGCGGATGTCGCGGGAAGAAGCATTGCGTAGTTTCACGCTGGGGGCGGCCTACGCGGCCTTCGAGGAGAAGACGAAAGGGACGCTCGAGGCCGGCAAGCTGGCCGATTTCATTGTGCTGGATCGTGACGTGATGGCGGTGGATGCGGCCAGGATTCCGGGGGCGCAGGTGCGGATGACGGTGCTGGGCGGTAGGATCGTGCATGCAGGGAAATGAAGGTCGCGGCGCTGCTCCTGTTCACGCTGGTCTCGGGAACGAGGATCTCCACGCTCGTTGACGACGTATACAGCATCGGGCCGGGCAGGACGCGGTACCTGGAGATTGCGATGCCGGCCGAGCCCGTGCGGGTATTGTGCGCCTTCGAGGTGGAGTCGCCGCCGGAGACCGGCATCCGGGCGCTGTTGGCCGGCGAGGACGGGCGGGTGGTGGCGCAGACGGCTGCGACGGCGCACGGCGGGCTGTCGAGCCGGCCGCGGCAGACCGGACGGTACAGGCTGGTGCTAGACAACCGGGCGAACAGGCGCACGGTCCGGGTCCACCTCTACGTGCGCCTGGTCCACGGCGAGGGGCCGATGGAGCCGGTGCGGCGGGCCGACCCGTGGAGGGGCCAACTGGTGGTGCTCTGTTCAGTCGCGTTTTTCGGCGGTGTGGCGTTGTTCGCCGGAGCGCGCATCAAGCGCAACCTCGACCGGAAGATGTGACCGGGCGGCGGCGCCGATCACTTCTTTTCGAGCTCGGGGGGGAACTCCGCTGCCTTCGAGCGATTGGGACTGCGGCGGTTCTGCGAGCCGCCCCGATCGGGATAGAGCGGCATGGACATGCCGCCGGTCTGTTCGAGGATCTCGAAGAGGCGGTTGCGCATCTGCTCGATGACCGGCTGCAGCTCCGGCTTGAAGATCAGGTTGCGGCTTTCGAGCGGGTCTT
>WBZO01002793.1_pt1 | contig 10600 bp, 6 predicted proteins | sample 5204261 | NCBI WGS metagenome assembly WBZO01 (sample SAMN12412400, study PRJNA552823) | activated sludge metagenome | isolation source: activated sludge from anammox sidestream of wastewater treatment plant... | place: USA: North Carolina | collected 2017-09
GGATTCGGCCACGAAAAAATGGACCCCCACGACGTGACGATGACTGTCCTCGGCGCGGGTCTCCTCTGGTTCGGTTGGTACGGATTCAACGCCGGCAGTGCGCTCGGCGCCAATGGGCTGGCCGCGAACGCCGCAGTGGTGACCACCCTTTCCGCTGCCGCGGGCGCCCTCAGCTGGATGTCGGCCAGCTGGTGGCGTAACGGTCACCCCAGCGTGCTGGGTGTCGCGCTGGGAGCGATTGCCGGTTTGGTCGGCATCACCCCGGCAGCGGCCTACGTGGCCCCCGTATCAGCTATCGCCATCGGGTTCGGGGCCGGCGTGATCTGCTTCTTCGCGGTCGATCTGTTCAAGGAGCGAGCAGGGATCGATGATGCGCTCGATGTCTTTGCCGTGCACGGTGTCGGCGGTATCTGGGGCGCCCTGGCAACCGGACTCTTCGCCAGCAAGTCCGTCAACGGCATCGGCGCCGACGGACTGCTCTACGGGAATCCGGCCCAACTGGGCAAGCAGATCGTCGCAGTTGGAGCGGTCGTGCTGTACGCTGCGGTCGCCAGCTTCGCCATTCTGAAACTTGTCGACATGATCGTCGGTCTGCGCGTTGGTGAGCGAGAGGAAGTGCTGGGACTCGATACCACCCAGCACGGCGAGGTCGCATATCAGTTTCAGTCGTAGCGAAACGAGCCACCTGGTCGGCGACTCCGCAGATGCGAGTCGCCGGCCAGGTCAGCCCGAATGGCGAAATCCCACCTCTTTCATCGTCAACGGTTCACCAGCTTCTCCAGCGACAGCCTCGATGACCTCGCCAATGAAAAGCACAGAATCGCCCGCGGCAGTCTCCGACACAACCTGACACACACAGAACCCGAGACCACCGGCAAAAGCAATCGTTCCTGACATGGTCTGGACAATCTGGTCGCCCAATGCCGCAACCTTGTCTCCAGCCCTGCGCTTGGGTCGCCCGAGATCTCCCGCCAACTCCCGTTGGCCAGCACGCAACGGCGATACCGAGAAAAGTCCACTGCGCCGGATCAGCGGCAATGTCGATGAGTCGAGTTCGACCGAAAGCGCCACCATGGGTGGATCAAATGAAACCTGGCTGATCCAGTTGGCTGTGAAAATACCCCGTTCGCCCTCATAAGCGGCGGCAACGGCAAACAATCCGTAGCTAAAGGAGCGCAGAACCGCTTTTTTGGCAACCAGATCGAGCGTCACCAGTTACGCCCGCGTCTCGACCAGATCGAGAGCCAGCATCGCCGCGTTGACAATTGCGTCTGCGTCGATGCCCACGTACCGGTAGAGGTCGTCCCGCGCGCCGGACTGGCCAAACTGGTCGACGCCCAGCGGGACCATCGGCACGCCGTAGATTCCCCCGAGAAAACTCATGGCATGCGAGGCGCCGTCGAGCACGGAAACGATGGGGGCCCGGCGCTCGCTTGGCGGAATCAGGGTTTCGACGTGACCCAGATTCAGCTGAGCCGAAGCATTCTTCAACTGCATCTTTCTGGCCACCCGCAAATCGGTGTAGAGCCGATCGATACTCGTGGCATTGATAACATTCGCGGCGATGCCCTCGGAAAGCAGCATCTCCGAAGCGCGAATCGCCTCTGGCGCCATGATGCCGCCAACGAAGATGTTCACCACCTCGCCGCGATCCCCTGATCGGTCAACGAGCCGGTACCCCCCGGCGATCACCTGACGCCGAAGTTCTGCTTCGCCAATTCTCGTTAGCGGCTCAGTCATCAGACCCTGATCGACGGGTTTTGTAGACAGCCGCAGATAGGTCGAAAGACCATGCTGGCGATCACAACACTGCCGCATGGCTTCCAGCAGCAACCACTCGACTTCCCTCGCAAACGTCGGCTCGTAAAACACGACATCCGGCAGTTCGAGACCAATCGAGGGCGTGATCGTGCTCTGATGCGCGCCGCCTTCCGGGCTGAGTGAGACACCGGCGGGCGTGCCGGCGAAGATCATCCTGGCGCCGCCATAGAGACTGTAGATCAGAGCATCCAGTCCACGGCAGACAAAGGGATCGTAGACCGTCCCCAGCGGGATCAGATGCTGACCCGTCAGTTCATACGACAGTCCAAACTGTCCGAGCGCCATGAAGAGATTCATTTCTGAAATGCCGAGTTCGATGTGGCGACCGGACGGGTCAGGATTCCACTTCAACATTTTCGGGGAACCCGCGTCGTACTCCGCGGCAGTTTCCTGAGCAAAAACACCCGTTTTGTTGATCCATCCGGAAAGGTGGGTTGACGTCGCCACATCGGGGGACATCGTCACCAGCCGGTTGCGGACCTCTTCGAAATCCGCGATGCGCGCCAGACAGCGACCCAGTCCTTCCTGGGTGGACGTTGAAGCCGGGTGACGCGTATCAAGGGAATCAGGAAGTGAGGACGTTTTCAGCAGGGAATCGTGTTCGAGCGGTTGTTCACGGAGCCGCTCGACTGCAGATCGAACCACCCTGCCCCCTGGCGAATCATCAGGCAGTGCGGCCCAGATATCGTTCGGATCGATCCCGAGTTCATCTCGCAGCGTATCCATCTGTTTCTGGCTGAGGAGCTGAGAATGGTTGAGCGGGTCGCCGGCGATCGGTAATCCGTAGCCCTTGATCGTATAAGCGAAAACGACCGCTGGTGCGTCGACGACGGCATCGGCCTGATTGAGCACATCGATCAGACCCGGTAGATCATGTCCACCCAGGTTGGAAACAACCTCGCGCAGGTGATCGTCCAGGATGTGCCTGACCGACTCGACCAGCGACTTGCGATATGTCGCATCGGCAACAGCGGTCAGGCGTCTTCGCAACTCGGCGCCATCCTGCACCCTGATCAGCGCCTGATACTCCTCGTTGCTCGCTTCGTCGATTCGTCGCCTCAGCGCTGCGCCATGAGGTCCATTCATCGCCGCTGTCAGGCGGCTGCCATATTTCGCTTCGAACACCCGCCACCCAGCCCCGGCAAAAAGCGCTTTCAGGTGCGCGGCGCGAACGCCCGGAATGACACGATCGAGACTCTGGCGGTTGAGATCGATGATCCAGATGACATTGCCCAGACCGCGGATAGCTTCTTCAGCAACGGTCTCCCAGACGTTCCCCTCGTCGAGCTCGGCATCTCCAATCAGGGCAACAAACCGCCGTGAGTTGACATCGCCAAAATGGAGTTCACTGTATTTGCTGGCAAGTGCAGCAAAAACCGGGGCGACCGCTCCCAGTCCCACCGAGCCGGTGGAGAAATCAACGGGGTCGGGATCCTTCGTCCGGCTGGGATAAGACTGCAATCCCTTGAACTCGCGAAGTGTGGTCAGGTAGCGGCGATCGAGATTGCCCAGCAGATACTGGGCGGCGTGAAAGGCGGGCGACGCGTGAGGCTTGATCGACACCCGATCTCCAGCCTTGAGAAAGTGGAAATACAGCGCCGTCAGAATCGTCATCACCGAAGCCGAGGACGCCTGGTGCCCTCCCACCTTCGAACCATCGGTGTTCGGTCGAATGTTATTGGCGTGATGGATCATCTGAGACGAGATCCACAACAGCCGTTTTTCGACATCCTTGAGTGCGCTCTCTTCTTCCGCAGTCAGCGCAGGACCATCGCTTGCGATCGGGGCTTTGAGACTCATCGAAGGTGATCATCCTTCTGGCGCAAGAGCGCGCCAATCGATGCCGGGTCGTCCTGCCTAGTATGCCGCAATCCGCGCACCTCCGGACGAGGCGAGGTGCCGCATTTGCACAGGAAAAACCCGGGGTCAGCGTGCTGCCCCGGGTGTCGACTGTTGCGAGGAATATGGCCTGAATCAGCTGGCGTTATCGTCGACCACAATGCCGAGCGCCTGGTCAGCCAAACCGTGCGAATCTTCACTCTCCGGTGCTTCGGAAACGGGACGATATGGGTCGACGGGACGGGGACCCAGGATGATCATCACCTCGGAGGCATCGAGCGTCTCTTTGTCCAGGAGCGCCTTCACCAGCGCCTCGTGCTTGTCCCGATGCTTGGTGATCATGGCGATCGATCGCTCCTGCGCTCCTTCGATGATGTCTCGCACGGCGCGGTCGAGCCGCGTTGCCGTCGCATCGGAAAACGCTTTCTCCTGCACGATCTCGCGGCCGAGAAAAACGTGTTCCTCCCCTGTACCCAGGTAGACCGGACCGACTTCGTCGCTCATGCCCCAGAGCCCGACCATACGCCGAGCCAGCGCAGTCGCCTGTTTGAGATCGGATTCTGCTCCGGTGGTGACTTCGTTGAAGACCACCCGTTCCGCCGCTCGACCGCCGAGCAAAGTATCCAGCCGCCCATCGATATAGCGCTTGGAAACGTTATAGCGATCTTCCTCAGGCGCCTGAATGGCCACTCCCAGGGCGCGTCCGCGCGGCACAATGCTGACTTTCCGGAGGGGATCGGTGCCCGGTGTGTAGTGCGCCACCAGCGCATGGCCGGCCTCATGAGTCGCCACGACCTCGCGATCCCGTTTGTTGAGAATGGCATTGCGCACGGTGCCGAGGAGAACCTTGTCCAGCGCATCCTCGAAATCCGCCGTCTCGATCAGTTTCTTGTTGCGACGAGCAGCGGTCAATGCAGCTTCGTTGACCAGGTTCGCCAGATCGGCGCCGGAAAAACCAGTGGTTCCGCCCGCCAGACTGACCAGATCGACCTCCGCGGCCAGAGGAATACCGCGGGTGTGAATCTTGAGGATCGCTTCGCGGCCCTGTTTGTCCGGTAGCCCGATGGTCACCTGACGATCAAAGCGGCCAGGTCGCAACAGCGCCGGGTCGAGAACGTCCGGGCGGTTTGTCGCGGCCATGACGATGACTTCCTGATTGGTGTCAAACCCGTCCATTTCGACCAGCAACTGGTTGAGCGTCTGCTCTCGCTCATCGTTCGACCCGCCCAGCCCGGCGAACCGCTGGCGCCCAACCGCGTCCATTTCATCGATGAAGACAATCGAAGGGGACGATGCCTTCGCTTTCTCAAAGAGGTCGCGGACCCGGCTGGCCCCAACGCCGACGAACATCTCCACGAACTCCGAGGCGGAGATACTGAAAAAGGGCACGCCCGCTTCGCCGGCCACTGATTTGGCCATCAGCGTTTTACCGGTACCAGGAGGACCAACCAGCAACACACCGCGCGGCAACCGGGCGCCGAGCTGGTGGTATTTGCCCGGATTGCGGAGAAAATCGACAACCTCCGTCAGTTCTCGTTTTGCTTCCTCTTCCCCCGCTACATCGGCAAACGTGACCTGAGGTCGCTCAGGGTCGTGCTGCCTCGCTTTGCTGCGACCAAATCCGAAGACATTCTGCTGGCCTCGCGTCATCTGGCGACCGAAGAAGATCAGCAGCCCCAGGAACAGGAGAAATGGCAGAAAACTGAATAGCAATCCGGTCCAGATCGAGCTACTCGCATTGCGCCCATTGATGACCACGCCATTGGCCGCCAGCAAATCGATGAGTTCCTGGTTGTTTTGTTGAACGATTGGGGGAATTGTCGCTTTGAGCGCATCGGTAGCGATAACGGGTCCGCCATCGTCGGCGGTCACCAGGACGTTACGCTCGCTGTTCCAGTAGACGTCGCTGTCCAGATCGAGTTGAATCGCAGTCTGCGTGATCTCCGCCTCTTTGGCGTTGCCACCCTCGATTTGGGAGATGACCACCGAGTACGGCACGCTGGTGTAGGTCGTGTCGTTGCCGGGGAGGAAATACTGATAGACATACCACCCGATCAGCGCCACAATCAGCGCGCCGATCACCCAACTGGGCACGCGTGGTCGTGGCTTTTCTTCACCGGGTTTCTGGCCGCTGCCTTCTTTTCCTGTCGCCGTGGTTCGGTTCAGGAGTTTGTCGAGAAGATTCTTCGGTTGAGACGGTTCTTTGCCGCCTGGATCCTGCTGCATGTGATGTTCCAGTGCCTCATTCAAGGGATAAGGAGACCGAATCGGGCATCGCACAGGCTGTCGATCGGTCTCACGCGCCCGCAATCTCGGTGCTAGGGGAAACCTGGGGCGTTCGGTCGAACACCGCTGACTGCCGAGAATCAGTTATGTGAATACTAACCGATTGAGCCGAAATGAGTCTGCCGTTCAGCGTGGTACGATCGGCCGTATTTGGGTCGGAAACCACCAAATCACGGAGACGCGTTCAATGGGTCTGGCAAATCTGGTTGACGGTGTCTTTCCTACGTCGGCCGACGTTGTGGTCGTCGGTGGTGGTGTCGTTGGGGCGTCGACGGCATTTCAGCTGACCAGACACGGTGTAAAACGCTTTGTGCTTATCGAGCGCACACATCTGGCCGCCGGGGCCACGGGAAAATCTGGCGCATTGGTCCGTGCTCACTACGCCAACGCACCAGAAACGCAATTGACCCTGGAAAGTCTCAAGGTGTTTCGCAACTGGGATGAGATCGTTGGGCATGGCAATCCCGGTCTGCAGACAGTGGGTATGTTGCGCATCGTTCATCCCGACGACGAGGAACATCTCAGGATCAACATCGAAACTCAGCAGCGGTTGGGTGGCAACACGTCAGTTGTCACGGCCGATGATCTGCGGGAGATCGAACCGCTGATGTATACCGGCGACATCACCGTGGCCGGCTGGGAACCGGACACCGGTTATGCCGACGGATCGGCAACGGTGTATGGATTCGCTCGTGCCGCGGCGGCAAACGGCGCCACCATCCTGCAGGAAACTGAGGTCCTCGCCATTCAGTCTGACAGCGGCAGGATCACCGGTGTGACCACGAACCGAGGCGTCATCAGCACGGCCAATGTCGTGCTGGCGGCCGGCGCGTTCGCCAACGGACTCCTCCTCCCATTGGGGATCGATCTCGATGTGCATCCGCGCCGGATCCAGGTAGCGGTGTTTCGCTGGCCATTCGAAATGGACAATGCGCGACCGCATCGCGTCGTCATCGATTCCCTGCATCGATCGTGGATGCGACCGGAGGGAACAGCTGGAACGCTCATCGGGGTCGAGAGTCGCTCGCCTGGCGACATCGATCCGAGAGATTTCGACGAATCAGTCGATGCGGCGTATGTAGATGTCGCCAGACGTGCACTCGCGGCACGCTATCCCGCTTTCCAGGGTGCGCTGATGCGCGGCGCATGGTCAGGGGTGGTCATGCAGAGTCCGGATGATCATCCGATAATCGACCGCATCGATCAGTATGACGGGCTCTATGTTTCGACCGGCGACAGCGGATCATCGTTCAAAACTGGTCCCGCGGTGGGCATCGTGTTCGCCGAGTGGATCACCTCCGGAGAGCCTCGTCTCATGGATATGGCGCCATTCCGGTCTACCCGCTTCGCCGAGGGCAAACCGTGGATCGACGCCACGGCCTATGGTGACGACCTGATGGGCCAGTCCGTGTCGCGGTAGGGCCGGGGGTTACCGAGCGGACGACGGTCAGTCGTCGGAGCCAGTCCGCAGCGAAACATAGCTATCGAACCGCTCGCGGGAAATCTGACCCTCGTTCAGCGCTTCGATAACCCGGCAACCGGGTTCGCTGACATGACGGCAGTCGGCGTAGAAACATTGACCCAGCCACGGCCGAAACTCGGGAAAGTAACGTTCGAGATCGTCCGGCGGCACCCCGTGCATAGCCAGCGCTCGCATTCCAGGGGTGTCGGCCACATAGCTTCGCGAACCGATCTGGAAGATCTCGGCGCTGCTGGTGGTGTGTTTTCCTTTCCCTGTCGCCGAGGAAATCTGTTGGACTTCCTGTGCGAGCCCGGGGCAGAGCGCGTTGATGAGACTCGATTTGCCAACTCCGGACGGACCGGCCACCACGGTCAGTCGATGATCGAGCGCTTCCTTCAGCGCGGTCAGACCCTGCCCGGTTTGAGAGGAAAAGTAGTGCACCGGATACAACCGTTCATAGTCGCCGAAGTGGAACCGCGACGCAAGGCGACCGTCGGCCGCCGGACAATCCAGGTCGATTTTGCTGATCCCGATCAGGGCTGGTATCCCTTTCGACTCGGCGAGTATCAGGAAGCGATCGAGCATACGGCGATGAGGCTCGGGATTGCGTACCGCAAACACGAACAGCGCCTGATCAGGATTGGCCAGTATGACCTGCCGGGACGTGCTCGATCCCCGGGCGGCACGCTCCAGCACCGACCGTCTGGGGAGAATCTCTTCGATGCGAGCCTCGCCGTCCTCCAGCTCAGTGACCATCACCCGGTCGCCGACGGCCACGAGGTCGGTCGCCTGCCGGACGCGCTTCAATGAACCGCGCGGTGTCGCCAGCAACAAACGATCACCGCCCAGTTCCTGGACGGCGAAGAACTTGCCGTGGGCTCGAACAACGACGGCCTCGAACGGTGCCCGGTCGATTCCCCCGACCTCCTGCGAAATACTCAACGTGTGACCTGCAGCATGGTGAGCCCTTCTCGCTCAATGGCCGTTCAATTCCAATGCACGCACGCCGGATGAACCGTTGACCCGCTGGCAGTCAATTCTGACAACAATCGTTTACGTCGACGCAGCCAGTCCAGCATACGCGAAATTGGACGCTGATCTATCGTTAGTAACCCCACATCAGATGCTAGAATTCAGGAACCGCTTTGGACAGCGCCGTAACGGACGTTTTCGGCCGGGTCCGATCGTAGCTTCGTCTTGGTTGAGGTGACTCTATGGAATATCTGCTCCTGGGAGCGAGGCTGTTGCTGGCAGCGGTCTTTCTCGTGTCGAGCATTGGCAAGTTGCTCGATCTCGGCGGCGCCAAATCGGCAATGGAGGGGTTCGGGGTGCCGGCAAGCATTTCGCGACCCGCATCCTGGCTCCTGATCGCTGCCGAACTGATAGTCGCGGTGTTGTTGATTCCCGCATCGACGGCCTGGTGGGGAGCCTTGGGAGCGTTATTGCTTCTGGGCGCATTCATCGTCGGCATCAGTTACAACATGACCAAGGGGAATCATCCCGACTGCCATTGTTTCGGTCAGTTTCACTCTGAGCCTGCTGGCTGGCCCACGCTGATCAGAAATGGGGTGCTGGGCGCTGTCGCTCTATTCGTCGTGTTGTATGGTACGGATCGATGGTCATTTAGCCATGGGAACGCAGGAGTAAGTGCAGTGGACTGGATTCGCGATCTGACGACTTGGGAAACCATCGTCACCATCCTTGGAATTGTCGCCCTGCTGGCCCTGGCTGGTCTGGCCTGGCTGGTTGTTCACCTCCTTGGCCAGAATGGCCGGGTGCTGTTGCGCCTCGATGCGCTGGAAGCGCAAATGGAGAAGGTCGGTCAGGGTGTCCCGGCCGCTGCAGCCAGCATTGCCGCACCGGCCACTCAGCCCGCCGCTGCGCCGACCCCGGCGCCCGCCGGCTTGCCAGTTGGATCGCAGGCTCCTGCGTTCAAGCTCGAGGGTATCTACGGTGAAACAATGACGCTCGACGCACTCAAAGCGCAGGGCAAACCGATCATGCTCCTTTTCACCGATCCTGGCTGCGGTCCATGCAATGCGCTGCTTCCCGACATAGCCAAGTGGCAGAAGCAATATGCTGGGGTACTCACGGTCAGTCTGATTAGTTCCGGAACGGCCGAGGCCAATCGTAACAAGGCTGCCGAGCATGGCATCACGCAGGTGCTCCTGCAACCGAACCGAGACGTTTCAACGCAGTACAAGGCGCACGGAACCCCGTCTGCAGTGATCGTCACTGCGAACGGTGTGATCGACTCGCCGATCGCCGCCGGTTCGGCAGCAATTCGGCAACTCGTCGCGACGCGGACTGGGGCTCCAGCACCGGCGCCCGCGGCAGCTCGCCCTGCTGCGGCAGCACCCGCGCAACCAGCTCCCGCCCAGCCAGCTCCTGCCCAGCCGGTCCGCAATAACGGCGCAGCGGCTCCGGCCGCTGCCGCTCCGGCTCCCGCACCAGCTCAGCCCGCGGCAGCGCCGCTCAAACCAGGCAGTGGAGCACCGGCCCCCGACGTGTCACTCCCCGATCTGGCGGGCAACACCGTCAACCTCAAGGATTTCCGCGGCCAGAACACGATGCTTCTCTTCTGGAACCCCGGTTGTGGGTTCTGTCGCAAGATGGCCGATGAACTCAAGGAGTGGGAAGCCAACCCGCAGGCAAATGCTCCGAAACTGCTGGTCGTTTCAACCGGCACTGTGGAAGCGAATGAGGCGCTGGGATTGCGCTCCACGACACTCCTCGATCAAGGTTTCACTACTGGCCGTGCGTTCGGGGCCAGCGGCACGCCCTCGGCAGTTCTGGTCGACGCTGGCGGCCGCGTGGCATCAGGAGTCGCCGTCGGCGGACCCAATGTGATGGCCATGGCCCGCGGTCAGGAAGCCCCACCGCCAGCGCCCGCACAGGCCCCCGCGGCAGACACAGCGCCAAAGGCGGGCTCGGGCGAACCAGCCCCAGAGGTCGTCCTTCCCGATTTGACTGGCAAGACCGTCAGTCTGAAGGATTTCCGCGGCACCAACACGATGCTCCTCTTCTGGAATCCGGGTTGCGGGTTCTGTCGCAAGATGGCCGATGAACTCAAGGAGTGGGAAGCCAACCCGCCGAAGGGTTCACCGCGGCTGCTCGTGGTGTCGACGGGCACTGTCGAAGCAAACCAGGCGATGGGTATCCAATCGACAACTGTGCTCGATGAAGGATTCA
>WBZO01007023.1_pt1 | contig 10598 bp, 9 predicted proteins | sample 5204261 | NCBI WGS metagenome assembly WBZO01 (sample SAMN12412400, study PRJNA552823) | activated sludge metagenome | isolation source: activated sludge from anammox sidestream of wastewater treatment plant... | place: USA: North Carolina | collected 2017-09
ATCTTTGTACTGCTCACGATTTTGATTCTCGGCTTCACCTGCTGGAATTGGAGGCGGCTGGCCGCGATCTTCGTTCCGTTCATCGCGTTATTGCTCGGCTATTTTTTGCTCTACGGTTCTGTAACCGGCGATTTCAGCTTCGGCACGCAGGAACGCGCTTATACCGCTTTTCAACAGGGACAATCGCTCGACTATCACCGCGACCCTTCATGTAACCAGAAGCCGCTCAAATGTGCGGTGCTTCAAGCGCAACAGTTGTACGGCACGGCGGAGGAGAATCATTATTCGATCTTCAACGCCATTCGGCGCAATCCGCAGGCCTATTTGAGCCGTCTCACGAAACAAATTGCTGCCCTGCCGAATCTGGTCTATTCCATGCTCGGTTTGCGAACCGCTTTCCTGCTTTTTATTTTGTTCGCGCGCGGCGCGTGGGAGCTATTTCGAAGAAAACAGTGGACGTTGATCGCGATCCTATTGCTCTGGCCCGCGTATCTTGGCGTTTACTTCCTGACCTTTTTCCGCATCGGTTATTTGCGCCAGCCTTATTATATTTTGTACGTCGTTGCGGCCATCGGCGCGGCCGCTTTTGTCACCGACGCCTTCGCGAAGAAAAGCGCCTGGATCTGGACCGCGCTTCTAGTTATTGCCACGCTGATCGCGGCAGGGGTGGATGCGCGCGCGTTGTACTTTACCACCGTATTGCTTCTGGCCGTTTTGGGATTTACGGCGTTCCTTGCGCGCCGCGAACGACAAACTGCGGCGCTGACGACCGGCCTTGCCATTCTACTTTGCGCGGGGTTGGTCTTGCGTCCCACGCTTGATCCGCCGTATCGTCACGATTTGAGGGCGGGTGTGGAGGAACAAGCTCTACTTGCCATCGACCGGGAACTTCCGCAGAATTCGCTGGTCGCGGCGGGCGCGCCCGGCTGGGTTTGGGCGGCGCGAATGGATTTCTACGATATGAACGGCGCTCAATTCACGCAGTTGAAATCCGGCGAGGAGGTTTATCGGCTTCTCAAGAGCGCGGGCGTCCAAGCCGTTTATGTGGATAGCTCGCTTTCCAACGCCAACGAATACATTTGGAAATTAATGGAACCCGATCTCGATACGTGGTACACAACTATTTATTCCGGGCGCGAGGGTTCGATTCGCGTCCTGCTGTTAAAATAGCCTCTGCATGAACGACTCGACCTCGTTTTTCCCGTCTCGTTATCTGACCCTGATCCTGATTCTGCTCTTTGGGCTGGGGCTGGGCATTCGGCTCTATCAATTGACCAACCCTCCGCTCGATTTTCATCCCACGCGCCAATTGCTTTCGGCCATCAAGGCGCGCGGCATGTATTATCAGGGCCGCAGCGATGTGCCTGCGGTACAACGTCAATTCGCGGTGCAGGAGTGGAAGAGCAAGGCCGAGATCGAGCCGGAGATCGTCGAGCGCCTCGCGGCGCTTATCTATCGTTTCACCGGCGAGCAGATTTGGATCGGACGCATTGATTCATCGGTGTTCTGGATCATCGGCGGGATTTTTCTATTTTTGCTTTTGCGCGATCTCGTCTCGTTCGACGGCGCGCTGATCGGCACTGCTTTTTATTTATTCCTGCCGTGGGGCGTGATCGCCAGCCGCAGTTTTCAGCCCGACCCGCTGATGGTGCTATTCATTATTCTCTTTTGGTGGGCGCTCAATCGGTGGGGACAAAGTATCGAAAGACAGGGATCTTCGCCTTCCTTTTTCTTTCGAAGCAAAACCGTTTGGGCAATTTGTGCCGGGCTGTCCGGCGGGCTGGCTATTCTCGTCAAATTCTCCGCCGTGTTCTTTGTGCTGGGCGGCGGGTTGGGCATGTTGCTTGGTCGCTTGAAAATTTGGCAAGCCGTGCGCCATCCGCAAGTTTGGCTGATGGCGATTTTGGGCGCCCTGCCCGGCGCGGCATACCTCATCTACGGAACGGTTTTCGCGGGCTTTCTTGGTCGTCAATTCGACGGGCGTTTCATTCCATCGCTTCTTGTCAGCCCTGCGCTGTACATTAATTGGATTACCACTTTGAATCGCGTGCTCGGCGGCGCGGCGTTGGCGTTGGCCTTGCTCGGCGCTTTCTTCTTTCGCGGGCGCGCCGCGCGCAGTTTTGTGATCGCTTTGTGGGTCGCGTATCTTTTGTATGGGCTTTATTTCGATTATCATATCTGGTCGCACGATTATTACAACCTGCCGCTTGTGCCGCTGGCGGCCGTATCGCTGGCCGCACTGGGGGATTGGTTCATGGTCCGTTTAACGGAAGCAACTTCCGGTTCACGCGCGTTGCGAATTATCTCCGTTGCCATCCTGATCTTTGGCCTGTTCGCCGTTATCATGGAGTCGCGCGCCGCCTTGAAATCCGTAGATTATCGCCCTCAGGTTCGGATGTGGAGCGAGATCGGTCAGAAACTTGGTCCCGATGCGCGCGTGATTTCGCTTACCGAAGATTACGGCTCGAGCCTCGCTTATTGGGGCTGGCTCGATTCGGCGGTATGGCCGCTTTCCGGCGACATCAATTATCATTCGGGTTTGCGCGGCGCGCAGAACGACTTTGAAGAGCGCTTCGGAAATTTGACAGCCAAACGCGATTTCTTTTTGGTCACCGCGCCCGCCGAGTTGGAAGCCCAACCGTTATTGAAACAGCGTCTCGAGCATGACCCAGTCTACGCGCAGGGCGCGGGCTATGTGATCTACGATTTGAGAAACCCATGAGCGAAATAACTCCTCCCCGGCCGATTCTCGTTACCGGCGCGCATCGCAGCGGCACAACCTGGGTGGGTAGAATGCTGGCCGCCGATGAAGACACCGCGTACATCAGCGAGCCGTTGAATGTATTGCACCGCCCCGGCGTATACCGCGCGCCGGTCTCGCGGTGGTATACGTATATCAATCAAGAAAACGAATCGGAATATCTGCCGGCCTTTCGCGAGTTGCTCGATTTCGATTATCACACGTGGCGTGAGATTCGTTCGCTACGTTCGGTGAAGGATTTCCTGCGCATGGGCCGCGACTTCCATATATTTTTCATCGGTAGTTTTCACGGCCAGCGTATTCTTCTCAAAGATCCGTTCGCGGTTTTTTCCACGCCCTGGTTCGCGGCGCGGCTCGATTGTCAGATCGTGATCACGGTTCGTCATCCCGCCGCGTTCGCCAGCAGTCTCAAGCGTCTCGGCTGGTCGTTCGACTTCCGTAATTTACTTGAACAGCCTGTGTTGATGCGCGATTATCTCGAAGCCGACCGCGTCGAAATGGAGAAGACGCCCGCGGACGATGTGATCGGTCAGGCCGCGCTGTTGTGGCGGATGATCTATCGCGTTGTGCACGCGGCGGCCGAACTGCATCCCGATTTCAAAGTGGTCCGCCACGAAGACCTTTCGCGCGATCCCGTGAACGGTTTCAACGAGTTATATCGCTCGCTTGGTTTGAACTTTACGCGGCAGGTGCAGAAAACGATCTTGAATTCGAGCAGTTCCGAGAATCCGTCCGAGTTATCGAAGAAAAAAGTTCACGCGGTGAAACTCGACAGCCGCGCCAACATGGAGAACTGGAAGAAGCGGCTGAGCGCGGATGAGATCGCGCGCATCCGTTCGGTGACGGAATCCGTTTCGCAGTTATACTATTCGGACGTGAACTGGTAACCGGCCGCGCAATGTCTTCCCTTCCGCTTGTTTCCATCGTTACGCCTTCGTTCGATCAGGCGCGTTATCTCGAAGCCGCGATTCGATCCGTGCTTTCGCAGGATTACGCGCGCGTCGAATATATCATCGTGGACGGCGGCTCGAGCGACGGTAGTGTGGAAATTATAAAGAAGTACGAAGATAAACTGGCCTGGTGGGTGAGCGAAAAAGACAAAGGTCAGACCGACGCCATCAACAAAGGGTTTGCGCGCGCTACAGGCGAAGTCCTTGCCTGGCTTAATTCGGACGACACGTACGAACCCGGCGCGATCTCCGCCGCGGTTCGATATTTGAGCGAGAATCCCGAAGTCGGCATGGTCTATGCCGACTGTAATTACATCAACGAGTCGGGCCGTGTGATCGGTAAATTTCCCGCGGCGCAGACCGACCTTCCGCGCTTGCGCCGCGGTTATGTGCACATCCCTCAGCAGACGATGTTCTTCCGCGCCGGCCTGTGGCGCGAACTGGGGCCGCTCGATCCGTCCTTTTACTTCGCCATGGATTACGATCTGTGGACGCGCATCGCCGCGAGAACGAGCATCAAGTATGTGCAAGGGCAGACCTGGGCCAACTTCCGCATTCACACCTCGGGCAAGACGATCCTTGCCGACGACCGCTGTTGGCCCGAGATGTTGCGCGTCCATTATCGCGATGGCGGTTCGTTCTTTGCGCCGATCGTGGCAAAATATTATGTGCGCAGACTCATTGCGCCGCTTTGGAATTGGCGGCGTAGAAAGATGTTGAAGATATAGAAGAACCGCAAAACTCTGCGCGGTGAAATTGGATTGAAATATGAAATGGCTCTTCGCCCCTCCTGATCTCGATGATTTGATTCGGTTATTGCGCGCCTGGCGGTTTTGGATTCTGGCCGCGCTCGTCGGCGCGGCGGTCGGCGCGGCGGTTTATTTTCTCGCCCCGCCCGCATATCGAACGCGTGCCACCGTGCACGTGGACTTTCATCTCGAGCAGGCCTGGCCGCAGGAAACCGACCGTCAGCAGTTCTATTATCTCGAACGCGAAACGCGTAAGTTGGAGGAGATCGCCTGGTCCGATGCGGTGATGCAGGCGGTGAGCGCAGACTCTGGGATTCCGGTCCGTCAGTTGCGCGATGACAAACTCCAACTCAGCCAACCCGGGCAAGGCGGCTGGCATTTTTACGCCGATGACCGCAAAGCGGAGGTTTCCTCCAAACTGGCTTCTGCCTGGGCGCAAGCGTTTACAACGGCCGCCGCGCAAGCGGTTTCGAGTTCCACCGGGCCAGATCGTTTTATCGAAGTGACTCCCGTTCAAGTGGAACATCTTTCTCCGAAACGCAGTATATCGTTGGGCGCTTATTTGCTGGCCGGAACGATCCTTGCCTGGCTGTTGGGCGCGTTTGTATTTTTATTTTTCGACTTCGGCGCGAACGGGAAAGCCAAAGAATGAAGGTTGTAAACCGCGCCGTCGATATTTTATGGGCCGCGGCGCTGGTGACTCTGCCCGTCACCAGCTTTCGTTGGTTTCCATTGCTCGGCGATAACACACTTGTGCGCCCGCTGGCATTATATCCGCTGGCGTTGTTACTGCCATTGTTGATCGTTCAATGGCTTCGGCGCGAACGTCCGTTTCCGTGGGCGGGCAGCGCGATCCTGCTGGGGGTGTTCGCGGCGGCTGTTTTATTGGCGGCCAGTTTCGGGTTCCTGATCGATCCGATCCCAATGCGCGGACAAACCTACAGCGGCCGCCTCCTGCGCGCACTGGTCACGTTGATCATCGGCATCGTCTTCTTTGTTTCGGCCGCGTGGATGAATCGTAACGAGGCTGAAATCAAATTTACGTTACGCTGGCTGTTGGTCGGCCTGGGACTCGATCTGGCTTGGAGCGGTTTGCAGGCGCTCACGTTCTATACGGGTTTGCTCCCCAAACAAATGGTGACGCATTGGCAGTTGCTGTTTTCGATGCGCGAGCTGGTGCGCACGAATCGCGTCTCGGGCTTGGCGTATGAACCGGCCTGGCTGGCCGGACAAATGGCGACGATCTATGTGCCGATATTATTTGCCGCCGTCCTGACGAAATTCCGACTCACGCGGCTGAAATGGCTGGAACCGGTTCTATTGGTTTTATCCACGCTGTTGCTTTTAGCCACCTATTCGCGCGGCGGAATCTTGATCGCGGCCGGCGTCGCCGCGTTGACTTTTCTGTTGACCGGGCGCGAGCATCTCCGCGCCGCGTGGACTTGGTTCTTCGGCGGCTTTCAGCGCGGCGCGTGGAATTGGCTGTTGCGCCTCGGCTTGCTGGCGGCCGCGCTGGGCGTGTTGGCGGGCGCGGCGCTTTTCCTCGGGCAGAAAAACTATTTCCGCCGTTTATGGGATTTTTCCGCGCAAAACCTTACGGATTATCTGGTGAATATCAATGCCGGCGCGCGCAGCGCGTATTCGGCCGGAGCCATGGCCGCCTTCGATGAGTATCCCATCACGGGCGTGGGATTGGGCGCAAGCGGTTTTTGGATCTACAACAACCTGCCGGATTGGACTTTGACCACCGTTCCCGAAATTGCCAAACAACTGGACCCGAACAGCCGTTTATACCCGAACCCCAAAAACATCTATATTCGTTTGCTGGCTGAGACGGGCCTACTCGGCTTCACGCTGTATTTTGTATTTCAATTTGCGGTTTTGGGCGACGCGCTCGACGCTTTGCGCCGCGGAGGATTCTTACGCTTCATCGGCATAGCCGGCTTTTTTGCCTGGCTGGCGATTGCCTTGTATAATGTGACCCAGGATTCGTTCGCGATCCCCAATCTCTGGTTGATCCCCGGCATGCTGGCGGGATTCTCGACGCAATTATCTTCATTATCCAAGGTGAAACCATGATCGTTCTTTCCGTGGGGATGCCGCGGGCAGGTTCCGGCTGGCATTACAACCTCATCCACGACCTCATGCGCACGACCGGCTGTGCCGACGCGCGCGCTATCCGTGAAAAGTATCATCTTCAAAAGATTCTCACGGAGGTAAACTGTAACATCGGTGTGCTTTCGGCGCGGCGGCTGGGCCTGGTGACGATTCCCGCGCTGTTGGGAAATACTTTTGTGATCAAAGCACATGCCGGGCCGACGAACGCCTCGCGCCTGCTTCAACGCCTGGGCCTGCTTCGCATTACCTACATTTACCGCGACCCGCGCGACGCCATGCTCTCCGCCTTCGAGTTCGGCCAGCGCGCATTGACCAAAGGCCGCCCAAATGCTTTTTCGCATTTGGCCGATTTTCAAAAGAGTCTCGATTTCATCATGGATTATGTTCGGATTTGGGAAAAATGGATGCAGGAACGCGGTGTGTTGATCGCGCGCTATGAAGACCTATTATCGAATTACGAGGCCGAGACAACCCGTCTGACAGACTATCTCGGCTTGGACGGAACCCGCCCCGAGGTCCGCGCCGTGATCGAGAAACTTCGTCCCGGCGCGGGGGAAGGGCAGGAGGGACTGCATTTTTACAAGGGGAAGATCGGCCGTTTCCGTGAAGCGTACATAGCCGAACAACAGGAAATATTGAAACAAAAGCTCGGTTCCTTTCTGACAAAGATGAAGTATGAGCTTTGATTTACAAAGATGTAATTCTCTTGTAACGACTCGTTGGTTATCTGGACTGATATGATTGAAAGCATGCGCAGGTACGAAACTCCATACATCGCGGACTGGCTGGCCATCTCCCTGCGTTGGATCGTTTTAATCAGTCTGGTAATCTCGCTGGGTATGGGCGGCGCGCTAACTATTTTCACATTCTGGCCGTTGATCTTGATGGCGGCCTGGAATCTGGCGATGACCCTGCTCGCCAGTCTGAATCTGCGGATTTCATTTCATCGCCCCATCAACGCGGCCGTGGATGCCGCCTTCGCGGCCTTGTTCTTTTGGGTGCAGGGCGGCCTGCACGGACCGGCCTGGTGGGCCGGGATTTTCGCCATTCTCACGGCCTCGATCTATTTCGAATTTCTGGGCGGTTTTTTTGTGGGGATATTTTTTGCCCTTTTATTCTTTCTGGATTATTTTTTCCTCGGCACGGGCAGTGGGCCGCTGGTCATTACCAGCGCGGTCATTTTCCTTTTGGTCGGGCCGCTATTTGGGTTGCTTGGGAATCAAGTCGTCAATCGAATTCGCAACATGCGCGATCTGTGGCTGGATACGGAAGAGAAAAAACGCCTCATTCAGAACGAACGCCTGCGCGCCATCTATGAGCTGACTTCCACGCTCGCGGCGACTCTCAGTTACAAGCGCGTGCTCGATTCTGCCCTCGACATGGGCTTTACCGCCCTCAACCCCGACCCCGAAGAAGATGCCAATGATCGGCTGGTGGGCGCCGTCCTGCTTTTTCGCGGCGGCGTGCTTCGTACCGGTTCGGCGCGCCGCTTCACCAACGCGGATATGCGCGTTACGTTCCACGGCGGTGAAGGGATTCTAAAAAAAGTTTTCGATGAGGGCGAGCCTGTCCTTTCCACCGACATTGGTTACGACCCCGAACTCGGCCGCGTCATTGCTTTGCGTAATTGCACGGTGGCGTATTGCTTCCCTCTGCGCAGTGGATTCAACGTTTATGGCGCATTGCTCTTTGCGCATCCCGACCCGCATTATTTCACCTCCGAACGCCGTTCATTGCTGGATATCATCGGTCGTCAATCGGTGGTGGCGATTCAGAACGCGCGCTTGTATCAGGATTTGGTCGAGGAAAAGGAGCGCATGATCGAGGTACATGAGGAGGCGCGCAAGAAACTGGCGCGCGATCTGCACGACGGCCCGACTCAATCCGTGGCCGCGATGGCGATGCGCATCAATCTGGCCCGCCGCATGCTCGAGAAGGATTCCAAGCTGACAGGCGAGGAGTTGGAACGGCTGGAGGATCTGGCGCATCGCACTACCAAAGAGATTCGCCACATGCTGTTCACCCTGCGGCCCCTGATTCTCGAATCACAGGGTTTGAAGGCGGCCCTGCAAGCCATGGCCGATAAAATGGCCGAGACCTATAACCAGGAAGTGACGATTGACATTGACGAACGCATCCCCGCGCAGATGGAAATGGGCAAGCAGGGCGTAGTGTTCTACATTGTGGAGGAAGCGGTGAACAATGCCCGCAAACACGCTCACGCGCCCCGCATTCGCGTGAGCCTGCAACAGTTCGAGCCGAATATGGCTTTGCTCGAGGTGGCGGATAATGGCGTGGGCTTCGATGTCTCCACTATTCAAAAGGCGTACGATAAACGCGGCAGCCTTGGTATGGTCAATCTTACAGAACGAAGCGAGTTGGTGAACGGATTATTGAATATCAAATCTGCGCCGGGCAAAGGCACGGCTGTGCAGGTTTATATTCCGCTTACCGAGGAAGCCGCCGACCGTTTACATCACGGCCGTAAGGGTTGATATGCCGACTGCGGCGGGGTTTTATTATTTCGCGTACGGCGCGGACCAATCGAATCGGCCGCCGGTGGTTCTGATTCACGGCGCGGGCGGAACCTGCCTGCATTGGCCGCCTCAAATCCGCCGTTTGAATGGACAGCGGATATTTGCCGTAGACCTGCCCGGACACGGCAAGTCGCAAGGCGTGGGACGGCAAACCATCTCCGAATACGCGGCCGACATGCTGGAATTCCTCAAAGCCGTAAAATTGCGCGCGGCTGTTTTTGTAGGACACTCGATGGGTAGTGCGATCGCATTATCGCTGGCGCTCGAACATCCTGAAAGCGTGTTGGGTCTGGGTTTATTGGGCGCCAGCGCGCGCCTGCGCGTGAAACCCGCCATTCTGGAAAATATTGCCAACCCTCAAACATTCGAAGCCGCGGTGGAAATGATCACCGAATATTCATACAGCGTGCACTTCGACCCGCGTTTGAAAGAACTGGCCGCCCGTCGAACGGCCGAGACGCGCCCGCCGGTTTTATTGGGAGATTTTCAAGCCTGTGATACGTTCAATGTTTTGGACGACTTGCCCCGCGTCCATGCCCCGACCCTGATCCTGGTCGGCGCGGAAGATCGGATGACGCCCCCGAGCCAATCCCAGACTCTGCTCGAGCAGATTCCCGGCGCGCGATTTCAGTTGATTCTCGAATCCGGTCACATGGTCATGATCGAACAGCCCGCCTCGGTCGCCGCGGCTTTGGAAGAATTTTTGAATTCCATTCCCTATCGCCCCGGTCAATAATTCCTTACCGTTTGTTATAAATTTCGGTCAAGATGGGTCTCGCCGCCAATATCGCGCGCGCCCGGTGACTCAGGCGATTCTTTTCGCGATCGTTCAATTCAGCCATGGTTTGCCCAAGTTCCGGTAAAAGAAAGATCGGGTCGTAGCCGAAACCGTTCACGCCGCGTTCCTCCGGGATGATTTCGCCGGGACAATCTCCTTCAGCCAGTTTGATCTCCTGTCCCGGAACTTTGACCGCCACCGCTGCGTGGAAGTGCGCCCTCCAGGGGCGCGGCGCTTTGTGTGCGCGCAGATTTTCGAGCAAATATGCGCGGCGGTCTGCATCCGAAGCGCCCGGCTTTGGGGAATAGCGCGCCGAATAAATGCCCGGCGCGCCGTCAAGCGCATCCACCTCGAGGCCCGAATCGTCGGCAAGTGAGATCAGTCCGCTGGCTTGGGCAAATGCATTGGCTTTTTTAGCCGCGTTTTCCGCATACGTGAGTCCATCTTCTTCGACCTTTAAATTCAAACCGAGATCAGCGGGTAAAATCAAATCAAGATGAAATTCGGCCAGAAGCGCTTGCAGTTCACGGACCTTGCCCGGGTTGTTGGTTGCGATCAATAATTTTTTATTTGTCATTGTGTTTTTGCTGAATAGTTTGAATGGCCCATTCCGCGTGGACGCGCACCAAAGGCTCCGGGTCTTCCAAAGCCTGCTCCAATGCGGGCAGTGCGGATGAATCGCCGCTGTTTCCGAGCGCCACGGTT
>WBZO01004728.1_pt2 | contig 10595 bp, 11 predicted proteins | sample 5204261 | NCBI WGS metagenome assembly WBZO01 (sample SAMN12412400, study PRJNA552823) | activated sludge metagenome | isolation source: activated sludge from anammox sidestream of wastewater treatment plant... | place: USA: North Carolina | collected 2017-09
TGCGCCGCGGACAGCGGGGGTGTCCATCCATCCGACCGCCATTGTCGATATCAAGGCAAAACTCGGAACCGGTGTAACGATCGGCCCGTTCTGCACCGTCGGGCCGGATGTCGAGATCGAGGATGGTGCCAGGCTGGTGTCCCACGTGGTGGTCGACGGCCACACCCGCGTCGGCGCCGACGTCGTGCTGTTTCCTTTCTGCACCGTCGGCCTGGCGCCGCAGGACCTGAAATATCGCGGCGAACCGACCCGCTGCGAGGTCGGCGCGCGCACGCAGATCCGCGAACATTGCACGATCCATCGCGGCACCGTGACCGGCAAGGGCGTGACGCGGATCGGCACCGACTGCCTGCTGATGGCCGTGACCCATGTCGCGCATGACTGCACGCTGGGCAACCACGTGATCGTCGCGAACAACGCGGTGATGGGCGGGCATGTCAGCATCGCCGACCACGCCGTGATCGGTGGCGCCGCGGCCATCCACCAGTTCGTCCGCATCGGGCGGGCGGCGATGATCGGTGGCGTCTCTGGCGTCGAAGCCGATGTCATCCCGTTCGGCTCGGTCATCGGCAACCGCGCCCGGCTGGCCGGGCTGAATGTCATCGGGCTCAAGCGCCGCGGCTTCGACAAGGCGCAGATCCTGCGCCTGCACGCCGCGTTCAGCAGCCTGTTCCGCCACGAGGGCGTGTTCGCGCAACGGCTGGAGCGGACGCGCGCCGAGTTTGCCGGCGACCCGCTGATCGACGAGGTGCTGGCCTTCATCGACGGGCCGAGCCATCGCGGCCTGATCAGGGTTGAGTAGGGAGAGGGCGTTGTTGCGTGATGCCCTTGCAGTGCGCGCGCCTCAGCGGCTAAGGAGCGCCATGCGCAATTCCACCCATGGCTCCCTGGTTCGGAGCATCCTGTTCGCGAGCGGATCGACCATGCTGCTCGCGGGTTGTGACACGGGCAATCTAAGCCGGACCTTTGGCCTGACCCGGGATGCGCCCGACGAGTTCGCCGTGACGACCCAGGCGCCGCTGTCGATGCCGCCCGATTTCAACCTGCGCCCGCCACGGCCCGGCGCCGTCCGGCCGCAGCAGCAGTCCGAACGGCTGCAGGCCGAAGAAGCGCTGGTGCCGCAGATCGCGCTGACGGGGCCGCCGACCGGTGCGCCCAGCCCGGGCCAGTCGGCATTGCTGGAGGAGACCGGTCCGGCCGTCTCCAGCGACATTCGCCGCCAAGTCGACCAGGACGCTCGGCTTGAACAGGCGTCGGACAGCTTCCTGGACAAGGTGCTGTATTGGCGCAAGCCGGACACGCAGAACGTGATGGTGAACCCGCAGGCGGAATCTCAGCGTCTGCGCCAAAACGCGGCGCTGGGCCAGTCGCCGGACGTCGGCACCACCCCGACCATCACCCCCAAGCGGGAAGGCTGGTTCCAGAAGCTGTTCGGCTGGATGTAGCCCGGGGGCGGTGCGCCGTCCCCGCTTACCCCTCCCGCCCGCGGACCCTTTCCCGGTGCAGATTGTACAGACCTGCCGCGGCAATGATCACGGCGCCCAGCAGCGTGGTCCAGGACGGGATTTCATCGAACACGAGATAGCCGGCGATCCCGCCCCACAGCAGCATCGTATACTCATAGGGCGCCAGCGCCGACACCGGGGCCAGACCATAGGCCCTGGTATAGATGCAGTGGGCGGCGCCGCTGGAAATGCCCAGGAACACCACGGCCACCCAGGCGAGTTCCGTCATCGGGCCGGATGGCGGGAACATCCAGATCGTTGCCGCACCCGAAGCCGTGTGGGCGATCAGCAGCCAGAAGGTCTGGCACTCGGGCGTTTCGGTCACCGACAATTGCCGGGTCATGATGCGGGTGACAGACATCGCGACGATGCCGACCAGCAACAGCGCCACGACCGGCGTCCACAGGTCGCCGCCGGGCTGCAGCATCACCAGCACGCCCGCGAAACCGATCACGGTGGACAGGGCGCGCCGCCAGCGGATCTGCTCGCCCAGCATCGGGATCGCCAGCAGCGTCATGATCAGCGGCGCGGTGAAGCCGACGGCATAGGTGTCGACCAGGTTCATCCGCTCCCACGCAATGTACCAGACGATCGACACGAACGACGACATCACGCTGCGCAGCATGACCAGGCCCCAGCGCGCCGGCCGGATCACCTGCCACAGGGAGCGGTCGGGCTGCATGGCAGCGACCGCCATGACGGTGACCAGACCGAACACGCCGCGCCAGAACATGGCGAGCGCGACTCCCACGATCGGCAGAACCCATTTCGCTGCCGTGTCGCCCAGCGTCCAGATGACATAGGCGAGCGCGGCGAAGGCAATGCCGCGCACGGTGTCGGCGGCATTGTCGGTCAGAACCCTGGTGGGCGCGACGGTCACCTGGCTGCCGTTCCGGGCATGTCGGGACGCAGGCTCCGCGGCCGGCTTGGGCGGGCTGGGTCAAACCATCTCATGCCGGCATCCGACCATCGTCCGGTGTTGGAATTTCGATTGCGCCGCGTTCCGCTTTGGTATCAACACCGGGAAGCGGCAGGATGGACAGTGCGCCGTTCACGACGGTTCGGCAACCGTGGCGCTGGACATAGCTCGGTGGCGGAGATGCATGGAACCGGCTGAGTACGAGTTGATGGATGCGGTTGAAGACCGCATGTGGTGGTACCGCGCCCTGCACGCCCGTCTGGTCGATGCGTTGTCCGATGTGTCCGGCCGCGTTCTGGACGCGGGCTGCGGCACTGGCGGGTTCCTGGCCGCCTTGCGGGCCGGGCGGCCCGACCTGCGCCGGTTCGGGCTGGAATGGGCGGGCGCGGCTGCGGCGCGCGCACGGGCGAAGGCAGCGGCGACGGTGGTGCGCGGCAGCGTGAACGCCATGCCGTTCGCCGACGGATGTTTCGATGCCGTGGTGCTGGCCGACGTGCTGTGTCACGCCGCGGTCGAGCCCCGGGCGGCGCTGGCCGAGTGCCGGCGGATCCTGCGACCCGGCGGCTGTCTGGTGATGAACATGCCCGCCTATGCCTGGATGATGTCGGCGCACGACCGGCGCGTCCACAACACACGGCGGATCACCGCGGCCGGCGGGGCGTCGATGCTGCGCGAAGCCGGTTTCACGCCGCGGCGGATATGCTACTGGAACGGCTTGTTGCTGCCGCTGATGATCGTGCAGCGGAAGCTGCTGGCCCGCGGCGAATCCGCGTCGGACGTTGCCGCGTTTCCGCCATGGCTGGATGCGATCCTGTTCGGCGTGACCAGAGTGGAACGGTCGCTGCCTTTGTCTCTGCCGGCGGGCGGGTCGGTGCTGGCGATCGCGGAGCGCCCATGAACGACGACGTGAGAATGACGGACCCGGATTCAGCGCCTGCGGTGTCGCAGCCGACGCGCAGGCGCGTGGGCCTGTCGATCGTGGTGCCGGTATATCGCGGCGCGACCACGATCGGGCGCCTGGTGGAGGCGCTGTCGGCGCTGAAGCCCGAAGGCGGGATCGAGGTCGTGCTGGTGAACGACGGCAGCCCCGACAACTCGGCGGAGGTCTGCCGCGAACTGCTGACCAAGGCCACCATCCCGCTCGTCTATGTCGAGCACACACGCAATTTCGGTGAGCACAATGCGGTGATGACCGGGCTGCGGCGGGTCAGCGGCGACTATGTCATCACGATGGACGACGACCTGCAGAACCCGCCCGAGGAGGTTCTGAAGCTCTATGACCATGCCCGCCTGGGCGGTTGGGATGTCGTTTACACACGCTATGCGGTGAAGCAGCACGCGGGCTGGCGCAACCTGGGCAGCTATTTCGCCAATCGCGTTGCCGACCGGTTGCTGGACAAGCCCAGGGGCCTGTACCTGTCGTCGTTCCGCTGCATGTCCGCCCTGGTGGTCAGGGCGGTGACCCGCTACACCGGCCCCTATCCCTATGTCGACGGCCTGATCATGCAGGTGACGCAGCGGATCGACAGTATCGAGGTGCGCCACCTGCCGCGCGCCGAGGGGCGGTCGAACTATACGTTCCGCCGCCTGGTGCGGCTGTGGCTGAACCTGGCGACCAGCTTCTCGCTGGCGCCGCTGCGGCTGGCCGTTCTGGCCGGGGCGGCGATGGCGTTCGTGGGAATGCTGGGGGCCGTCGCAACGATCGCCGAGGCGATCGTCAGGCACGATACCCCGTCGGGCTGGGCGTCGATCATGGTGGTCGTGCTGCTGGTCGGCGGGGTGCAGTCGATGATCCTGGGCATTCTGGGTGAATATGTCGGCCGCACCTTCCTGACCGCCAACAGCAAGCCACAGGGCATGGTGCGCAGCGTCGAGCGCAGCGCGTCGTGACGCTCTACTGGGTGACCCTCAGCCTTGCCATCGCGATCAGCATGGCGGGGCAGACCTTGTTGAAGGCCGGGGCGTCAGTACCCGACTTCGTCTCGCAACTGTTCGATTGGCGGACGATCGGCGGGCTGGTGCTGTACGGGACCTCGGCGATCCTCTACATCATCGCGCTGCGCCGCATTCCGATGTCGGTCGCGCTGCCCTGCACGGCGGTATCCTATATTGCGGCGGCGCTGATAGGACATTTCACCTTTGGCGAACCGATGGGCCTCGCGCAGATCAGCGCCATCGCCCTGATCTGCGCGGGTGTCGTGCTGCTTGCGTTTGCGTGAGCGGTTCAGCGCGCGCCGGGACCCATGGTGAAGGCGCCGTAGACGCGCCCGTTGGCGGCGAAGGCGGCGTAGTACCGGTCGGACTGGGCGAAGGCCCGATAGGCGCTGCGGTCCTGCGGCTGGAAGGACAGGTTCGGCCCTTCCCACCGCGCCATCACGATCGCGCCATAGGCTGCGCCGCGGGCCGGCGTTTCGGAATGGTAGGCGGCGATCGCCTGCGGCCAGTTGCCCTTGGTGCTGTAGAGCGACGTCAGGAAGCGCGCGGCATAGCGGGCGTTCGTGATCGGATCGAACGCTTCGTCCAGGCTGGCGAAGGCGTTCGGATGGAACATCAGGTTCACCTGCATGCAGCCGACATCGATCGAGCGTACGCCGCGTGCCTGCAGCGCCTTCACCGCGGCGATCGCGTCGGCCTTGGTGGCAAAGAACTGGCCGGCCCCTTCCGCGTTGATGGTCCACGGCCAGGCGCGCAGGCGGCGTGCGGCGGCGTCCATCCGCCCGGATTCGGTGACCGAAATGGCGGTCATCAGGCGTGGGGGCAGTCGCGCGGCGGTTTCCGCGGCGGCGATGGCCGCTTCACAGAAGCTGGAGGGCGACGGCGTTTCAGGCCGAGCGTGCGCGGTGAGAGGAAGGAGGGTGAGAAGGAGAGGGAGGAGGCGACGCATATCCCGAAAATGCATAATTATCCGAGAAACGCTACAGGAATCGGCCGCCTCGCAGCGATGTGATGCAGATTTGATATGAATTGCCGACGCTATGTCTCAAACAAGTAGACGGCACACATGCCATCCGCATCGGTCCAGCGGCGCTCGGCGCGCCAGCCGGCGGCGGCGGCCAGAGCCAGCATGCGCTCACTGGTATGTTTATAACTGTTCTCGGTGTGGATCGTCTCCCCCCGGGTGAACCGGATCGACCGGCCGGCCACGGTGACGGTCTGGTCGATCTCGCTGACAAGATGCATCTCGATCCGGCTTTCGGCGTCGTTCCAGACCGCAAGGTGGCGGAACGTCAGCGGGTCGAAATTGGCCCCGGCCTCCCGGTTCAGGCGGACCAGCAGGTTGCGGTTGAACGCGGCCGTGACCCCGGGGGCATCGTCATAGGCGGGGATCAGCGCCGCGGCGTCCTTGCGCAGGTCGGCGCCGAGGAGAAACCGCGCACCGGGGCCCAATTCGGTGCGGGTACGGGCGAGGAAAGACGTCACCTCGGCCGGTTCCAGGTTGCCGATCGTGGAGCCGGGGAAGAAGCCGAGGCACGGACCGATGCCGGGGGGCAGGGTGATCGGCCGGGCGAAGTCGGCGACCAGCGGCGTGACGGACAGGCCGGGCAGAACGGCCGACAGCCGGACGCGCACGGCGTCCAGCGCCGGGGCGGCGACGTCGATCGGGATATAGCGGGCGAACAGCGGTGCCCCCCCGGGCGCGCGGGCCCGCAACAGGCCCAGCGCCTTGGTCTCGTCGCTGCCGCCATACTCGACCAGGGTCGCGCCGGGCGGCACGCGGCTCGCCAGATAGGTGACGGCGGCGGCCAGCGGGGCGCGTTCGGCGCGTGTGAGGTAATATTCGGGCAGCTCGGTGATGCGATAGAACAGTCGGCAGCCTTCCTCGTCATAGAACAGGCGGGCCGGCAGGGTCTTGCGCGGCGCAAGCAGACCGGCCAATGCGGCTTCGGCCACGTCGGGGTCATAGCGGGGGCGGGTGACGCCGGTGTCGTTCGGCATGATCAGATATCGCGGGCCAGGCGCAGGCCGGTGAACTGCCAGCGTTTGTCGGGATGGAAGAAATTGCGATAGGTGCGGCGAGCATGGCCGGGCGGGGTGGCGAGCGAGCCGCCGCGCAGCACCATCTGGTTGATCATGAATTTGCCGTTGTATTCGCCGACCGCGCCGGCGACCGGGCGAAAACCGGGGTAGGGACGATAGGCGCTATCGGTCCATTGCCATGCATGCGTATCCACCTCGCGCAGGGCAGGGTCGAGCGACGCGACCTCCCACTCGGCTTCGGTCGGCAGGCGGGCCTCGGCCCATCGCGCATAGGCATCGGCTTCGTACCAGGAGATGTGGCGCACCGGTGCCTCGGGGTCGAGCGGCCGCGGCCCCGTCGGCTCCATCTGCCACCAGGCACCGTCCTGGCGGAACCAGTGCAGCGGCGCCGTCCAGCCGGCTGCCTGCGCGGCGGCCCAGCCGTCTGACATCCATGCCGTGACGGTACGATAGCCGCCAGCGTCGATGAAGGCCTGGTATTCGCGGTTGCGCACCAGCCGGTCGGCGATGGCGAAGTCGCGCAGCAGCACGTCGTGCGCCGGTGTTTCGTTGTCGAAGCAGAATGCCGAGCCGGCATGGCCGATGCGCCGGATGCCGCCCCTGACGGTGATGAAGCGCGTCGGTCCGGGCGCGTTCGGCGGTGCCCATCCCTGGTCGAACATCGCCGGGCGCAGCGGGTTCTGCGCAAAGCCGTGCAGCATGTCGGTGACCAGCAGCTCCTGATGCTGCTGCTCGTGGTTCAGGCCAAGCTCGATCAGCGCGCCCAGCGCGGGGTCGGGCGGGCGTGACAGCAGGCGCCCCATGGCGGCGTCGACATGGCGGCGATAGGCGGAAACGACCGCGGCCGCCGGACGGGTCAGCAGGCCGCGCATCGGCCGCGGATGGCGGGCGCCGATGGCGTCGTAGTAGGAATTGAACAGGTAGCGGAACGCCTCATCGAATACGGTGTAGCCGGGCAGGGCGGTGCGCAGGACGAATTCCTCGAAGAACCAGGTCGTATGCCCGCGGTGCCATTTCACCGGCGATGCATCGGTCATGGACTGCACCACCTGGTCTTCCGGTGTCAGGTTCCGGGCGAGGAGCTCGGTGTGGTTCCGGATGGACTGGTAGCGGGCAGCCAGCTCGACCTTGGCCGCAACCGGGGGAGTGACGTCGTCCATCTGCGCCTCCTGGGCGAGTCCGCGCGCGCGACTATGACAGCGGGGCGGTGTGGCCGAAAGAGGGCGGCCCCGCATTCTGCGCGGTAGCGGTATGCTCTCGCCCTGGCCCTGCCGTGCCGGCCGCCGTGGTTCAGGCGATGACGGCTTCGGCCTCCATCGCCAGGCCGCCATCGGCATTGGCGGCCCACAGGGCGACCTTGGAGTCGGGGCCCGGGCGGCCATTGACGCTGAACGGCGCGATGTCGAACAGCGGGCTCAGGGCGCGGAAGCGGAAGGCGCGCAGCGGACGGTCGTCATTGTGCCGGCGATACAGGTCCACCAGCAGGGTGGCGATCAGCGGGCCGTGCACGACCAGGCCGGGATAGCCCTCCTCGGTCGTCACATAGCGGCGGTCGTAATGGATGCGGTGGCCGTTGAAGGTCAGCGCGGAATAGCGGAACAGCAGCACGTCGTCCGGCACGATCGTGCGGCGCCAGGCGGCGTCGGTCGGGGCGGGCCTGGGTTGCGGCGCCGGCTCGTCGGGGGCGGGCGGGTCGCGGTAGACGATGTCATGCTCCTCGGTCAGGGCCAGGCCGTCGGGGCCGGCGATCTCGTGCCGCACCAGCACGAAGCACAGCGAGCCGGAGCGGCCGGCCTTCTCGGTGACATCGACGATGGTGGAGGTGCGGGTGATCTGCTGGCCCAGCAGGATGGGCCGATGGAAGGTCAGCCGTCCGCCGGCCCACATGCGGCGGGGCAGGGGGACGGGCGGCAGGAAGCCGCCCCGCCTGGGATGCCCGTCGGGGCCGAGCTGCGACTGGCGTGCGAGCGGCAGGTGGTAGAGCCAATGCCAGAGCGGGGGCAGAATATCGCCGTTCTTCGGCGGCGGATCGTCCCGGTCGAGCGTGGCCGAGAGCGCGGCCACGGGCACCAGCGTCGCCGTGTCGGTCATGGTTTCCTGGCGGTTGATCCAGGTGCGGAGATGGTCGATGTCGAGCGGCATGGCTGTTACGGGTCCAGGCAGGTTCTGTCTCGGGTTCACGGCGTCGCGACCGCGGGCGGCTGCGCCAAATCAGCGGAACACCGACGGCTCGGCCATCAGGTAGCGCCGGATCACGTCCAAATCGGGGTCGCGCCCCAGGCCGGGCCCGTCAGGGACCGCCACCTGCCCGTCCTTCGCTTCGACCAGGTCGTGATAGGGGCTGGCTTCCAGGTCGAGATAGAGGCGTTCGAACGGCACGTCGGGCGCGAGCGCGGCGTTGACATGCAGCGAGGTCAGGTAGCCCGGCCCGAAATAGGCGTTGTGCGGCACCAGCCGCACGCCATAGGCCTTGCACAGGGCGGCGATCTCGATCATCGCCGAAGGGCCGCCGATCTTGATGACACTCGGCTGCGCGACGTCCAGCGCACCGGCGTCGAATGCGGCCTTGAAATCGTGTAGCCCGGCGGCGTTCTCGCCCGCGGCGATGATGGCACCGCCTTCCAGCCGCACGCGTGCGAGGCCGTCATAGTCGTTCGGCGGCCAGACCGGCTCCTCCAGCCAGGTCAGCTCGACATCCTCCAGCCTGCGGGCCATGTCGATGGCCTGCCAGACCGTCCAGGGACAGTTGCAGTCGCACATGATGCGGACATCGGGGCCCGCGGTGTCGCGCGCGATCTCGATCTCGGGCAGCGTGATCTCGTGCAGCTTGATGTCCCGATAGCCGCGCCCGATCGCTGCCTCGCAGTTCCTGCCCACCAGTTCGGCGGTGCCGTAGCGCAGCAGGCTGGCATAGGCGCGCATGGTGGCGATGGGGGAGCCGCCCAGCAGGCGCCACAGCGGCTGGCCCGCGGCCTTGCCGGCGATGTCCCACAGGGCGATGTCGAGTGCCGACAGCGCGTAGACATGCGGCCCGTTGCGGCCGAACAGGTGCCACAGCCGGCCGAGGCGGTTGCGCAGCCCGGCGATGTCGCGCGCGTCCTGGCCGAGGAGAGCGGGAGCGAGCTGGCTGTTGAGCACGGCCATGCTGGTGGCGGCGGCGCCGTGGCCGAAGGCTTCGCCCCAGCCTTCGATCCCCTGGTCGGTGATGACGCGCAGCCAGACCGTGTTCATGCCCTGGGCGTTGATCCCGCTCATGACCGCGGCCTTGCCGCCCATGTCGAAGGGGATGCGGGTCCAGTAGGTTTCGACGGCGGTGATCTTCATGGCGGGTCCTCCTGCCGCCGGTTGTAGCCTGCCTGCCGCCGGTGCGCGATGGGAGGGGTGCGGGCGTGTGGCGATCCGCTGCGATCTGCACGGGTCCGGCATCCGGGTGACTGACGAACCGCCGGGAAAAACGGCGGGCCGTTTCTGTTGAAATACAATCATATATACGAAGAGAAGAGAAAGGGACGCGGATCTGAGCGGATGCGGGATCGAACCGGCTTTGCCGACCGGGCTGGCCCTGCACGGCCTGGCCCGCGATCAACCGGTCGTCGGGAAAATGGGCCGGCGGTGCCGAGCTGGATGTTCATACTGGAGCAGTAATGACACAGCGGGCGGAAAACCCGGCCTTTCGTCGGATCTTTCCGACGGCCTGCCCGAAAGCATGCAGGCCACGAGACTTGGATTCCGACGGCTGGCCCGCTGCCCCGTTACAAATGCAACGAAATCATGCCGCTGCCCGCTTGCGCTTCCGCGGCGTCGGCACGGCATGCGTCGGCGTCGTCTCGTCCGGATTCGCCAGCGCCTTCAGGATCGCTTCGCGCAACTGGCTCAACTTGCGCTCGTTCTCGATCTTCAGGCCGAACACGTCCTTGACATAGAACACGTCGACCGCGCGCACGCCATAGGTCGAGATATGGGCCGAGGCGATCTGCACGCCCTGCTCGCTCATGGCCGCTGTGACGTCATGCAGCAGGCCCGGCCGGTCGCGCCCGTTCACCTCGACCACCGTATGCGTGTTCGAGGCATGGTTGTCGATCACCACGCGCGGCGGCGCGTGGATCGCCTGCATGCGCCGGCCCAGAAGTCCCTTTTGCAGCTTGCGGATTTCCGTGCTGAGGCGGATGCGGCCGGCCTGCGCCTGCTCGATC
>WBZO01007027.1_pt1 | contig 10592 bp, 9 predicted proteins | sample 5204261 | NCBI WGS metagenome assembly WBZO01 (sample SAMN12412400, study PRJNA552823) | activated sludge metagenome | isolation source: activated sludge from anammox sidestream of wastewater treatment plant... | place: USA: North Carolina | collected 2017-09
CTTCAGGCAACGATGACTTCTACGCCCTTTTCCCGGATCGACTGGATATATTCCTGTTTGGTATTTCGATCCGTTACGAGCGTCGTTACGCTATCGATGGGCGCCAAAAAGGCGGTCGATACCAACCCGAATTTTGTATGATCTGCCACAAGTATTACCTCGCGCCCGATCTTGAGGATGGCTCGATCGGTGAGGGTTTCAGGCAGATAGTCGTTCTGGATGCCGCTCTCAAGGTTTATCGCCCTGGCGCCGATGATGACCTTATCGGCACGGACTTCTTCCAGCGCGTCTTCTGTGATGTGGCCGATGAAGGATAGCTCGCTCTTACGCAATATTCCACCCAGGACGATCAAGGTGATGCCTTCGCAACCAACCAACAGGTTGATGATCGGCAATGAGTTGGTCAGCACAGTGATTTCCCGGCATGATTGTAAATTACGAGCGGTGGCCAGGACGGTTGTCCCGCTACCGAGGAAAATGGTTTCGCCCGACTTCACCAGTCGGGCGGCCGCTACGCCAATCCGCTCCTTATCGGTGGCCTGATCGTCTTCTCTTTCCAGGATTGGCAGCTCGGGAGGTGACGCTTCGGCGCTGACTGCTCCTCCCCGGACTCGTTGAATTTTCCCTGCCGCCGCTAATACAGCGAGATCACGTCGCGCGGTAGCCTCGCTCACTGCAAAGGCCACGCAGATATCGGCAACGCTGATTCGCTTATCGCGTTCGAGCAGTTCATAAATAGCGCGTCTCCTCTCAACGTTGAATAGTTCGACCTCCAAGTCACCCTCCCTATCCAAGAAGCGTTTTGAATTCACTACCACCTGCATGCTAACATGTCAATCATAAACAAGCAAGTGTTTATGATTGTTTCTGGCAGTTTCATCTGCCGACCTTATCCCATGACTATACGGGGTGAATGTTTTGGCGAATCGATCAATAAAAATGACGCGTCTGGGGAGAGGGGCGCGTTGTGTGGGCGGAGGCGCAGATAACAAATCGCTAACAAAAGCGCCGGCGGGGGGTTCTGCGCGTTCGGCAAGCACGATGGGGACGAGTTGAACGTCGTATTCATCGCCATCGCCAGGAACGACGATTCAAACGATACCAACATCTACTTCGTACGCTTCGGCGGCAAGGACACGGAATAGACGCGGGCTACGCCATGACGCATGAGGGATGAACGACCGTGTTCATCCCTCATTGTTCATCCTTGACGATCGCGCCGCGCCGGTCGAGCGAGTCGAGCAGCATGTGGAAGTAGATCAGCCCGCCATAGGGTTGCCAGCGGGCGATTTCCTGCTGGATGGCGTCGTAGTTCATCTTCTCTTCGCGGCCGAGCCAGCGCTGCAGGCCGTTGCGCGCGCCCACGTCGTCGCCGGGGAAGGTGTCCAGCCGGCCCAGGCCACGCAGCAGGACGTATTCGGCCGACCAGCGACCGACGCCGCGCAGCCGCAACAAATTCTCCAGGGCGGCGGCGTTGTCAAGCGCGGCCAACGCCTCCAGGTCCAGATCGCCGGCGGCGATGGCCCCGGCCACGCCGATGATATATTCCGCCTTGCGACCGCTGAAACCGAGCGGCCGCAGCGCTTCGGGGGCGAGCGCGGCCAGTTCTTCGGGCAACGGGAAGGCATGGGCCGGGATCGGCGCGGCGTCGCCAACGGCCGGGACGGGATGCGTCCCGCCGTAAGCCTCGGCCAGCCGGTTGAGCAGGGTGATGCCCAGCGTCAGGGTGATCTGCTGGCAGGCGATGGCGTTGGTCAGGGTCTCGAACACGCTGGGGTAGCGCGGCGGCTTGAAGCCCCGGAACCGCTCGGCCAGAGGCGCCAGCAGCGGATCGGCCGCGGCCAGCCGGTAGAAGTCAGTCAGGTCGACATCGAGGCCCAGCATACGCCGCAACGACGCCTCCGCGGCGGGCGCGGCCGCCGGTCCCGCCCCCGCCCCGGCCAGCGTGACCTGTATCTCCGGCCGCGCGGGGTCGTCCTGCCGAACGGCCACAGCCAGCGGCGCGCGCGCCGGGCCGAGGGGCAGCAGTCGCCGGTAGGTCTGGCCGTCCCAATGATCGATCTGGTTGTCGATGCGGCGGCGCAGCACCCAGGCCGTTAGATCCAGGCGGAAGGGCGGCGTCGCCGCCAGCACGAAGTCATATTGGGGCGCGGAAGTCATGACGGGTTATCCTCCGGGGCGGCCGTCGCCGGCTCGGCCGGATATGTGACGCGCAAGCCGTCCACATGGGCGAAGGGGGTCATGTGGTGGGGCTGGGTATGGCCGGGGCCGATGATGTCCTCCGCGCCGATGCCGCGCGCGGCCAGGGCGTCGGCGATGAGCGAGCGGTGGCAGCGCCAGGGGACGGCCTCGGCGCACATGATGGCGATCGTGTCGTGCCGGGCCAGGTCGAGCAACTGGGCCAGCCCGTCATCGAAGGCGGGGGTCTGCATGTAGTCGGCGTAGCCGCGGAAGGATTTGTTGCGCCAGCCCATGTTGACCGAGTCGGCCGTCGTGTGGCGCAGGCCGCCCAACGCGGGCAAATGCCGGTAGCCGATGCCGGCCGGAGCCAGCGACGCGGGCAACGTGTCGCGGTTGTACTGCGGGTTATAGCGCGAGCGGGGGACGGTGCGAACGTCGGCGACGAGGGTCACGCCGTGCTCGCGGAGAAGCTCGATGAACTCCTCCAGCGGCCGCGTGGAGTGGCCGATGGTGAAAATGGGGCGGTAGGCCGGGTCGGGTGTGGTCATGGGCGAGCGTCCTCGTATCAAATCTATCCGCCGGTCGGGCAGATGGGAATGATTCTAGCACACCGGCCGCCGATACCGGCCGGATTCAGGAAACTCTGACGAGCCTGCCGGCGCGGCGCGTGGCCGGGCGAATACGGCGCCGCCGGCCCGTCGTTATATGTTGACATAATCCAGTTTATCGTCGGCCCCATCACCCCGCTCTTCCCTCGTGATTTATCGCCAACCTGGTCTATAATTGAACATAACATTTTCGGGGATGGTCATGTGAATCCGCTGCAGACGGCGTTGTCCGCCTTACTGATCGTTATCATCGTCCTGCTCGTGCTGGCCGTGCTCGTGCCGGCCGGGCTGGAGCGGCTGGCGCGAGTCAATCAGGCCCAGCGCGACCGGCACGCGCAAGAGCTGCTCGTTCGTCGCCGCGACATCAACCGCCTTGAGGCCGCCCTGCAACCGTACCGGCAGACGCGCTCGGACGCCTATCGTCAGGCCCGGGCCGCGGTCGTGCAACAGGCCCAGGCGCTGGCTGACCATCTGGACGCGCTGGACGGGCTGCTGGAGGCGATGCAATGCCCCCGGATCTACGGCTTCCTGTTCCCCATTCAACATTTCTTATCCGTGCCCGGCGACGCCGGGGCGATCCTGGCCGACAGCCACCGGCTGCGCCGCGCCCGGGCCGAATTAGCCGCGGCCACCCGGGCCGCCAACGAAACCCGCGCCGCGCTGGATGAGCTGGTCGGCCTGCCCCAACGGCTGACGCGAGAGCAGGCCGCGCTGGCGCTGAGCTTGCTCGAACTGGAGTCGATCATCCGGCAGGAGCGAGAGGCGGGCATCGTAGCCCTCGACGACCTGACGGACGAGAGTCGCGCGGCGCGCGCCCAACTGGAGCGCTACCGGCAACTGGCGGTCCGCAACGCGACGATCGCCGATTGGGACGCCGCCGCCGTCGCGCTGGCGGCCGCGGCGGCCGTGCTGGGTCGCGCCATGCCGCGCGCCACCGAGCTGGCCGGGCAACGGGCCGCGCTGGACGAGCACATCAACCGGACGACGGCCAATCTGGACCAGATTCAGGCGGCCAAGGCCGGGCCGGGGGCGGACGAGGCCGCCGTCAAGGTGCGGCCGTTGCTGTTGCGGGCCGCGTCCCTGCTCAACGAGAGCGCGCCCGCTCATCGCAGCCGCCGCCAATTCAGCGCCGCCGCGGCCGCCGTGACCCTCGCCGCTCGCCTCGTCCGGGCGGCCCACGACCTGATCCTGGCCCAACGCAACGGCCGCACGCTGCTCGACCGCGACGACGGCGCGACCCTGCACGCGCCCATCGTCGCGCTGCGCGAAGAGCTGGCGGGGCTGCTCGACCGGCTGGGGCCGGAGCTGCGGGCGAACGGAGACATAGAGTCGCTGGCCGGCCGGGCCACCCAGCTGCGGCAACAGTCGGAGGCGTTGCTGGCTCAACAGGACAAGGCCATCGCCCAACTGGAAGAGGCGGCGCTGGCCACCCGCAACCGGCTGGAGCGGCTATGGAATGCGGCTCAGCAGAAGCTGCCGCTGGCCGGCGAGGACGGATTGACCCGCCGCTATCATCGACTGCTGGACGATTTCCAGGCCGCGCAACGCCATCCGGCCGAGCTGGAGAAGTTCCGCCAAAACGTGGCCGCGTTCGAGACGACGCTGGAGAAATGGGTGACGCAGGTGCAGGAGGCGCGCTCGCGCCTCAACCGGCTGGGGACGCGATTGCCGGGCCTGATCGACACGGCGCTGGCCACGGCCGAGACATGGCCGTGCCTCAAGGAGGACGTGCGCTTCATCCAGCAGCGGATGGCCAACCTGCGGACGGCCCAGGCGCAGTTCGCGGCCGTCGACCAGCGCCACCGGGCGGAGGCGCTGATGGAGGAGTTCGAGGCGATCGAGAACGACATCGACGCGCGCGCGGCACAAATCAAGGACCGGGACAAGCGGTTGCGCTTCCTGGAGGACGACGTGAAGCAGATCGTGGCGTTGTCGCGGGGGAACGTCGACGAGCTGCCCGCCGGCCATCCCGACCGCGCGCGCTGGGACAAGGTGATGGAGATGATCCGCCATCATCTGCGCTCGGCCCACACCGCCACGCGCTACGACGATGCGGCCGTGGCGTTGCTGCGGGCGGCCGAGGTGGCCAATCGGGCGGGGGTGTAGGGTAGGTCGGGAGCGGCGTGTCAAGTCCTAAAATAAGTTGACACCAAATATCTACATGCTGATTACAAATGCCTGGCAAAATGCACCTCGGCCGGCACACGATAATCCAGAGCTAAATGAGGTCGGTCGTAGTTGTAGAGAGTAATTGCTTCAGTAGTTGACGCCATCATCTGCTCCAGGTCGACGAACACGTCGCCCAACCCATACTCCAGCTTCAAGATGCCGTTCATCCGTTCGGCCAGAGCGTTCTCATAGCAGTTACCAACCTCGCCCATGCTTGGGCGGATATCGTGTTCGGATAGAAGGTTGCGATAGGCATGAGCTGTGTATTGCACGCCGTGGTCGCTATGGTGAACAAGACCCGTCAGAGAACCTCGTGCTTGCTCCAGGGCCGAGTTGAGCGCCCGCAGGCAACCCTCGACCGCCAATGAAAGCGAGAGGTCAAAGCCCACGATGAAACGGGAATAAGCATCGGTCAACAGCGCCAGATAAGCGAACCCATTCTCTGAGGTAAGATAAGTGACATCGCCGACCCATAATTGGCAAGGAGCTGTCACGGTAAGCTCGGGCAACAGGTTAGGGCAACGCCAAAGCCCGGCACGTGTCGTCTTTTGCCAGCGCCTCCTGGTCGGCACCAGCAGGTCATGACGTCTCAACAAGTCGAAAAGAGCGTCACGCCCCAGGGAAATCCCTCTAACAGCCAGCAAAGGCTGCAATTTGACCAACAATTTGCGTGTGCCCATCCGCGGATGGTAATAGCGGATGGCGCGAACCATATCCAGCACTATGGCCTCTTCTCCCACCCGGCGACGCAGCCGATTTCGCTGCTGGTGTTGTGCCTGGCGGCTGATACCGACATGTCGCAGAAAATCCTGTCTTGTGAATCCGCATTCATGTCTTAAAGGGTGCTGGAAGCATGCTTCGAGGATGGCGGTACGTCGTTTTTTTTGACCTCCATTCCCAATAATTGCTCGGCCTCGGTCAGTGATGACTCCAGTACGATCTTCTCCAGCGTCAACTGGGCTACAGCGGTTTCCAATTCACGTATTCGTGCTTCAAGCGCCTTTTGATGCTCGCGTTCATCGGCTCGCTGAATGACAACTAATTCGTGACGCAAGCTGGCACAAGCATACTTCTTGATCCATCGTTCGATTGTCCCATTCCCTGTGATACCGTACTTGGCCCGTAAGGCCGATATACTGTGTCCCTCTTTGTATTCACCGACGACCTGTCGCTTGAAGGCCTCGCTATATCGCTTTATCACTTGCTTTTTCATCAGACCATCCTCGGTGGTTCAAACTATTATATAGATGTCTGATGTCAATCATATTTAGGACGGGTCAGCGCTCCTACTCGCCTCCGACCACTTCCTTATATCTGAAACACCCCACCAGATGATCGTTCACCATCCCCACGGCCTGCATGAACGCGTACATGATCGTCGGGCCGACGAAGGTGAAGCCGCGCCGCTTGAGGTCGGCGCTGAGGGCGCGGGATTCGGCCGTCTGCGCCGGGATCTGGCGCGGGCTTTGCCACTGGTTGACGATGGGCCGGCCGTCGACGAACGACCAGACGTAGGCGTCGAAGCGGCCGAACTCCGTCTGGACGGCCAGGAAGGCGCGGGCGTTGCGGACGGCGGCGTTGATCTTCAGCCGGTTGCGCACGATGCCGGGATCGGCCAGCAGCGCGGCGACGCGGGCCTCGTCATAGGCGGCGACGGCCGCCGGATCGAAGTCGTCGAACGCGCGGCGGTATGCCTGCCGCTTGCGCAGGATGGTCAGCCAGCTCAGCCCGGCCTGCGCTCCCTCGAGGATGAGGAACTCAAACAGGCGGCGGTCGTCGTGGATGGGCACGCCCCATTCCTCGTCGTGGTAGACGACGTAGAGCGGGTCGGCGCCGGGCCAGGCGCAGCGGGGTTTGTGGTCACCGGTCATTCTTTTGCCCTCCCTAACAGGTAGATCGCGCCGTCCTGAAACTGGAGCGACTCCGCCACATGCGGGACGGCGGTCGATTCGCCCGGCTCGAACAACACCGTTCGCCAGGGCGACCAGTAGGTCCAGACGAGGCAAGCCGTGTTGCCCCGCGCGAAATCATCTTCCCACGCCGCGATCGTGGCCAATATCTCGGCGCCGTCGCCCTCCAGCGGGCTGAATTCGGCGACCTTGTCGAAGTAGAAGTACATCGCAAAGGGATCGTTACTATAGAGAGCACAGTCGGACAGCCCATTCTCGCGAATATAGCTGATCATCTCGCCGTCGCGCCACGTCCTCGAATTATACGACAAGCCGTTATGGAACTGGGCGCGTAATTTGAGCGCGTCCAGGTTGATGGGGTAGACCAGCCACAAGGCGACGCCGGCCAGCGTCAGCGCCCGTACCGGCACGCGCGGATAGCGGCGCGCCAGCCAGCGGGACACGGCGTCGATCGCTGCGAACAGCAGCAGCGCCACGGGGATGGCGATGGGCGACAGCAGCCGGTTGCCGATGTCGTCGTAGCGGGTCGTCGTCGAGGTGACAATCAGGAAGCCCACGTAGGCGGCCACATAGAGCAGCGCGAACAGGACCAGCGGGTGCGCTTGCCTGAGCGCCCGGCGGAGCGGCGCATACGCCCCGAACAGAACGGCGGTCAGGGCCAGGACGGCCAACAGCCCCCACGACATCAACGTCGGGGAGAGGTCGACGATTTGATTGGGCACATACCAGCGCAAGACAGCATTGAGCGCGAGCAGGATGTTGTCGACCAGAGAATGTTCGGACGGGACGCGCGGGCCAAGCAGGGTTCGCGAGACGGCGTAGTTTCTGGCGGCCCAGGCGACTAACGGCAGGGCCGACAACAGCCCAAAAGTCAACGCGTGCGTGAATTGCGTCTTGCGGTTGCCTCGGCCGATCATCAGGATGCTGACCACGCCCGTGAGGATGAGCACGACGCCGATATACCGGGTGAGGCAGGCCAACACCACCGCCAGCGTCACGAACAAGAGCCGCTTGCCGTCCTGCCGTTCGAAGTAAAGCAGCAAGGCGTAGAAGTAGAGCGTCACGAAGAAGTTGAAGGGCGCTTCGGACCACGCGATGCGGGCCACACCGGTCAGAGGTAACGAAACGACCAGGGATACTGTGCCAAGAAACGCGAGAGGCGGCGAGACGACCTTGTAGAACAGGATGCCCACCAGGTAGAGCGTCAGACCCAGGAAGGCCGCGCCGACGAATCTGGCCGACACGAACGGATCGACGCCCAGCGCCAGGTCGATGAGGCCGAGGAGCGCCGGGTAGAGCGGCGGCTGAACGGTCCAGGGCGCGTTGTCGAAATTGGTGAAGCCGAGGCCGCTGATCAGATGGCGCGCGATGGCGATATAACTGATGGAGTCGGGCGAAATGCCGGCGCCATACCGGCTTGTCGCAACAAGCACCAGGCAAGCGCCAACCAGACTCAACAGGACGAGTAACGCCTTGTATTTTACGGGAACTGCGCTGTTCTCGCGTGATACCACCCTTGATCTCCTGCTACCTACCGCCGGGCGAGCGGCGTGGCGACGCGGGCCTCGTCATAGGCGGCGACGGCCGCCGGGTCGAAGTTATCGAACGCACGGCGGTACGCCTCCCGCTTACGCAGGATCGTCAGCCAGCTTAGCCCGGCCTGCGCCCCCTCGAGGATGAGGAACTCGAACAGGCGGCGGTCGTCGTGGATGGGCACGCCCCACTCCTCGTCGTGGTAGGCGACGTAGAGCGGGTCGGCGCCGGGCCAGGCGCAGCGGGGTTTGTTGTCATTCATGGCTCTCCGCAATTCTAACATTGTGTCCACTGACACGCGATCCTATCGTCGCCTCGGATCATCATCTGAATATAGCTCTCCTGTTGCAGGATCAAAATTGTAGCCAAAGTTGGTCTTAAGTCGCTTACCAAGATCTACCAAGAATCCCCAAGCTCTTTCGTAGCTCCCTTCTCCAAATCCACTACCAACTACAGAGAGTAGTTCGCGTGATACCACTTCACTAACATCTTCGCCCGACTCAACTAATAGCTTTATAACCCGGTCATGTATCTGCTCGTCAAATATCTCTCTTTCCAATAGCCCGCCTTGAAAGATAGTTGCTAAGTAGCCAATAGGCACTAGTAACTGTACAACTTCATGAGCCTGCTCAACCAGACCATTGTCTCGGAGTTCTTCATATAATCTCCATAATTCAAGCACGGATAATTCAGCGCCTTTAACATTTCTAGCTTTCACAGCCTCCTTGGCGAATGAAGAGAATTCGCAACCCGCTGTTAGAATTATTTTCTCCACATCCCCGTATCTCTGGAGATGGGCACCATAGAGTTGAAGTGATTTTTTGTACATGACGATTAGAGCATTAAAGTAGCCGAGGGGGTACAGACTGGGCTTTTGTCGATATAAGGTGCCAAATCCTAGCAAACACTCGAACCATACATTAAATTTCATGCCATTATCATGATTTCCTAGAAGCATCTTCTCTTCAAGTGGCAGAGCCGATATTAATCTTTCACCCAAGTAGCCAACGCTCTTCAGCACCTCGTCAATCGCCTCTTTCTTGGCGTCTTTTCCTTGATCGAACGGCCTAGGCTCATAAGAGCTGAGCAAACAAGTACCGAACTCTCCAAAGTACCCAACCATTTGCTCAAATATCAGCCTGGAATTAAGAATGGACGCATCTGCGACGTTCCGCCAAAGCAGTTGAAGCTCGATAAATTCAGATAGAAAATTCAAATCGATTAGCCGAACAGCATATAAATGAGTTACCGTCAGGATCGCCTGCCTCGCGGAATAGATTCCTTCTTTCTCGATGATTTCAAGCAGAATCCGCACGATACCAATGAGGTGCTTTGTCATCGCCATCGGCAGTTCATGCTCAGGGCGCCATTCCGCATCATTCTTACCCGGAATCTCCAACAGGAACTCGGTAGATTTCTCTGATAACAACGAAACTGATTCTTCCAAGGAAGTAAGGTCCGAGCGCTTAACAAAGAGGATCATTAGGTCTCTTAATGGCAGAAACGGATCACTGGTATTAGCTACCTTACGCTTATTTATCGCAATATTCTTCCCTGAATTATCCACCTCTGCATCATCTGCTTCGGTTTCAATTCGCGATGAGTTAGCCCTTCCTCCTTCGTCCTCATTGAGATCTTTGTCCATTGGGTCGTAAGGAACCCATTCAAATTGAAAACGATAAGGGGGGTGAGGTTCGTACTTCTTCCACAAAAAGTCGCGTATCTCTTGATAACGAATCTTCTTCGTCACTAGAAGGATTGCTCGATGCAATGATAAGTAGGTCCGATATTGAAGAACCAGAACAATAAAAAGAACTATAGACACCAGCAATAGGACAAAGCATGCAAGCGTATAACAGGGGGAAACGACAAGATCACTGAGGAATAAGATATATTCATTAGTAATCAGCGAGCGCTCTACAGAAACCAAGTAAACACCTGCTCCAGTGGCTAGCAGATCAAGTGTGCTTATTGCGAGAAGTAGAACAAGCGAAGTGGTCCTAAGGACGTGCCCGATTTGTCGATAAGGATAAATGCTATAAACCAATTGTACGAACACGAGTACAGCGGCACCGATGATCCCAAATACTGCAACCTCTGTACTGAATAGCAAACTGTAGTAGTCAAACAGGATTTCGCTATTCATCTCAATATCGTATGCCCTCCAAAACTGATTGCCTATTGTGCGCAA
>WBZO01007028.1_pt1 | contig 10592 bp, 6 predicted proteins | sample 5204261 | NCBI WGS metagenome assembly WBZO01 (sample SAMN12412400, study PRJNA552823) | activated sludge metagenome | isolation source: activated sludge from anammox sidestream of wastewater treatment plant... | place: USA: North Carolina | collected 2017-09
CGGCGCTGGCGGCGCTGCTGTCCGGCAAGATCGACGTGCAGGGCAAGGTCGCGGTCGCCGTCCTCTCGGGCGGCAATGTCGATCCCGAGCTGTTCTACCGGCTGGTGGCGTGAGGCGGAGGACGGATGTCAGATGTCAGATTTCAGGAGTGATCTGACCTCTGACCTCTGACATCTGTCATCCGGCTAAGTAAACAGCGCGATGCGCTCTTCCTCCGACAATGCCTTGAGCGCGGCAAGCGGGTCATTTGGTGCCGGCTGCTGCGGCGCCGGTGCGGCGGCGGTCTCCCGTGCAACCTCGAGCGATACCTGCTGCAGCAAGGCGGCGCGCGCTGCTTCGGGCGCGGCGTCCTTGGCGCTTGCCTCGTCGGCGGCGAACAGCTCCAGCTCGATCTCCCGCATCACGTCGGCCGACGAGTTCGCGATCGCAGCAGGCTTTGACGGCGGCTCGCTTTCAGACGGTTCGGCCGGTGGTTCTTTTGTCGCAGGCACGAAATCGATCGGCGAAACGCCATAAGTCGCCATTGGGGTTGGCGGCGGCTGCGGCGCCGCGATGGCCGCTGGCGGCTCGGCAACCGGTTCAGCGGTCGCCGGCGGCTCGGTGACCGGCTCGGCGGTCGCGGGCGGCTCGGCTACGGGCTGCGGCTCGGCGGCGGGAATCGCCATGGCCGCCGGCGGCGCGGGCTCGCCGCCTGCCACGCTCGCCAGCATGGCGTTGACGCGCCGCTCGAGATCGCCGAGCACATCGGCAAGCTTTTGCGCGCGGCGGTCGGCGGGGTCGCGCAGCGCCGCGGCCGAGAGAACGGACGAGGCGATCTCCTCGATCTCGTCGCAGGTTGCGGGATCGATCCCGCGCTCGCGCATGGTCCAGGCGACATCCTTGATGCGCTCGACGGTGGCGAAATTGTCGTGCTCCGCCGGGGCGGGGTGAGTTTCCGGCGAGCCTCCAACACCGAGGTTTGCGGCTTCGCTGCGCGTCTGCGCGATGACGTTCGCCATCTCGGTGAGTTCAGCGCGGAAGCTCTGGTAAGGTTCCCCGCTGCGCTCGCGAATCAGGTTCTCGACGCGGGCGATCGCGGCGAGCATTTGCAGCGTGTCGGCGTGGCGCGTTCGTCTCGCGTATTCTTCGAGGAAGGCGCGGCCGCGCTCGCTCGTGATGACGGTCGCGTAAATGGCCTCGTAGGCGGCCTCCTCCGCTGACAGCGGCGCGACAGTCGACAATGCGGCGGGTTCATCCGGCATGGCGTCAGAGCACACGAGCGGAATTCGCGGATCGGCAGCTTCACCCCGCAGCTTAGCAAGTGCAATCGGCGGAATGTTACGCGATCTCCAGATACCCACAGGCAAGGGCTTCGCGCGGCTTGCCGTGTTTTACGCGGCGGTCGGCGCGCTCTGGACGCTTTCCGCCGCGAGGGGTGGCGGGCGTGCTTTACGCCCGCTTCGGCGCGCTGGCTTATGGCGCGATGGCGGCCGCGGCTCGGGTAGGCGCAGGCGTCTGTACGCTTGCGCTCGCGCTCGCACTCGGCGTGACCGGCTTCGCGCGGACCTGCTGAGGCCGTCCCGGCTCCGAGCAGGTGCGATACATCGCGGCAAGCTCGGGCCCGCTCAGGACCATCAGCTTGCGGGTGAGCCCGCCGCGCCGCTTGATCCAAGCGCGAACGTGCTCGGGATAAATATCCATCAGAAACTTCGTCGCCGCGTGGCTGGTCACCGGCTGGCCGTATTGATTCGGGTTCCAGGCGGCGTGAAAGCCGAGCCGCGCGCGCGAGGTGACGCAGATGCGCTCGCGTGGAATGACGCCGAGCACCATGGTGCAGGCGGAGAGGCACGGTCCGTCGATGGCGACCCTCTCGCCCGAATCGCGCAACGCCATCAGGTTTTCGAGATAAGGACCGATCTGGCCACCCGGATCCGCCTTGATGCGCACCAGCGCGGAAGCCGACGAGGCCGTAAGGGCCGCGAAAATCGCGCCCAGCAGAATCGTAGCAAAACGCATGAATCCCCGCTCCCCAAGCCCACCAATGTCCCCAGGCGGTGAAAGCGCCCTCTACCGGTATTTCAAGACAGTAAATGTGAACTAAGTGTGATACTCGACCAGGATATTTGCGGCCTTCACGATGTCGCCCCATTTCCCGCCCTTGGCGACGAGAAACGCGCTGAATTCCTGCGGCGAAGCGATGTTCGGATCGACGTCAAACCTGGCAGGACTTGGCCGCATCTCCGGCGACTTCAAGCCATCGTTGATTGCGCCGTTAACCTTTGCGACGCGAAGGCCCGATTTGCCGCGTCAGCCCCAGAGCGCCGGTGTCGGCGGATGGACGCGGCTGTCCTCGTAGATGAGCCCGTCCGGCCGGTCGCGTGCCAGCAACAGCGGACCGTCGAGATCGACGAAGCGCGCGCGCTGCGCGACCAGCATGGCCGGCGCCATGGCGAGCGAAGTCGCCACCATACAGCCGACCATGACGGTGAAGCCCAGCCGCTCGGCCTCCCGCGCCATGGCCATTGCCTCGGTGAGCCCGCCGGTCTTGTCGAGCTTGATGTTGACCGCATCGTATTTGTCGACGAGGGCCGGCAGCGTCGTCATGTCGTGCACGCTTTCGTCGGCGCAGATCGGCAGCGGACGACTGACACACCCGAGTGCATCGTCCGCGTTCGCCGGCAACGGCTGCTCGATCAGCGTCACGCCGGCCGCGGCGCAGGCTGCGAGATTCTCGGAGAGATTGTCCGGCGTCCAGCCTTCGTTGGCATCGACGATCAGCTCGGCAGCAGGTGCCGCGATGCGCACCGCTGCGATGCGTGCCGCGTCGTTGGTGCCGCCGAGCTTGACCTTGAGGAGCGCGCGGCGGGAGGCCTTGGCGGCGGCTGCCGCCATGGCATCCGCGGTCGCAAGCGAGATCGTATAAGCGGTGGTGAGGGGAGCGGGCGCCGCGAGGCCGGCCAGTTCGTGCACCGGCTTTCCGGTTTGCTTCGCCTCCAGATCCCAGAACGCGCAGTCGAGCGCGTTGCGCGCCGCGCCGGCCGGCATCTTGGTCTGCAACGTTTCGCGCGTGAGTCCCGCCGCAAGCGCATCCTGCATGCCGTTGAGCGCCGCGACCACGCCGTCGATGGTCTCGCCGTAGCGCGCATAGGGCACGCACTCGCCGCGTCCGCGCTGGCGCCCGTCGGACAGCTCGGCGACCACGACCTGCGCTTCGGTCTTGGCGCCGCGGCTGATGGTGAAGCTGCCGGCGATCGGCCAGCATTCGACGCGCACGGAAAGCGTTGGGGCTGCATGACTCATCTGGTCATTATAACGCAGCCCCGCCGGTTGCGTTGCCGGTCAAACGGGCGTCAGCTATGACGCGTGAGTGAAAGCCGGAACCGGACGATGTTGCCGCGCCTTGGTGGCTGGATGAATATAGCCGGCATGCAATGCGGGGAACGGCATCGCCGCGGCGCGCGGCCGCCCCGGATTGCCTCCGGGCGACCGGCCGCACTTCTCGCAGCGCTCGTTATCGTAGCCTGCCTGTCGATTGCGCGCGCGCAGGCGCAAGTACCGGCGATCTATACCGATCAGGGGGCCGACCGCGAGCAGCGTCTCCTGGAGAAGGCGCGCGCAGAGGGCACCCTGACGCTTTACACGTCCATGGCGACGACCGAATCGGGGCCGCTCGCGCAGGCCTTTGAAAAGAAATACGGTATCAAGGTCCAGCTCTGGCGGGCGCTGAGCGAGAACGTGCTGCAGCGCGGATTGACCGAGGCGCGCGCTGGCCGGCGCGCCATGGATGTGGTCGAGACGAATGCGCCGGAGGTCGAAGCACTGGGGCGCGAGCAGGTTACGGCGGAATTCTTCAGCCCGTATCTCGCCGATCTGCCGGACTGGGCCAAGCCCGCGCACCGGCGCTGGGCGAGCGACCGCGCCAATCTCTGGGTCGCCGGCTACAACACCGGCAAGGTCAAACGCGACGAACTGCCCGGCATGCTGGATGGCTTCGCCGATCCGAAATGGAAGGGCCGCATTTCGCTCGAAGCGACCGATTCCGACTGGATGTACGGCGTCATCAATTTCATGGGCGAAGCGCAGGGCCTCGACTTCTTCCGCAAGCTCGCGGCGCTGAAGCCTGAGATGCGCAAGGGCCATATCCTGGTGGCGCAACTCGTGGCGGCCGGTGAACTGAGCGTGTGCCTGACAGTCTATAGCGGCAACGCCGACTCGATCAAAAGCAAGGGCGGGCCGATCGACTGGGTCGCGGTCGAGCCGCTGGTCGGACGCCCGCAGGCGCTTGGCGTCGCGAAGAGCGCGCCGCACCCGCATGCCGCGCTGTTGTTCGTCGATTTCGTGCTCTCTCCGGAGGGGCAGAAGCTCCTCGCCGACATGGGACGAGTACCGGCGAGCCGCACGCAGCAGACGCTGCTCGACCGCCACAAGCACGTCATGATCGACCCTGTACGCTGGATCGACGAGGCGCCGAAGTGGGAGAAGGTTTGGAACGACCTGTTCCTGCGGTAGGGAGCCCGAAACGAAACAGGGCGCGCTCATCGCGCGCCCGTTCCGGTTTCCCGTCCGTCGCCTGAAGCCTAATTAGTCAAATCGTCCCGCCGCGTGCGCCAGCATGGTGTAAACCTTGCCGGTTTCCGAGGTGAGGTAGGTGCGCGCCACGACCTGTCCGCGGTCGTCACGCGAGACTTCTTCGAGAAGCCGCTCGAATTCCGCAATATAGCGATCGACCGTGCGCATGAAGTCGCGGTCGCCGCGATACTTGCGGCGGATCTCCTCGAACGCCTGCTGGCCCTGCATGGTGTAGAGTTGGCGCGTGAACACGTTACGTTCGCCGCGCTTGTAGCGGTCCCAGAGATCGGCGGCCGCGTCGTGGTCGATCATGCGGGCGATGTCGACCGCAAGCGAGTCGAGCGAATCGATGCTGGTGCGCTCGCCGCGCGGCGCTTCGGGCGGCATTCCGCCCCCGCGGGACGGCGGTTCGCTTCGCTGCGGAAACTGCTCGGCCTCCTCGCGCGAGGCGCGCGTGAGGATGTCGGACAGCCAGCCGGTACGTGCGCCGGTCTGGCCTTGCGTCGGGCTGAGCGAGGGCGCCTCGGCGCGCCGCGCAGGCATCGCAGGGCCCGGGCCGCCGCCGATCCCCGCGATGTCGGGACGCGGGCGCACCGGCGGTTCCGGCGCCCGGCCGCCGCCGTTGGTCAGCGCCGGCTCATCGCGCATGACGCGGCGCGTCGGCGCGGGCGGGATGGCCTCGACGCCCTCGACCCGGCGCGGCGCGGCGGCCGCCGGTTCGATCGCGTCGAGATTGCGGCCGTGGCGGGCAACGATGCGGTTGAGCTCGGCCAGCGCCTCGATCTGATCGACGATCACGCGGCGCATCTGCGCGGCGCTCTCGGCGGTCTCCTGCGGCAGTTCGAGGATGCCCTTGCGCAGCTCGGCGCGCGTCACCTCGAGCTCGTGCTGCATCTCGGCGGCCATCTGCTTCAGTCCGCCGACCACGTCGGCGAATCGGTCGGACGCCTGCGCCAGCATGGCGTGCGCCTCGCTGGTCGATTGCTCGTAGACGCTGCGCATCGCTTCGGCGGTGCGCTTGCGCTCCTCTTCGGCGTTGGTGCGGATCGACTCGAAGTTCTCCGCAATCGTGCGCGCGCCGCCGGTGGTCGACTCGGCGACCAGCCGGGCGATGTCGCGCGCCCGGTCGGAAGCGCCTTCCAGCGACTGGTCGAGCAGGGTCGAGAAGCGCGCCAGGCGCTGCTCGAGGTCGTTGCCCTTGCTGTCGAGGGTGGTCACCAGCGCGTCAAGCTCGGTACGCCGCTCCATCAGCGCACCCTCGGTGCGCCGGTTGCTGCGGTCGACCAGGGCGACGGCTTCCGCCAGCGCCCGGCCGTGCGCATCGAACTGGCCGGCAAGCTGCTGGAGGTCGGTGAGGGTCTGCGTCGTGACGCTGCGGAAGCTCGAAATGCTCTGGTCGACCTGGCTGTTCGCCACGCCGGTCTTGGCCGCGACCTCGTTCATGGCGGCGACGAAATCGGACACGCGGGTGACCAGCGTCTGCTCGATCTCGCTCATGTTCTCGTGTGCGCCGCTCAAGACTTCCTGCAGCAGGATATTGGCCTCGCGCAGGCGCTCGAACAGCGCCGTGGTGTCGGAGCGCAGCATGCCGTGCGTCTCCAGCATCTCGGACACCGCGGCGGACGCCGTCTGCTTCGACTGCTCGACCGCCGCCTGCGTGGTCTCCTGCAGCTCGCGCAGCGTGCGCGCGATCGTTTTCGAGGCGCCCTGCGTCGCCAATTCGGCGCTCTCGCGCAGGTCCTTGACGGCCTGGTGGACGGCCGCGTTCGTCGCCTGGACCGCGCTACTTTGGTTCGATTGCAGTTCCTTGAGCGCGCGCGCGACGGCGCCGGTTCCGCTTTCGGTCGCCTCGTTGATCAGGCGCGCGATATGCTCGCTGTTGTCCATCATGGTCTGCGTGAAGGAGAAACCCTTGGCCTCGATCGCCTTCACCGCATGCTCGGTAACGCGGCTCACCTCGCTGGAGAATTCCAGGCTCTTGGCCGACAGCGCGGTAAGCAGCCCGCTCGACTTTTCGTCGAGGATCTTGGTCATCTCGGCCGAGCGCTGGCTGACGGCCGCGGCAATCTCGTCGGCCTTGCCGACGAAATTGCGCGCAACTTCCGCACTGACGCCGAGCAGCGTGCGTTCGACCTCGCCGGCGTTCTGCTTGAGCACGTTGCTCACGCCGGTTGAAATACCCGTCAGGCTGCGCTCGGCATCGTGGGCGCTTGCGCGGATCGACGCCGTGGTGGTGGTGGCGAGCTGCGCCAGCGCGCGTTCCGCTTCCCCGGCATTGGTCTTGATCGCCTGATTGAGCGCGTCGAGCCGCGTCGTCAGCAAGTTCGAGGCCGACGTCGAGAGGTTGCCGATCGAACGCTCGGCTTCGGCGGTATTGCCCCTGATGGTCTGCGCAAGCTGCTCGATTCGGCCGCTGATCGTCTCGACCGACGAGGCGGTCAGTTGCTCAAGCGAATGCGTGGCCTCGCTGGTGTTGGAGCGGATCGCCTGACTGAGCTGCTCCATGCGGGAGGAGAGCAGTTCGGCGGCGCTCTGGCTGCGAATCTCGATTTCCTTGGTGACCGCCTCGGCGCGCCCGAGCAGCAATTCCTCGAAACGCCCGATGCGGGTGTCCAGGTTGGCAGCGACCTCCATGGCGCGCGCGCCCATCGCGCGGTCGATATCGTCGATCTTGGCGCCGAGATTTTCGGCAAGCTTTGCGCCGCGCACATTGATGACGCTGGTAACGTCGGAAATCCGCTTGTCGAGCGCGGCGACCACCTCCGTACCGCTGTCCGCGAGCGACTTGGCCATATCGGCGACGCGCGATCCGAGCCCTTCGTTGAGTGTCTTGGTGCGCGCCTCCAGCGCGTCCTGGAAGCGGATGAACTGCTGATCGAGGCTCGCCGTCACCTCGGCCGACTTGGTGGTGACGCGGGTATCGAAATTGTCGAGGTAATCGCGCATCGCGCTGGCGATTTCCTGGCTGCGCTCACCCAGCCGCTCGACCATCTCACCGCCATAGGTCTTCACCGTGCGGTCGAATTCGCCGAGATGACGGGTGATGAGGTTGCCGAGCGTCGTCGAGTCGCGGGCAATCCGCTCGGCCAGTTCGGCGCCGCCGTGGTTGAACATGTCCTCGAACGACTGCAACCGGGCGGCTAGCATTTCGCGCACCGAGTCGCCGCGGTTGCCGAGCACGTCGGCGAGCGTTTCGGCGCTTTCCCGGAACGTATCGGCCACGCGGTTGGCGCGCTGCACGATGGTTTCGGTGATGCGGGCGCCGGTCTGTTCGAGCTTCGACACCACGTCCCCGCCGCGCAGGCTGAGGTCGAGCACCAGCGAGTCGCCGGTGGTCTTGAGCGTGGAGTTTACCTCGTCGACCCGGCTCGAAATGGTTTCCGTCAACCGGTCGCCGGTCTCGACCACCATATCGGTGAGTTCCTGCGAGCGGTCGGTCATCATGTCGAGGATTGCGCCCGACTTCTGCGCGAAGCCCTCGGTCACGCGGTCGAGCCGCACCGACATCATGTGCTGCAAGTTGGCGGCAATCTCGGTGAACTCGTCGCCGATGTGGTCGGTCTTGAAATTGAGTGTCGAGGTAAGGCGGTCGCTGGCGGCTGAGATCGCCTGGCTCGTCTCCGCGCTGGTCGCCTCCAGGCGGTCGAGCAGGTCGCCGCCGCGCGCGCCGAGCGACTCGATCATGGTGTCGCCTGCATTGGTGAGCGCGCGCGTGATGTGTTCGCCCTTCTCGGCGAGCGCATGGGTAATCCGGCGCGAGGCTTCGTTGACCTGCTCGGCCACGAGTTCGCTGATCTGCGAAATGTCGCTGCCGAGGTCGAGATGGATGCTGTTGATGGCTTCGCGGATCTGGTCGGCCTGTCCGACCAGCGTGTCGCGCTGCTTGCCGAGGTCCTGCAGCAGTCCACGAATGCGCACCTCGTTGTCGTTGTAGGCGTGCTCGAGCGCCGAGACCTCGTTGGCCACGAGTGTTTCAAGCTCGGCGGCGCGCGCGAGCGCGCGCTCGATGCCGTCGCCCATGGCGGCGACTTCGCGCCGGATTGCCTGGCCGACCGTGACGATCGATTCGCGCGCCACGGTTTCCGGCTCGGCCAGCCGCATGGCGACCTCGGCCATCGACTGGGTGATGAGCCGCAATTCCTGGGAGCGCCAGGCCATGTGCGCGAGCACGAAGAAGAAGATGATGGGCGCGAAGAAAATCGCGGCGAGCGTGGCGAGGATCGGCGCGCTTAATCCGCTCGGGCCGAGCGAGGCCTTGAGCTCGGGAAGATACATCCAGCCCAGCACGATGCCGGCGAGCACCCAGACCACCGCAAACACGGTCGCCACGAGATAGGAGGTGCGCGCAGGCCGGCGCTGGAGCGAACGCAGAATCTGCCCGATCGACTCGCGGTCGTCGTTGGCCGGGCGGCGCATCGGCCCGGTGTCCTCGACATGGCGAGCCTCATCCTCAAACGGGTCGTTGGCGGCGGGCGGCACGGAATGTGTGCGCCACGTTGACTCGGCAGCGACCTCCTCGGGAAAATTAAAATGATCCTCCGCCGGCGGTGGCGCCGGTGTCGCTGGCGCGGGCTCCGGCGCAGGCTCGGCGTCCCGAACATTAAGCGCGTCCTGGATCGCCGACAGTGCCGCTTCCGTCGGGTCCTTCATCTTCTTTGGAGTGTTCGCCATGTCGGTCGTCGCCTCGTCTTACGCAAAACCTTTCGCGCGGCAGGACAAGCCTGACTGCGCCCCGAGCACGTGAGCCGTAAGGTCCCCCTAGGGGCAGCCGGCCGCATTCTGCGCCTGGCTGACTTCCACTGCCGCGCGTCTATCCTATCGGCTTGGCAGACCAAAGAAAACTGGTTGTTAAGGCCTCTTTAATCATCGTTAATGTCAGCCCCCGCGGCCCCGCCCAGCGCCCGTCGCTTGAGCCCGGTCTATTTGTCGAGCCCAATACGGGCTGACGCGCGGCTGGCCGCGGCCGTTCGGCAGGCCATGGCCGTCCTTCGGATCGACCGGGAACAAGACGGCCGGAGCGGGAAGCCACTCGCCGTACAGGGAAATTTCCCGCTCCGGCGGCGCCCGGCATACCCGAACGGCCCGAGGGAGGCCGTTCGCGGGTTAACCATACGGTCAGCAAGTGACGGGCTGTGGTGTAAAAAACCGCGCCCATTTACCCGGCCTTGAGGGGCAGCAATTCACCCTCGCGGCCGGGCGGCGAAATGCCGCCAGGGGGGATTGTTGCCATGTTCGCGTTATCCGCAGTGCCGGTGAAACCGCCGTCCGCGTTGCGGCGTCCGACCGGCGAGCCGGTCATCGACGCAGCCCATCTCAAGCGCATGACGCTGGGCGAGCGGAACCTGGAAATCGAGGTGCTGCAATTGTTTGACCGTCAAGCCGAAATCTTGCTGGCGCGCATGAACGATGCGCCGCCCGAGGCGATCATGGCGTTCGCTCATACCCTCAAGGGGTCAGCGCGCGGCATTGGCGCATGGTCGGTGGCGGCTGCGGCCGAGGCCGTCGAAGGTGCCGCCGACGGCACCGGGCCGGAAAGCCTGGCCGAGGCGCTCGACCGGCTGGCTTCGACCATCGGCGAGGCGCGGATGGCGATCGCGCGGCTCCTGTCACCGCAATAGGGGCAGTAAGGGTTCGCAAGGGGCCGGCGGCGGCGGTGCCGCTGCTCTGGCGCGCTCGCACGCAAGCCGGTATACGGAGCCGCCGGCACCGCTCTCCCGCCGCGCCATCCTTCCCATCTGCATGCCCAAGATCACGTTTATCGACTTCGAAGGAACCTCCCGCACGGTCGAGGGCGAAATCGGCTCAACCGTCATGGAGACCGCGATCAAGAATGGCATTCCGGGCATCGAGGCGGAGTGCGGCGGCGCTTGCGCCTGCGCGACCTGCCATGTGCATGTCGACGAAGCATGGCGCAAGGTGGTCGGTGAACCTTCGCCCATGGAGGAGGACATGCTCGATTTCGGCTACGACGTACGGCCGAACTCGCGGCTCTCATGCCAGATCAAGGTAACGGCCGAACTCGACGGGCTCATCGTGCGCACGCC
>WBZO01002764.1_pt1 | contig 10590 bp, 11 predicted proteins | sample 5204261 | NCBI WGS metagenome assembly WBZO01 (sample SAMN12412400, study PRJNA552823) | activated sludge metagenome | isolation source: activated sludge from anammox sidestream of wastewater treatment plant... | place: USA: North Carolina | collected 2017-09
AACTCGCCCGCCCTGGAGTTCTGCCCGAGTCTCTCGCCCGGAGGAGAATCCCTCTATTTCACAAGTACGCGGGGATTGCTGGGCGAGTCGCCGGATAGACCACGAACCTACGGCGAATTGATCGGGCGGCTGCGCAGCGTCATGAACGGACTCGGCAACGTCTACCGGGTTCCGATGGAAGCCGTCGGGCCGCGTGGGGGAGATTAGCCGCGTGCGGATGGATAAGTGGCTCTGGGCGGCGCGTTTCTTCAAGTCGCGCTCGCTGGCGGCGGATGCCTGCGAATCGGGCAGAATTCGTTCGCATGGGCTTCCGGCGAAACCGGCCCGCTCCGTGCAGGCGGGCGATCTGCTAAAGATCGAAAACAGCGGCGGCGTCTTCGAGGTCGAGGTCCTCGCCTTGAGTGACGTGCGTGGTCCGGCGGCCGTTGCGCAGACCCTCTACAGGGAAACCGAGGCAAGCCGCGACGCCAGGCGGAAAGCATTGGAGGAGCGATCCCTGGGTCTGCGCTTCGATCGGCAGTGGGGCGGCCGGACCTCCCGCCGCGACCGTAGAATTGTGGAGCGCCTCCGCGGCAGGTCCTGAGCCGCTGGATTGCGGCCTGAACGGCTTTTTCTCCGCCGTCATACAGCGGCTCCGTCCGTCCACCCGCGCCTCACCGGTTCTCTTCGATCTGGCTGGAGACGCTCTCCCATTCGCCCAATACGGTCTCCAGGCGCGCACGCTTATGAGCCAGCGATTCCATCCGCTTGCGCGTCTCTTCGGCGCTGGAGAACCCCTGCAACGATTCTTCGATCTCCGCAATCTGCGATTCCAGCCGTCCGGCTTCCTCCTCCAGTGCCGAGGCGCGGTCCTCGAGTCTCTTCATCTTCTGGGGATTGAGCCGCTTCTTTGCCAGCGCTTCGCCCGCTTCCCGCGGGACGTCATCCAGCGTCGGACCGGAAGGCGCGGCAACCTCTCCCGGGGCCGCGCTCGCCGCAGGCTGTGATTTCCGCCACTGGTAGTCTTCGTAATTGCCCGGATAAACCCGGACTTCACCGTCCGCGATCTCGAACACGCGTGTCGCGAGCTTGTCGATGAAGTACCGGTCGTGGCTGACGAACACCACCGTGCCCGTGAAACTCTCGAGCGCAGCGAGCAGCACGTCCTTCGCTCTGAGGTCGAGGTGGTTCGTCGGCTCGTCGAGCAGCAGGAAGTTGGAGGGGTTGAGCAGCATCCGGGCGAGCGCGTACCGGTTTCGCTCGCCGCCGGAGAGCACACCGATCTGCTTGAACACATCGTCGGCGCTGAACAGGAAGCAGCCGAGCAGCGAGCGCAGCTCGGTGTTCGTCTTCCCGTTGGCGACCGTGAACAGGTCGTCCAGCATCCGCGCGCCCGGATCGAGTTCCTTGTACTGGTCCTGCGCGAAGTAGCTTGTTTCAACATTGTGGCCCAGTCTCAGTTCACCGCGCGTTACCGGCTCGGTTCCCGCCAGCAGCTTGATGAGCGTCGACTTGCCGGCGCCGTTGACTCCGACGAGTGCCACGCGGTCTCCCCGGTCGATGGTGAACGTGACATTGTCGAGAACCACGTTCGTCCCGTAGGCTTTGGTAACGCCGTTGAACTCGGCCACCATGCGGCCCGAGGCCTTCGGCTGCGGAAACGAGAAGTGGATGGTCGGTTCCTCGGGAGGAATCTCGATGCGCTCGATCTTCTCCAGTTCCTTGATCCGCGATTGCACCTGCTTGGCCTTGGAGGCCTGATAGCGGAAGCGGCCGATGAACGCTTCGAGTTGTTCGATGCGCTCCCTCTGGTTCCGGTACGCCGCTTCGAGCTGCTCTTTGCGCTGCTGCTTCTGCCGTAGGTAGTCTTCGTAGTTGCCCGGGTAGAAGTGGATGCCCCGATTCCAGATTTCGACGATCTTCGCGGCGGTGACGTCGAGAAAGTAGCGGTCGTGGCTGATGAGGACGAATGCGTTGGGGTAGCCTTTCAGATAGTCCTCGAGCCAGTTGCGCGCCTCCAGGTCGAGATGGTTCGTGGGTTCGTCGAGCAGCAGCAGATCGGGCTGCTCCAGCAGCAGTTTGGCGAGCGCGATCCGCATCTGCCATCCACCGGAGAACTCCTCGCACAGGCGTGTCCAGTCCTGCTTGGGAAAACCGAGCCCGGTGAGCACAGCCCCCGCCTTGGCCTCGAGCGCGTAGCCGTCGTGGTTCCTGAACTCGCTGTCGAGACGCGCGAATCGGTCGGCCACCGCGCGGTAATCCGCGCTCTCGGGATCGAGTGCCGCCATCGAATGAGCGAGATCCTCCATCTCGTGCTCCATCCGGCGGAGCGAATCGAAGACCGAAAGACACTCCGCGAAGACCGTCCGGCCGCGGAGTTGCAGTCCGTCCTGCGGGAGGTACCCCGACCGGATGCCGCGCTGCGCGTTCGCCTCTCCGGCGTCGATCGATTCAAGCCCGCCCAGGATCTTCAGCAGCGTCGACTTGCCCGTGCCGTTGGCGCCGACCAGCCCTGCCCTGTCGTTCGGCGTCAGCATCCATGTGACACCCTCGAAGAGCACCTTCGCGCCGTAGCGCTTTCCGGCGTTGACGAGCGAGATCATTGGCGGCGCAGCACCCGCCCGCCCCGGTTGGAGGTGAGCTTCCCTTCGTCCACCATCGCGATCCCGTTCACGAATACGTAGTCGAAGCCTTCGCTGAACTGATGCGGCGACTCGAACGTGGCCTTGTCCTGAACCCTGGCCGGATCGAAAATCACCACGTCCGCCGCCGCGCCTTCGCGAATGATCCCGCGGTCCATGAACCCGAAGGCGCGAGCGGGCAGGGAAGTCATCCGGCGGACGGCGTCCTCCAATGTCAGGACTCCGCGCTTGCGGACATACTCGGCGAGCACCCTGGCGTTCGTGCCGTAACTGCGCGGATGGGGCATCCCCTGCCCGAACTCGCGGATGCCGCCGTCGCTGGCGATCGCCGTGTTGGGGTACCGCATGATGCGCTCCACGTCTTCCTGCCCCATCGAGTGGAAGATCATCTGCGCGCCGCCCCGCCGCATCATCTCGAAGATCGTGCCGATCTGGCTGTCGATCCTGTTGCGGTTGCCGCCGCGAAGCGCTGTGACTTCGGCGATGTTCTTCCCCTCCCAGGTCCTGTTGGGACGGTAGGAGGCGATCGTGGCATAGGCGTAGTCCCTGTGCCCGAGCGCCTTCAACATCGCCTGCATCTGCGCCGCGATCCTGCGCCGCGCAGCCGCGCTTTTCAGCCTGTCGCGCACCTTCTCCCCTCCGCCGGCGAGAGCCCAGGCGGGCAGCGTCAGCCCGAGCGTCGTGGATGTCCGTTCGTAGGGGTATTGGTCCACCACGATCTCCAGACCCTTGTCTCTGTACTCCTCGACGAGGGCGAGCGCTTTCGTGCTGAAGCCCCAGAGGCGCGGCGTGTCGATCTTGAAGTGCGAAATCCGCACCGGCAGCCCGCTCTCCGCGCCAACGCGGGCGGCTTCATGAATTGCCTCCAGGATCCTCGCGCCCTCGTTTCGCAGATGCGAAGCATAGACGCCGCCGCTGCGTGCCGCCGCCTTCGCCAGGTCGACGATCTCCTCGCTGGTGCTGTATGCCCCCGGCACGTATTCGAGTCCCGTGGAAAAGCCGACCGCGCCGTCCCTCATGCCGCGCTCCACCAGTTCGCGCATCCTCGCGGCCTCCTCCGGAGAGGGCTGGCGGTTGGCCGATCCCATCGCTTCGCGCCGCACGCTGTTATGCCCGATCAGCGACGCGAGGTTGAGCCCGAGACCGAGCTTCTCGAGTCTCGCAAACCAATCTGCGAGGTTCAGTTCGCTCCCGCCGCAATTGCCGGTCACCACCGTCGTGACGCCGTCGAGCAGGAAATTGTCCCCGCGGGGCACGCGCTCGATTGTCCCCTCAACGTGCGTGTGGACATCGATGAACCCCGGCGCGAGCACCCGGCCCGCCGCCTCGATCGTCCGTGCCGCCGCCACACCGGCCAGCCGCCCCACCGCCGCGATCCGCCCCTCCTTCAGCGCCACATCGCTCCGAAACCGCGCACCGCCCCCTCCATCGAGCACCTCCGCGTTGCGGATCAGTACATCGTATTCAGCTCCGGCCGCCATCGCGGCCAGCGCCAGGGCCAGCAATGCCGGAGGTCTCATGCGCAGAAGAAATCGAACGATCGCGCGATAAACTGCTTCATCTCCGCGCGCGCGACGACGGCGTCAAGGAAGCCGTGCTGCAGCACGAATTCGGAGCGTTGAAAACCCTCCGGCAGCTTCTGCCGGATCGTCTGTTCAATCACCCTCGGGCCCGCAAACCCGATCAATGCGCCCGGTTCGGCGATATTGAGGTCGCCCAGCATGGCGAAACTCGCCGTTGTCCCCCCGGTCGTCGGATCGGTCAGCACGCTGATGAACGGCACCCGCGCCTGATCTAGCCTCATCAGCTGGCACGAGATCTTCGCCAATTGCATCAGACTCACGGCGCCCTCCTGCATCCTGGCTCCGCCGGAGGCCGATACGATGACCAGCGGATCGCGCCCGGACAGCGAGCGCTCGATCGCGCGGGTGATCTTCTCGCCCATCACAGAACCCATCGATCCGCCGATGAATCTCAACTCCAAAGAGCAGATGTTTACCCTTCTTCCGTTCAGTTGGCCCCGTCCCGAAATGATCGCGTCCGCCATCCCCAAAGCCTTCTGCGTCGCCGCCAGACGCTGGCTGTACGGCTTCGCGTCGACGAATCCGAGCGGATCGGTCGAGCTTAGCTCCCGGTCGAATTCCTCATATTCGCCGCCATCGAACAGGTAGCGAAGGCGCGTCGCCGAGTCGATGCGGAAATGATGTCTGCACTTCGGACAGCACTGCAGCGTCTCCTCCAGGTCCTTGCGCCAAATGATCTGCCCGCATGAATCGCATTTGATCCAAAGCCCTTCCGTCCGGACGTGCCGCTGCTCATCGCTGACTTTGCTGACTTTCTTTTCGCGCTTGAACCAATCCATGAGTGGGAGCCTCCATTCAGGCTATCGCGGGTACGGGTGACCTCGCAGGGTTGTGAGTGCGCGATAGATCTGCTCGGCCAGGACAGCGCGGGCCAGTTCGTGCGGCAACGTCAGCGAGCTCAGGGAAAGCAGCGCGTCGGCGCGGCTTCGCCACCCCGGCTCGAGCCCGGCGTGCCCGCTCACCAGAAACACCAGGTCGACCGCGTCGAATTCGGCCTTTCGCACCACGCCGGCAAACCGGTCGCTGTCCCACGCCTCGCCCGCGGGATCGAGGAAGATCTTGCGGGCGCCGGCATGGCGCGCGAAGAGATCGTAGCGCCGCGGATCGATCTCGCGCATCTCCACGGCCATGTACCGCTTCGAGCGTTTGATGAACTCTTCGGCCAGCGCATTCGCATGCTGGTCACGAGCCCGGCCGATGTAAAGCAGCAATAACCTCAATCCGCTATGCTACCCTCTGGCCTATGCGGGTGCATTTCGCCCCAATCGCCCATACGGGAGGATGTATGCGGTTTCTTCGCCTGACTGGACTGGCCCTGGCGGCGGCCGCGCTTTCGGCGCAGCCGGTTCCTCCGCCCAGGACGCACCTCAAAGTTGGCGGCATTGCCCCGGACTTTACGCTCCGCACGACCGCCGGCAAACCCTTCAAGCTGAGCGAGCATCGCGGGCAGACCGTCGTGCTGGCCTTCTTCCCCGCCGCGTTCACCGGCGGTTGAACGAAGGAAATGACGGCGTACCAGGCTGGTCTCGCCAAATTCACCGCGTCCGGCGCGCAGGTCCTCGGAATCAGCACGGACAACCTGCCGTCGCAGAGCTACTGGGCCAAGGAGGTGTTGAAGATCGACTTCCCGCTCGGTAGCGATTTTCAGCGCGTCGTCTCCGAGGCGTATGGCGTCCTGATCAAGGAATCCGGCATCGCCAACCGCTCCACGTTCGTCATCGACGGCGATGGGATCATCCAGCACATCGAACAGGGTAGTTCAGCCCTGACAGTCGATGGGGCCGCCACCGCGTGCAGCCGCATCAAGAGGAGATAGAGCCACTCAGATGAAGCTGCTTCTCTCCGGGGCGATTCTCGCCGCTCTCATCCGCGCCCAGTCCGTCGATTGGAAGGCCGCCGAGGCGGAGACGCTCAAGCACTTCACCGCGCTGGTCCAACTGGACACGCAGAACCCGCCGGGCAATGAATCCCGCGCTGTCGACTACATCAAACGCGTGCTCGATGCGGAGGGTATCCCCGCCAGGACCTTCGCTCTCGAACCCGGCCGCGCCAATCTCGTGGCGCGCCTGAAGGGCTCCGGCGCGAAGAAGCCGCTGCTCGTCATGGCGCACACCGACACCGTTCGCGTGGACCCCGCCAGGTGGATCCACCCGCCCTTCAGCGCTCATCGCGAAGGCGGCTACATCTACGGCCGCGGGACCGTAGACGACAAGGACAATGTCGCCGCTGCGTTGATGGCTCTGCTCATGTTCCACCGCGCCCGGGCTTCGTTCGATCGGGACGTGATCTTTCTTTTCGAGGCGGGCGAGGAGGCCTCGACCCGCGTCGGCATCGACTTCATGATCGCCAACCACTGGCCTGAGATCGAAGCCGAAATCTGCCTCGCTGAAGGCGGCGGTGTCCGCCGCAGGGAAGGCAAGCCCTTCTTCGCGGGCGTTCAGACCGCCGAGAAGATTCCGAATGGCTTCAGACTCGTTGCCAAAGGGCCGGCCGGACATGGCTCCGTCCCTCTCGAGTCGAACGCGATCGCACGCCTCTCGGCGGCCGTGCAGCGGGTTGCAGCCTGGCTCCCGCCCATGCGCATGAATGATACGACGCGCACCTACTTCGAACGGCTCGCCAACATCTCGACGCCTGAAGAAGCTGCGCGATACAAGGCCCTGCTCGATCCCGCCCGCACTCTCGAAATCCAGCGCTACCTCGCCTCCAGCGAGCCAGCCCACAGTTCGATGCTTCGCACCTCGGTTTCGCCTAACATCATCCGCGGCGGATATCAGATCAATGTCATTCCGTCGGAGGCCGAGGCGACGCTCGACGTCCGCGCCCTCCCCGACGAGGACATGGACGCGTTTCTCCGGAAGCTCACGGAAATCGTCCGCGATCCCGCCATCGAGATCGTCCGCGAGAACCGCAACGCCCGGCCCAAAGCGCCACCCTCCAGCGTGAACAGCGATACGTTCAAAACGCTGGAATCCGCCCATCTCCGGATCTATGGCGTCCCAACTCTACCCACGATGAGCACCGGCGCGACCGACATGGCCATGCTCCGCGCCAGAGGCGTGCAGGCCTTCGGCATAGGCCCCATGATCGACGTCGAAGACGGCCCCAAAGGCTTCGGCGCGCATTCGGATCAGGAACGGATCCTTGAAGAGGCGCTCCACAAGTTCGTCCGGTTCAATTACGAAGTCATCGGCGAGATCGCCGGGCGAAGGTAATCTCGCGCGGCCTGCGCCGCGATCGGCTTTCACGGAGGTGGACGTATGTCGCGATTCCTTCAAGCTGCGCTCTTCCTGCTCTGGACGCCTGGCGCATGGCCCGCGGACATCTCCTTCGTCTTTGCCGGACTCAGCTTGACCCCCGAAGCCTGGAACAAGGAAGCGAACTTCGCCCGGCTGGAGCGATTCGCCCGCCAGGCCGCGTCGCAAGGGGCCAAGGTCATTGCGACGCCGGAAGGATTCCTGGAAGGCTATGTCGGTAACGATAAGCGCACGCCCGGCCTGAACCGCCAGGCGTATCTCGCTGTCGGAGAGGCGGTCGACGGCCCCATGCTGACCCGCGTCGCGACGCTGGCACGGGAGCTCAAAGTCTATCTGCTGATCGGATTCGCCGAGCGCCGCCGGGAGGCGATGTTCAACTCCGCGGTGATCTTCTCGCCCGCCGGAACCATGGTCTCCCACTACTCGAAAAGCCACACCGCCGCGGATGAGCCTTTCAACGACAGAGGCGCCGGGTTTCCAGTGGCCGAGACCCCGTTGGGGCGGTGGGGCACGCTCATCTGCTTCGATCGGCAATTGCCTGAAACCGCGCGCGCCCTCGCTCTGCAGGGAGCGCAGTTCATTCTCGTGCCCTCGTGGGGCGGATACGGCGAAATGAACGACATGATGATGCGCGTCCGCGCTTACGAAAACGGCGTGTGGCTCGCCTTCGTCCATCCCAAGCGCTGTCTCATCATCGATCCGCGCGGTACAGTCGTCGCTTCCAACCGCGGCGAGAACGACCAGATCGTTATGGCGACGGTCACACTCCCCGGCGATCACCGGCAATCCCTGCTCGAGTATCGCCGGCCGGAACTCTACGGCGAATTGGTCAAGCCTCGCAAGTGAACGCCCAGGGTCTGCCGGCCGGGATGAGCGCACCCTGCTGCTCCTGTCCGGGTGTGGAACGGCGCTTCCCTTCTGGCAGGGACGGCGAGACGCCCTCTCCCGGTAAGCGCGTCCGAGACCCTGCCCGGTGCGTTGGCACACCCCTGCTCCCGCCTGAGCCGGTTTCCTCCTCCCGGCTAGATCCAATCCTGGAATTCGGCCTTGTTGTTGCGCCTCAGCGCGCGTTGCCGGAACGCCTCTTCGTTCAACTCGACGCCCAACCCCGGCCCTTCGGGCCTTGCCGCCATGCCGTTCTTCACCTCGGGCGGGTTCACCGCCAGCGCCAGCACGCCGCCGCCGGGCCCGCCCATCGCCGCCTCGCTCGTCAGAAAGTCCATGATTGAAAGCCCAGCGTGGATCGACGACATCGTCAGGTGAATGCCGCCCACGTTGTGAGTCGCCACCGGAATCCTGAACACCGCTGCTATCGCTGCGATCTTCATGAACGCCGTAAGACCGCCGCAGAACGCGATGTCGGGATAGATGTAATCCACCGCCTGTTCCTTCAGGAAGGGATAGAAACCCTGCGGCATTTCGCACTTCTCGCCCGTCAGCAGCGGCACCCTGCACTCGCGCTTCAGCGCCACCCAACTGTCTGAGAACTGCGGCGGCAGCGGGTCCTCGAACCACTTCGGCGTGATCTCCTCCACGGCCCGCGCCATCGCCTTCGCGGTTGCCAGGTCGTACTCATTGTGGCAGTGGACCATGATGTCGTACTCAAGGCCCAGCTCCTTGCGGACGTTTGTGAATGCCGTCCGCAGTTTGTGCAGATCCTGCGCCGAAAGCGCCGTGGTGTAGCGCCCCATGGGAACGCCGAACACCGAGTGCGTATTGATCTTGCACGCCCTGAAGCCGAGTTCGTTCGCCCGGAACCGGTCCGCCCAGTCTTTCACCGCCGCCGTGTCGAGCATGTTGCGCGGCTCCGTGTTGATGAAGATCGGTACCTGTTCGCGGAACGGCCCGCCCAACAATTTGTACACCGGCACGTTCAGCAGCCTGCCCGCCAGGTCCCACAGCGCCATGTCAATGCCGCTCAGGGCCGGAATCCGCGCCATGTACGTATGCATCAGCGTCGACATCCGGTGCCAGTGATAGCCGATCGCCAGCGGATCCTGACCTGCCAGCAGAGGCTTGTAGATCTCCATCCAGGCCTTCATCATGGGCGCCGTCACGCCGGATTCGCCCATCCCGGAGACCCCCGCATCCGTATCCACGCGAATCTGCGTGTGCGAGCCCGCGGGCCGCAGCTTGATGTCCGTGATCTTGACCTTGCCCAGGTCTGCCGCGGCCAGTCGATCCAGCGGAGCCAGAATGCTTGCGGTCGGCAGCGCCATCGCGGCGCGCAGGAGATCCCGTCGCAGCATGGTGCCTCGCGCTCAGACCATCGACTTCCAGGCGGCTTGGGCTGTGATCCGCACCGCGGAGTCCGGGCTCTTGATCTTCGGCAGGATCGCCGCCGCCGCCTCGGCCGACCGCAACCGGGCCAGCCCGATCACCGCGGCACATTGCACATGCGGCGCCGCGTCGTCCAACAGCGTCTTGTAAAGCCGCAGCGCCTCTCCAGCGTTACCCTCCTTCAACTGCGCCTCGGCGAATCGCAACACCGCATCCGCCCGCTCCGGTCCCTCCGGAATCTGCGGAACCGGAGCCCTTCCGATTCGCGCCGCGGCCTTCACCGCTGCACTCGCAATCTCCCGATTCTGCGACCGCATCGCGTCCGCGCACACGGCAGCTGCTTCCGCCACCCGCCGGTGGCCGAGCGCCGCCAGCACACGCGGCTTGAAATCGTCCGGAACCGCACCGTAAGCCGCCAGGATCGCCTTCGCCGAAGCCGCACCTGGAATTCGCTCGAGGCAATAGATCGCCTCCTCCCGCATGTCCGCCGCGGCCAGCAGTTTCGAGATCGCGCCAACCTCGCTCTCACCAGCAATCCCCGAGAGCAGCCTCATCGCATGAACCCTCGCCGGCAGCGGCCACGCCGTCCCGATCAATTCCATCAACCCGTTCACCACGGCGCCGCGCCTGGCCGCCGCCGGGTCCTTCCCCACGGAATGCGCCAGCGTCGTCAGCGCCTCCCGCGCCGCTTTGGCCACCCCCGGATTCGGCGAGCCCGCCAGCTTCCCCACTTCACGAATCAGCCCCGGCGGCAAATCCCCCGCCGCCCTCCACGCCGCAAACCTCACATCCGCATCAGGGCTTCCTAGCTCGACCAGAAAATTCCGCGTCTGTTGCATGGCCATCATC
>WBZO01007030.1_pt1 | contig 10588 bp, 7 predicted proteins | sample 5204261 | NCBI WGS metagenome assembly WBZO01 (sample SAMN12412400, study PRJNA552823) | activated sludge metagenome | isolation source: activated sludge from anammox sidestream of wastewater treatment plant... | place: USA: North Carolina | collected 2017-09
GTGATCCACATTTTGCTGCCGTTGGCGATCCAGCGATCGCCCTTGAGTTCGGCGCGGCAGGCCATCGAGCCGACCACATCGGAGCCGGCACCCGGTTCGCTCATGGCCAGGGCGCCGACGAATTCGCCGCTGCACAGCTTGGGCAGGTACTTCTGCTTTTGGGCTGGCGTTGCGTTGTGGAAGATGTTGTTGATGCACAAATTGGAATGGGCGCCATAGGACAGGCCAACCGAGCCCGAAGCGCGCGAGATTTCCTCCATGGCGACCAGATGGGCGAGATAGCCCAGTTCCGATCCGCCGTATTCGCTGCTCACGGTGATGCCGAGCAGTCCCATTTCACCGAATTTTCGCCATAAGTCGGCGGGGAAGGCGTTGTCGCGGTCGATCAGGTCGGCACGTGGCGCGATTTCCTTTTCGGCAAAGGCACGCACGGTTTCGCGCAGAAGGTCGAGTTCTTCACCCAGGGGGAACGGTCGCATGATCGGGCTCGCTGACAAGTCGAAGGGCTGGCGCAGGTCGCGCAGGACGGCGCACTGTGCCATATCCGGCCATGTTGACGCACGCCGCGAAGCTGTTGCAGGCCGTGGGCCCGAGGCATGAAAAGCGGGTTTGCGTATCATCGCGTGGCGCCGTCGCGGGACGGCACTTGATTCATGGGGTGTGGCATGAGGAATCGGCGGGCGGGCATTGCCGCATTGTTGGCGTGCGCGGGTGGAATGGGGTGCGTGGCGCAGGCCGGAGAACAGCCTGCGACGGAAACTCCCGGCGCGGGGATGAGTTACATCGTCACCTCGCGCGATACGTGGCAGGGCATCGAGTCGATCGCCGCGCACGGACAGCTGCGGCGCAGCGCCAGCGGCACCGCGTTGGTGATCGCGCAGCTGGCGACGGATGATTTGCCGGCGCTGAGCCGTTACGTGCATGAGCACGAGCGGCGCTGCGGCGGTTTCTTCGCCTTTCCATCGCTGCGCGAGGCCGAGGCTTTCGTTGCCGGCGATCGCAGTGCGCAGGCGGTCGCGGCACCGTTGGGCGGGTTGTACACGATCGACAATCCGGCAACGGTCACGCCTTGGCTGGATGAAGTCGTCGAAGCGAACATCCGCGGCACGATGGCGAGCCTTTCCGCATTTCGCAATCGGTATTACCGCAGCACATATGGCCAGCAGGCGGCACAGTGGATTGCCGGGCAATGGCAATCACTTGCCGCCGGCCGCAGCGACGTCAACGTGGAGTTGTTCACCGCGTGCAACGATTGCTCGACACAACCCTCGGTCATCATGACCGTGCAAGGGACGGAGCTGGCCGATGAAGTGGTGGTGATCGGCGGTCATCTCGACTCGATCAACCAGTCCAGCGGCGGCAATTTGCAGCAGGTGGCGCCGGGGGCCGACGACGATGCGTCGGGGATCGCCACCATCACCGAAATTGCACGCATCGCCTTGGCCGATGGCTGGCAACCCAAGCGCACCGTCAAGTTCATGGCCTATGCTGCCGAAGAGGTGGGCCTGAATGGTTCAGAGGCGATTGCGGCGCAGTTTGCCGAACAACAAATCAACGTGGTCGGCGTGCTGCAGCTGGACATGACCAACTACAAGGAAGGCGCGCCCTACGACATGCAGCGCATCAGCGACTATTCCAATGCGTCGCTGCAAGCCTATTTTGGAGAACTGTTCAGCACTTACCTGTCGCCACGGGGCCTGATGCTGAGTGACGTGGCTTGCAACTACGCCTGTTCCGACCATGCGTCGTGGACAGCCCATGGATTTCCTGCGGCGATGATGTTCGAGGCAGGTGCGCCACACAGTCCGGACAATCCATTCGGGGATTTTCCGTACATCCACTCGACGGGCGACACGCTCGCCAACATGCACAACTCGGCGGCGCACAGTGTCAAGTTCGCACAGTTCGGCCTGGCGTTTCTGGGAGAACTGGCAAAAACCCACGCCAGCGGGCCGGTCAATCAGGCGCCCACGGCTTCGTTCACGGCCCAGGCGGACCACCTGCAGATGCAGTTCACCGACGCATCGAGCGACAGCGATGGCACGATCGTGACATGGGCGTGGGATTTCGGTGACGGCACGACTTCGCATCAGGTTCATCCGCTCAAGACCTACACCGCGGTGGGGACTTACACGGTGGCGCTCACCGTAACCGATGACGACGGCTTGCCGAACCTGAGCAGCCAGTCGATCACGGTCGACAACGGCGTGGTGGCGCTGGGCAATGGCGTGGTGGCGCAAGGGCTTGCGGCGCGCGCGGCTGCCGATCAGCGCTTCACGCTCGAAGTGCCGGCCGGTGCATCGAACCTGCGCTTCGAACTGAGTGGTGGCACGGGCGAGGATGCCGATCTGTCGGTGACCTTCAGTGACCAGCTGCGCTGCACCGCCAGTGGGGCGGGAGTCGATGAGACCTGCGTGATTGCGGGAGTGCCGGAGCCCGGCGTGTGGGAAGTGCGCGTGCACGCACAGACGGCCCTGTCCGGCTTCACCCTGGCGGGGCGCTACGATGCGCCGGGCGAGCGCATTTTCGAGGATGGTTTCGAGCCCTGATCGGGCGGGTCGGGTGAATTGCCGGCTGCAGCCGGGGCATAAGAAAGGCCCGGTCGGACGCCGGGCCTTTCGCTTTCAAGTCCGAGCCGTGCGTCGCTGCCGCGGGATGCCGTGGCGGCGACGTGTCGGTCGGTTTTTCCGTCACTGTCCGCGCATGCGGCCGAGGAAACGGGCGCCGCTGTTGCCCATCGTTGGCAGCTTGATCTTGCCGATGGCGCTGATGCGCTCCTCGGCCATGCGATCGGCGGCCTTGTAGGTCGGGATGCGGTCGCGCGCGGCAATCTGGAAGATGCGTCCGACGTTGTAGTAGATCGTGCGCATCATGCGCATTGCGCGTTCGCGGTTGTAGCCGTCGATTTCCAGCGACACATTCATCACGCCGCCGGCGTTGACCGCGTAGTCGGGAGCGTAGACCACGCCGCGCTTGTCGAGCTCGTCGCCGATCGCGTCGGTGGCCAGCTGGTTGTTGGCCGCGCCGCAGATGATCTTGGCCTTGATGCGGTCGATGGTTTTTTCATTGACCGTGCCGCCGAGCGCACAGGGGCTGTAGACGTCGGCATCGACGTCGTAGATCTCGTCGAGGCCGACTGCGGTGCAGCCGTGCTCGTCGACGGCGCGCTGCACCAGTTCCTTGTTGATGTCGGTCACGAACACCTTGGCGCCTTGCTCGCGCAGCAGTTTGACGAACTCCATGCCGACATGGCCAAGGCCCTGCACGGCAAAGCTGCGCTTGCCGACTTCCTCGTCACCGTACTTGTGGTTGAGCGCGGCCATCAGTCCCTGCAGGGTGCCGAACGCGGTGAAGGGCGAAGGATCGCCCGAACCGCCGTGCACCTGATGCACGCCGGTCACGTATTCGGTTTCGCGGAACACGTATTCCATGTCGTTGACATCGATGCCGACGTCCTCGGCCGTGATGTAGCGGCCACCGAGCGTGTTGACGAAGCGACCGAAGGCGCGGAACAGCGCCTCGGACTTGTCCTTGGCCGGGTCGCCAATGATCACCGCCTTGCCGCCGCCGATGTTGAGGCCCGCGACTGCATTCTTGTAGGTCATGCCGCGCGACAGGCGCAGCACGTCGTTGAGCGCCTCGGCCTCGGTCTTGTACGGCCACATGCGGGTACCGCCGAGCGCCGGGCCGAGGACGGTGTTGTGGATGGCGATGATTGCCTTCAGGCCGGCATCCTTGTTGTGGCAGAACACGATCTGCTCGTGGCCGTAGGTGTCGAGTGTTTCGAAGATCATTGCAGAATGCTCCAAGCAGCTGCAGCCGCGATGGGCGGCTGGGAAGGGCGCAGGTGGTGTGTGAATGCGGAATACCCGGTCGACCGGGGCGGGCATTCTAGTCCATTCCGGTAGCGGGAATGGCGGCGTTCACGAAGGCAGTCATCCGGTGGTGTGGCGGTGACGCGGGATCTCGGGAGCGGCGCGGGCTTCAGCGCCTGCGCGGTGCCTGCCTGCGAAGTGCGCCGCGCAGGGCCTGCAGATGCATGCGGATCTCGTCGGCGTCGATCACGCCATAGCCAAACACGACCGCCGGTTGATCGGGGGCGAGCATTGCGTAGTCGCGGATGGACTGCGCGCCCGGCGCGTGTTCGCGCAGGCAGGCCATGAGGACGGGTTCCTGTGCAGGATCGCGCAGGCGCGCAGCCAGGTGCATGCCGGCTTCGGACGGTATGGGAATCAGCCAGTCGCGCAGGTCGTGCAGGCTTTCGAGCAGGGCGGTGCGCCGCTGCGCATACAGGCTGCGCATGCGGCGGACGTGGCGGGCCATGTGGCCTTGTCCGATGAAGGCCGCCAGCGCGCCCTGCATGATCGCGTCGCTGTGCGAATCGGCGGTCTGCTTGAGCGCCGCCAGCGGCGCGCGCGCCCAGCTCGGGGTCACCACATAGCCCTTGCGCAGCGCCGGGAACAGGCTTTTGGAAAAGGTGCCGACGTAGAACACCCGGCCTTCACGATCCAATGTCTGCAACGCATCCAGCGGACGCCCGCCGAAGCGGAATTCGCCGTCGTAATCGTCTTCGATCACCACCGCGTTGCGGGCGCGGGCGAAGTCGAGCAGGGCCATCCGCCGTGGGAGCGACAGCGCGGCCCCGGTCGGCGACTGGTGCGATGGCGTCACGCTGACCACCCGCACATCAGCCGGCAGCAGATCGACGCGTAGGCCTTCGTCATCCACCGGAATCGGCAGCAGCGTGGCCCCGGCAGCGGCGAAAGCAGCGCGAATCGGCGGATAGCCGGGGTCTTCCATCGCCACCTGGGTCTGGCCCGGCGTCACCAGCAGCCGCGCCAGCAGATCGAAGGCCTGCTGCGCGCCCGAGGTCACCAGCACGTCCTCCGCGCCGCAGGCCACGGCACGCGCCTGGGCGGCGTGCATGGCAATCGCCGCGCGCAATGCCGGCAGGCCTGCGGACGGCGGGTAGGCGAACGGCTGGCGCGCGAATCGGCGCAGTTCCTGCGCCACCAGCCGCCGCCACAGCGCATGCGGGAAATGCCGGTGATCGGGGATGCCGAGCCGGAAGCTGCGCTCGGGCAGCGCGCCCTGACGGCTGCCGTCGAGGAACGGCGTGCGCCAGAACGGCGCCAGCCGCGCGTCTTCCACCGGCGCCGCGGTCGGCCGCTGCGGGCGACGCAGCTCGGCCACGGTCGCGCGCGCGCCGCGGCGCGCCTGCACATAGCCTTCGGCGATCAGCAGGTCGTAGGCCGCGACCACCGTGTTGCGGGCCAGACCGAGCTGGGCGGCAAGGCTGCGCGAGGACGGCAGCGCCGCGCCGGCACCGAGCCGGCCATCGAGGATGGCGCTGCGCAGCTGCTGGTGGAGCGCCATCGTGCGCCCGCTGCCAGCCGGCAGTTCGGGCATGAACGGCAAAACTGGCTCCATGAAGTTTCTCCAAACTGGATCAGTTTTAGATCCAGATGTGGCGCAGGCTACACCCAGTGCCCCCACGGAGTCCCGACCATGCTTGACCTCTACCTTGCCGCCACCCCGAACGGCATGAAGATCCGCCTGCTGCTGGAGGAGCTGGCCGAACGCGGCGCGGCCCCGGCGCATCGCGTGCTGCCGGTCATCGTCATCAGGAACGCGAACTTGTTGTAGAAGCCGAACGAGTAGGCCAGCGTGCCGTCGATGAACGCCAGCGGTCCGCCGGCGCGGGTGAGCCCGCTGATCCGGCTGTCGGCCGGCGAGCAGTTTCGCCCCGAATTCCTGGCGATCTCGCCCAACGGCAAGATCCCGGCCCTGCTGGATCACGCCCCGGCCGATGGCGGCCCGCCGCTGCCGGTGTTCGAATCCGGCGCGATCCTGCACTACATCGCCGAGAAGACCGGCCAGCTGCTGCCCATCGACCTGCGCGGGCGCAGCGAAGTCCTGCAGTGGCTGCAGTGGCAGATGGCCGGACTGGGGCCGATGGCGGGGCAGGCCGGCTGGTTCCGCGTTTATGCCGACCGCCGCGACGACTTCGCCATCGACCGCTACACCCGCGAGCTGGCCCGCTTGTATGGCGTGCTGGATCGCCGTCTGCAGGGCCGCGAGACGATTGCTGGCGACGATCTGTCGATTGCCGATATCGCCTGCTGGCCGTGGATCGTCTCGCATGCCGGTCACGGACTGTCGCTGGAGCCGTTTCCGCAGCTACGCCGCTGGTTCCAGGCCATCGGCGCGCGTCCGGCCACCCGTCGCGCGTTTGCCGGCTACGTCGATCCGTATGCCGCCAAGGGCGCGTTGGTCGCCAGACCGGCGCAGGAGGTGGCGGCATGAACGCTTGCGCCATGCCCGCTGCGGTCGCCCATCTGTGCGAAACCTGCGGCACCCAGTTCGCGCCGAGCCTCGCGCCGCCGCCGAACTGCCCGATCTGCATGGACGAGCGCCAGTACGTCGGTTGGGACGGCCAGCGCTGGACCACGCATGCGGCGCTGGGCCAGCGCTTCGGCCTGCGCATCGGCGACGATGACGGCCTGCTGGCGATGGCGATCGATGGTGCGTTCGCCATCCCGCAGCGCGTGCTGCATCTGCGCACCGATGCCGGCAACCTGCTGTGGGAATGCCTGCCGCTGGTCACCGATGTGGCCGTGGCCGCGCTGCAGGCGGCCGGCGGGGTGGACCGCATCGTGATTTCGCATCCGCATTTCTACGCGGCGATGGTGGAATGGAGCGAGGCGCTGGGCGGCGCGGAAATCCTGCTGCACGCCGCCGACCGCGACTGGGTGCAGCGTGCGTCGCCGCGCATCCGCTACTGGCGGGGCGATGCGCTGCAGCTGTCGGCCGATGTCACCTTGCTCAATGTCGGCTCGCATTTCGCCGGCAGCACCGCGCTGCACTGGGCCGGCGGGCCGCGCGACGGTGGCGCGCTGTTCCCCGGCGATGCGCTGCAGGTGTGCATGGATCGTCGCTTCGTTTCACCGATGTACAGCTATCCCAACCACATCCCGGCACGGCCGGCAGATGTGCGCCGGATGCGCGGACTGCTCGCGCGCTTGGACTATTGCGATGTCTATGGCTTCAGCTGGGGACGCAATCTCATCGGCGGGGCGCATGCCGCCGTCGAAGCCTCCTTTGACCGCTATTTCGCACAGGTGAGCGCATGAACATCCGCAGTGCCATTCGTCCGGTGACGCCGCTGGAAGCTTTCGTCGCCAGCAAGGATCTGCCATGGATTGCATCCACCACGCCCGGCAAGTCGGCCAAGCCGCTGCGCTTTCTCGACGATCGCGGTTTCGTCGAGCTGCTGCGGATGGAGCCAGGCACCACGATGCCGCTGCACCGTCATACCGGCGAAGTGCAGGTGTATCAGATCAGCGGTCTGCGTCAGCTCGACAACGGGCAGGTGATGGGGCCGGGCGATTACATCCTGGAGCCGGCCGGCAATGTCGATTGGTGGAAGGTCGTGGGCGACGAACCGATGCTCGCCTTCGTGGTGGTGCTGGGCGAGGTGGAGTTTCTCGGCCCCGGCGGGGAAGTCCGCACGGTGGTCAGCGCAGCCAGCCAGCGCGACGCCTATCTGCGCCATTGCATGGAGCGCGGGTTGCCGCCGCAGGCGCTGGGTTGAGACCGTCCTGGGCAGATTTCCGGTATTCGGGGAGGCTGGGCCTGCGCAGTACAATCGCAGGCTACCCGACCCCAAGTGGATGCAGTCCCGATGAGCACCCCGGCCGCCAATCTTCCCGTCGCCCAGTCCGAAACCACCCCGCTGCGCTTCGTCACCGCGGGCAGCCTGTTCGATGGTCACGATGCGGCCATCAACATCATGCGTCGCCTGATCCAGGCGCAGGGCGCGGAGGTGATCCATCTCGGGCACAACCGCTCGGTCGAGGACGTGGTGCGCGCCGCCTTGCAGGAGGATGCCGATGCGATCGCGCTGTCGTCCTACCAGGGCGGGCATGTCGAGTACTTCAAGTACATGGTCGACATGCTCAAGGAGCGCGGTGCCAGCCACATCCGCGTGTTCGGAGGCGGGGGCGGCACGATCACCCCCGAGGAAATCCGCGAGCTGCAGGACTATGGCGTCGAGCGCATCTATCACCCCAACGACGGCATGAAGATGGGGTTGGTGGAAATGATCGAGGATGTGGTGCGGCGCGCCGCCGCGCAGCGTCGGGATGGTGTGGGCGATACGGCCGGGCTCGCCGCTGCGGTCGACATTGACGACGAGAACAGCATCGGACGCATGCTCAGCGCACTCGAAGACGGGCGGATCGGGGATGCCGAACTGGCCCTGCTGCGCAAGCAATGGGCTGCCGGCACCTCGCCGGCGCATCGGCGCATGGCGCCGGTCCTCGGCATCACCGGCACCGGCGGAGCCGGCAAGTCGAGCGTCGTTGACGAGCTGCTGCTGCGGTTCCTGCATGCCTTTCCGCAGATGCGCATCGCCGTGCTGGCGGTCGACCCCACGCGCCGTCGTTCGGGCGGTGCGCTGCTCGGCGACCGCATCCGCATGAATGCGCTGCGCTCGCATCGCGTGTTCATGCGCTCGATGGCTACGCGGCGTCAGCATGTGGCGACCAATGCGATGCTCAAGGACTGCATCGCCTTCCTCAAGGGGCAGGGATACGACCTGGTCATCGTCGAGACCGCCGGCATTGGCCAGAGCGATTCGGAAATCGTCGATCTGGTTGATTTTCCGATGTATGTGATGACCAGCGACTATGGCGCGGCTTCGCAGCTGGAGAAAATCGACATGCTCGATTTCGCCCAGCTCATCGTGCTCAACAAATTCGACCGTCGCGGCGCGGAAGATGCCCTGCGCGATGTGCGCAAGCAGTGGAAGCGCAACCATGTCGCCTTCAAGGTGGACGATGCCGATGTGCCGGTCTATCCGACCATCGCCAGCCAGTTCAACGATCCGGGCGTCACCTGGATGTTCGCCAACCTGTGCCGCCTGCTGCGCGAAAAACCGGGGTTGCTGGGCGAGGAGGTGCTGGCTGCGAAGACGCATTGCAACTTCGCGCCGCAGATCGACACGACGCTCAGGGAGCCACGGGCGACCGTGCTCATTCCGGGCGCGCGCGTGCGCTACCTGGCCGAAATCGCCGAGCAGGGGCGGGCCATCAATGCACGCATCCTGTCGCAGGCGGAAGTGGCCAATCATGCACAGGCGTATTGGCAATCCCTGCACGATCTGGGTGACAGCGCCTTGCCCAAGGCGCTCGATTTGTACGATGCGGCTGCATTGGGGACTGGCGATGACCGTACGCTGCGCGCCCTGCGCCAGCGTTACAACCAGGCCGTGCAATCGCTCGATTCCGAGGCGCTGCGGCTGCTGCGCGAGTGGCCGGCGCGGTTGAAGTCGATCACCGACGAAGTCAACGAATACGAAGTGCGCGGCAAGACGATACGCGTCGAGAACTATCGCGTGTCGCTGTCGCACCAGAAGATTCCGAAGATCGCCGCGCCAACCTGCAGGAGCTGGGGCGAGTTGCTGGTGTTTCTGCAGAAGGAGAACCTGCCCGGCGAATATCCGTATACCGGCGGCGTCTACCCGTACCGGCGCAGCGGCGAGGATCCGATCCGTATGTTCGCCGGCGAGGGAACGCCAGAGCGCACCAACCGGCGTTTCCATTACCTGTCGCAGGGGCTTCCGGCGGCGCGCCTGTCCACCGCCTTCGACAGCGTGACGCTGTACGGCGAGGATCCGGCGTCGCGTCCGGACATCTACGGCAAGATCGGCAACTCCGGCGTCAACGTGCCGACGCTCGACGACATGAAGAAACTCTATTCGGGTTTCGATCTGTGCGCGCCGACCACCTCGGTGTCGATGACCATCAACGGCCCGGCGCCGATCATCCTGGCGATGTTCATGAACACTGCCATCGATCAGCAGATCGAAAAGTATCTGAAGGAAGATCCGGCCCGCTGGGCGGCTGCCGAGCACAAGATCGCCGCGCTGTTCGCGCAGCGTGAGCGGCCGCGGTACCACGGTGAGCTGCCGGCCGGCAACAACGGCCTCGGATTGGCGCTGCTGGGCGTCAGCGGCGATCAGGTCGTCGATGCCGAGACCTACGAGAGAATCAAGGCGCACACGCTGTCGACCGTGCGCGGCACCGTGCAGGCCGACATTCTCAAGGAGGACCAGGCGCAGAACACCTGCATCTTCTCGACCGAGTTCGCGCTGCGCATGATGGGCGACATCCAGCAGTATTTCGTCGAGCGCAAGGTGCGCAACTTCTACTCGGTGTCGATCTCCGGCTATCACATCGCCGAAGCCGGGGCGAATCCGATTTCGCAGCTGGCCTTCACGTTGTCCAATGGCCTGACCATCGTGGAGTACTACCTTGCGCGCGGCATGAAGATCGATGACTTCGCGCCGAACCTGAGCTTCTTCTTCTCCAACGGAATGGATCCGGAATACACCGTCATCGGCCGCGTGGCGCGGCGCATCTGGGCGCGCGCCATGCGCGAACGCTATGGCGCCAACGAGCGCAGCCAGATGATGAAGTACCACATCCAGACCTCGGGCCGTTCGCTGCACGCGCAGGAAATCCAGTTCAACGACATCCGCACCACGTTGCAGGCGCTGTATGCGTTGTTCGACAACTGCAACAGC
>WBZO01007032.1_pt1 | contig 10586 bp, 6 predicted proteins | sample 5204261 | NCBI WGS metagenome assembly WBZO01 (sample SAMN12412400, study PRJNA552823) | activated sludge metagenome | isolation source: activated sludge from anammox sidestream of wastewater treatment plant... | place: USA: North Carolina | collected 2017-09
TGGGTGACGCAATCGCGGCTGCTCGTGGGCGGCGACCACGGCAGCCTGCTCTTGATGGAACTCCAGGGCGACCGCGCGCTTCGGAGAATCTGGGCCTCGGCGCTGGATCGACAAGCCGTTGTGTCCCTGTTGCGCGACCGCGACCACGTGTGGGTCCGCGCTCCCGGGGCCGCTCTACACCGGTTCGGCCTGGCGGACGGACGCGCCGATGCCACCGTCATGTCCCGCGTGGGCGTCCAAGGTTTCGCCGTGTGCGACCAGCGATTACTGGTCTGGGATTGGGTCTCGTTCAAGCGTGGTGCCGGCGCGGATGCCCGGGTTCCACCTTCGTTGAGTGTTTGGGTGCGGAGTGGCGATGCGCGGACGTACAGGCACGACACGAGCATTGCGCTTGCTCCTCCACGCGGCGGCCAAGGACTGGCCCTCACTGCGGTCTTCGGGGAGAAGCCCTCGCAATGCCTCGCCGTGAGCGTCAACGGGAAAGCCTATTCGTTGGACCTACAGAACAAGACATACGCGCCAACGGACCTCGCGGTGACCACCCTTCCGCAAACCGGGCCGTCCAAGCGCGCCGACCTCTCGACCGACGAGCAAATGCTCACGCTATTCCAATTGGCCCGCAAAGTCACCCCAGACGAGGCCGACGCCGTCTACAAGCAAATGGAAAAGAAGACAAGCCTGACGGACCGCCAGCAGGTCGAATGGGGAATCCAGGAGCTTCAGCGGATCATCGAGCGGAAGAAAGCGGAGAAACCAAAAGAGTAGCGCGGGGTGCCACTGGGCTGCTTGCCGCCCGTGGGGCACGTCCGCACGACGCTCGCCGCCTTCAGGCTCCTCGCCCACGGCACGGGCTGCAAGCAGCCCAGTGCCACCCGACACTGCAAAGCAGCCCAGTGCCACCCGGCACCACGGCAGGCGGAAACTCGCAAGACTGGGCCATTTGTTGACGAAAGGACGAGACTACGGCTTGCCCGGCTTCTGCTTGGCTGCCTGCTCTGCCGCCACGATCCGCTCGGCCAGCTTGGCCCGGGCCGCGTCGTAGGCGGCCGGGTCCGGGTCCCACTGGAAGAAGGACGGTGTGAGCGGCACGACGGTCTTTTCGGCCTCGGCCGCCAGCCCGAGGCGCTCGAGGATGGCCAGGTACTCGTAGTCCTCGATGCCGTCGCGGAGGGCCTTGAGCCGGAGGCTTGGGGCGATTCCTTCATAGCCGGCCGCGCGGCCCGGATAGACGAGGCTCCCCTCGCCGTTGTACATTTGGCCCTTGCCCTCTTTGCGGCGGTCGAGCGTGCCGGGATCGGTCCAGGGGTCGGCCACGCCGGTCCAATACGACATGCCGCCCCAGTAGAGGAGGCCGCGGATGCGGTAGCGCCAGGCCATCCACGTTGGCACGCGATAATGGACGAGCGGGAAGTCGGTGTGCCACCAGGGGGTCTTCTCGCCCTGGCACAGCGCCGTGTAGGTCCAGACGATCTCGCCCAGGGCCTGGCGCTTGGCGGCGCTCTCGGGCTTGAAGAGCGAGAAGAGCGGGCACCAGACGTCGACCGCGCCGTACAGGTCGCCCCAGGCCGGGTCTTGCGTCCAGGTCTGCTCGACCACCAGGACCTTGACCGCGGTCTTGGCCTCGCGGATCGCCCGGCCCCACTTCTGCACATAGCGATAGGCCTCGGCGTCGTTGGGCTCGTCGCGGAGATAGGTATAGAAGAGCACGGGCCGGTCGATCTGCTTGATGGCCCGGTCCCACGCGCCCAGCCAGGCGTAGAGCTTCTCCCGCTCCAGGTCAGGGTCCTTTACGGCGCTCGACGGGTGTGGGATGCAGAAGGCGTTGACGTGGTAGCGGTCTACGAACGCCCGGAACGTATCGACCTGCTCCTTGGGGATACTGAAGGAGCCGTCCGGCTGCGCGGCCGGCGCCAGCGAGCGGGGCGCCGGCGTGGCGTTGATGCGGTGGCGGCTGAGCAACTCGGCGCACTGGGCGTCGACCGCCGCCCAGTCGGCCGGCTCCTTGTCTTTGCCATCCTTGGCCAGCCGGCGGTAGTAGCCGCGCATGCGATCGGCGGGCGAGCCGAATTCCGTCTGGAGCGTCAACACCCGCGGCAGCTCGAAGTCCCACACGGTGACGGCCACGGGGACCTCCACCGCGCGGCCTCCCGCCGCCGTCACGCGATAGACGCCGCGGTATTGGCCGGGCGGGGACTTGGGCGGAACGCAGACGTCGATCCAGAACCCGTGCGTCTCGCCCGCCGGAAGGTCGAACGGCGCCGCGACAAAGCGGGCGCCCTCAAGCGGCTTGCCAGTCGCCGGGTGGCGGAAGGGGATGAGCGCGTCGGGATACCAGCCGGGCTGGAACTTGTCGTTGCGGTAGGTGGGCACGGTGATGTGCAGTTGGTGTTGGCGGTAGAGGACGGCGTCGGCCGCGCGAAGGACCGCGCCGCCCGGCCCGGCCAAGTCCCCCGGCTCGACGTTGACGCCCGCCACCGGCTCGTCGGTGCGGACCAGGACCTGAAAGCTCTCCCATTCGCCCCGGGCAGCGGCAATCTGGACGGACCTGCCGGCAGCGGCGGGCGACTCACGAAGGACCCGCTCGGTGCGCCCAAGTGCCCAGACGTGCCACTCCGCCAAAACGGGGGCGGTCATTGCGCCCAGCAAGACGGCGGTCATGGCCACAGCCGTGATGCGGCAAGGAAGGTGACGGAGACTGCTTCGGGCAGACGGCTTCATCGTTGGTTCCCTCTTCTGAACAAGCTCTCGGACGCACTTGCTGGCTACACGTATCAAGTCGAGCACAGCGACCGGGGGATTGCAATCGCGGAGATTGACGTTGACCCGCACCGTCCATTCGTGTTATTTACCGCTCGCTCGCCTGTCGCGGCCATTCAAAAACCCCCTAGGTTTCTTAGTCGCCCCATACTAAACCTCGGACAGGCCCCTTTCAAGTGTCTGCCTGCGCTTGAGCAGGCGGCCAACGGGGTGTTGTTTTCAGAAGGCGTCGTTAAGGATGATCCCAGACGGCCCCGGGCCAGGATCCTCAGTGGAGAACAACGTCGATCGCCGGCCCGCACGTCCGGCGCAATGGGGCAGGGCCTTGCGCCGGCTGAGGCGGGAAGTCGTGTGGCTGGCCACGCTGCCGCCAATCTTCGCCGGCATCTACTACCTGAGTTATTGGCTCCGCTTCGACACGCACCTTGCTGGCCCCGAGTGGGACAGCTTCCTGTCGATGGTCTGGTGGGTCGTCTCAATCAAGGTAGTCGTGTTCGGCTGGTTCCGGATTCACCAGGGCTGGAGCCGGTACGTGACGTTCTACGACCTGGTGTCGCTGGTGAAAGCGGCCACGAGCAGCCTGCTGCTCATGGTGCTGATCGATCGGCTGCTGCTGCCGACCCAGTTCATCCCGCGGAGCATCCTCCTGCTGGACTGGGGGGCGACGCTGGTGGTGCTCGGCGGCCTGAGAGCGGTCTGGCGCATGTTCCACGAGCGGAGCTGGCTGACGTTCCTTTCGCGCGACAAGGTCCCCACGCTGATCGTGGGGGCCAACGACGCCGGGGAGTCGCTCCTGCGGGCGATCACCCGGGCCAACGGCAAGTTCAGTTACCAAGTGGTGGGCTTCATCGACGACGACGTCCACCGCATCGGGGCGCGGATCGGCGGCGTCCCGGTGGTGGGGACGATCGACCAGATCCAACCCCTTGCCGAGCGGCTCGAAGTGAGCGAGGTGCTCATCGCCTCGGGGCAGTTGTCCGGCCGCCAGGTCCGCAAGCTGGTGGAGGACACGCGCGGCCAGGGGATCAGCGTGCGCGTGCTGCCCAGCTACGAACAGTTGATCAACGGGAGCGTGGCCATCAAGCCCCGCCCGGTGTCGATCGACGACCTGCTGCGCCGCGAGCCGGTGCAGTTGGACATGGAGAACATCCGCGAGTGGATCGACGGCCGGGTTCTCATGGTCACGGGAAGTGCCGGGAGCATCGGCTCGGAGATCAGCCGGCAGCTTCTGCGGTTCTCGCCGCGGCGAGTCGTGTTCGTGGACCGCTCGGAGAACGGGCAGTTTTTCCTGGAGCGGGAGCTGCGGGCGATTGCCGGCAGCGTGCCCGTCGACGTGCTCCTGGCCGACATCCTCGACGAGAAGCGGGTCCGGCGGGTGCTCGAGCAGTATCGGCCGGCCGTGGTGTTCCACGCGGCGGCCTACAAGCACGTCCCTTTGATGGAGCAACACCCCGCCGAAGCAGTCAAGAACATCGTGCGGGCCACGCAGGGGCTGGCCGACTTGGCCATGGAGTGCGGCGTCGGCTCGCTGGTGATGATCTCCACGGACAAGGCGGTCCATCCGACGAGCGTCATGGGGGCCTGCAAGCGCCTGGCCGAGATGTACGTGCAGTCGCTCACCGAGCTGTCCGCGTGCCGCTTCGTCACGGTGCGGTTCGGCAACGTGCTCGACTCGGCCGGCAGCGTGGTGCCGGTCTTCCGCCAGCAGATCGCCGAGGGCGGACCAGTCACCGTGACCGACCCGCGCATGGAGCGGTTTTTCATGACCATCCCCGAGGCCGCGGGCCTGGTGATCCAGGCCGGGGCCATCGGCAAGGCCGGCGAGATCCTCGTCCTCGACATGGGGGAGCCCGTGCGGATCGTTGACCTCGCCGAGGACATGATTCGCCTGTCGGGGCTGAAGCCCGGGGAGGACATCGAGATCGTCTTCACCGGCGTGCGCCCAGGAGAAAAGCTGTTTGAGGAGTTGCATCTCCCCGGCGAGAAGCGGCTCCCCACCCGCCACCCCAAGATCATGGTGGCCGACCGCAAGCGGCGCGATCCGGCGGCAGTGCGGAATGCCGTGCGGCGGCTCGAGGAACTTGCCGAGGACGGCCAGGACGCGGCCATTGTCGCCGAGCTCCGCGAGATCATCCCACACTTCGGGGCCGGCGAGGCGGGCCAAGCCCCCGCGGACCGGCGACTCGCGGCGTGAGCGCGGGCCTCACTCGGCGTCGTCCTCCTCGTCCTCGTCGTCGATGGCGAGCATCGCGTCGTAGGCCTCTTCGTAGCTGTGGTACGGCCCCGGATCGACGACCACGCCGCCCTGGCGCACGGCTTCTTCGTCGAGTTGCGTCTCGTGCCCCATCTCGGCCACGGTCAACCCTTCATTGGTCTCGATGATCGCGTACAGCGTCATGGCGTGTCTCCGCGTGAAAAGGGCTGAAGAGATCGCCTGAAAACCCACTCGGAAAGTCGTCGCCGACAGGCCGGCCCCACTGTTCATTTTTGGCTCGGCGCTCGCGCCTGACAAGTGGGAAACGCCCCGGAAACGGCGGCAAAACCGGCCTTTCCGAGACCCCACAATGGCGCTAATCCGCCCGTGGGGGAGAGGGCCCGCCGAGTTTGCCGGGCCCCGTCGGCGGCGACATAGCGCGGGCGGGCCCGAGTGCAGTGCCAAAGCACTACCCCAGGCGGCCGCCGGCGGGCGGACTCTGCTTGGGCTGACCGGCCCGATTGACTCGCCGAATGAGATTGGTCAAACTCACGAGGCCGCGTGGAAGGTGGAACGCCGTGCGTCACGTGCGGGCAGTCCACGATAATCCACTGCTTCAGTGCTTGAAATCCGGCCCACGCCACTTCCTCCACGGAGACGCATCATGCGCACATGCTGCCCAGCCGCCTCTTGGATCTACGCGCCGTCGCCGCGCTGCGCGCTCTGGGCCCTGGCCGGCCTGGGCGCGGCCCTGGCCGCCGGCTGCGGCGGGGCCGAGCCGTTTGCGACGGTCCCCGTGTCGGGCTCGATCAAGTACGACGACGGCTCGCTCATTCCCGCCAAACGCATCGCGGTGGTCTTCGTCCCGCAGGTCGAGGCGGCCGACGCCAAGACCCACCCCAAGCAGGGCCGGGCCCAGGTGAACGCCGCCGACGGGACCTTCGCCTACGTCACCAGCCACCGGCCGGGCGACGGCGTCACGGTCGGCAGGAACAAGGTCCTCGTCATGTCGTACGACGACCAGAACAACCTTACTGCCGACGTGCCCAAGGCCTACCACTCCGTGGAGACCACGCCCCTGGAGGTCGACGTCGGCCGGGACACCCGCGAGCTGCCGCTCGTGGTCCGGCGGAATTGAGCCGCCGGCCCAGGCGCCGTGCGCCTTTCGTCGGCGTGCCCGATGTGCTAGACTGATGCTTTTTCCGGTCGGGCACATCAAGGGACACCTTTGGCAATGGACAGCAATCCGTCCAGCACCTCCGATCGCGGCCGGGGTTGGGCCCGGCTCTTTCCGCTCCTGCACTTGGGCCAGCGGCGGCTTCGCGCGCAGGCCCGTTTGCTGGGCCTGGCGATCCTGGTGGGATTGGTCGCCGGGCTGGGGGCGATCCTCTTCTACGTGGCGACCCGGGTGGTCGAAGACTGTGCGCTGGGCGGCATCGTCGGCTACCAGGCCCAGCCCGCCCCCAAGGGCGAGCAGAAGCTCTCGTGGCTCTCCATCCCCGACCGCGAATTTCAGCCGTGGCTCCTGTTGTTGGTCCCCACGGTGGGCGGGCTGCTCAGCGGCGCGATCGTCTACACCTTCGCCCCCGAGGCCGAAGGGCACGGCACCGACGCCGTGATCTCGGCCTACCACCTGCACCAAGGCCAGATTCGCCCCCGCGTCCCCCTCGTCAAGATCGTGGCCAGCGCCATCACCATCGGCACCGGCGGCTCCGGCGGACGCGAGGGGCCGATCGCCCAGATCGGCGCCGGGTTCGGCTCCCTCTTGTCCAACCTGCTCGGACTGCGCGCGGTGGACCGGCGGATCCTTCTGGCCGCGGGCATGGGCGCGGGCATCGCGGCCATCTTTCGGGCGCCTCTGGCCGGGGCCCTCTTTGCGGCAGAGGTCCTCTACCGCTCGCCCGAATTCGAGCCCGAGGTGATCATGCCCGCCGCCGTGGCCAGCGTCGTCTCCTACTGCACGTTCGGCCTGTACACCGGCTGGCGCCCTCTGTTCGACATCCCCAACCTGAGTTTCTCCAATCCCTTGCAGCTCCTGCCGTACTTGCTGCTGGTGCTCGCCATGATCGCGCTGGCGTCGATCTACACGCGGACCTTCTACGGGGTCACGCGATTGTTTCACGGCATCACGAAGATCCCGCCGCACTTCCGGCCGGCGATTGGCGCGTTTCTGACCGGACTGGTGGCGCTGGGGCTCTACTTCGCGTTCGGCGGCGAGAAGAGCGTCCTGTCGGTGCTCGCCTTTGGCTACAACTCGATCCAGCAGGCGCTCAACGCCGACACGGGCTCGACCGTCCTTCTGCTCCTGGCCATCGCCGTCGGCAAGGTACTGACCACGAGCCTGACCATCGGCTCCGGCGGCTCGGGCGGCGTGTTCGGGCCGTCCATGGTGATCGGCGGTTGCGCCGGCGGGGCCCTGGGAGTCGCCCTGCACCACGCGTGGCCCACGGTGGTCCCCCACCCGGCAAGCTTCGTCATCGTCGGCATGGCCGGCTTCTTCGCGGCGGCCGCCAAGACCCCCTTCTCCACCCTGGTGATCGTCAGCGAGATGACCGGCGGCTATCACCTGCTTCTTCCCTCGCTGTGGGTCTGCACCCTGGCCTTTATCTTCTCCGACGACAAGTCGATCTACTCCTCGCAGGTCGAGAGCCGATCCCGCTCGCCGGCCCACCAGGGGAGCTACGTCCGCGAGGTCCTGGCCGGGGTCCGCGTGCAACAGTTCCTTCCGACTAGGCAGGGGGTCGACGTGCTCCACCCGCACGATTCCCTGGCCGCGGTGGTCGATCGCCTCAGCGGGGCGGCCAACCCGGTGCTCCCCGTCGTCGATGGCGACAACCGGCTCCTGGGCGTCGTCAATCTGGAGGAGGTCTATCTTGCCTCGCAATCGCCGCACCTCGAGTCCCTGGTGCTGGCCGAAGACCTCATGCGGAGCGACGTGCAGCCGCTCACCCCCGACGATTCCCTGGACCGCGCCTTGCAACTCTTCGTCGAGAACGACCTCATGACGCTCCCCATCGTCGACGATCTGATCCAGCGGCACGTGATCGGCGTGGTCCGCCGGTTCGAGATCGCCAGCGCCTACCTGCAGCGCGTCCACGGGCCGACGACGGGCTGATTCCGCCTCAAAACGCCACGTCGCCCCACTCGTCGTCGGGCGGCGCCGGCCCGCCGTCGTCCTTGGGGTTCTGTTCGCTCTCCTCGAATTCCCGCTCGAACTCCGCCTCGCACTCGGGGCAGAAGTCCGACGTGCTGAAGTGCTGCACCCAGCCCGTCCCGCGAAGCTCCGGGTAGGCCGTCTCGCCGGGGCAGATCTTCTCCACCAAGAGCCGGTACGTCTCGCGCGGCGTGTAGTGTTTGCACACGTCCAGGGCGATGCCGTACAGGGCCATCTGGGCCAGGACCGTCTTGAGCGAGGCCTCGGCCTCCTCCTCGCTCTCGACCTGCTCGGGCCGGGGGAGCTTGATCGGGCCGTCGAAGATGTGGACCAGCTCGATGCCCGGCCCGCCCTCGATCAAGTCGTCCATGAGCTCCATCTCGTGCCACAACTGCGAGTCGTCGCCGCCGCCGTTGACCGCCCGGTCGATCTCCGAAGCCGCCGAGTCGAACTGTTCCTGCAACCCGTCGGGAAGCAGGTTGTAAGTGTCCTCCTCTTCGTCGTCCGGCTCGTCCCAACCCTCGGCCGCGGGACCCTCGCCGTCGGCCTCTTCCGCGCCGGGCGCCGAATCGGCCGAATCGCTCGGATCGGCCGGGCCGCCCGCGGCAAGCCCGTCCGCCGCGGCCGCGCCCCTTTCGGCGCGGGGCGCCGAGCCGTCGGGCCTGGCCTCTTCCTCGACAAACTCGATCACCGGGTCGGGCATCTCCACCACTACCCGGCCGTTCTGGCTGAACCACTCCAGGTACAGGCACCGCTTCCATTCCAAAGGGGGCGGCTCGTCCAGCTTGCAGCGGCGATAGAGTTCCTCCGGCGAGCAGTCGGCCACTTTGACCTGCCGGGCGGCCGTCATCGTGCCGGTCGGGCCGATCTGCTGCACGGCGAGGAAGTCCAGGTCGCCCGGCCCTTCGCCCTCGTCCATCTCCTCCGGCTCGTCGCCCACGTCGGCCGTCTCTTCAAGCGGCTCGGCGTCGCGCGCGGTGAAACGGACGTGCCGACCCTTGAGGTCCGCCTCGCAGTCGCCGGTGAGGCTCAAGTGGATGGGGTGCTTGCGCCCGCGAAGCTGGATCCACCCGAAGACCGAGTAGTGCGACGTGTTGAAGATCTCGCCGCGAATGACGCGGTCGCCCAAGCGCACGGCCATGACGCTACTCCCCTGAGTCAACCGACCCCCAAAACACCCCATGATACCTGAAGTCCGGCCGATCGTCGAAGGGCCTGGGGGCCGGCTGCTCCGCCACGTCGCCGCGCCAAGGATCGGACGCAAGGCTCTGAGACTGCCCCGTCCCCCATCGTGGCGGCCCGCGGCGGCGACCGTGCAACGCATCAGCCCGGGCTGCCGGAACTTACGGTCACATCGCAATTCGCAACCTATTGCTTGAGCTATACTTATGCCCACTACTCCGAACGCAACTGTAGTAGTTCAAATGGGTGGCGCGTTGCAGGGACCATGCGGACAAGGACAACGCGGCAGCTCGCGGCCGTCCGCTGCTTGGTCAACAACCCGCCCTGTTTTGCAGGTTTGCGGCTTCGGCCCGGCTGCCGAGCGAACGATTCGGGGAGACTGCGGCGACTGGCCATTCCGGCGAGTTGCTTTTCCTCGTTCCACTTGCTCCGTTCAATTCCGGCCTCTCCATCGGGATCCACTCTCCCCCTCAACGAACCAAGGGCCCGTCCCGGGCAACCCGCCCGGCGACGCGCCCTTGCGACCTACTTGCCAATCCTCCGTCGCAGCCCTGGCCGCCGGCGGAGTCCGCCCACACCCCGCCAGCATACCAAAAGAGTGAACTAATGTCAAGGACCGGAGTGAGCCAAGGACGGCAAGGTGGTTCGGCATCATTTTCGGAAATTCCGGGCGGAATTCACGGCCCGCCTGTTGACCTCGTAGTTGCATAAAGAATCCGCCACGAATCAATTTGGAGCGGGAAAACAGGGGCTCTTGACGTGCTTGGCGACGACGTCGGCAAACCTCACCGCAGGTGACATTTGGAGACGCTCATGCTAGCACGCTCGGGGCCGGTGTTTTCCCGTGCAGAACCGCTCTTGGCCTCAGTTTTTATGCAACGCTAGGGTTGACAAAGCGCTGGGGGGGGGCGCATACTTCCGGCTCGCACGCCTTGGGTGCGATCAGCTCTTGCATGGAGAGAGGTGGAGCGCAGGGAAGTCCGACATAGCGACCGGCTCGACGGCAACTCGCGGTCCCAGGTGTCTTGAACTAGACGCGGGAGGGACCGGGCGACTGCGGCTGGAAGGCTCCGAGGTCCCCAAGACTTCGGAAGTCTTAGATAGCGGCGTTTCGTCCTTGTGTGAGTTGCGGTTCTTGTGGAACGGCTGGCGTTCGGCGAGGGTCTCCCCGCAGTTCGGCGCGGGTCTCCCGACCCCGCCGCCACGCCTGGCCGGGAGGAGTCGGTCCATGCTGCGCCCATCGTGGGGCAGGTTTCCAACCTGCCTGTTTCTTCTCTGTGCCTTGGCGGCCCTGGGTTT
>WBZO01007033.1_pt1 | contig 10584 bp, 9 predicted proteins | sample 5204261 | NCBI WGS metagenome assembly WBZO01 (sample SAMN12412400, study PRJNA552823) | activated sludge metagenome | isolation source: activated sludge from anammox sidestream of wastewater treatment plant... | place: USA: North Carolina | collected 2017-09
ACTTCTGCAACTCAGGCGCGGAGGCAAACGAGGGCGCGATCAAGCTGGCGCGCAAGTGGGGCAAGGAGCAGAAGGACGGGGCGTACGAGATCATCTCCACCCTCAACAGCTTCCACGGCCGCACGCTGGCGGCGGTGACCGCCACCGGTACCGAGCGGTACAAGGCGCCGTATGCGCCGCTGATGCCTGGCTTCATCAATGTGCCGTGGAATGACCTGCAGGCGCTCAAGGATGCGACGACGGAGAAGACCTGTGCCGTCATGCTGGAGCCGATCCAGGGTGAAGGCGGCGTCAATATGCCGGACGCCGGCTACCTCCAGGCCGTGCGTGCCTGGTGCGACGACCAGAACCTGCTGCTGATCTTCGATGAGGTGCAGACCGGTGTCGGCCGGACCGGCACGCTGTGGGCATACGAACAGTACGGCATCGAGCCGGACATCATGACGCTGGCCAAGGGATTGGCGGGTGGTGTACCCATCGGCGCGCTGATGGCTAAGGAGTCGGTGGCGCTCACCTTCCAGCCTGGCGACCATGGCTCGACATTCGGCGGCAACCCGCTGGCTACTGCCGCCGGGTACGCCGTCCTCAAGCACATCATCGACAACGATCTGCCGGCGCAGGTGGCGGAGAAGGGCGAGCGGCTGCGTGCCAAGCTGGCGGCGCTAGAAGACCGCCACGGCGGTATTGCCGAAGTGCGCGGGCTGGGCCTGCTCTGTGCCGTTCAGTTCGAGCAGGACATCGCTGAGGAGGTTGCCACTGCTGCCCGTGCAGAGGGGCTGCTACTCAACAACCTGCGCCCCAACGTGCTACGGATTGCCCCGCCGCTGACCATCTCCGATGCGGAGATTGATGAGGCGGTGGCGATCTTGGATCGCGTGCTAGCGGCGCGGACTGCTAAGGGTGGCAGCTAACGCCTGCCCGTCACCTCGTGTTGGGTAGCAGGGCGGCCGGGCTTTGGCACCGCCCGCTACCGGGCACTGTCTGTTCCGGCAGCGGCCGGCGGCCGCCGGCCCATGCGCACGGCCGCCGCCGTTACCACGAAGAACAACAGCATCGCCACCTCGTTGAGCACGCCGCCGGCCTGCCGGACTGACGTTGTTCCCGCCAAGTCACCCCCAACGCGCAGCAACAGTGAGAGATGAAGCAGGAGCAGCGGAGCGTAGAACATCGGGCGGTAGGGCACTGCCTGACCGGTGATGGCCGGCAGAATGATCGGCGCGTGGGCGATGATCATGCCGAAGACGAATCCGACGAATACCGTATGTAATTGGGCGTCGTACACCGGCCCGCCCAGCGTGGCGCCATGCCACAGCAGCAGTAGGCCGCCGGCCGCCAGCCATGTGTATCCGGACAGCACGCACGTGGCGATGAAGCGCGACAGCCCCGAGCCCCGGATGGTGCGCTCGGCGACGTCATAGCGCGCCAGCCACACCGGCATGAGCAGCAACCCTGCGCCCGCCAGCCTAGCGCCGGCATCACCCTCCCAGTGGCCTGCTAGGACACCGGTCACCAGCAGGGCGGCGGCGATAATGAACCAGGCGCGGGCACGGGCAGAGGGCTGTCGCAACCGGCTCAGGTCGAGCCGCTCCCCGGCAATGGTCAGCACGAGAAAGGCCGTCCACCAGGGCACGGCGCGCTGCACCGGCTCACCCGCTAGCCACAGGGCGTTGCCGCCCAGCCACGCCACGGCCCCCAACGTCATGATCACGGTGAACAACGCTGTCAGCCGCCACAAGATCACCCCGAAGATGGCCACGAGGACAGCCGCGGACGCGGTGACAGCCAGCGCTGCCGTCCACACCGGCAGGCCGGTGAACATTGCGGCGGTGCCCAGGCCGCTGAGCATCGGTGCCGCATACGCCCAGCGCCTGCCGATGGCCACCGCCCGCTCCAGGCTGATGACTGTGCCAAGGAACCCGGCAACCATCAGCGGCCCGTGGGCAGAGACCAGTTCCCGGCTGAGTTCGGGTAGCGTCAGGCCCAAGCGCAACAGCCCCGCCCATAACGCCACCAGCAGCGCCACCAGCGCGCTGCCCAGGGCGATGAAACGCAGCGGTCGCTGTGGCAACGGTACAGCGCGCGGAGGGACGTGCCCGGCTGAGGCGTTGCTCAACGCCATGTACCCTCCCGCAGCCGCCGGACGACCTCGGCATGGTCCGCCTCGACCGGCGGCGGCGACACCACCTGCAAAACGACCATGCGGGTGTCCGCCTGAATCCCGCGCGCCTCACCGGCGGAGATAAACGCCACAGCCCCGGGCCGTAACCCTTCCTCTCGGTCACCGGCGATTAGACGGCCCTCACCCTCGAGCACGAGCAGAGCGAGGGCGATCCCCGGCTGATGAAGCGGGATGAACTGCTCCGGCTCGAAGCAGACAAGGAGCACGCGCATCTGCGAGTCGCCCGCCAGCAGTACCGGGTTGAATTGCTCCGGCCGGAAGTCTACCGCCTGATGGTAAGCCGGGAGAAACGCGCTCATGGCCGGACCACCCCCGGCGCTGGTGCCGCGCCTGCGGCGCCCGCATCCACCGTTTTGCCGATGCGCACGCGCCACACGTCCGGCCCGCTTTCTTCGTACTCCCAGGTGAACTGCCCGGCGCGCTCATACATGAACTGATAGTGCAGCGGCTTGGGGTCGTGGTCGTTCACCAGCAGGAATGCTGCGCCCGGCGCCAACGCCTCGAACGTGCGGAAGATGAGGCCGTGCCGCTGAGGTGGCGCGATCTGGCGCACGTCGATCACCTGGGGACCTGCCTTCTCTTCCGGCGCCCCGGCCGCGTGCATCCCGTCCAGTATCCGCTGTTGCGCTTCAACACTGACGTGCTGCTCGAAAAGCGGCAGGTAAACCTCCTCCTCTTTGCGCAGATGCAGGCGGAATACTGCTTCCAGCTGCAGGCCGAGCCGTGCCAGCCGCTCCATCAGTACGGGCCGCTGCTCGGCGGTCGGGGCCATGGCCGTGGCCAGGCTCTCGATCTGGCGAATATAGTCGGTGATGACCACGTGATCGACGGACATGGTGGCGGTGGCCGAACCATGTGCTTTGATCAGCGGGTCAACGGCGGGGTAAAGGTGCCGTTCCTCCCCTACCGCGTGGGGCAGCAGGTCGCCCGTGAGCAGCTGGGCAAACCCCACAGGGTCGGCCGCGGCCGGCTCTTCCACCAGCCGCCGGACGTGCTCGCTCAGGCCGGCCAGCAGCTCGGCATGGTGCTGGTGCATGGCGTCGATGATCTGGCTCATGGTAGTGACTCATCTCCTCGCGCTATCCCCGCGGGCGCCGTGACGAGCGACCGCGGTCCATCCCACGTTCATCAGGGTATCCCCGTTTAGGGATGCCGGTCCTTGCGCTGGCGCAAACAAGCCCGGTGCTACTGATCCTGCGGTCGGGCCGGGCCGTCTTGTACTGCCTGCCGCAGCTCCGCAAGCACGGCCCCCAGCGGCTGGCCGTAGATGTGGCAGGCTTCGGCGACCGTCTCGAACCGCGCGATCGCGCAGCCGGCGCAATGCATCCGGCGGCGCACAAAAACCGGGACCGTCTGCGGCCAGCGCTCGATGACCTGCTCGATGCTCAAGTCCGAGTTGACTTCTTCCGGCCAATCCGCCCTCATGCCTGCCAGCCTCGCTGCTGCCGCTCCAATCCGCGTGCACAGCCCGCTCGACGGCGATGGGCCGGCTCGTCCGGCCGGTGCCTCGTCGCAGCCGGCCCGCATCACGATGCTAGCAGTGGGGTGACGAGGGCGTCGTTGTGGAAGCGCAAACATCAAGGTACTGGCACGGCTATCCGGTGGCGCCGCGGTCAAGCGGCAGCTCGTCGGCAATCGCCACCAGTCCGTGTGGCCGGCGTAGCACCACGCGCTCCCGCCCGGCCACGATCAGCCCGCGCTCGTCCCAGGCGCTGAGAATGCGGCTGGCGGTAGACAGCGTCGTACCGGCCAGTTCGGCCAGGTCCTGGCGGCTGAGCGGCAGACCGAGCTCAATGCCCTCCGCGGTCTTCGTGCCGGTCTTGTTCGCCAGGCGCAGGAGGGTGCGGGCGATGCGTCGTTCTACCCGCTCGGTCTGTAGCTCGCGGATACGCGCCTCCGCCTCGCGCAGCCGGTCCCCCAGCTCACGCACAACCGCCATGGCGAACTCGGGGGACGATGCGACCAACGCCGTGAATCCGGCAGCGCGCAGCCGCAGCACCGTGGTGGTCTCGAGCGCGACGGCCCCGGCGGGATAGACCGGCTCGCCCCATCCGCCCGCCGCTCCGAACAGCTCGCCCGGGCCGATAACGCGCAGAATCACCTCGCGCCCATCCTCGGTCTCCTGCACGATCTTCACCCGTCCGGTGGCAAGGACGTAGAGCGCCACTGCCGGATCACCTGCGGCGAAGATGGACCGGCCGCGGGCAACGCGCACGGTGGACAGCCGGGCCGCCAGCCCGTGCAGCGCTCCCGGTGATAATCGTTCAAACAGCCGGGTGGTAGCCAGGAACGCGCACCGCTCCTCAAGGTCCCACCGGGCCGCACGTTCCGCGCTCACTGCCCGTGTCTCTCCCAACGTTGTTCGGTCTGATGCGCCGGAAGTCGAAACGGGCAAGGCGGCCGCGACCGCACGTATCAGGGCGACGTACCGCAGACCAGCCATCCAGGGCCAGCGTCCGGCTCCTCGGCCAGCGCTGCGGCGCACAGGCGGGAAACCGCTTCGCCGTCACCCGCTGCCCGCGCCAGGTAGGCCAGCGCGTCGAACAGGCAGGCGCGCCCGTATGCCGCTTCGCCGGTAGGGCCGCTGAGCGCTGCCTCGAACTCGGCCACCGTCGCGGCGATGAGATCAGGCACACGCCCATCGTCGCGCACAAAGGCAGTGCCGTCCCACCAATGGGCGCGGAACAACAAAGGACTCTGAGCGTACGAGCCGCAGTATGGCGAGAACCAGGTGATTACCCCGTGTTCACCCACGTCAAAGGCGGCGGAGTTGCTGCCTTCGTGCAGCACCTCGGCGAAGCCACCAGCCACATCATCCCACAGGTACAGGGATAGCGAGCCGGAGTGCGCCCCGACGTAGAACGTGACCTGGAGCATATGGCGGTCGCCGATGCGCGCCCGCGCGATCGCACCGCCCGGTGCGAACTCCTCGGTGATCGTAAGGGAGACCCGCCAGCCTTCGGTCGTGGCGATCAGCACCGTGACGTGCGCATTCGCAGCAAACGCCGAGCCCGCGCGCGGCGTGAGGTACATCACCGCCCAGTCGCGCTCGCCATCGTTCGTGAGGTCGGCGAGGAAGCCCTCAGCGACGCGGGCATCCGCAGGCAGTAGCGCCAGCACAGCATCCGGCAGCGCGGGTTGGGCGGCGACGGCTGCCGGACGGCTCGCCATGCCCCACAGGACCGGAATCAGCACCAGCACGACGGGTAGGATGCCCATGGTGGCACTCCCGAAAAGGTGCCTGACACCGGCTGATCCCAGCACTGCGAGGGCGTACACTGGGCCGTGACGCTTATCTCCCCGTTTATACCACGGAGGATCACTGATGGCCCAGCAGACCGAGCAGCTGCGCGATCTGGCGCGGCAGCTTCGCATTGACGCGATTCGATGCAGCAGCGCGGCCGGTTCCGGCCATCCCACATCCTCGTTGTCCGCCGCCGACCTGATCGCCGTGTTGATGGGCAACCACCTGCGCTACGACTTCAATGACCCCGAAAACCCCGCCAATGATCACCTGATCTTCTCCAAGGGCCACGCCTCGCCGCTGATCTACGCCATGTTCCGCGCGGCAGGCGCCATCTCGGATGAAGAACTGATGAGCTTTCGCCGGTTCGGCAGCCGGCTGCAGGGGCATCCCACACCGCTGATCCCTTGGATCGATGTCGCCACCGGCTCCCTGGGTCAGGGGCTGCCCATTGCCGCCGGCGTGGCGCTGGCCGGCAAGCGGCTGGACAAGCTGCCGTACCGCGTGTGGTGCTTGCTCGGCGACTCCGAGACGGCTGAGGGCTCCGTGTGGGAGGCGTTGGCGTTTGCTGCACATGAGGGGCTGGACAACCTCGTGGCCATCGTGGATGTCAACCGCTTGGGCCAGCGCGGGCCGACCATGCTGGGCTGGGACATGGAGGCGTACGCTGCCCGTGGCCGGGCCTTTGGCTGGCAGACGCGAATCGTCGATGGCCACAACCTGGAGGAGATCGACGCGGCCTACCAGTGGGCAGTCACAGGTGATGGCGCACCGAGGCTTATCCTCGCCAAGACGGTGAAGGGAAAGGGCGTGTCGTTCATCGAGGACCAGCCCGGATGGCACGGCAAGCCGATGAACGCCGCCGAGGAGCAGCGGGCGCTGGCCGAGCTGGGCGCTCGCCCCGACCTTACGGTGAAGCCCGCCATTCGCCCGCGCGCCATGCCTGCCACAGCCGCCACGGCCACCGCGCCAGACCTTCCGCGCTACCCGGTGGGCGAGGGCGTGGCCACCCGCAGCGCCTACGGCGACGCCCTCAAGGCGGTGGGTGCGGCCTGGCCGCAGGCGGTTGCGCTGGACGCCGAGGTGAGCAACTCCACGTACTCCGAGAAGTTCAAGGCGGCTTTCCCCGAGCGGTTCGTTGAGACCTACATCGCCGAGCAGCAGATGGTGGCTGCCGCGGTCGGGCTCCAGGTGCGCGGATACATCCCCTTTGCCTCGACCTTCGCCGCCTTCCTGGCCCGCGCCTATGACTTCGTGCGGATGGCCGCCATATCCGGCGCGAACATCAGGCTGGTGGGATCGCACGCCGGCGTCTCCATTGGTGAGGATGGCCCCTCGCAGATGGCGCTGGAAGACCTGGCTATGTTCCGCGCTGTCCACGGCAGCACCGTGCTCCACCCTTGCGACGCCAACCAGACGGCGGCGCTGGTCGCGGCGATGGCGGTAATGCCCGGCATCGTCTACTTGCGCACGATCCGCGGCAAGACGGCGGTTATCTACGACGCGGGAGAACCGTTTCCCATCGGCGGCAGCCGCGTGCTGCGCCGATCCGCCCAGGACCACGTGACGATCGTGGCCTGCGGCTCCACCGTGGAGGAGGCGCTTGCCGCTGAAGAGTCACTGCGCGGCGAGGGTATCGCTGCCCGCGTAATCGACTGCTACTCGGTGAAGCCCATCGATGTGGACACGCTGGCCGAGGCAGCGCGCGAGACAGGCGCCATCATCACGGTCGAGGACCACTGGCCGGAAGGTGGACTGGGCGATGCCGTGCTGGAAGGGCTGGCGGCTACCGGCGCACCATTGCCGCCGGTGCGCAAGCTCGCCGTCCGGGGAATGCCCGGCTCCGGCACACCGGAGGAACTGCGCGACGCCGCCGGCATCAGCGCTCAGCACATCGTGGCGGCGGCGCGTGCGCTGGCAAGCGCGAAGCCGTCCACGGTTGCCGGCGGTTAACGCCACAGAGTTGCACGAGCGGGACGGCATGCCAGACCGAAGGCGCCGTCTCTGCGCGCCGTCGTCCGGCGCCAACCCGGCGACCGCGCCCAAGGACCCGGCGCGGCCTTCGCCGTGGCTGCTCGCGCCACCGCCTGGGCATCGACGCCGGTGGCTGGTGAGCTTTCAACCGGCACGAATGAACGAGCTAGGGGAGGGCGAGGAATCCGCCCTCCTCTGGTCACCGGCGGCAATTCACTCCCCGCCTACGAGTAGCGCTCTTCGGTCCAGGGATCGCCGTGGATATGGTAGCCGTACATCTCCCAGAAGCCGGGGCGGTTGCTGTCCATGAACTCCAGACCCCGCACCCACTTGGCGCTTTTCCAGAAGTACAGCTTGGGCACGACCAGCCGCAGTGGCCAGCCGTGCTCCGGCGTCAGATCCCTCCCGCTCTCCTGCCAGGCAAAGATGACATCGTCCTGATCCAGCTCCGCCAGCGGTAGGTTCGTGGTGTAGCCGCCGTAGCTGTGTACCATCACGTATTTGGCTTCTGGCCGCGGGCGGATGCCGGCCAGCACTTCGCGAAATGGCACGCCGTGGAACACCGTGTCAAACTTGCTCCAGTGCGTCACGCAGTGGATATCGCACCGCACATCAGCGTTCGGTAGCGCGCGGAACTCCTCCCATGTCCACGACACCGGTTGTTCCACGAGCCCGCCCACCTGGAACTTCCACGTCGTCGGGTCGAACTTGGGAATGGCGCCGTAGTGCAAGACCGGCCAGCCGTCTGTCAGTTTCTGCCCCGGTGGCAGCCGTTCCCCCCACTTCGCCCGGTCCTCCCGCTCTTTGCGCCCGAAGATGTCAATCGCCACCCCGATTTCCTCCCCTGGTTGCTGCCACCATTCTAGCAGCGGCTGAGCGGCCGGCTATCAGCGCTCCGCCATCAGCGGTACGCTGAGACCGATGCACACCGGCGGGGCAAGGCCGCACCGCTCCACCCTTCAGCTGCTGTCGCGGAGCGAACGCCACTGGAGGTCGCCGGTCGATGAGAGCTTGCAGGTCATGGACCGAGAGCTAACCGCCGCCCAGTCCGGCGTCCGCCTGGATTTCTACCTTGCCGAGCAGGTCGAAGGGCTGTCACGTGCGCATGCGCAGCGGCTGATCGGTGAGGGACACGTGCTGGTCAATGGCCGGGTGGCCAAGGCATCGCTGCGGCTGCAGGCCGGCGATGCGGTGCGCGTGCATCAGGACGATCCCCGGCCGCTGGACCTGGCGCCGGAGCCGATTCCGCTGGCAGTTGTCTATGAGGACAGGGACCTCATCGTCATCGATAAGCCGGCCGGGTTGACGGTCCATCCTGCACCTGGGCATCCAACAGGGACGCTGGTCAACGCCCTGCTAGCACACTGCACCGACCTGCGCGGCATCGAAGGCACATTGCGTCCCGGTATCGTGCACCGGCTGGACAAGGACACCTCCGGTCTGCTGGTGGTGGCGAAGCACGACCGCGCCCAGTTATCGCTATCCGGACAGATCGCCCGTCGCGAGACCCTGAAGGCGTACCTGGCATTGGTGGCAGGGTCACCGCCCGCCGCCGGTGTGATCGACGCGCCCATTGGCCGTCACCCCGCCCGGCGTAAGCGGATGGCGGTGGTGGCAGAGGGCCGCCCCGCGCGCACCCATTACCGCGTCGTTGGGCCGGCTCCAGGCGGCGGCCTCGTCGCGGTTGTGCTGGAGACCGGGCGCACCCACCAGATTCGCGTGCACTTCGCTGCGCTCGGGTATCCGGTGGCCGGTGACCCAGTGTACGGGCAGCCGAACCCGGGGTTGGGCCGTCAGTGGTTACACGCCTGGCGGCTGGGGTTTCGCCACCCCACCTCGGGCGCCTGGTTGGAGTTCGAGGCGCCGCTGCCCGATGACTTGCTGGCGGTGCTGGCCTGCGATCCGGCCGTCCTGGAGCGAATGCTACAATCGGCTCGCGCCGCCGTTACGGCCATGCGCCAGGTGGCCGTCTCCCTGGGAGCCAAATCATGACCGTGCGTGTACGTTTTGCGCCCAGCCCAACGGGCGCACTCACTGTCGGCGGGCTACGCTCGTCGTTGTTCAACTGGCTGTTCGCCCGCCATCATGGCGGCGTCTTCATTCTTCGCATTGAAGACACTGACCGCACGCGCCTCACCCCCGGCGCGATGCAGGCGCTGCTCGACGCCCATCGCTGGTTGGGGCTGGACTGGGACGAGGGCCCGGATGTGGGTGGCCCGTACGGTCCCTATATCCAGAGCGAGCGGCTGCCCATTTACCACGCCGCTGCGGAACGGCTGCTCGCTCAAGGGGACGCCTACCGCTGCTACTGTACCGAGGAGCGCCTGGAGGAAATGCGCGCTGCTCAGCGCCGGGCAAACCTGCCGACGGGTTACGACCGACGCTGCCGGACGCTGCCACCGAAAGCCGCTCCGGCGGGTGCGCCCTTCGTCGTGCGCTTCAAGATGCCCCTCGAAGGGGAGACCGTGCTCGACGACCCGATCCGCGGCATCATCACCTGGAAAAACGCCGCTTACGACGACCATGTGCTGCTCAAGAGCGATGGCTTCCCCACCTACGGCCTGGCAGCGATCGTGGATGACGTCGAAATGAAGATCACGCACGCCTTCCGCGCCGAGGAGTGGCTGCCAAGCACCCCCCGCCACTTGCAGACGTACCGTGCGCTGGGCGCGCCGCCGCCGATCTACTGCCACTTGCCGGTAGTACTGGGCAAGGATCGCAAGAAGCTGTCCAAGCGCCACGGCGACACCAGCGTCCAGTCTTATGCCGGCGCCGGTTACCTGCCGGACGCCATGCTCAACTTTCTCGGGCTGATTGGCTGGTCGCTGGACGACAAGACCGTGCTGTTGCCCCGCGCTGAGTTCGTGCGGCACTTCACCCTTGACCGCATCGTCAAGAGTCCGGCGCAGTTTGACCTGGACAAGCTGAACGCCATCAATCAGGAGTACATCAAGGCGCTACCGGCCGGGGATCTGACCGAACTGGCGGCCCGCTGGCTGGAGCGAGACCTGCCGCCCGCCGCTCCCCGGCCGGTCGATCGCGTGCTGGTGGCGCGGATGGCGGAGGCGCTGCGCACCCGGCTGACCAAGCTAGAGGACGTGACACCACTTACGTCGTACCTGTTCCTGCCCAGCCCGCTGGTGTATGACCTCAGCCTGTTTCGAGGCCGCAAGGGTGACGGCGACCC
>WBZO01007034.1_pt1 | contig 10582 bp, 11 predicted proteins | sample 5204261 | NCBI WGS metagenome assembly WBZO01 (sample SAMN12412400, study PRJNA552823) | activated sludge metagenome | isolation source: activated sludge from anammox sidestream of wastewater treatment plant... | place: USA: North Carolina | collected 2017-09
GCTGCTCACCACTGTATTCGGCCTCCTGATCTTTTACGGCCCGCTGCTGGTGGCGTACCTTGAGGGGACGACAGTGGGCTTGCAGGGAGAAGGCGTCATCCAGTACAGCGCCGATTTGCTGGCGTTCATCACGCCCAGCCCGTTCAACCCGGTATTCAGCGGGCTGGGCTTGTTGCCTCCCTGGGCATGGGATGTCCTGGGCGACAATACGATTGAGGCGTCTGCATACCTGGGTGTGGTGGCTATCGTGCTGGCTGGCGCGGCGTTGTGGTACCGGCGGGCGATAGCTCTGCCGTGGCTCTCTGTGGCGCTGGTGGCGGGACTCCTGTCTCTCGGCCCTGTCCTCAAGATCGCTGACCAGGTAGTCACGGTGAACGCGGAGGACGATATCACGACGCATATTGTGCTACCCTACAGCCCCTATGCGATGTTGCCCGGCCTGGGCATGGGGCGAACCCCCGGCCGGCTGAATATGCTGACCGGCGTGGCGCTGGCGGCACTGGCAGCGCTTGGCTTCGCCGCGCTGCTGGAGCGGTGGAGCGGCCTCCGGCAGCCCGTTATACAGGGCGGCGTCACGATGGCGCTGGCCGGAATCGTGCTCGTGGAATATACGCTCTTTTTCCCGTTCCCGGTTACGGAAGCTCCCATACCATCCTATTTTTCGACGCTGGCGGAGCGGTATGCCAGCGACGAGATTCTGCCAGTGCTCGATCTCCCGGCGGACGACTTTTTTGTGACGCGCTGGCTCCTTTACTACCAGACCGCGCATCACCAGCCGGTTCTGGCCGGCCACGTTGTCCGCAGCACTCCGGCCAATCCGGCAATGCTGGCGCTTGTGAACGCGGCAGCGCTGCCGCCTGCTGATGCGCTGGCGCCGGCGTTGTCCCCGCAACTGAGCGCCGCCATCATCCGCGCGAGTGAGGCCAGAGTCGTCGTCGTGCACAGGCGCTTTGGCGACGGTGAGATTATGGCGGAGCATCTTCAGAGCGTGCTCGGCCCGCCAGTTTATACCGATGCTGAGGTTGCGATCTTCGAAGTCGCTGATGGGCCGCCCCCGGGAGAAGTCGCGCTGGCGGTGGCGGGCGGTTGGGCTGTATCGGATAGTGACGGCGCCCGTTGGATGGCCGATGATCTGACTATGTCGGCCTATGTCCCGGCAGCGGGCGAATACTGCTGGGTGTTCGAGGCCGATGGCTGGCTGCTGGATCGGTGGGTAAAGCTGGACCTCGGCGGGCAATCCGAGTCGTTCTATGTCCCGGCTGGTGCTGCGCCTCATATGTGGAGCAGTTCCGGCCAGCCGCTGGAGCAGGGGTTTCAGCGGGCGATTCTGCGCGCTGACCCGCGCACGGGAGCCGGCTGCACACTGATGCCGGGCGAGCAGGACTGTCGATCGGCGCTAATCGCGACGCCACGCCTGATATCATGCGACGATCGTCAGGCGCGGCTCGCTGATTTTGGCGGTAGAATGCGTCTCGTTGCGCTCAATGTAGCGCAGGAGCCGACGGCCATTGTCGTAGACACCTACTGGCAGGCACTTGATACCGGGCGGGCCGATTATACGTTGTTCGTACATCTGCTTGATGCCAGAGGAGAGGGTGCCGCCCAGTGGGACGGCCCGATCAGCCCGCCCATGCTGACGTCACAATGGCCGCAGAATGGGCGGGGATGGCAGCGGGCGATTCTCGATCTCTCCGAGGCTGAACTGCCGCCCGGGACGTACCAGCTTGTGCTGGGGCTGTACGCATATCCAGACCTGACGCGCCTGCCGGTAACGGGTGATTCCCCCCGCGCTGCTGATGGTCTGTTCGATGTTCAGGAAGTGTTGATTCTGCCGGAAGAATAGAATGGGGCAGCAATGGACCAGAACTATGGTGTCGCAGAAAAGAGCTTTGATGTCGAGAAGATTCGGGAGGATTTCCCGATCTTGCAGCAGGAAGTCCGCCCGGGTGTCAGGCTGGTCTACCTGGATAGCACCGCGACCAGCCAGAAACCGAAGCGGGTGATCGAGACCCTGGACCAGTATTATCGCGAAATGAACGCGAATGTTCACCGGGGCATCTACCAGTTGAGCGAGCAGGCGACGGAAGCCTACGAAGGGGCGCGCAAAAAAGTGCGGGCCTTCATCAACGCAGCATCGTGGCGGGAGATTGTGTTCACCCGTAACACGACTGAGAGCATCAATCTGGTTGCGGCGACATGGGGGCGGACCAATCTGGGACCGGACGATGCGATCCTGATCACGGAGATGGAGCATCACTCCAATATCGTGCCCTGGCAGCTTCTCGCCCAGCAGACCGGGGTAAAGGTGGTGGCCGTGCCGGTGCTGCCTGACGGCCTGCTGGATATGGAGGCGTTCGACCGCCTCCTGCGCACAGAGCCGATCCGGCTGCTGGCAGTCACACACATGTCGAATGTGCTGGGCACTATCAACCCGCTGCGAGAACTGGTGGATAAAGCCCATGCCGCAGGAGCGTTAGTGCTCGCGGATGCGGCCCAGAGTGTGCCGCACCTGCCGGTTGATGTGCAGGCGTTAGACGTGGACTTCCTGGTCTTTAGCGGGCACAAAATGCTTGGCCCGACGGGGATTGGCGTCCTCTATGGCAAGCGCGCCCTGCTGGAGGCGATGCCGCCCTACATGGGCGGGGGGGACATGATTCGTCGCGTGCGCCTCTCCGGCAGCGAGTGGAACGATCTGCCCTATAAATTCGAAGCGGGGACGCCCAGCATTGGAGATGGTGTTGCCCTGGGGGCGGCGGTCGATTACCTGACTGCGGTGGGTATGGACAGGATCCATGCCTATGAACAGCAGATCACGGCGTACGCTCTGGATCGGCTGGCCGAGGTTCCCGGCCTGACGGTGTATGGGCCGGCGGCGCAGCGTAAAGGTGGCGTGGCGGCCTTCTCGATGCAGGGGCTGCATCCCCATGATATCGCGCAGCTTCTTGACGCCGGAGGGATTGCCGTGCGAGCGGGCCATCACTGCGCTATGCCGCTGCACGAGAAATTCGGCGTGGCGGCGACTGCCCGGGCCAGCTTTTACCTGTATAATACGTTCGCCGAAGTTGATACCCTGATTGAGGCGCTCAATAACGTCGTAAGCAAGTTCGCGCTCTAGGGAGGCGCGTATCCGCGATGGATGATTTCTACCGAGAGATGATCGTCGATCATGGGCAGAACATGCGCAACCGGGGTGTCCTGCACCCCGCCGATATCGATTATGAAGATGACAACCCGTTGTGCGGCGACCGGCTCCGCCTGACCGTGCAGCTTGACGAGGCGGGGCGCGTCGCTGCGGTCGGCTGGGACGGCGAGGGATGCGTGATCAGCCAGGCGTCGGCGTCGATGCTTGGCGAGGAGATGATCGGCAAAACGCTGGAGGAACTGCGCAACATTGATAAGCAGGATGTGCTGGATATGCTCGGCATTCCGCTGACACCGGTGCGTCTCAAATGCGCGTTGCTGGCGCTTAAGGTGCTTAAGGCGGGCGCTTACGGCCTCACGCACTGGACCGGCGAAGATGATGAATAGCTTTTTAATGTTGGAGGTGAGGTGATATGGCAGAGTGGGTGTCGCTTATCGAAACAGAAGCGCTTGGGCCGGGCGACCGCGAGGTCTTCGACGTCGGGGAACACTACGTAGCGGTGTTCAATGTTGACGGCACCTATTACGCGGTTGAGGATATCTGTACGCATGATGGCGGCCCGCTGGCCGACGGGACGCTCGACGGTTACGCGATTGAGTGTCCGCGGCATGGCGCGCGCTTCGATATCCGGGATGGCAGGGTGCTGGCTCCGCCCGCCGTCAGGCCGGTGCGGCACTTTGATACTCGCGTGCAGGATGGTCAGGTGCAGCTCCTCATAGAGGATTAGCGCCCGGCTATCGCTCCCCGGGGGAGGCGCTGGAACATGCTGCCGCTGGAAGCCTTCTATGGAGGCCGTACGCTCAACTTCGGCCACCGCGGCGCTCGCCACGATGCGCCGGAGAACACGATCGCGGCGTTTGATCTGGCGGCGCGTTACGGCGCGGACGGGGTTGAGCTGGATGTGATGCTCACCCGCGATCGACATATTGTCGTCATTCACAACAGCACTGTGGATGCGACTACGGACGGGAGCGGGCCAGTCCGGGCCAGGACCCTGGCTGAAATCAAGGAGCTGGATGCCGGCAGTCGCGCCGGGAGCGCGTTCGCTGGCGAGCGTATCCCCACGCTGGCTGAAGTATTTGAAGCGATTGGCGCCCGGCTGCTGATCAATGTCGAACTCAAGGGGGTGGATGTGCGCGCTGACGGCCTGGAAGCGGCCGTCGTTGCTCTTGTGGAGCGGCACGGCATGGCAGAGCGCGTGATCGTCTCCTCCTTCAATCCGCTCCGTTTGCGCCGAATGCGCCGTATTGCGCCGCATCTGGCGCTGGGCCTGCTGCGCGAGCCAACATCTTCGTGGATAGCGCGCCGTCTGTCCGGCGCGATATTGCACGGCGTGCAGCCTGAGGCAGACCACCCGCACGAATCACGGGTCACGCCGGAGTATCTGGCCGGCAGACGGCGGCAGGGGCAACGCGTCAATGTGTGGACTGTCAATGAGCCGGAGCGTATGCGCGCGCTGCTGGCAATGGGCGTGGACATGATCATCACCGACCGCCCTGATGTGCTGCGGGATGTGATGCAAGATCGCGCGTAAATCACCGGGATTTGGCGGAAAGCGAGAGGGTCAGCAGTGCCTGCATTGATCGTGAACGCTGACGATTTTGGCCGGACGGCCGGAATCAACAAAGGGATTATCGAGGCACATATTCACGGTATTGTGACCTCGACAACGGCTATGATCAACCACCCCGAAGCCGGCCCCGGGCTTGATCAGCAACAAGAACAGGCGCCCTTTCTGGGGGTGGGGCTGCACCTGAACCTGACCAGCGGCAGGCCGGTTTCAGCGACCGGTGAGGTATCTTCCCTGCTGGTGGATGGCCGGTTCCATCCCGCTCCCGGCCTGGCTCCGTTCGCTGTCGGGTGGCAGCCAGAACAAATCGAAGCCGAATTGCGCGCCCAGGTCGCCCGTTTTATCGCCCTCGCTGGCCGGCCTCCCACACATCTGGACTCACACCACCATGCCGTTTTTATGTTTCCCGCCGCGTTCCGGGTGATGCTGGCTCTCGCCCGCGAGTACGGCCTTCCGCTGCGCCGCCCGATCCTGATGGATACTGCGCTGGCAACGAGCTCTCACTGGATACTGGAGGGCCTCTCGCCGTTTCAGCGTCGCCAGATTGCAGAAGAGCTGCATGCGCTCGCGGCGGAGGCGTCGGACGTGATATGGCCGGACCGCTTCGTTGATACGTTCTACGATCGCACTGCCATCCTGGGGGAACTGCTGACGATTCTTACGACGTTGCCCGGGGACGGTGTGACCGAGTTGATGTGCCATCCCGGTTACGCAAATGATCTTGACAGCGTCTATAACGTTCAGCGCGAAGGCGAGCTTAAGTGGCTGACGCACCCTTCGGCAAAAGAAGTTGTGGTAGCCGAAGGTATCCGGCTGATGTCATTCGCGGACCTTTCGTAGGGCCATCCTGTGCTGGCGCGTATCTGGTGGGCGCTGGTCGCCCTGGGATTTCGCTTGCTGTATAACGAGCTGGCCTGGACCTACGATGTAGTGAGCTGGCTTGTCTCGCTGGGAGACTGGCGCTCCTGGCAGCGGGCCGCGCTGCCGTTCCTGGGGGTTGAGCCGGGCGCATGTGTCCTGGAGCTGGCTCACGGGACGGGCGACCTCCAGCTTGATCTGCGAACTGCTGGCGTGACCTCGGTGGGACTTGATCTGTCTCCCTTCATGGGGCGCATCGCCCGGCGCAAACTGCTTCGTCAGCGGATATCGCCGATGCTGGTGCGGGGAGCCGGGCAGGCTCTGCCGTTTGCCGACAGCAGTTTTCCAGCGGCCCTGTGCACGTTCCCTGCCGATTTCATTCTGCATCCCGACACCCTTGCCGAGGTATTCCGGGTCTTGCAGCCGGGGGGGCGACTGGTTGTCGTGATAAGCGGAGTGCTGACAGGCGGTGGGCTGCCTGCAAGAGCACTGGAGACGGCCTACCGCGTGACCGGGCAGCGTGGACCGCTCCCGCCAGACGTCTGGGAGCCGGTTACCGCCGCAGGATTCACTATGAAATGGGCTATACGGCGCTATGCACGCAGCGAAGCGCTCGTCCTCGTGGCAATCAAACCGGCGAACTGACTCTGGAAATTACCGGGAGCGTATGCTATACTGCAACCATCCCGAGCATGGTGACTGTAGTGTAGGGGTTAACATATCTGGTTGTGGCCCAGAAGATCGTGGGTTCGAATCCCACCAGTCACCCAGCGTAAAAAGGACCGCGCGATAGCCCGCGGTCCTTTTGTATTTTCATCAGCGCCTGACTTTTCGTCGGCGGAGGTGCCCCCGACCTTGCTTCCGCAGGCCGGGATGAGTCCCGTTCTTCCGCGCGCGCGGCGCGAATAACCGCCGGGACTGCGAAGGCGATACAGGCGGGGCCGAAACGCCGATATCCGCTGGCGGGGCGGCCCCCACCCCGATCACTTTCGCCTCGCGTTCTGTTGCCGTCTCTGCCGTAGGGCTGACGCTCTGCGCTTCGGCTTCCGCCTGGCTGGGCGGCGTTATACCGAAAACATCCCAGATGCTCGGCCCCATGGGCTTGAATTCCTGCTGAAAGACGGAGGGCAGCGGCTCAGGCTCGGCAAGCGGCGCGCGCGCTGACGGCATGGCAGGTTCCGGCAAAGGGGTGGGGGGCTGCTCTGGCGCCGGGGGAGCTTCTGCCGGCTGCGGTTGTTCAACAGATTCCAGATCGGATGTCAGCTTTTCGAACAGCGTCTCGATCGGTTGGGCCAGCGGAGGCTGGATGAGCTGGTCGCTCACGTCTTCAGTGGGCACGTCAACGGGGGACTCGTCCGGCGTGGGCGCTGCGCTTTCGGGGAGGGGCTCCTCCGGAGAGAGCGCTGGCACATAGTCGATCGTCTCCTGCTCGCCAATTGGTATCTCCGGAGCAGGTTCCATCTCAACCGGCTTCGCAGGTTCTGTCGGCGGCTCCTCGTACGCTTCATCCAGGACAATTGCCAGCATATCCGGCGCCATGTGCTCAGAATCGGGAGGGGCGTTCGCGGGCCGGGTGAGGGCTGTGGCATCGACAGCGAGGGCCGCCCGGGGGCGCGTATCCTCTTCCGTGAGCGGAGGCTCGCTATCCGGCAGGAGAGGCGGCGGCGGATGTACCACGGTCGCCTGTGACAGATCAACTTCGTCGGTAGCGTCAAGAACTCCCTCTGGCGCCGGGGTTCTGGCGGCCACTGTCTCCTGGGATGCGGCGCTCAGGGAGGGGTGTGCGCGTATGAAATCCTCCGCCAGGACGGCGCGCTCTTCAACGGTAGGGGCCGGGCGCATGGCAACGCGCTCGCGCGTCAGATCGTCCATGCGAATGCCTGTAGATTCAACCAGCTTCTTCAGGCGGTTCAGGCTGTTGGATATCTCGGAGTTGAGCTGTCGTTCCTGTCCCAGCCTGTTACGCAGGCCGCCGCCGATGCCCCTGGGCTGGTACTCGAAGGTCCACTGTACCACCGTCCCTTCTGAGATTGGCCGCAAGCGAATTCGACCACGGTTGCTGGCATAAGGCCCATCAATGATCGTGTATTCGTAACCCAGAGTGCTGTACCAGGAGAGAACTTCTTCTACTACGTCGCGACCCGTCTGGGGGGTCACGCGGCAGCGCACTCCGACGCCGCTGCGTTGCGTTGTCAGAATGATGACCTGCGCACAGTTGGTATGCCACTTGGGCCGCGCAGTCAGATCGCCTAACAGCTCCCAGATGACCTCGGGAGAGGCGTTGATCAGCACGCGATGATCGATAAGCGTCATGGACGTGAACCGCGGTGTCCCTTCCTGATGTTCCGCTTCTACAGCGCCAGGCCAAGTATCACCGAAAAAGTCATCCCAAGCAAGAGATCGGCCAGCCCGTAGCGGGAAGCCGTAATCGGATATCCCAGGGCATAGGCGCGGAAGAGGCGGGGGAAAAGCGCCAGCGGAGCCAGGTGCCACAGGCCGATCGCGCTGAGAAGCATCATGCTGATTCGTTCGAGATAGCCCCAGATTCGCCACCGCTTCATGTAAGGCAGCGTGGCGGGCCAGTTGGCCCACCAGGTGACCTCGTAGAAGCGGGTGATCGCGATGAGCGCCGCGCCGAACAGCATAAGCTCCGTTTGGGCTGCGTCGGGTGGTGACACGATGAGGTCCGCGACAACGGGTTGCAACAGGAGCAGCAACATCAGGTGAGCCAGTTGGTCCAGCGAATAGAGATAGATCGGGTGGGTGGGCGGGCGAGGCCCCAGCCAGGTCTTGAACGCATCCTGAAGGGTGTGCAGGATCGCCAGGATGGTGATGAAAGGCCACAGCACGGCGGCGTAAGCTGCCAGAACTCCCAGCGTCACCAGCCAGAGGATGAAGCCGTGGAGGAGCAGCCCATCCCACGACCGAAGCTCGCGGACGACAAACCTGCTCTTGCGCTTCACCAGCCAGTCAGTCTGCAGGACGTAATCCGCCAGAAGGTGGGAGAAGATGAGATGCGGGAGTATCACCGGTTGGTTTCCAGTAGATGAGCGGCTTTCTCAATTGCATCATGCCCTGTTTGTGTTAGCATTGTACCATTGAGGGAAGAACCGGCGATACTATCATCTCTCCGCAACCAGCGAGAGTCAGATGCCCACTCCATCGGTTATATTTGCATTCATCCTGGCAACTATCTACGGGGCGCTGTTTCATCTGCTCGTAGGCGGGGACGTGCGACGGCTGGCCCTGTATCTCCTGGCAGCGTGGCTGGGATTTACCCTGGGGCATTTCGCTGGCGCACTTCTGGGCTTCGATCTGCTGCAGGTCGGGGCGCTGCGCGTTTTCTCCGCCACGGCGGGAGCATGGGTTGCGCTGCTTGCGGCGCACCTGTTCCTGATTCGCCCTTCCCGGGTTGCGTAGTACCGGAACCACCCCGCTTGCGCTATACTGTGGGCGCGGCATCCCAGTGAGGTGTTTATGCCCGAGCAATCTCCGACTCCGAAATCTGAAGCGCCCACCCCGGCAAATACCGCATCCGGGGGGACAGGCTCGAATGCGCGCCTGATTGTCAGATGGCTGGTATTCTTCCTTGCCCTCTTCATCATAGGCTTCTTTCTGGCGATAATCATCGCATTCTTCAGCCCTGGCGCGGCTGTCGGGATCGCCCTCTTCCGTGATTTTCTGATTATCCTGCTGGCGCTAGAAGGCCTGCTCGTAGGCGCCGCGCTCATCATCCTGATCCTTCAACTGGCCCGTCTGATCAATCTGCTGCAGAACGAGGTCAGGCCCATTCTTGAACAGACAAATGACACCGTTAAGACTATGAAGGGGACGGCCGCTTTTCTCAGCCATAATGTCGCCGATCCGGTTATTCGCGTTGGCGGTTTCGTGGCCTGGCTGACGGCGATACTGGGGGAAGTTCTGTCTATCTTTCGCATTACGCGGTAAGGCGGATCGCACGCCGGAGATTAGAGAATGCAACGTTCAAACACGGGCGGAGGCGCTCTGCTGGCCGGGCTGCTGCTCGGCGCGCTCATCGGGGCGGCGGCGGGCATCTGGAAGGCGCCGCGAAGCGGCCGGGAGACCCGAAGCTGGATTTTGCGCGGCGGGCGTGATGCTTACGCCAACGTGGGGAAAGCCATCACCGGCGAGCCGGTAGCTGATGCGCTCGCAGAGGGTAAATCTATCGCCCAGCAGCGCCAGGCGAGCCTCTCCCGACAGTAGACCCGGCCCTCCTTATCTTGCCTCTCACAACTCTCTACAGGGCATGCTCAACCTGGCGCATTGCTTCCGGCAGGGCAGCCAGGACGCTGCCAGCGGTCACGCTGCGCGCTGTCCCGGCCCGCTGCGCGGCTACTGTCCCGGCCAGCCCGTGCAGAAAACCCGCCGCCATAGCGGCAGCGAACGGGGATAGCCCCTGCCCCAGCAGGCTGGCCGCGATGCCGGCCAGCACGTCACCTGTGCCGGCGGTCGCCAGGGCCGGCTCCGCGAACGGCAGGATGACGGCCTGACCGTCAGGCGCTGCGATCACGGTGAAGGCCCCTTTGAGCAGGACGACGCAACCCCATTGGGCGGCCTTTTCGCGAGCCAGGGCGACCCGGTGGGCGTTCACCTCATCGCGGGTCATCCCGGTCAGCCGCGCCATCTCACCGGGATGGGGAGTCAGGATCGCCTTCGAGGGGAGCAGGTTCCACCACGCATCGACCGTGCTCAGGAGGTTGAGCGCGTCGGCGTCAATGACGACGGCGGGTAGATGAGCGCCCTGATCGAGCACGGCCAGCAGAAAGCGGCGGGTTGTTTCCGCGCGACCCCAGCCCGGCCCCAGGAGCAACGCCTCACACGCCTCTGCTTCTCTGCCGGCGGCCTCAGCAGCCCCTTCCGCCAGCGCGCCGTGTTCGTGGGGCAGGGGGAGCCAGGTCGCTTCCGGAATCTGCGCCGCCAGAACGGGGATGATCATCTCCGGCGCACCGACTGTGACCAGCCCTGACCCGGCGTAGTAGGCGGCCCGCGCA
>WBZO01002466.1_pt3 | contig 10581 bp, 9 predicted proteins | sample 5204261 | NCBI WGS metagenome assembly WBZO01 (sample SAMN12412400, study PRJNA552823) | activated sludge metagenome | isolation source: activated sludge from anammox sidestream of wastewater treatment plant... | place: USA: North Carolina | collected 2017-09
CCATCCCCGGCAGTATTTCAAAGTATGTACCCATATAAAGAGGGAAATGTCATGAAGCTAGTCAGCGCGATAATCAAGCCGTTCAAGCTCGACGACGTGCGCGAGGCCCTGTCCGACATCGGCGTGCAGGGCATCACCGTGACCGAGGTCAAGGGGTTCGGGCGCCAGAAGGGGCACACCGAACTCTATCGGGGCGCCGAGTACGTGGTCGATTTTCTCCCCAAGGTGAAGATCGAGGTGGCTGTCGATGACGGTCTGTGCGAGCAGGTGATCGAGGCGATCACCAAATCGGCCCAGACCGGCAAGATCGGCGACGGCAAGATCTTTGTATTCAATCTCGAGCAGGCGGTGCGCATCCGTACGGGTGAAACCGGCACCGATGCACTGTGACACACTGGGAGGAAGCGAAATGAAGCACTATAAGAATCTGGTCTGCGCCCTGCTGACGCTGCTGTTGCTGGCGGTCACCCTCGGCGCGTGGGCCCAGGACGACGCGATGTCCCCGGAGACCTCCATGGAGACCCTGGAGATCGTCGAAGCGCCCGCCGGAGAGGCGCCGCCGGCCGAGCAGGGTCCGACCCTGAACTCGGGCGACACGGCCTGGATGCTCACCTCCACCGCGATCGTGCTGTTCATGACCATCCCCGGCCTCGCGCTGTTCTACGCCGGGATGGTGCGTTCCAAGAACGTGCTGTCGGTGATGATGCAGTGTTTTGCCATCGTCTGTCTGATCAGCATCATCTGGATCCTGTTCGGCTACAGCCTGGCCTTCGATACCACCGGCATGGAAAAGGGCGTGACCAATCTCAGCTCCTTCGTCGGCGGCCTGAGCATGGCCTTCCTGTCTCATCTCGATATGGGCAATCTCACGGCGGCCTTCCCCGAGAGCGTGTTCGTCACCTTCCAGATGACCTTCGCCATCATCACCCCGGCGCTGATCGTCGGCGCCTTCGCGGAGCGCATGAAGTTCTCCGCCATGTTGTGGTTCATGGGGATCTGGTCGCTGGTCGTCTACGCTCCCATCGCGCACATGGCGTGGAGCGGCGACGGCGGCTATTTCTGGGACATGGGCGTGCTGGACTTCGCCGGCGGCACCGTGGTGCACATCAACGCGGGCATCGCGGGTCTGGTCGCGGCCCTGGTGCTGGGCCGGCGCAAGGGCTGGCCGACCACGCCGATGGCGCCCCATAACCTGGCCCTGACGGTCGTCGGCGCCGCGATCCTGTGGGTCGGCTGGTTCGGCTTCAACGCGGGTTCCGCGGCGGCGGCCGACGGCCGTGCGGGGATGGCGATGCTGGTGACGCAGATCGCCACCGCGGCGGCGGCGCTGGCCTGGATGTTCAGCGAGTGGCTGTCGCACGGCAAGCCCAGCGTGCTGGGCATCGTGTCCGGCGCGGTCGCGGGCCTGGTGGCCATCACCCCGGCGGCGGGCTTCGTCGGCCCGATGGGTGCGCTGGCCATCGGCATCGCGGCCGGCGTCATCTGCTTCCTGGCCTCGACCAAGATGAAGCGCGCCCTGAAGTACGACGACTCGCTCGACGTCTTCGGCGTGCACGCGGTCGGCGGCATCGTCGGCGCTCTGCTCACCGGGGTGTTCGCGGTGGAGGCGATCGGCGGCACCGCCGGCAGCTTCTCCCAGTTCATCATCCAGGCGAAGGGCGTGATCATCACCGTGATCTACTGTGCGGTCGCCACCTTCGTCATCCTGAAGGTGCTGGACGTGATCATCGGCCTGCGCGTGAGTGAGGAGCAGGAGACTGAGGGTCTGGATCTCGCGCTGCACGACGAGCGCGGGTACAACCTCTGACGGCCGGGAACCGGTCGCGGTCCGAAGGGCGCCCCCGGGCGCCCTTCTTTTTTTCAGGGCGCGCGCCTAGAGCTTGCTGTGGGATCCGTCACAGAACGGCGGTTCCTGGGTGTGCTTGCAGCCGCACAGGGCCACCGGCGCGCGGGAGGCGACGGTGAACTGCACGGGCGAAAAGGCGGTCCCCTTGTGAGAGCCGTCGCAGAAGGGCTGGTTCGCCGAGCGGCCGCAGGCACACCAGTAGTAGGTGCCGGGCGCGAGGCTCTTTACGTAAGGGAATTTCTGCGCGATTACCGGTTCATCGGACATGGGGGCCTCCTCAACGGCGCTGATTGTCATTAGAATGCGCCGATTATACCTTTCCCGGCGCCGGGCGGGCACGGCCCGCGGGTAAGGAAAGGCGGCGGCCGGCCGATACCCTCGGCAGATCTCTCTAACCGTTCATGGGGCGCTCCGATGAAGAAATTCCTGTCCGTGACGGCGGTGCTGCTGGGGGCCGCCTCCTTCGCCTGTCTCGCCGCGGAGACCGTCTATAAATGGACGGACGAATCCGGCGTGGTGCATTTCAGCGACCGTCCGGTGCCCAATGCGGCGGCGGAGGAGATGCGGGTGGCGCCGTCGGTCCCGCCCCCGGACGAGGAAGACGAGGATGCCGCCGGCGCGGAGGGGGAAGAGGACGCCGGGGCGGAGGCGCCGGCCTCGGAGGAGGACCGGCAAGCCGCCATGGAGGAGCAGCGGCGCAAGGTCCGCGAGCAGAACTGCCAGATCGCGCGCCAGACCCTGCAGCACAACGAGAGCCTCGGGCGCATGTACCGGGTGGAGGCCAACGGCGAGCGCGTGTTCCTGTCGGACGAGGAACGCGAGATGGTGCTCGCCCGGTCGCGCGAGGACGTCGAAAAGTGGTGTGACTGAACCCCGGCCGCGGCGGCCGGATCGCTACGGCTCGATCCCGCCGCGGAAGAACTCGGGCTGGGCCATGCAGGCCTGGTGCATCGCCAGGTTGTAATAGCGCGTCGGAAACGGTTTGTCCGCGATGTCCTGATCGCGCAGGTTTCTGAGCGCCGCGCCCTTGCCCGCCAGCGTGGCGCTCCACCAGCCGGAGGGGTAGACGCACTGGGGGAAATTCAGCGTGAGTAGCTCGCCGAAACCGGCCTTGCGCATCGCCCGGCGCATCGCGCTGATCAGTTTCAGGTGCAGCAGGGGCGATTCGCTCTGCTGGGCGATGATCCCGCCCGGGCGCAGCGCGCGGAAACAGTCGCGGTAGAACGGCTCGGAAAAGAGTCCCTCCGCCGGTCCGATCGGATCGGTGCTGTCGATGATGATGACGTCGTAGCTCTCCGGCTCGGAATCGGCCACCCACTGGATGCCGTCGCCGAAGACCAGGCGCGCGCGCGGGTCGTCGTTGGCCTCGCACAGCTCGGGGAAGAAGCGTTCGGACAGCCGTGTCACGCGCTCGTCGATCTCCACCTGCACCGCGGATTTGACCGCGTCGTGCCTGAGCGCCTCCTTGAGGGTGCCGCAGTCGCCGCCGCCGATGATCAGGACGTCCTTCGGGTTGACGTGGGTGTACAGCACGGGATGGGCGAGCATCTCGTGATAGAGGAAGTTGTCGCGCTGGGTGAGCATGATATAGCCGTCGATCGTCATCAGATGGCCGAAATCCGTGGTGTCGTAGATCTCGATATGCTGATATTCGGTCCGCTCCTCGTGCAGTTTGCCGTTGATACGGAGCGAGAAGGCGATGCCGGTGTTTTCGCCCACTTCGGTAAACCAGTTCTGATCCAGGCTCATGACGCCATTCCGTTGTTGTGTCCAGGGTTTCAAAAAGCGCGCTGCGCGCCTATTATAAACAGGGTTTCGGCCTGATGAACAGGCGCGAATGACATGAATGACAAAGGCGGGAATTCCCGCGGGCGGCGGCACGACGATGAAAGACACGGACTGGGATCTGCAGCAGGCGCGGCTCGCCTATAACATCCCGCACTGGAGCAATGGCTATTTCGACATCGACGGGCGCGGCCGTTTGCTCGCGCGGCCGGGCCGTGACCGCGCCGGCGCCGGGATCGACCTCTACGAGCTCACCGGGCGTATCCGCGAGATGGGCCTGGCGACGCCGGTGCTGGTGCGCTTCACCGACATCCTGCACGATCGCATCGACACGCTGTGCGACGCCTTCGCCGCGGCGATGAAGCAGGACGGCTACACGGGCGGCTATTCCCCCGTGTATCCGATCAAGGTCAACCAGCAGCACAGCGTGGTGGCCGAGATCCTCCGGCACGGCAACGGCCGCGTCGGCCTGGAGGCGGGCAGCAAGCCCGAGCTCATGGCGGTGCTCGGCATGTCCGACGCGGGCAACCGGCTGGTGGTGTGCAACGGTTACAAGGACCGCGAATACATCCGGATGGCGCTGATCGGCCGCCTGCTCGGCCACCGCGTCTACATCGTGGTGGAAAAGCTCTCCGAGCTGGAGCTGGTGATCGAGGAGTCGCGCGCCCTCGGCATCGAGCCGCTGATCGGGATGCGGGTGCGGCTGGCCTCGATCGGCAAGGGCAAATGGCAGAACACGGGCGGCGAGAAATCGAAGTTCGGCCTGCCCGCGCCGCATGTGCTGCACATGGTGCGGCGCCTGGCCGAGGCCGGGCTGCTGCCGGCGCTGCGCATGCTGCATTTCCACCTCGGCTCCCAGATCGCCAACATCCTCGACATCCAGCGCGGCATGCGCGAGGCGGCCCGCTATTACGCCGAGCTGCGCGCCATGGGCGCGCCGCTGGACTGCATGGACGTCGGCGGCGGGCTGGGGGTGGACTACGAGGGCACGCGCTCGCGCAGCGCCTGCTCGATGAACTACAGCGTGGAGGAATACGCCCATAACGTGGTGCACACGCTGTGGGAGATCTGCGCCGAGCACGGGCTGCCGCACCCCTCCATCATCACGGAGTCCGGCCGCGGCATGACCGCGCATCACGCCGTCCTGATCACCAACGTCATCGACGTGGAACAGGTGCCCGGGGACGGGATCCCCGCCGCCGACGCCGCGGCCGCGGAGGCGCCGGTGCTGAAGAACCTCCAGGCCGCGTACGACGAGGCGACGACGCGGCCCCCGGTGGAGGTCTACCACGACGCCGTGCACTGGCTGGGCACGGCGCAGGACATGTACATCCACGGCCTGCTCACGCTCCCGCAGCGCGCGCGCGCGGAGCAGATCTACTACGCGACCTGCCACCGCATCCATCCGCTGCTGCAGGGGGCCTCGCGCGCCCATCGCGAGGTGCTCGACGAGCTGAACGAGAAGCTGGCGGACAAGTTCTTCTGCAATTTCTCCGTGTTCCAGTCCATCCCCGACGTGTGGGCGATCGACCAGATCTTCCCGGTCATACCGCTGCACCGCCTCGACGAGCGGCCCGACCGCCGCGCCGTGATCCTCGACATCACCTGCGATTCGGACGGCCGCGTCGATTACTACGTGGATCGCGAGGGCGTCGAGACCACGCTGCCGCTGCACGCGCCGCGCGCGGACGAACCCTATCTGCTGGGGATCTTCATGATCGGGGCCTACCAGGAGATCCTGGGCGACATGCACAACCTGTTCGGGGATACCAACGCGATCAACGTGGAGCTCGACGGCCACGGCGGCTACCGCCTCAGCCAGCCGCAGCCGGGCGACACGGTGGACTCGGTGCTGCGCTACGTGCGCTTCAGCCCCGAGGCGCTGCTCGAACGCCTGCGCCGCGCGGTGGCGGAAAGCCGGCTCGGCAAACAGCAGCAGGCCCTGTGCCACGAGACCCTGCAGGACGGGATCACCGGGTATACGTATCTGGAGGATTGAAGGGATTAGGACTAAGTGCGAAGGACTAAATGCTGGGGACTAAGGACTAAGTGAAGGTCAAAACACTCAGCCAGGACATGTTTTTGGGTTTAACTTAGTCCTAAGTCCTTAGTCCTGGGTTGCCCCAGCCGCATGTACTCGATGTCATTGCGCTGCAGGGCGATGCGGGCCTGCTCCAGGTCCTTCAGGCCCTTGTAGGGGCCGACCCGGACACCGCACCGTACTAGGTTGTCGTCGCTGACGATGACGATCTGGGTGGTGGCCTGCACGCCGATCAGCCCGTAGGTTGGGCTGAATGAAATGAAGCCCAACGCTGTCCGGAGATATCGTTGGGCTTCACGTGGCTCAGCCCGACCTACAACGACCGGTTGAGTGTCTTGACCTTCACTTAGTCCTTAGTCCCAAGCCCTTAGTCCTGGGTTTCATCCTCACGCCCCCAACTGCAGCAGCATGTACTCGATGTTATTGCGCTGCAGGTTGGTGCGCGCCTGCTCCAGGTCCTTCAGGCCCTTGTAGGGGCCGACGCGCACGCGGTACCAGGTATCGTCGTCGCTGATGATGACGGTCTGGATGGAGGCCTGTACGCCGATCAGCGCCAGTCGCGCCTTGAGGTTGTCGGCCTCGCCGTAGCTGCGGAAGGAGCCGACCTGGAGGACATAGGGGCCGGCGGATTCCGCCTTGCGGGGGTTGCCGCCGCGCGCGGCGTCGAGTGCGTCCTTGCTGATCTTGACTTCCATCTCGGGCAGCAGCGTGTAGAAATCGAAGCGGGCCTTCTCCCTGGCGTCCTTGTCCTCCGTGACCGCCGGTTTGCTGGGGGCAGTCTTGGGCGCGGGGGCGGCGGGTTTCTGCGCCACCTGCGCCGGTTCCTCCGGCGCGGCCTGCGTGCCGATGAAGTAGACCGTGTATCCGCCCAGGAAGCCGGCGATCAGGCCGCCGAGCAGCCACCACCAGCGGGGCGACGCTTTCGAGCGGGCGTTCCGCCGGCGCCGGCGGGCGGCGGGTTTGTAGTCGCGCGGCATGTTACATGTGATCCGGCGCGCCGACGCCGAGCAACTGCAGGCCGTTCTTCAATACCTGACGCACCGCCTGGATCAGCACCAGGCGCGCGTCGCGCAGCTCGGCGTCCTCGACGAGAAACTGGTGCGCGTTGTAATAGGTGTGGAAGTCGTTCGCCAGCTCGCGCAGGTAATAGGCGAGCTGATGCGGTTCGTGCGCCAGGGCCGCGTTCTCGATCGTTTCGGGGTACTGGCCGAGCCGGCCGATGAGGCGCTGTTCGTGCTCTTCGGTGAGGCGGTGCAGGCCGCCCAGCCCCCGCGCGGTATCCTCGTTCAGGCCCTTTTCCGCGAGCTGGCGCAGTACGCTGCAGATGCGCGCGTGGGCGTACTGGATGTAATAGACGGGGTTGTCGCTCGATTCGGATTTGGCGAGATCGAGGTCGAAATCCATGTGCTGCTCGCACTTGCGCAGCACGTAGAAGAAGCGCGCCGCGTCGTTGCCGACCTCCGCCCGCAGCTCGCGCAGGGTGACGAACTGGCCGCTGCGGGTCGACATCTGCACCCGGGTCTCGCCGCGGTAGAGGATGGCGAACTGCACCAGCAGCACGTCGAGGCGGGAGGCGTCGTAGCCCAGCGCGCCGAGCGCGGCCCTGACGCGCGGCACGTAGCCGTGGTGGTCCGCGCCCCAGATGTCGATGATGCGCTCGAAGCCACGTTCGAACTTGCCGGCGTGATAGGCGATGTCGTGCGCGAAATAGGTGGCCTGGCCGTTCTCGCGCACCAGCACGCGGTCCTTCTCGTCGCCGTAGGCGGTGGAGCGGAACCACCAGGCGCCGTCCTGCTGGTACAGGTGGCCACCCGCGCGCAGACGGTCGATGACGCGGTCGACCGCGCCGCTCTCGATCAGGGAGCGCTCGGAGAACCATTCGGCGTAGACCACGCCGAACTCCTCCAGATCCTCGCGGATGTCGCCCAGGATGGAATCCAGCCCGGCGTCGAACACGAGCCGGTAACGCGCGCCGCCGAGTATCCCCTTCGCGCGCGCGATGAGCCCGTCGATGTGCGCCTCCTTGTCGCCGCTGCCGTCGGCGGCGAGGTCGGGCGGCAGATTCGCCAGCACCACCGCCGCGGCGGCATGCAGTTCGTCGCCGTGGCGTGCGCGCAGGGCGGCGGCGATGTCGTTCACGTACTCCCCGCGATAGCCGTTGCTCGGGAAGGGCAGGCGCTCGCCGCACAGCTCCAGGTAGCGCAGCCACACGCTCGTGGCGAGGATGTCCATCTGGCGGCCGGCGTCGTTGATGTAGTATTCGCGGTGCACCCTGAAGCCGGCGGCGGCCAGCAGATCGGCCACGGCCGCGCCGTAGGCGGCGCCGCGCCCGTGGCCGACGTGCAGCGGCCCGGTCGGGTTGGCGGAGACGAATTCCACCTGGACGGAGCGCCCCCGGCCGAGGGTGCTGTGTCCGAAGGCGTCGCCCGCCTCGAGGATCTGCGGGACGATGCGGCGGAAGGCGTCCGCGGCGAGGAAGAAGTTGATGAAGCCGGGGCCGGCGATCTCGATACGCTCGACCCGGTCCGAGGCGGGCACGGCGGCGGCGATCTGTTCGGCCAGCCGGCGCGGATTCGTGCGCAGCGGCTTGGCCAGCGTCAGCGCGACGTTGCAGGCGAAATCGCCGTGCTGTTTGTCGCGGGTGCGCTCGAGCTGGATATCGACCGGCGCGTCCGGGGGGATCGCGCCATCGTTCTGCAGGGCGAGCACGGCCTGGGTGAGGAGTTCACGCAGATGGTTTTTCATGGCCTTGGGTCGGATTCGGTCAGCGCCCGGCGCCGGGCGCGCCGGCGCTTATTATCCCCGCTGCGGTAATTTTTGCCTAGTGGCCGTAGCCCGTCTCGACGTCGATCATGGGCGGATTCCACGGGACTGCCCCCGTTTGTAGGGTGGGCACGTCTTTCGTGCCCACGCGGAAACTGCCACGGCGAGTTTTCATACCGGCACCGAGGTGAGGCGTGGGCACACACAATGTGCCCACCCTACACGGGTATGGCCCCCTGAAATAACCTTCCCGCGTAGCCTGGATGGAGCGCGGCGGAATCCAGGTAAATCCTCCCGGAGTGCGGCGCCGCGCGCCTCCCTCAGGGCCACATGGATCTATGAAATTATTTTCGAGACGTCGCGCTAGTACTCGTCGATCGGGTCGACGTCGAGCGACCAGCGCACCTGGCCGGCCTTGGGCAGCGTTTGCAGTCGCTGCACCGCTGCGGCGAGCGCGCGATGCAGCGGCGCGCGGCGTTCGGAGTGAAAGAGCAGTTGCGCGCGGTGGCGGCCGGCGCGGCGCTCCATCGGCGGCGGTGCCGGGCCGAGGATCTCCACCCCCGCGGGCGCGCCCTGCGCCAGCGCCGCGCGCAGGGCGGCGAGAAAGTCCGCGGCCGCGCGCGGGTGGACCGATTCCGCCCGCAACAGCGCCAGACAGCCGTAGGGCGGCAGGCCGGCGTGGCGGCGTTCGTCGAGCAGGCCGTGGGCGAAGGCGCGGTAATCGTGCCGCAGCAGTGCGGCGAGCTGGGGATGATCGGGATGCTGGGTCTGGATCAGCACCTCGCCCGGCTTGTCGGCGCGCCCGGCCCGGCCCGCGACCTGGACGATGAGCTGTCCCATGCGTTCCCCGGCGCGGAAATCGGCGCCGAACAGGCCCTGGTCGGCGTCGAGGATGCCGACCAGCGTGACGTGCGGGAGATGATGTCCCTTGGTCAGCATCTGCGTACCGAGCAGGATCTGGCGGCGTCCTTCCCGCACGCGCTCGAACAGCGCGTCGAGGCTGCCCTTGCGGCGCGTGCTGTCGCGGTCGATGCGTACGATCTCGGCCTCGGGGAAGCGTTCGGCCAGGGTTTCCTCCGCGCGTTCCGTCCCCTGGCCGAGCGGCCGCAGATCCGGGCTCCCGCAGGAGGGGCACCCGGCGGGCACGGGGCGCTCGGCGTCGCAGTGGTGGCAGCGCAGCAGGTGGCGCGCCCGGTGATAGATCAGATGCGCGTCGCAGCGCGTGCAGGCGGCGATCCAGCCGCAGTCGTGGCACAGCAGCGTCGGCGCGTAGCCGCGCCGGTTCAGGAACAGCAGCACCTGGTGGTCGCTCGCCAGATGGCGCTCGATCGCGCGGGCGAGCAGGGGGGAGAGGCCGCGCTCCGCCTTGTGGTCGCGCAGGCTGACCAGGCGGATCTCGGGCGGCGCCGCCGCGCCCGCGCGCGTCGCCAGGATCAGATGCCGGTAACGATCCTGCCGGCAGTTGTGCAGGCTTTCCAGCGCGGGGGTGGCGGAGCCGAGCACCACCGGCACCTCGAGATACTGCGCGCGCACGACGGCGAGGTCACGCGCATGATAGCGGAACCCGTCCTGCTGTTTGTACGAGGCGTCGTGCTCCTCGTCGACGATGACGACGCCGGGGCGCGCGAGCGGGACGAATACCGCGGAACGCGTGCCGATGACGATCGGCGCGCGCCCGTCCGCGGCCGCGCGCCAGGCGGCGAGGCGTTCGCCGTCGGACAGTCCCGAGTGCAGCACCGCGAGCGGCGCGGCGAAGCGGCGCCGGACGCGCTCCACCATCTGCGGCGTGAGGCCGATCTCGGGCACCAGCAGCAGCGCCTGGCGGCCCGCGCGCAGCGCGGTTTCGATGGCGTGGAAATAGACCTCCGTCTTGCCGCCGCCGGTGACGCCGTCGAGCAGAAAGGGCTGGAAGCGGCCGAACGCGGCCTCGATCGCCGCGGCGGCCGCGCGCTGTGAATCGTTGAGCGCGGGCCCTGTCTCGATGGTCGCGACGGCGGGCGATGGCGGGGCGGATTCTTCTGTCGCGGGTTCATGGCTTTCGATCCAGCCCTTCGCGCGCAGCGCGCGCAGGGCCTCGCGCGCCCCGGGGACGGCGCCCAGTTCCTGCGCGGAGAGGCCTTCCGTCGCCGCGGCCAGCCGTTGCATC
>WBZO01007036.1_pt1 | contig 10579 bp, 7 predicted proteins | sample 5204261 | NCBI WGS metagenome assembly WBZO01 (sample SAMN12412400, study PRJNA552823) | activated sludge metagenome | isolation source: activated sludge from anammox sidestream of wastewater treatment plant... | place: USA: North Carolina | collected 2017-09
GAAGCGCCCCGCCAGCGCCAGCCGCACCGGCGCCTGCCAGCGTCGGGTGCGCACCGTCACCTCCAGCCGGGCGCCCTCACGGACGCCGAGCGCCCGCACCTCCGCCTCCCCGCCGGGCGCCGCGCCATAGCCCACGATCCTCGCGCCCGCGTCCCGCGCGGCGTCCTGGAACACGCTCACCCATGGGTCGTCGAGGTTGACCACCGCGTGCTTGCCGAACCCCTTGTCCGGGTTGGTCACCCCCACCACGAGCCGCTCGAACAGGAGCCGCTTGGCGGCCCGGTACGCCTCCGGGGTGCGGTGGAACTCGAGATGCTCGTGGGTCACGTTCGTGTGGACCGCGACATCCCATGCCACGTCGCCGACCCGGTCCTGCGCCAGGCCATGGCTGGTCGCCTCCACCACAGCGAAGCGGTCGCCCGCGTCGGCCATCTCGCGCAGGTGCGCCTGGAGCTCGGGCGCCTCGGGCGTCGTGGCGCGACCCGGGTTGCCCAGGCTCCGCCCGCCCGCCACCACGTCGATGGTGCCCAGCATCCCGCTCCTCAGCCCGCACGCCTCGAGCATCGCGCGCACGAGATAGGACGTGGTCGTCTTGCCGTCCGTGCCCGTGATGCCCACGACACCCATGCGCTGGCTGGGGTCGCCCTCGAACCACGCCGCGCTCGCCGCGAGCGCCGGCCGCGCGGCACGCACCAGCAGCTGCGGCACGCCCGGTGTCGGCACCGCCCGCTCGAGGACCAGGGCGCTGGCGCCCGCCGCCACCGCCGCGGGCGCATGGTCGTGCCCATCATGATGGGCGCCTGGGACCGCCACGAACACGTCGCGCGGGCGGACCCGCCGCGAGTCGTGGGTGACCCCGCCCACCGTGATATCCCCCAGCCGCGCCCCGGCGCCCGGCACTGACCGGAGCAGGTCGCGGGCCTCGAGACGCCCGACCAGGCCCGCGACCGTCCGACCCGTCACCGGTGGCGGCCGGGGACGACGCGCGCGGCTCGACGACCCAGCCCCAGGAGCCCGTCCCGTGCCATGGCCACCTTGGCAGCTCCCGGTCGGAGCACCAGACGCCGTGCGGGCGTCCGCTCGACCCAGCGAGCACCGAACGACGCCTTGTGGACATAGAGGCCATGGTTCGGCTCGCCCGCGCCCGGTGGCTCGCGATGGCCGGGCAGGTCCACGCCACCCAGCTCGACCGCGCTCGCACCCTCGGCGAGCGCATCCCGGATGACGGTCCAGCGGACCAGGTGCATCGTGCCCGGCAGCGCGTGCCGGAGGGCGGCATGGTCGGCCGAGTACGCCGTGGAGTGCATGCCACCCTGGAGGTACAGCAGCAAGCCGCCGGCGAGCACGCCCTGGTGCTCCGCCAGGAGCAGGCGCGCCTGACCGGCTGCGATGAGCCGACGCCACGCCCGGAGATAGCCCCGCTCGGGGCGCATCGCGATGCCCAGTGCGTCCGCGCGCTCCACCAGCAACTCGCCGAACGCCTCCAACCGCTCGCCGGTCTCGTCACGCCGCACCACGGTCCCCACTCGCTCCGCGGCGCGGATCCGCTGGCGCGTCGTGCGCTGGATGGCACCGTACACGCCTTCCTCCGTGGCACCCGCGGCGAACGTCAGGCGCATCACATGGATGGACGGCTGGAACTCGGCCGTGCGTGGTGCCCCCAGCGCATCCATGGCCGCCTCGTAGCCGTCGTCCGCGTCAAGCTCGGGGTCCACCGCCAGCTCTCGCGCGCCCAGCTCGCGCATCGCATCCCCCAGCACCGCAATGTGACCCGCGAGCTCGGTGCCCGAGAGCCCGCCGTGCGTCGGGCCGCGCCGGCACGTGGCCACCAGCCCGGGCGCAAGTCGCTGGTGGCGCAGGATGACCAAGGCCACGCGCCCGTCGCTGAACGTCACGAAGCGCGGGTCGGCGCCCTGGGACCGACGATGCTCCGCCCACGCGGTCCCCTGCATCACATGACCGCCCGGCGCGCTCACCGCCCGCGCGTCCCAGCCGTCGGGTGCCGTGGTCGCGACATCGGTCACGCGGAGCGCCGCGGGTGACACCGGCAGGGCGCGGGCCTCGCCGCCGCGCCGGATCCGCGCGAGCCCCGTGAAGGCGCCCTGCACGAGTCGGTTGGTGACCAGCTCCCAGGCACCGATGTACCCGCGCTCGTATCCCCCGAACGAGGCCTTGAACTCGGCAAGGCCGGCACCCTCCGTGCCCCACATGTCGTAGCGACGCATGCCCCGCTCACGGGACGCTCGGATCGCCTCCCATTTGACCAGATGGTTGGCGCGACCCGCCCCGCCCGCCGCCGACGAGGCCCCGTAGCGCTCGATGACCCGGTCGCCGCAGTCGAGGAGCATCAGGGTGGCCGCCGCCTCCCCATCCTGGTCGCGCGCCACGAGCAGACGGCCCAGCCCACGACGCTGGAACGCGCGGAACGTCTCCCGGAACGCCGCGTTCGCCTCGAAACCGACCCGCTCGGCAGTCTCACGGTACAGCGCGCCGAACGCCTCGAGCCCCGCCTCGCCCTCGTCGGACACGCTGTAGCCGGAGCGGCGCGCCTTGTTCACGGACCAGCGGCAGGACGAGCGCAGGTCCGACCACAGGCGGTCCTCGGGTGCCGTGAGGTCGATGATGCGCGTCCTGTCGATCTGGATGGGAGCCGACAGACGGCGCCAGCCCAGCTCCCCCAGCCAGCGCTCGACATCCCCCGGCTCGAGCTCCGGGTCGATGACCACGTGCGACAGGCGCAGGTCGTCCGCGGCGCGTTGGAGCGCGCTCGTGAACGCGGCGAGGGCTGGTCGATCGATGACCGCGGCGACGGGCCCACGCGTGGCATAGCCACGCTGGAACGGTCCGGGACGCATCCGATGCAGCAGGACCTGGGCGCCCACGGGGCCGCCAGGGGCGTCGACGACGATGCGTGTCGCCGCCCAGCCCTTGGCCTCGCTGGCCTCCGCCCATGCGGTCAGCTGCGGGTACGACCCGCTGGGTGCGGTCGCCACGAAGCGGTCCCATGCCTCGGCGTCCCGGGTCAATGCCTCGCTCGACGTCATGTCCGCCACGACCGCGGTGGCGGTTTGGTCGGGAGCCAGCGCCACACCGGTCACGCCTGGCCCCCGGGGCGCAGCGCCGCCCGCAGGAGCCGCACCGCCTGCGGCAGCTCGGGGATGCCCATGATCCGACTGTACAGCAGGTAGACCACGAGGGCCGCGAGGCCCACCGCGGACGCCGCGACCAGCGTCACGATGCGACCGGGCGACGCCCCGATCGCGGCAGTCACCAGGCCCCAGCCGGCCAGTGCCACGAGCCCCGCGAGGACCGCGCCCGCCAGCGTGACCAGCGCGCCCCGCGTGATGGCCGCCGCGGGCACGGCACCCGTGCGCCGGCCCAGTAGGAACGACAGGCAGACAGTCTCGAACCAGCCGCCGAGCGCGACACCCAGCGCCAGCCCCGCGAGCCCCATCGCGCTGACCGTGGCCAGCGACACGATGACGTTGACGCCCACCGAGAGCGTGGCGAGCAGTACCGGGGTGCGCGTGTCCTGGTCGCTGTAGAACGCCCGCGTGAGGACCACGTTGAGCGCATGCGCGGGCAGGCCCAGCAGGAACCATGCCAGGGTGGCCGCGGTCCAGGCGAGGACGTCCGCTGACAGCCCGCCACCGAACAGCACCTCCGTGACGGGCTCCCGGAGCACGATGCCGGTGGCCACCAGGAACAGCGTCACCCAGAGCAGCAGCCGCATCGAGCGCTCCACGAGCACCCGGAACTGGTCCATGTGGCGCGCCGCGATGGCCCGCGACAGGCTGGGCAGCAGGACCACCCCCAGCGGGAAGCCCACGACCCCGAGCGGGATCTGGAGGATGGTGAAGGCGAGGAAGTACGCGGTCACCGAGCCTGCGGCGAGGCTTGCCGCGAGCGCCGTGTTGACCAGGACCGTGACCTGGATCACGCCCAGCCCGATGGCCCGCGGCACCATCAGGCGGAGCGTCTGCCGGGCAGCCGGGTCGGTGAGGTCGATGACCGGCGCATAGGTCATCGAGCGTCGCAGGAGGGGCACCTGGATGCCCAGGTGGAGCACCGATCCCAGGACCACGCCCCATGCCACCGCGGCGATGCCCATCGCGCCGCCGAGCGTGATGGTGCACACGATGATGGCCACGTTGTAGACCACGGGGGCCATGGCGGCCACGCCGAACCGGCCGCGCGTGTTGAGGACCGCCGACGCCACGGCGCCCAGCGCCAGGAAGATCGGCGACAGGAGCATGATCCGCGTCAGGTGGACCGTGGTCTCCGTTCGAGCCGGGTCGAAGCCCTCGACCAGGAGCGGCACCAGCTCCGGCGCCCAGACGAACATGACGATGGCCACCCCGCTGAGCACGACCAGCATCAGGTCGAGGACCGTGGAGGCCACCCGAGAGGCGCGCGTCTCCTCGCCGCCACTGACGAGCGCGGTGAGCACCGGGATGAGCGCCGAGCCCACGGCACCCGCGGCGACCAACTGATAGATGAGGTCGGGGACCCGGAACGCGGCCAGATAGGGGTCGAGGTCGGCCGGGTTCGGGAACGCCTGGGTGATGACCACCACGCGCAGCCAGCCCAGGAGCCGTGACGCGAGGAACGCCATGGTCACCGCCAGACCCGCCCGGGCGAGCGCACGGGTGGTGGCCACCGGTGTGGAGGGCGCGCCGGTGAGGGTCACCCGCGTGACGGCACGCGTGTCGCGGTCACCCGCGCGCGGTGGATCTGGGGTGCGCGGCCTGGTAGGACGCCCGGAGCCGGGCCGGTGTGACGTGGGTGTACACCTGCGTCGTTGCCAGGCTCGCATGGCCCAGCAGCTCCTGGACCACGCGCAGGTCCGCACCGCCATCGAGGAGATGGCTCGCGAACGAGTGACGCAGCGTGTGCGGCGAGACGCCCCGATCGAGGCCGGCTCGGAGCACCAGCCGGTCGATGCGACCGCGCATCCCACGCACGCCCAGTCGGGTCCCGGCCGCGTTCAGGAACAGGGACCCATCGTCCTGCGCGGAGCTCCGGTCACGGAGCGTCGGGCGGCCCTCGGCGAGCCAGGTGCCGAGCGCATCGACCGCCGGGGCACCCAGGGGGCACTCGCGCTCCTTGCGTCGCTTGCCTAGGACGCGCACCTGCGCCCGGCCCAGGTCGAGGTCCGTGACGTCCAGCCCCGCCAGCTCGCTGATGCGCAGGCCTGCTGCATAGGCCAGCTCCACGATGGCCCGGTCCCGTTGCTCGAGGGCGTCCCCAACGCGCGAGCCCGCGACCGAGTCCAGGAGCGCCTCCACCTCGTCGGGGCCCAGGACGCGAGGCAGCCGCCGCGGCCGCCGCGGCGTGGTGATGGCCACGAACGGGTCGCCCGCGGCCCATCCCGCGCGCTCGGCATGGCGGTAGAACGCGCGACCGGCGGCGAGGCGCGCGGCGATCGTCGCCGGAGCCACGCCGCTCGCGGCCACAGAGGCGAGCCACGCCCGCAGCTGGCGCCGCGTCGGCGCACGCCAGTCCCCGCCCGCTCGCTCGAGATGCTCGAGGAGCCGCGTGACCGACGCCTCGTACGAGCGGACGGTGTGCGCCGAGCGACCGGCGGCCTGGAGGGCCGCGACGAACGCCTCGACGGCCTCTCTCTGGGAGCTCGGCGCGTCGTCCGCGCGCGGGGCGGTCACGCCGCCGGCTTGGCCGCGCGTCGCGTCCGAGTGCCGCCCGCCCGAGTGCCGCCTGCCCGTGTGCCGCCCGCCCGGCCCTTCGTGGCGCGTGCAGCATCCGTCCCCGACCCACGTCGCCCGGCGGACGCGATCGCGGCGGCGTCCGGGGGCCCGCCGGCGAGCACCTGCGCCTCCGGGTCCTCTCCCGGCAGCGGCCGCGTCTCCTTGTGCTCGGGATACAGCGAGCAGGCCAGGAACCGCCCGTTGCGACCGAGCCGGATGACCATCGGGTGCCCCTCCGAGCACACCTCGTCCGAAGGCTCGGTGGTGAGGTCCGACCTCCTGAGCTCCTTGCGCTTGACGTCCACGAGGTCCCGGAACGGCCCATAGAAGTCGCGCACCACGGGCACCCAGCTCTGGGCGCCCGTGGCGACCTCGTCGAGCCGCTCCTCCATGCGCGCCGTGAAGCCCACGTCCACGAACTCGCCGAAGTGCGTGACGAGGAGGTCCGTGACGATGCGCGCGACGGGCTCGGGGTGGAGACGCTTGTCCTTGACCGTGACATACCCCCGGTCGATGATCGTCGAGATGGTCGCGGCGTATGTGCTGGGACGGCCGATGCCATGCTCCTCGAGCGCCTTGACCAGGGCCGCCTCGGTGAACCGACCCGGTGGCGTCGTCTGGTGCTGCGCGGTCGTGACCTCGTCCGCCGTGGTCACGTCACCGGTGGCGAGGGGCGGCAGCGCCGCCTCCGCCTCATCCTCCTCGAGGTCGTCGTCCCGGCCCTCGGTGTAGACCCGCGAGAAGCCGTCGAACAGGGTCCGCGTCGACGAGGCGCGTAGGTCGTACCGGTTGGCCGACAGGTCCGCCGACGTGGTCTCGAGCCGCTTCGCGGCCATCTGCGAGGCGACGGCGCGCTGCCAGATGAGGCGGTACAGGCGCAGCTCCTCGGAGCTCAGCCACCGCGCCAGCGAGTCGGGGTCGCGATGGAAGCTGGTGGGTCGGATGGCCTCGTGGGCCTCCTGGGCGCCCTTGCTCCTGGTCTTGTACACGCGGCCCTTGGGCATCGTGTACTGGGTGCCATACCGGGCCCCGATGACATCGCGGGCCTCGCCCATGGCCACGCCGGCCATGGCCGTGGAGTCGGTCCGCATGTAGGTGATCAGGCCGGCGTGCCCGTCGGGCGTGTCCACGCCCTCGTACAGCGTCTGGGCGACCGACATCGTCCGCTTGGGGCTGAAGCCGAGCTTGCGGCTGGCCTCCTGCTGCAGCGTGCTCGTCGTGAACGGCGGGGCGGGGTTGCGCCGGGCCTGGCGGGTCGTCACGGAGGCGACGACCGGCCGAGCCCCCCGAAGCGCGTCTGCGTGCCCGTTGGCCGCCGCCTCGTCCGCGATGACGCTGGGGTCGTCCGGACCGCCCGTGCGCTGGCCATCGATGCGCACGAGGTCCGCCGGGAACGTGGCGCCGTCCTTGGTGCGCAGGAGCGCCTGGAGCGTCCAGTACTCGCGCGTGACGAACGCCTCGATCTCCCGCTCGCGCTCCACGACCAGTCGCACCGCCACGCTCTGGACGCGGCCCGCGGACAGGCCGCTGCGGACCTTGCGGGCGAGCAGTGGTGACAGCGTGTAGCCCACCAGCCGGTCCACGACGCGGCGGGCCTGCTGCGCGTCCACGAGATGCATGTCGATGCCGCGGGGATGGGCGAACGCGGCCTTGATGGCGGGCTCCGTGATCTCCGAGAACGTGACCCGCCGCTGCTTCGCGGCGGGGATGTCGGCCGCCTCGGCCACGTGCCATGCGATGGCCTCGCCCTCGCGGTCGAGGTCGGTGGCCAGGAACACGGTGTCCGCCCGCCCGGCGGCCTTGCTGATGCTGGCAACCTCGCGTCTGCGGTCCTCGCTGACCACGTACTCGGGGGCGAAGTCGTGCTCCACGTCCACCCCGAACCTGCCCTTGCCGGGGTTCTCGGGGAGGTCACGGACATGCCCCTTGGAGGCGAGGACCGTGTAGTCGTCGCCGAGGTAGCGCTCGATCGTCCGGGCCTTCGCGGGGCTCTCGACGATCACCAGGTTCCTGCTCATCGGCCGGGAGTGTAGCACCGGGTCCTGAGCGTCCAGTGAGGGGCGTCAGTGCCTCGCGCGAGGGTGCGCGCGAGGGTCAGCGCACAATCGGCGCCCCGGTCAGACCTCCCGGATGCGCTGGAGCAACTCCTCCGACGCGTCGTCGAGCAGCTCCTCGTCATCGGTGCCCGGGCCGTCGTCACCGTCCTCCTCGTCCTCGCCATGCGCGACGATGGGACCCGACGGCAGGGCGAGGCGCTCGCCCGCCTCGACCGACGCGAGCGGCAGCTCCACGAACCGGATGATGTGGTACGGGATGAGGAACCACGAGTCGATGGCATCGATGAATGTGGGCTTCCGACCGTCCACCAAGCGCAGATTGGTGCACAGCAGGCCCACGTCCGAGGTCGCCGGCATCTCGCGCACGTCGCACACGAGGGGCTGCTCGTTGTTCATGTGGATGACGGCGTCGCGGATCACGGGGCGAGCATAGGGGTCCACCCCGCCTGCCCGGACCGGTACGGAGGTCAGGGTCTGGTGCGCTCATGTGGGGTCCCGGGTGGGTCGCGGCCGGGTGTGCAGGAGCGGACCCGCAGGGAGCTGGAGCGGCCCGATGGTGTCGGCCCAGCCCCGCAGCTGGAGCAGCGTCAGGGCGCCAGCGACGACAGACGGCGGGTGGCCGGTGGAACGGACGATGGCGTCGATGCTCGCGGGGCCATCTCGGATGACCGCCGCAACGGCACGTTCCACGGGCTCGAGCGTGGCGAGGGCGGATTCCGCGTCGAGCGGTCGCGCCAGGCCGTGGTCGGGCTCCCCTGCCCCGCCGACGAGGCCCAGGTCCACCAGCAGCTCCTCGACGCCGACCATCGGCCGCGCCTCGGTCTCTCGCAGGAGCGCGAGCGCCCCGGCCGTGACCCGCTCTCCGGGCCTGCCGGGGGCGACGAACAGCGCGCGCCCCTGCTCCAGGGCGTGCCTCGCGGTGATGAGCGCCCCGCTCCGCACCGGCGCCTCGATGACCACCACGGCCATGGCCAGGCCGCTGATGACCCGGTTGCGGCGCGGGAACGTGCCCCGCGTGGGCAGCACGTCGGGGGCGTGCTCGCTCACGATGGCGCCGCCGGTGTCGAGGATGGCCCGGGCCAGCAGGCGGTGCGCGCGCGGCACGCCCGCCGCGTGGCCGCCCCCGATGACCGCGACCGTGGGCGCCCGTACCTCGGTGACCGCAGCGTGCGCCGCCCCGTCGATGCCCACCGCGAGCCCGCTTACGACCGTCACGCCGTGGGTCGCGAGGGCGGTCGCGGCGCGGGTGGCGAGCAGCCTGCCACCAGGCGTCGGCCGACGCGTGCCCACCAGCGCCACCAGGGCGCCCGCCCGAGGGCGCGCACGTCGCCCTGGCCGTAGAGCACCGCGGGGGGCGGGTCGATCGTGCGGAGCGCGCGCGGGAACGTCTCGTCCCAGGGCGTCAGCACCCAGCCTCCCAGGGCACCGACGCGCCGCTGGACCCGGGTGGGGTCATCGGCCGCCGCGCGGATGCCGTCAATCAGCGTGCCGCGCACCGGGGTCGCGGCCGCCTCACGCATGGCGCGCCCGAACGTCTGCGGAGGGTCCGTGAGCGCCCGCTCGAGCACCACCGTCGCCCCGCCGAACGCGGCGCACAGGCGCGGCAGCAGGACCTCGCCGAGCCCGTCGACCGCCGCGAGGGCGATCCACGCGTCCCGCTCCGCAGTCGACGGCGCCGGCGCCCGGTCGGCCTGGCTCGGCGAAGCGACCTCGCTCATGCCGCGAGGCGCTCCGCGCCGTCCTCGCGCAGCGCGACCGCCGCCATGACATGATCCGCGCTCACCCGCTCGCTCCCCTCGAGGTCCGCGATGCTGCGCGCGACCCGCAGCGCCCGGTGGATGCCGCGGGCGGTCATGCCCCGCGCGGTGGCCGCCGTCGACAGTGCCCCCTCGGCTGGTCGGTCCAGGGCGCAGGCCGCGAGCAGCGAGCGCCCAGCCAGGCGCCCGTTGGTGACGCCGGACCGCTCGATGGCCCGGCGCCGCGCGGCCGCGATGCGCGCGGCCACCACCACGGACGGCTCGCCGGCCGAGCCCGCGAGGAGCTCGTCGGGTGGCACGCGCGGCACCGACACGCGCATGTCGATCCGGTCGAGCAGCGGCCCGCTGACGCGCCGCACGTACCGCGCGGCCTCCTCGTCACCGCAGCGGCAGGCGTTCATCGCGGCCACGAGCTGGAGCCGCGCTGGGTAGCGGACGTGACCATGGGCCCGCACGATCTCCACGGTGCCGTCCTCCAGCGGCTGGCGGAGCGCGTCCAGGACACCCCGGTCGAACTCCGCGAGCTCGTCGAGGAACAGGACACCCAAGTGCGCCTGGGTCACGAGGCCCGGCAGCAGGTCCCGCCCGCCCCCGACCATGGCGGCGTAGCTGGTGGTGTGGTGCGGCGCGCGGAACGGGCGCACATGGCGCTCCGAGGCCTCCGGCCGCAGCCCCGACACGCTCCGGATCACGGCGACCTCCTGCGCCTCCCCGTCGTCGAGCGGCGGCAGGAGGCCCGGGATGGTGCGCGCGAGCAGGGTCTTGCCCGCGCCGGGCGATCCGAGGAGCAGCAGGTCGTGCCCCCCGGCCAGGGCGACCTCGAGCGCCCATCGGGCCATCGGCTGGCCGCGCACGTCCGCCAGGTCGGCCGGCGCGAGCGTGTGGCTCACCGGGGCCGCGGTCCGCTCGACGTCCTCCGCGGACACGCGCAGCGGCGCCCTCCGAGTGGCGCTCGCAGCCGTGCGCCCGCGCGGGCCGGCCACCAGCCGCGCGGCGTCGTCGAGACCCGCGACGCCCAGCACACCCAGGAAATCATGGACGCGCTCCGCGAGCGCGGCTA
>WBZO01007038.1_pt1 | contig 10577 bp, 8 predicted proteins | sample 5204261 | NCBI WGS metagenome assembly WBZO01 (sample SAMN12412400, study PRJNA552823) | activated sludge metagenome | isolation source: activated sludge from anammox sidestream of wastewater treatment plant... | place: USA: North Carolina | collected 2017-09
CCGCGATCTCATTGTCGATCATGTTGATGAATGGTCTGTCGATACGATGGGTAACTTGCTTGCCACCAAGCGCGGCACTGGCCAATATGATTTGCGCGTTTTTGTCGATGCCCACATGGACGAGGTCGGCTTGATCATTACGGACATCGATTCAAATGGTATGCTCAAATTCACCACCGTCGGTGGTTTTGATGACCGTACGCTGCTGGGCAAGGTTGTTCAGGTTGGCCCAAACAGAGTGACTGGCGTCATTGGCGCGCGAGCTGTCCATCTCCTTAAGTCGGGCGAGATGTCCAAAGTCGTCAGGGGGGATGCCATGCGCATCGATATTGGCGCCAAGAGTAAGGAGTCGGCCGGGAACCAGGTGTCGATCGGCGACCGCGCTGCATTTGTCACCGAATATGAAGAACTGGAGGGTGGCCGTGTAGCCATAGGCAAGGCGTTTGACAATCGTGCCGGATGTGCCGCGCTCATCGAGCTATTACGTGGGGATCGATACCCTTTCGATCTCGTAGCTGCTTTTACAGTCCAGGAAGAAGTTGGGCTGCGTGGCGCAAAGGTAGCCGCCGCCGGGACCCGGCCTGATGTGGCTCTGGTGCTGGAATGTACCCCGGCCTACGATCAACCTAAGGAGAATGATGTCAGCCCCAACGTGGCGCTGGGTAAAGGCGTCTCGGTTTATGTGATGGACGCTCGTACCATACAAGACCCGCGGCTTGTCGCTCACCTGATGGCCTCGGCCGATGCCCATGATATTCCCTACCAGGTACGCCAGCCTGGTGGCGGCGGGACGAACACCGGCGCTATCCAGCGGGCCGGCATCGGTATCCCGGCGGCCACTCTGGCTGTCCCCGGCCGTTACGCTCATATGCCATCGATGATGATTAGCCTCGATGATTACGAAAATATGATCCGCATGGCCGATGTTGCCCTGCGAAATCTGACGCCTGATATCCTGCGCCGCGAGTGAGCGGCTGAATTCCGGAGAATAGAGAGACGAAATGAACGACCTCATTCGCACGCTTGTTGAAGCTTATGGCCCGTCCGGTTCGGAAGACCGGGTGCGTGACTTGATTCGCCCTATGGTGGAACCTTTTGTTGATGAAACTATCGTGGATGCGATGGGTAACCTCATCGCGATAAAGAGGGCTTCCGGCAAGGCCACAAGCCCTCTTAAGGTGATGATCGCTGCCCACATGGACGAAATCGGCGTCATGGTGAGTCATATCACTGAGAAAGGATTTCTGCGCTTCACTAATATTGGCGGCGTATTTCCCCATACCTTATCCGGCGGCCGCGTCCGTTTTGCCGATGGTACGGTCGGTGTCATTGGCTCCGATGCTTTGGAAGATATGGGATCGATTCACCCGCTTAACAAGCATTTTATCGATGTTGGCGCGACCAGCCGCGAGAACTGCCCGGTTCGTGTCGGCGACGCTGCTCACTTTGATCGATCATTTGAAGCCCGCGGCCGCCACTTGACGGCCAAAAGCATGGATGATCGTATCGGTTGTGCGATTGCGATTGAGGCGTTACGACAGCTCCCTGATGTGACTGACCACGATCTCTACTTTGTCTTCAGTGTGCAAGAGGAGGTCGGCACGCGGGGCGCAGAAGTGGCCGCCAATCGTATTTTGCCTGATATCAGCATTGCCCTCGACGTCACCCGCACTGGCGATGTGCCTGAATCCCGGCCGATGGATGTGCGTCTTGGTGGCGGGCCGGCGATCAAGGTCAGAGATAGCGGCATGATCGCTCATCCCGGGCTTGTTCGTCTTATGCGTCGCCGTGCGGAAGAGGCGGGAATTACCTACCAGCTTGAGGTGCTTGAGCATGGCACAACAGATGCCCGGTCGATGCAACTTGCCGGCCCCGGCAGCGCCGCCGGCTGTATTTCTATCCCTTGCCGCTACATTCACACGCCCAGCGAGACGGTGGACGTCGAGGACGTAACCGGTTGTGTCGATCTGCTCGTCGCTATGTTGTCAAAAGGGATTGAGTTGTAGGTCAGGGGATAGACCGGAAGCTCTCAGGTCGTTTTTACAGATGGCCGGCCGATAGCGCGGCCAGGATTGCGGACAAGTCTTCAGGTAATTCGGCCGTGATGTGTAGTTCTTCATCATCGGACGGCCGCCGGAAGGTCAGCTCAGCTGCGTGCAAGAAATGGCGTTTCCACGCGGTCTTGTCCTTGCGTCGACCGTAGACAGAATCCCCGGCGATGGGAAAGCCAATGTATGCCATATGGACGCGAATTTGGTGTTTGCGTCCCGTCTTTGGCCGGCATTCTACCAGCGTATAGTCGTGGTAGTAGGTGAGCGCTCGGAAAGCGGTTTGTGCCGGCCGTGAATCTTCACCCTCGGCAGTAGTGACGGCCATCTTCTGGCGGTGGCGAGGGTCGCGGCCGATAGGCGCGTCGATGATCGCTTCCGGCGGTTGCAGGGAGCCGTGTACCAATGCCAGGTAGACCTTGCTCACCGTTCTTTGCTTGAACTGGCTTTGCAGATATTCGAGCGCCCGATCGTGCTTGGCTGCGATGATCAGCCCTGATGTGTCCTTATCCAGCCGATGAACGATCCCTGGCCGCCCTCCCCCGCTCACATCCTCTAGATCGGGACAATGGGCCAGCAGCGCGTTCACCAGCGTGCCTGCTTCATGACCTAGTGAAGGGTGTACCACCATGCCCGGTGGTTTATTGACCACAATGAGATCGCTATCTTCATAGCGGATATCAAGAGGGATATTTTCGGCGATGATTTCAGGCTCCACGGCTTCTGGAATCATAGCCACTAATGTTTCGCCCCCCAGGATGCGATAGCTTGATTTAACTGGCGCCCCATCCACCATTACCTGCCCTTCGCGGATGAGTTTTTGCCACTGCATTCGTGATAATTCCGGCAATAGTTCACTCAGCGCCCGATCGAGGCGCTCACCTACGGCATCGAGCGAGATTTCTACTTGTCGGTTATGGAGAGTCATAGATTGGTGGAAACCCCTTGAAGGCAGCGGAGGGCGATGATGAAGGCGTGCGGGATAAGTTTATTTATGTGAATCGGTCGCGGGTAGTTTTGATTGGGGCGCTTCCACGTCGGAATTTTCTTCGCGGGCTTCGCGCCATAGCACGACAGCGAACAAAATCACGCCTCCCACGATGGCCATATCAGCGACGTTGAAGATATACCATGGGCCGATGTCAATGAAGTCGGTGACATGGCCTTGTCGCAGCCGGTCGACTAGATTGCCTAGCGCCCCACCAAGCTGCAGCCCTAAGGCCAGCCGCAACATCCATTGCTTGCCGGGCAATGTTAGATTGAAATAGATGATGGCTCCGGCCACGACGACAGCCAACCCCGCGAAGAACATCCCTGTGCCCTGGAAGAGGCCGAATACTGCCCCGGTGTTAGCCGTGTGTGTTAACCGGAAGATGCCTGCTAGCGCGGGAAACGGCGCCCAGTAACCGTAAAGGGGGATGCGTGTCTCAACCAGATATTTGCTCAGCTGATCCAGCCCCAGTACCGCGGCTGCCATCAGGAAGGGTAACAGCTTCTCAACGATGTTTGCTCTGGGCAAATCATCAGCGGTTGGCTCCTGGGGTGATATTGCGACAGGTTCGCTTTCTACATGGTCGGTTGCGGTGAGGCGAACCGGCGTCTCTTCTGGATCTATCATTCCGACATTGTACCAACCCTGACCGGCTGCTGCCACACGCGTCGCGCACAGACTCAGACGATTCAAATAGACGCATCATCGTCTGCTTGTCGCAAGATGATGGCCCCCTGACTGATTTGCGGCAACCATAGCGATCCGCCCCGCACAATAAACGCATCCCCCGACAATACGTCTACGAACCGAATCCCATCAGCGATACCACCGTGACCCACAGGAATGGCATCAGCCTGACGCGGCTCTTCCGCCCGATAGGCTATCACGATCACGCGATCGTCTCGGCTCTCTCGCTGGTAAACGACCGTTTCCGGTTCGACGAGAAGCAACTGGAACCCTCCCCGCTGTAAGGCTGTCGAATGCCGTCGCAAGTGGATCAGCCGGCGATGGAATTCGTATAGTGATTTATTCCAACGCGCCTCGTCCCAGATCATACAGCCTCGCGCGCCCAGGTCCGGCAGGTCTACCATGCCGATCTCGTCGCCATAATAGAAGCCGGGCACGCCGGGGAAGCTCAATAATACGGCTACTGCCAGCCGGTGAAGGGCGTCTTTCTCCTTCACGATGGTCCTGATCCGGGATGTATCGTGGCTGTCTAGAATATTGTATTGTTGTAGCGCGATGACCCATGGCACTGTTGCTAATCGACTACGCCATGTCTCAACCATAGCTGCTGTCGGCCACTGAGGGGAAGTTAACGACTCGGGAAAACCATGCGCTCCCTGCGAGAAACCACTTAACCAATACCACAGGGGATGGGTGAAGCCGCCATAATTCATGACGCCATCCCATTGGTTCCCTTGTAATTGGGCGGTGGCATCGAAAAAATTCTCGCCCATCAGATAGGCGTCCGGTTGTGTTTCCTTCACGGCATGGCGAATGCCCTGGCTAATTTCCAGCCCGATTTGGGTCGGCCCTTGCCGCCCTAACATATTGGCCACGTCTACGCGCCAGCCATCGGCCGAGAAGGGGGGACGTAACCATTTCCGGAACACTGCTTGATTATCTTGGTATATTCGCCTTCGTAATTCATGACTTTTGTAGTTGAGCTTGGGCAATGTCCATACTCCAAGCCATGTCGCATAGTCATTCGGGTGATGGTTGAAAGTGAAGAACTCGGTCTCGGTTGCGTTGGCGTCGTTCAGCGCGCTTTGGAACCAGGGATGCCAATAGCCACAATGATTGGGCACAATATCCAGGATATAGCGCATGCCACGCGCGTCGAGCGCGTTTCGCAGGGAAACGAGGGCCTCATTACCGCCGAAGTGTGGATCGACATGATCGTAGTCAGCCACATCGTATTTATGGTTGGAAAGCGCATGAAAGATGGGGTTTAAGTAGAGAGCGTTGATCCCCAGGGCGGCCATGTGGTCGAGCCGTGCCCCGATGCCGGCCAGGTCGCCTCCATAAAATACCAGTGGAAAGGGCTGATCGGGATCAGGCGGTGTTTCCCACGGATACGTGACCGGACCTCGCCCGCGGTAATTGTATTCGTGCGGCTGCGGATCGTTGGTCGGATCTCCATTAGCAAAACGGTCGGGAAATATCTGGTAGAACACAGCCGTGCCCAGCCAATCGGGCGTGTGATAGTCGGCCAGGATGCGAAAGTCGGTTGTATCTAATGGCGTGTATATCGTCGGCCCGGCGGCCGAATATTGCCACAATCCATCGGCCGAGTCGATGAAGAAACGGTAGTGAGTCACTGGCTCATTGATCGGCAGATCGATCTCCCACCACTGAACTGGTGGCTCTGTCGCGGCCGGCTGCATCGGTGTCAGAGCTTGTTCGCCATCGGGGAAGGTGCGTAGAATGATTCGGCGAATTGGAGCCAGGTGCGATACCCTCAAGCGCAACCGAACCGTCTCGCCCAACCGGGGGGTGAGTTTGGAGACGTATTTCTCGGAGCCGTCGTGGTGGACTGATTGTAACCAGGAAGGTTTGCTTACGAAACTAATAGGATCACCTAATTGTAAAGGGCTATAGATTTGGATTGCGTTATTGGGCGCGGACGATTAATAGTGGACGGTCGATTCGTTGCAGCACGCCTCCGGCGACGCTGCCGTAATATACGTCTGTCAGACCTCCGCGGCCGTGGCTGGCCATGGCGATCAATTCGACCTCATATTGTCTGGCCACGCGCATGATCGTAGCTACCACCGGCCCGTACTCGACGATTCCTCGAGCCTTGATATCCTCTCCCTTCATTCGTTCGACCAATGCATCCAGATAGCGGCGTGCTTCGTTCATCTGGTTATTGACTTCTGCTGGGGTCATCTGTGGTAATGAATCGTAGAGCTCCCCCTTTGTCACCCCGACAAGGTGAGATAGTTCCATCACATGCACCAAAATAACAGTCGATCCAAATAGCTTCGCTAACTCTTCGACATGCGGTAAAACTGACTCCGCCAACGTGGAGCCGTCAAGAGGGACAAGAATAGTTGTATACATTGCGTCTCCCGTGCAGCCTTGATCCTGCACGTCTCTACTTTACGCCGAGCGCTCCTTTTGGTAAAGGGGAATCTCTAGAATGGGCTGTAGGCTTGTAAAATCCACAATAACACCAGCCCGACGCCGACGGTTAACAGCACATTGCGCGTTAACCAGGCTACCACGGCCGCAGCGATTCCGGCTAGCAAACGTTCGTTGCCTAGCGATAAGTCGAATGTCCCACCAGGAAGCATGAGCTCGGGGAGAATAATGGCGGAAAGCACTGCCGCAGGTACGTATCGCAGGGAACGTAACATCCAGGGCGGCAACATCACGCGCTCCGGTAACAGGAAGAGCGACAGGCGAATTGAATATGTGATCAACCCCATGCCGGCAATGGCCAGGGCCATCGTGACATTATTCATGGGTTGATCCCTCCTGTTGGCTGATAAAGCGTCGTGGAGCGCGTCCAAATCTTTCGAGCGTGATCCCAACGAGAACGCCTGCCAATGAGGCAGCTATCAACCACAATTGGTAGGGGAGTTCGTGTGTAGCGACGGCCATCAATCCGGCGGCGATAGCGGCGCCGATATGTGGCCGATCGCGCAACGCGGGTACGGCGATAGCGATAAATGTGACGGGCAGGGCAAAATCCAGAGACCAACCGGGTGGGATTCGTGCGCCCAGCAGGATGCCCAATGCGGTTGTTGTTTGCCACGATACCCACAAGGTTAGCCCGGCTCCCAGAAAGAACCAATGGCGATGAGTGGCGGGGGAATCATCTTCGGTATAGTGGATAACCGTGACCGCGTAGGCCTCGTCAGTCATCAGGTATGCCAGCAGCATTTTCCAGCGTAACGGCAGGAACCGTACGTGCTCGGCCAATGACGCGCTATAGAGCAGGTGCCGCAGATTAACGACGAATGTCGTCATCAATAATATCAGTAGCGGCGTACCCGCCCCCATCAGTTCCGCTGCAATGAACTGAGCCGAGCCGGCGAAAATAATCGTCGACATAGATTGGGATAGTAATGCGGGTATGCCGGCTGTGACGGCTATCGCGCCAAAGATCATTCCAAAAGGCGCAACGCCCACGACGATAGGTAATTCGGCTTTTACGCCAGCCAGGAATTCCTGGCGCTGAAGAACATCCAAGATAATAGACCTCTGGGATATGAGATAGATTTGTTGAACGACGCTATCAGCCGGAAGGGGCGACTGGTATGCGTTCGATAGAGGCGGCGACCGGCAAGAACACTGACTGCAGTAGCTCGCCAGCTGGTTCCAATGCTTCAGCCCAAACCGTGATTTCCGTGTTGCCGTCCTGCCGGCTTAATAATAAGCCACTTACAAGTGAACCGTTAATATCGGTGTAGTGGAAGTCATTGCGCTCCCATACGTGGCCGCCATAGAACAAGCGTTGCGGTTCTTCGGCCGCGAACCCGAGTACATCCTCCGATGCCGTCTGCAACAGACTCGATATTGCTTCAGCCGGTGTTCTTCCCGCCGGCTGAAGCCGTGCGGCGACAAAGGTTTGCGAACCCTTGGTAAAGCGGTGCCAATTATTGAATTCCTGATGTTCATAAGCAAGCGGATACTTCACGCGAAAATCGGCCACGGTTAGTGTTGCCCACTGTTCTGGTCCGAATCCCAGCCGCTCCGGCAAGAATTGCCAAGTTGCGGCGATAGTGTCGACTATCGCTAGCGCTGTGGATTCATCATTACGAGGCGCATCCATATCCACGACATAACCGGTTCCATCTTTCATAAAGGTCAGGAACATTCCAGTCCGCGCTCCGCGCTCAGTACTATCGTAGCCGTATGCGGTGCGTACTCCCTCGACGGCTGAGTCGACGCCAATGGGGACCGGCTCTTGTAACAAGACGCTGACGTTCCCGAATGTATTTAATACTTTATCCTGTAACGCTGCCAAATCATTCGCCCAGTTGGGATAGAAGCGAACCTGCAATTGAGCTGTATTGTCGATATTGTTTGTATAAGCGATGTCTTCCTGCGTGATGGGTGACAGCCAGTCGGCAGGATAGAGGAACTGCACGTTATTATTTATGTCGACGAAGGCACGGAACCCCGCTGCCACGCCGCCGGGATCCACGACCAATGGCTTCATCGTGCTCACGAGGGACTCCCCCAACGTTCTGGCTCCAATTCCCACAGAGTATTGACCACCTGGTAATGGGCGTGAACTACGGTAGATAGCCCCTGTGTCGTCAAAGATAAGCGCGACGCCCGGCTCCTGGACCAAGCTTCCATCTGGATTTATGATCGTGGTCGTAGGTTGAAATACGTTGCCTGCTACTGGCTGAATTTCCCCGATCAGTCGCGCGCCCTCGTTATCGGCCGCTGCCCATAATCGAAGCGAGTGTGGAGTATCCGGCCTAAAGACGACGGTCGCCTCCATACTACGCCCTGGATACGGCAGGAATACGCCACCGGTAGCCGATAGCGCGCCAATCGGCGATGGATCGACCGGCCTCAGCGGCACAAAGTCACCTGCCCCGGCCCTGTCGGAGAGGTATGAAGCTGTAGCGTCCCAGATGATCAATGATTCGTGGTGACCGTCTCCCCAAAGTGAGGCGTTTGTTCCCCCAGATAGAGTCACCGTTGAGGGCTGCACGATTTCGTATTGCCGGAGTACACGCCGACCGTCAGCCGCTTCCTGGTCTGCCATTAATACAACTTCATCCAGACGTTGTCCTACGATCTCTGCGCGCATCATAGCTGGATTGGCAATACTGACCGATTGCCGTGATCCTCCGTCCACCGTCACTAACGGCGACGACACAGTCGCCGGCGCTTGTTCGCCCAGAAAAGTAGCCCAAGCAGGTAGCCTGCTGGCGTAAGGATAGAGTAGATTCAACGACTGTGCATTGACAGGCCAGTAAATGGCGATGCCTCGACCGTAGGGGATAGCTTGCCCGTGATCATAGGCGACGAGCGAATCGGAGACCGCCTGGCTGACAGCCAGAGCTGCCCCCTGTAATTCACCGGGTGGGGCATTTTCAGCGATGAGGGCGGCGGCGTGTTGCAGATCTACAGATGCTATCCATTCGGCATCGGTCAGAGCTGCATTGCCATAACGTTGCGCCCCTCGGCGGGCGTCTGCGGCTATGGCGCCATATAAAGCCGGATCGGTCAGGAGAGTATCCGCCAATGCCTCAGTTGCAGCGGTCAAGGCAGGCACCCGAGCCAGGTTTACTGCAGCCATGCCTACGTTCTCATCGCCGGCGATTTGGCGTTGATAATTAACGTAAGCGGCCACCAGGTCACCGGATAATTGTTGGCCATCTGCCAGAGGGTTGGCGTTGAGCTGTGCGATCACTGGCTGGAAGTCCCAAGATGAACCGGGCATCAATCCGGCCGAGACGACGGCATAAGCGCCATAGGGTTGGATGGTTTGCAAGACATCGAGTTGGCCCATCAACCCGGCGGCAAACGCGATGACTTCGAAGCTGACGCCCCCCATCTCGTTATAGGCCGCGGCTAATGCCTGGTCGATGTCAGATAGGCTGAGCCGATCGTTTATAATATCGGTGCCGGTGGTTTCATCATAACAACACCCCTGCCAACCGCCGCCGAAATCACTCAAGATTAGTGCGTAGCGATTAGCCGGATAGGTCGTCATGCCCCATACCAGGAAATTGGCCAGTGTCGCCGGATCGCCCATATTTGTCTCGCCCAATGACTCGACGACTTCCGAAGCTAGCCTCTCCGGGTCATTATCGGGTCGTATCAGGTAGCGGGAAGTGTCTACGAATCCTGTCGGATCCCCTTCCGACCAGTCGACCTGGGCTACCACACGCACCTGGTCGGTCAATCCGGCCGATTCCATCTCGTTCAGATCGTCCCATATGAATGAACCTCGCCCATTGTCCGCTCCCGCGTAGTACAGGATCGTCCAGGCAGGCCGCGAGGAATCATAGAGGGCTGTGGGCTTGATGACCAATGGGTTGTCGAGCGATTCAGGTTGTGCCGTGGCGAATGAGTTCGCATCGATGGGGGCTTCGGCCGTCACGCCCAATATCATTGGGGTGGCTGCAGGGGGCGGCGTTAACTGTGATAATCGGCCGCCCGGATCGCAGCCGGCTAACATGACCAATGTCGTCATGAACACGACAAGGCACGCTAGTGGTATGGATCGATTGTGCCTGTGATGATTAAAACGACGATTCATCATTAGACATAAAATATGACATAAGCAATTCGGATTGTATCACTATACTACCATAAAGGGGCGTGATAATGTGCCCCTCAGGATGTTATCGGAAACGCTTCATGCGTGGTGACTCGCCCCGGGATGCCTGGATTGGGTTTCTTGGCTCTCCGTACCGTCATTCATGAGTTTTGCCGTCGGGCGTAAACAAGATACGATCTAGCTATTATAACGGAACCTCATGATCGATACTTGGCACAGTTACAGCGGCAATATTCATATCCACACGCGCTTCTCTGATGGGGAGAAGTTGCACGAC